>WNFI01440178.1_pt1 | contig 33174 bp, 31 predicted proteins | sample 5400471 | NCBI WGS metagenome assembly WNFI01 (sample SAMN13153348, study PRJNA577476) | soil metagenome | isolation source: 100 cm saprolite on Douglas fir-dominated hillslope | place: USA:California | collected 2013-09-17 | reverse complement strand
CTCCAGCGGCCGGACCGAGCCGGCGGACATGATGTGGGTGTCGGACTCGATCCGCGGCCACGGCGTGGCCAGGCCCTTGAGCAGGTCGACGACCAGGACGGTGTTCATCGCGCACTCCACCGCGACGCCGCAGGTCTCGCCCTCGCCCTGGCGGGCGTGCCCGTCGCCGATCGACAGCAGCCCGCCGGGAACGTTCACGCCGAGGTAGCAGGTGACACCGGCGCGCATCTCCGGCGTGTCCATGTTCCCGCCGAACGCGTCCGGGACCAGCGCCGACCGCACCTCGAGGTTGGCGGGCGCCACTCCGATGGTCCCGTGCATCGGGCTCATCGGCAGCTCGGCGGTGAAGTCGCTGTCGCGGGCGGTGAACCGGCAGCTGCCCTTGTCACGGTCAAGCTCCCAGATCCAGACGATCTCGGGCAGCGGGTTCTGCAGCGTAGCGGTGAGGTGCGTAGAGGTCAGCGCCCCGAACAGCGGAACGGTCGTGGAAGCGGCCCAGTCCCGGCTCGGCTCGATCGAGACGAAGTGGACGGCGAGCGTGTCACCAGGTTCCGCGCCCTCGACGTGGAACGGCCCGGTCTGCGGGTTCAGGAAAGGGAACTCGCAGACCTGCGAGACGAGATCCTCCTGGCCGCGGACCCGGCCGGCGAAGCAGTCCTCCGTCCACAGCTCAAGCACCGTTCCGGGCCTGATCCGCGCGACCGGCGCCGCGCCTCCGAACGTCCACGCGTACTGGTCAGCCTCGGGCCGGAACGACAGTACCTGCGGATCGCTCATGTCAACCTCCACGGCGTGCGCTTCTTGCTCTTCATGCCCAACTGTGGCCCAAGGGCCCACCAGTCGACAATGCGCATGCCCTTAGCCAACCCGCCGCAGAAGGCCACAGATAGCTGGCCGCGGCCCCGGGCCTAATCACCTTTATGGCCGGGCTGTGCGGGAGAAAGGGACCGCCGCGACCCGGCCGTCAGCGGCATCGAACAGGCGCAGCCGGTGCGCGGCGGCGGCCGCCTCCCCGCGGCTGGCGACGCCCATCTTGGCCAGGATGTTCGACACGTGGACGCTGACGGTCTTGGCCGAGATGAACAGCCTGGCCGCGATGTCGGGATTTGACCGGCCGTCGGCGACCAGGCGCAGCACCTCGAACTCCCGGGCGGTCAGGCCCAGCGGCGTCGCCGCGGCCGCGCTGCGGTCGGCGCGGTCGCCAGCCGGCTGGATCCTCGCGCTCCGGGCCAGCACCGCAATCTCATCCATTAGCGGCCGCGCGCCAAGCGGGTCCGCGAGTTCCGCCGCGCGCCGCAGTCGGTCCGCCGCGTGGTCGCGGTCTCCGGCGGCCAGCGCCGCCTCCGCAGCCCGCACCAGTGCGACGGCCAGCGGGGAGGGCTGCCCGATACGTCCCCAGGCCGCCGCGGCGGCATCAAAGGCGGCCAGGGTGGCCGCGGCATCCGGCCTCGTCGCCGCGGCGCTGTGGCCGGCTGCCGCGGCGCGGAGCGCCTCGGCCGAGAACGTCAGCCGGTTAGCCTGCTGGACGGGGCCGAGCGCGGGCATCTGCGCGCTGAGCGCGCGAAGCCGGGCGAGCAGGCCGCCTGCCTGCGCGGCCAGCGTTCCGTCCCGGCCGGCGGCGTCGCCTGCGGCGGCGGCGGTGGCCGCCGCGACCGCGCGAGCAGCCACGGCGAGCAGCGGCCACGAGTATCGCGGGTCGGCCGCCAGGTCGAGGCGTTCGTCGGCGTCCGCGGCGGCAGCGAGCGCTTCGGCGGGCTTCTCCTCGGCCAGGCGCAGCTCGATCTCCAGCTGGGCCAGCGGGATGTGGTACTGGCTGTGGCGCGTGTAGCTGCCCATGCCGTGGACGGCCCTGGCTGCCGTCAGAGACTCTCCCGCACCGGCCAGGTCGCCGCGGCGCAGCGCGATGTCCCCCGATAGCACGCGGAGCGCGGCCCGGATGTTCCGCTTTGACGGGGACAGCGCCATCGCGTGGTCGATCACCTCCGTGGCCTCGTCCCACCGGCCCAGAGAGACGAGCGGCTCGGCCACGTTGATGGCCAGGAGCGCTCCCGAGGACCGCGCGAGGCCGTAGTCCTCCGCGCTGGCAATCCCGGCCCGCGCCACGTCCGCAGCCTGCTCGTGCTGGCCCATGCCCTCAAGCACGTGGGACTCGTTGATCACGACAAGCAGCAGCGGCTCGTAAGCTCCCGCCCGCTCGGCGACCGCGCGGGCGAGGCCGAGCAGTTCCAGGGCATAGGTGTCGTCGCCGGAGTAGTACCGGATCACTGCCAGCTCGAGCAGCGCGGTCGCCTGGGTGGCTGCGTCACCGGCCCGCCGCGCGAGCGCCAGGGCCTCGTCGACGGCCGCCGAGGCCTCCGGTCCGCGCAGCTGCCACCCGTGCTTGGCCAGGGCGACGAGCACCTGCGCACGTGCGGCGTCCGCTACCCCCGGCGGCACGAGGTCCAGCGCCGCCCGCAGGTCGGCGACGACGTCATCGGTGTCGCTGTGCTTCCTCAGCAAGGCCCGGGTCTCCAGCAGCAGGGCCGCGCGGACGGGCTCGGCGGCCGGATCGATCTCCTTGAGCGCTGCGGAAGCGTACTTTGCCCCCCGCTCGTTCTCCCCGGCGGTCCTTGCCACCCGGGCGGCCTGCTCCAGCACGCTCAGCTGGCTCGCGCCGATCCACTGTTCGGCGTCGGGCACCTTGTCCCAGAGCTCGAGCACCCGCCCCAGGGGCCTCGGCGAACCGCGTGTGCAGCCGGGTGTGATCGCCGGGCATCAGGTCGTCGAGGATCGCCTCCCTGATCAGGCCGTGCCGGAACGCGTATCCCTGCGCGTCGGCCGTCAGCACGTTCGCTGCCACCGCCGGGCGCAGGGCACGGGTGAGAACGTCATCATCCAGCCCTGTTACCGCTGCGAGCAGCGCATGCCGGATGTGCTGCCCGCCTGCGCTCGCGGCCCGGAGCACCTCCTGAGTCTCGTCGGGCAGCCGCCGCACCGAGACGAGCAGCAGGTCGCGCAGGGACGCGGGCACGCCTGCGGCGAGGCCGCTGTCGCAGTCGGAGCACAGCAGCTCCTCGACGAACAGCGGGTTACCCTCGGCGCGCCGGTACACGTCGTCCGCGAGCGAGGGCTCAGGCTCGCGGCCGAGGATGCGGGCCACGAGCTCGTCGGCGTGGCGGCGGTCGAGCCTGGGCAGTTCCATCCGCTCCACCCAGCTCAGCCGGCCAAGCTCGGCGAGCAGCGGGCGCACGGGGTGGGTGCGGTGCATCTCGTCGGACCGGTAGGTGACGATGATCAGGACGCCGTCCAGGATCTGCTGGCGGCTGACGAGAAAAGCCAGCAGGTCCCGGGTGGAGCGGTCCGCCCAGTGCGCGTCCTCGATCAGCAGAACGACGGGCCCGCTCTCGGCCAGCCGCTCCAGCAGCAGCTCGCGGACGAGTTCCCGCAGCACGGCCGTGAACGGCGCGAAGGGCAGGCCGTCGGTGCCGAGTTCCACGCATCCGCCGGTCAGCACCCGCGCCCCTGCGCCCCGGGCACGTGCCGTGAACTCGCTCACCAGCCGGGACTTTCCCACGCCTGCCTCGCCGCCGATGAGCACGACGGACGGGCCCTCCCGGCGGGCCGGGGCGAGGGCAGCATCCAGCACCGCCAGCTGCTCCGCGCGCCCGACCAGGACAGGGCTTGCGGTCCGCATGTCAAAAGAATGCCAGGTTCCAGCCGAGTCGCGGACCAGCGGCCGCAGGCCGCCCGGGCCCAGTGGGCGCGGCCCGCCCGGGCCTGACGGGCGTGTCCCGCCGGGGGCCGGCGGCTGCGGCCCGCCTGGAGCCGCGGACGCGCCTTTCGCGCTGGAGGCGCCAGCTGTGCTTTCCATGCCGACCGCGCTGCTCACGTTTTGTCACGCGGCTCGTACGCCCGCCGGCTGGCGGCTATCGTCGGCGACCGGCGGCTCGCTCGCCATCGCGACCGGCTGCTCGCTCGCCGTGGCGACCGGCGCCGCCTTCCGCCGTGGCGGCCACGGGCGGCCGGATCGCCCCGGCAGCTCGTCCGCCGCCGGCGTGGCCTGGTGCCTGGCCCGCCGGGCCTGCTTCGCGAGCTGGTCCCGGGCCGCCTCGTCATGCCATCCCCGGATCCGCTCGGCGGCCAGGGCCTGGGTGAAAATCGGGTGCATCGTGTCCTCCTCGATGTGCCGGACCGTTCTGGCCCTGCATCGTCGAGATTCGCGGTAAGCCCCCCGCACCCGCATCGGGTAACTGCCCTATCTTCGGCCCGGGTCCGCCTTAGTCGCCTTAGGCCAGGCGGCAGCGGCTTGAAGGCCGGGGACGCCCGCCGTGACCCTCAAACCTGCCTCCGCTCCTCGGTCCGGAAGCTCTCATCCTCGGCGGTCATCGCGCTGTAGCTGGCGCCGGCCCTGGTCGAAGCCCCGCCGTGGCGGCCGTCCGGGGTCAGGCACAGGGCCTGCAGCGGACTGCGGAACTCGTCCGGCAGGTCCAGCGTCTCCGCCAGCGCCACGGCGCAGGCCTGGGCGGGGTCGGCTCCGGCCGCCAGCGCGCGCAGCACCGACCGGGCGGTGGTGCCGCGGATCGCCAGCTCGCCGCGGCCGGTGCAGGCGGCGGCGCCGACCCGGTTGTCGCAGTAGTTGCCGGCGCCGATGATCGCCGAGTCGCTGACGCGGCCCGGGTACTTCCAGGGGTATCCGCTGGTGCTCACGCCTGCCGCGAGGCTGCCGGACGCGTCAAGGGCGAGGACGTTGACCGTGCCCATGGGGCCGGCCGGGGGCGACATCGACGCGATCCGTTCCAGCGCCTGGCGCCGGTAGGCGCTCTCACCGGGGCCGGACTTCGCCTCGGCGGCCTCGATCCCGGACGCGCTGAGGCCGTCGCGCCATATCCGCAGCGCCTCGTCGGTCAGCGTCGGCCCGCGCTCGATGCCGACCTCGTCAGCGAAGCGCTCCGCGCCTGCGCCGACGAGCAGCAGGTGCTGGGGCAGCCGGTCGCACACGGCCCGGGCGATCGAGATCGGATGCGGGAAGCCGGTGACCGCGGCCACCGCGCCCGCCTGCCGGGTGGACTCCACGACGCGGACGGCGGCCTCGACCGCGTCCAGGGCGCTGGCCCCGGCGCGGAGCAGGGCGATGCCCGTGGCCAGTCCGACCTCGCCGCCCTCGCTGGCAATCATCACTGGGGTCATGGCTGGTCCTCCCGATCATGCCCGCCGGCCGCCGCCGTCGGTGGCACGACGAGCTCGGCCGCCGCTGACCTCGGCATCCCCGCGATTATCGCCGAGTCCGGGAGCGGCCTGCTGCCCGGCCTGGGCGTCGCCTGGCCCGGCCTCGTGGCCTGGGCTGGCCTAGTACTGGAACAGATGATTCCGTTCTGATACTATGGAACAGACCGATCTGTTCTGCACCAGAGCCCGACCAGGAGGAGGAACAACATGGACTGGAAGCTCGAGCTGGTGGCAATTCCCGTCTCGGACGTGGACCGCGCCAAGGCCTTCTACGTCGAGAAGGCCGGGTTCAACGCCGACTACGACCACACGGTGAGCGACGAGATTCGCTTCGTGCAGCTGACACCTCCCGGCTCGGCGTGCTCGATCGCCCTAGGCCAGGGACTCGTGGACACCCAGCCAGGCTCCGCAGCGGGCCTCCAGCTGGTCGTCTCCGATATCGGCGCGGCCCGCGACGAGCTGACCGCGCGGGGCGTCGAGGTCGGCGAGGTCCAGGACTTCCCCTGGGGCAAGTTCGTCTTCTTCGCCGACCCGGACGGCAACCGCTGGTCCGTGCAGCAGGTCCCGGCCCGCGCCTGAGACGACCACGGCCGCGATGGGCCGGCTCCCGTTCGCCGCCCGGCGGGAGCCGGCCCGAACCACGGTCAACTCGGAAAACCAATAAAACGTGGTGGAGGAGATGAGGTTGACCGAGGCGTTGCATACCGGATAAGACTGGTATCGTCCGTCACCTAAAGACGGCATGCCGCGGGGCCGCCGGCAAGGTGGCGGGCAAGGGAGCTCTCCCCAGATGGACTCAAGGGCTCGAGTGAACGCGGCCCTAGTCGTCTGTGGCATCCTCGTCGGGTTCGGGATCACGTCCGGCATCCTGCTCGCGTTGGGCTGGCACCCTTCCGGGACACCCGACCCGGGCCGCGGGCCTAGCGCGATCCGGAGCCTGACCCAGAAGGCCGGCGACGGGCCCTCACCGAAGGCCCTGGACTCGGAGTGGCTCGATTACTCCGACCACTCCACCTGCGCCGACTGGGCCGGCGGCGACGGGGTGTCGGCGGTCAAGCTGAGCTCGTCGCAGATCGCCTGGTTCTTCGCCGACACCTACCTGGGCCCGGCCGGGCCCACGATCGGCTACTCGCACCTGGGCGGGTTCCTGCACAACTCGGTGGTGATGCAGACCACCGAGCACCGCCGCACCAGCTTCGTGACGCTCACCGGCGGCGGCGCCTGCCCCGGCCGGACGGCCTTCGGGCACGCGGCGTCGGTGCTGCAGGCCCCGACCACCGACCAGGGCCAGGAACGGTACTGGGACGGCGACGGGATGAGGGTCGGCGACACCGTGGTGAAGTTCTACAACCTGTACCAGGCGGGCCCGTTCCCGTTCACCGCGCTGGGGACGACGATCGCCAGGTTCCCCGTCAGCAAGCTCAGCGCGGCCGGGCGCGGCCCGGAATACGGCGCCGTGATCAGGCCGAAGCTGACGCCCGTGCCCACCTACACGCCGCCCAGCGGCGGAACGCCCATCATCTGGGGATCCGCGCTGCTCGTGTCCCCGCAGGCGGGCCCGGCGAGGCAGACCGTTTACGTCTACGGCTGGCAGAGCCCTTACACGTCCAGCCCCGTCCGCCAGCTCTACCTGGCCCGGGTCGGCGCCGCCCGGCTGGCCGACTTCGGCGCGTGGCAGTTCTACAGCGCGGGCCGGTGGGTCGACAGCCAGAGCCTCGCCATGCCGGTCGAGCCGCTCCTCGGGAACCTCGACGTGCCGTCAGGTTTCAGCGTGGTGCAGATAAACGGACAGTACTGGCTGATCCAGGCCCCGGGGGCAGGCGACCCCGATATCCTCGCCTACCCGGCGCCCGCGCCCTGGGGCCCGTTCGACAACTTCCACCCCATCGTGCTGTACCGCGCCCCGGGTATCGGGCTCAACGTCGCCGACGACTACCGGGTCATGTACGAGGCCCGCGCCGAGCCCGACCTGTCTACCCGCCACACGCTGGTGATCAGCTATAACGTCAACTCCGAGGCCGTCACCGGCGCCTGCCTCTCGCTGGCGTTCTTCACCAACGCGATCAGCCAGCCGCGGTTCATCGCCGTGCCCTTCACCGCGTTCACCGATGGCGCGGCGCAGCAGCGCCTGGTGCGCGCCGGCCCCTCCAGCTACCCCCATATCACCTCGCGGGATCCGGCGCAGTGGTACAACGCCTGGTCATTCCCTGGCGGCTGCCCGCCGGTGCCCGGCATGTCCCGTATCACCGCGCGGACGAGCGCGGGCACTGCCCGGCTGACCTGGCCGTCGGCAGGCATCGGCCTGCAGTACCAGATCTACCTCAGCGGGCCGGCCAACCCGGGCCCGGTGCGGACAGTCTCGTCACCCCACGTCACACTCACCGGGCTGACCCGCGGCCTGACCTACCAGGTCCAGGTCGTGCCGGTGAACTACTACCGCGAGACCGGGCCGGGCAGCGAGATCACGATCCAGATTCCCTGACCCGAAATCCAAAAGACTTTGTAACGCCCGGGCTCCGGCGAGGACTGAAGGGGCGCACGTTCTACCTCCTGTCCCCGAGGACTATGCATGAGCATCTCGGCTCGTCTCGGCGTCGCCGGGGCGAAGGCCACCGCGGCACTGGGTGTCACGATGCTCGCCACCGCGGCCGCCGGCCTGACCCGCGCCGCCGCGCGGTAAGCGGACGCGGCGCCGACCCCGCCGGCGCCATGTCCCGCCACCGCGCGTCACAGCTTTTACTCAGAACGTATGGTTGAGGCCGATATCGGAAAGGACGCCCAAGCTGTCGGCGGTGCAAGAGGACACGGACTCGGAGTTGCTCGTTCGCCTGCGCGCGGGCGACGAGCAGGCCTTCGTCATCCTGGTCCGGCGCCACCACGCTGCCCTGCTGCGCCTGGCCTCGGGATACGTCCCGAACCTGGCCGTCGCGGAGGAGGTCGTTCAGGACACGTGGCTGGGCGTACTGCGCGGCCTCGACGGGTTCGAGGGCCGCTCCTCGGTCAGGACCTGGCTGTTCCGGATCCTGGTGAACCGGGCGCGGACCGCCGGGTTGCGGGAGCGGCGCAGCATCGCGATCGGCGACCCGGGCCGGGCCGTCGACCAGTCGCGATTCGATGCTGCCGGCGCCTGGGCATCGCCGCCCGAGCGCTGGATCGAAGACGCCGACGACCGGCTGCACGCCGCCAAGCTGGCTGGCCGACTCCGCTCGGCCATTGATGAGCTGCCAGAACGCCAGCGGGAAGTGGTCACGCTGCGCGATGTCGATGGCCTGAGCAGCGAGGAGGTGTGCAGCGCGCTGGCCATCAGCGAGAGCAACCAGCGAGTGCTGCTGCACCGCGGCCGCAGCCGCCTGCGCCAGGTCCTCGAGACCGAGTTCGGGAGGGCCTGAACATGCCCCCGAGGCTGCGCCTCCTGCCGCTCCCCCGTCGCCGCGAGATCGTCTGCCAGCAGGCGGTCGAGCTGGTCACGGACTACCTCGAGGACGCGCTCTCCCGCGCCGATCGCCGCCGGTTCGAGGCGCACCTGGCCGGCTGCCCGCACTGCACCGAGTACCTCGCGCAGATGCGCGCGACCATCGAGCTGGCCGGCCGCGTCACGCCCGAAGACCTGACCCCGCAGATGCAGGACGAGTTCATCGCCCTGTACCGGCAATGGCGCGCCGATGAGCGCCGCGAGGGTTGACCCCTTGGGTGACCAGCGTGCTCGTGATATCGGCCGGGCCATTTTCGGGTAGCACGTCAGGGAGCGGCCCGCCCCAGCTGGGCCAGCGAAAGCGGCTGCGCGTGGTGATCGACTCCGCGGCGCTGGAGTTCCCGACCGTCTTCTGCAGAGCCGGGCGGCGCGGGCTGGAGATCGAGCTGACTCCCGGCGATCTTGTCAGGGCCGCGAACGCGACCGTCGCGCCCATCTCCCGTCCGCAGCCGAGCTGATCCGCGAGACCCAGGCCGCGCAGGCCTTTCACGCGGCCCGACGGAGCGGCCCGGAACTTGTCCCCGCGGTCAGATGAGTTCGGTCGGCCGTGATCGTCGGAGTTAGGTGCCGCCTCGTGAACCGACGCCCTACGTGGTGCTCGTCCGCGGCGACGCCGAAGTGGCGTGCTGGCCGCTTCCGGCCGGCCGGCGCCCTGACCTTTCGGTGGTCGACCGCCTGGCGCGGCTGCAGCTCGGCGCCCGCCGCGCGGGCTATTCGATCAGGCTCCGCGACGCGCCCAGCCGACTGCGGGAACTCATCGACCTGGCCGGCTTGTCCGACATTGTCGCGGGTGCCGCCGAGCTAGCCGCCACCGAACCCGCCAAGCCGACCGGAGAGCCTGACGACGGAGGAACGGCTGGCAGCGGGCAGCGCCGGTAGCGGGCACCCCACCTCGCTGCGCATCCGATGTTATTGCAAGTGATTCGCAATAGCTCTACTGTGGTGGCAGCCGAGTCCCTGAGGAAGGTACACACCGCGATGGCTGACCCGCGAGCCCGCCTGGCGAGGATTCGCGACGGGCTGGCCCCCGCGGAATGGGCGCGGGCCGGCGGAATGGCCGCCACGGTCATCGGGCTCAACGTGGCGGGCTGGATCATGCTAGCCACCGCGATGAGCGGTCGCTACCACATCACCAAGACCGAGGTCTTCGGGGTCGGGACCGGGATCCTGGCCTACACCCTGGGCATGCGGCACGCCTTCGACGCCGATCACATCGCGGCCATCGACAACACCACGCGCAAGCTCGTCAGCGAGGGCAAGCGGCCGCTGTCGGTCGGCTTCTTCTTCTCCCTCGGTCATTCCTCGGTGGTGTTCGTGCTCGCCGCGGCGCTGAACTTCGGGATCCGCGGCCTCGACGAGCAGGTGAAGAACTCCGGCTCGCAACTGCAGCACTACACCAACATCATCGGCACCTGCGTGTCCGGCATTTTCCTGTTCCTGATCGCGGCGCTCAACCTGGTGATCCTGACCGGGATCGCCCGCGTGTTCCGGGAGATGCGCACCGGCCGGTACAGCGATGCCGAGCTGGACGAGCAGCTGAACAAGCGCGGCCTGATGAACCGGTTCCTGGGCCCGCTGGCGCGCCGGGTCGACGCGCCATGGAAGATGTACCCGATCGGGTTCCTGTTCGGCCTGGGCTTCGACACCGCCACCGAGGTCGCGCTGCTGGTCCTGGCCGGCTCGGCGGTCGTGAGCGGGCTGCCGTTCTACGCGATCCTGTCGCTGCCGATCCTGTTCGCGGCGGGCATGAGCCTGTTCGACACCGTGGACGGCTGCTTCATGAACTTCGCCTACGACTGGGCGTTCGCGAAGCCGGTCCGCAAGGTCTACTACAACCTAACGATCACCGGGCTCTCGGTCTTCGTGGCGGTGTTCGTCGGGGTCGTCGAGCTGCTCGGCCTGCTCGCCCAGGACACCCACCGCAGCGGGTCGTTCTGGTCCTTCCTGCAGAACTTCAACATCAACACCGCGGGATTCGTGATCGTCGGCGTCTTCGTCATCACCTGGGGCGTGGCCCTGGCCATCTGGCACTTCGGCAAGATCGAGCGCAAGTGGGAAGCCGCCGCCGCCAGCTCCCCGGACTGACCCGTGCCTGTGCCGCGCCACGCCGGCCCCGTCCGCCGGGGTTCAGCGCAGGATCTTACGCCGGTACAGGTACACCGCGGTGGGGGCGAGCACGACGATCAGCCCGACCGACCAGGCCAGAACGGCGAGCTCGGGGTGCTGCATCGGCCACGCGGGCACGGCCGACGAGGGAGTGCCGCCGCCGAACAGGTCCCGGCACATGGCGGCGACCGCGCTCAGCGGGTTCCAGTTGGCGAAGTCCCGCAGCCAGGCAGGCATCCCCTGGGTGGGACGAACGCGTTCGACACGAACGACAGCGGCAGGAACAGGACAAACCCCATGGCCTGGGCGCTCTCCGGGCTGCGCAGCAGCATGCCGGCGCAGGCTCCGGCGCTCGCTGACCGGCTTGACGAGGCGGATCTGACGCTGCCGAGCGGCTGCGCGGGGCGTGGGACAGGCCGAACCGTCTCCGCCACGGGCAAGGACGAGTGCGACAATACGACGAACTGACAGGACCGGGGAACATCCAGACGCGGGATGGTGTTTGATAGCCCTGGTTGCGTTCCATTTTTCATGCGACCTGCGCCAGCCAGATCTGAGAGCGGGTCTCTCGGACTCCGGGGGCCCCAAACTCACAGGCAGACGCAAGGCCGCGGCAACCCGGGGTCCTCAGAAGTGGACCCCGGAGATCGTCACGTAGGAGAAGGTACATGCCTCAGGGCACCGTGAAGTGGTTCAACGCCGACAAGGGCTATGGTTTCATCGCACCCGACGATGGCACAGCCGACGTCTTCGTGCACCACACTGCGATTCAGGCTGACGGCTTCCGCAGCCTTCAGGAGAACCAGCGAGTCGAGTTCACTGCCGGCCAGGGTGCCAAGGGCCCGCAGGCTGAGCAGGTCCGTCCGCTCTGACCAACGGCCTGGCCACTCGGCCGCGCCTGCCCTGGGGGCAGGCCTGACATCGGACTACGGGGCGGCTCACCGCGAGCCGCCCCGTACCCTTTTCCGCGCTTTGACGCTGCCCTCCCGGGCCCGGTCGGCCGGGCGGGCTGAGCGTGCGGCAGTGGACTACCGCAGCGTCGGACTGCAATCGTTAGCAAATCGCGGCCTGACCGGTCCGGGCAGCAACGCGTCACGCATGCCGCCAGCAAAGGTACGGTCGGCTCCTAAGGCCAGTAAAGCGGAGCCGATGCGCTGAAAGCGGCCTGAACCAAGCAGAATGGCCAGAGGGCGCTATCGTCTCGCTATTCACATTTGCTGCTGATCCGCCATGCGACGTGCAGATTGCAACCGCAAAAAGGCCGCTGTCGCCGCCTGCCTCGTGTTATAAATCCCTCGGGGCGTCGCTGTCGGCTATACGACCAGGGAGCAGTGCGTTGGCGAAGGAGATTCTTGTGCGAGTCATCGGCTCCAGGTTACGGGCCGGGCCGATTCATGAGCTGGGCAAGATCGCCCAGGTTACCCATCCCCGGGCCCACGGCGCCGCGGCCGCCGACGGCACGCCGGCGCCCAGGCACGCGTCGCCTTTCGCCCGGCCCGGCCGGCCTACCTGGTGGCGCATGCCTGGCCTGGCCGCCGTGTCAGTGGCCTTGCTCGCGCTGTCCGCCGCGGGCATCACCGGCGTATTCCCGTCGGCGGGCGGGGCGAGCCTGCAGACATCAGGCCCGGCGGCCGCGGCCAGGGTGCGCCTGGACGCCGGCGCAAACTCCCGCCGTGACGCGCTGGCCGCGGACCTGGCCGCCCGCCGGAAGGCCGGGGCTCGGATTCGCCAGCCCGAGCCCGCTCGGGCCGCTCCCGGGGAGTCCCGCATCGCAGGTCAGCCCCCCATCGTGACCGGGCGCCGGGAACACCACTGTTCACACCATTCACGCCAGCGTTGCTCCGTCCACAGGAACAAACCGCGTTAAGGGCACGTCCATGCTGCTAGACGCGCACCTATGGGACATCGATGTCGCTGCGCCCGGACCCGGCGCGGGCGGCCCGGACCCGTCCCCCGGATATGATCGCGGAAATGATCGTGCTGGTGGGCGGAGTGGCGGGCAGCGGCAAGACGACGGTCGGCGCCGTGCTCGCCGGCAGGCTGCACTGGCCCTTCGCGGACGCGGACGCGTTTCACCCCGCGGCGAACATCGCCAAGATGCGGTCCGGCGTCCCGCTCACCGATTCCGACCGCGAGCCGTGGCTGGCCGCGATCACCGCCTGGATGGATGAACGGATTGCCGCGGGCGAGCCGGCGGTCGCCGGGTGCTCGGCCCTGAAGCGGACCTTCCGGGGCCAGCTGCTGGCCGGGCGGCCGGCGGCCTGGCTGGCGTTCCTCGAGATCAGCCGGGAGCTGGCGCACGCCAGGCTGGCCGCCCGGCACGGCCATTTCTTCACCGTGCGGCTGCTGGACAGCCAGTTCGCCGAGCTGGAGCCGCCCGAGCACGAGCCGCGCGTGCTGGTGCTCGGCGCCGCCCGGCCGCCGGATCAGCTTGCCGAGGACATCATCGAGCGCCTGGGGCTGGCCGCCGCCCCGGCGGCAGCGGCGCAGGAGCCCGAGGGCGAGTAACCGACGGGAGAGTGCCGCGCACGTTCTGCAAATGGCTGGATACGCTCCGCGAGACGGGCGCGCCGGGCGGCGGGCCGGGGCACCGAATGCGGACGGGCACCGGGCGGCCCGCGGCAAACGTAGGATCATGCTGGCCGCGTCAACGCGGACCGCGGACGTTGGAGGTTTGGAGGTTGCAGTGACCAGTGCCCAGAACGTGGCTGGCGCGGCCCAGGTCCCGCAGGCCGAGGTGTACCCGGCGGCACGGCAGGACAAGCCCTGGGGGCACGAGCTGATCTTCGCCGCGATCGGCGACAAGTACATCGGGAAGATCATTCACGTCAACGCCGGGCATTCGCTGAGCCTGCAGTATCACCGGGAGAAGGAGGAGACGATCAGCGTCATCTCCGGGGAGGCGCTGATCCAGTACGGGCGGTCGGCCGACCAGCTGGCCGATCGGCATTTCGCGGCCGGGGACACGATCCACCTTCCCGCGGGGGTGCTGCATCGCATCACCGCCCTGTCCGATCTGGAGTTCGCCGAGGCGTCCACGGCCTATCCCGGATGGCGCGAGGATGTGGTCCGGCTCGAGGACCGCTACGGGCGGACCGGCACCACGGCGCCCTGATGGCGTGCCGCCTGCTCGGCGTGGCCTGCCCGATCCCGGTGCCGCCGGTCTGATCTTGACGCGGCCTAATCGATCCTGACCGTCGCGAGATCCGGCTCGCCGATCGTGAACCTGGCCTCCACCCTCGCCCGCAGCACCTGCTTCGCCGGGACTATGTCGAAGCTGAACTCCTCGGGCGCGGTCGGGCGCACCCGCTGCGGCAGCCGGGCCGATCCCGCGGCCAGCGCCTCGGCCTGGCTGCGGGAATCTGACAGCAGCCGGTCGTCGGCGAGCTCGACCAGGCCAGCCAGTTCGCTCCCGAGCGCCGCCGCGTAGTCCCTGGCCCGCCGCACCGCGTCCCTGACCGCCGCGACGCGAACCTGGCCGTAGACCGGGCTGCCCGGCCGCAGCTCCCACCATGGCCCGCCGACCTCGGCCTGGTCCAGGTCGGCCAGCTGCGCCATCAGCTCACCCAGACGGCCGAACCCGCTGACCGTGATCGCGTGGTGAACGGCACCGTGGTAACCCGAGACCCGGCCGCGCGCGGCACGGCCGGCCAGCTGAGGGCTGACCCTCACGCCGGAGGTCTCGTTCTTCTCGATGTCTTCGGGGAAGCTCGCCAGCACCTTGGCTACCGCGACAGCCCGCTCGTTCAGCGTCTGGAGCGTCTTCGCCCGGTCGCTGTCGACGGCCGCCACGCTCACCTCGATGCGGGCAATCTCCGGATCAACCTCGAGAACGGCCTCGCCGCGGACGGCGAGCATCGGGTGTTGTGACATGCGCTTCTCCTGGAGTCCGTGTAGCGACGTTATCGCGCCGGCCCCGTCACGGGAACCGCAAACCGGGAACACCGGGCTTGCTGGTAGAGTTGTGCCCAACAGCGGCATAACTTCGCCGCTACTCCCGCGGGCGAGCAGCCCGCGCGGTCGCTTGTGTGAGCAGTTCGCCTCTCTGGCGAACCTTCGTCGCCGCTGTAGTCGGCGTCTGGGGAGCACGACGCGGCCCACGAGCCACCTATGGAGATGGTGTCCGCTCATGCCCCAAGACTCCCGGCGCCGCCGCGCGCCCGCACGGCATCACCGCAGCCACGCCCAGGACGACGGGTGGGGCCGGTCCGACCTGAGCGCCGCGCCCGCCCCGCGGGGCCGGCCGGCCCGGCCTGACCGTCGTGACCGTCGTGACCGGCCAGGCCGGGCGGTCAGGCCCGCCACGCGCCGCAGGCCGACCACGGCGGCGCCCGACCAGCCGCAGGGCGAGCTCGACCGCGCCCTGGCCGCCGCCGCGGACGCGCCGCCGCCGGCCGAGACGACATTCCGCGAGCTCGGGCTTCCGGCCCGGCTGGTCGCCGAGCTGGCCGACCGCGGCATCGACGCGCCGTTCGCGATCCAGGCCCGCGCGCTCCCCGACGCGCTCGCAGGCCGGGACGTCCTCGGCCGCGCGCAGACGGGCTCGGGCAAGACGCTGGCCTTCGGCCTGCCGGTACTGGCCCGGCTCGCGGCCGGGACAGGACGTCGGCGGGAGAAGGCGCCCCGGGCCCTGGTCCTGGTGCCGACCCGCGAGCTCGCCCGCCAGGTCGCCGACGTGCTCATGCCGCTCGGCCAGCCGCTCGGCGTGAGCGTCACGACGGTCTACGGCGGCGTGGCGATCGGGCGCCAGATCGACCGGATGCGCCGGGGTGTCGACATCGTGGTCGCGACGCCCGGCCGGCTGATTGACCTGCTCGAGCGCCAGGCCGTCACGCTCGACGGCGTCGAGATCACGGTGCTCGACGAGGCGGACCACATGGCCGACCTCGGCTTCCTGCCCGCAGTGACCCGGATCCTCGACGCCACCCCCGCGGGCGGGCAGCGGATGCTCTTCTCCGCCACCCTGGACCGCGGCGTGGGCCGGCTGGTGACCGCGTACCTCAGCGATCCCGCGCTGCACGCCGTCGCGCCGCAGCCGATCGACGGCGGCACGACCGAGCACAGCGTGCTCGTGCTGTCCGCTGAGGACAAGGTCCCGGTCGCCGCGCAGATCGCCAGCCGTCCGGCGCGCACCCTGTTCTTCGTGCGCACGAAGCACGGCGCGGACCGCCTGGCCAGGCAGTTCGGCCGGGCGGGCGTCGATGCCGCGGCGATCCACGGCAACCTGAACCAGAACCAGCGGCAGCGGGCCCTGGACGGCTTCGCGGCGGGAAGCCCGCGGGTCCTGGTCGCCACCAACGTCGCCGCGCGCGGGATCCACGTCGACGACATCGAGCTGGTCGTTCACTTCGACCCGCCGAACGATCATAAGGACTACCTGCACCGCTCCGGGCGCACGGCCCGGGCCGGAGCCTCCGGCATGGTCATCGCGCTGGCCGAGCACGCCCAGGTCCGGGACATCGAGCGGCTGCACGACGCGGCCGGGGTCACCCCGGCCACTCATCACGTCCAGGCCGGGCACCACGTGGTCAGGCAGCTCGCGACGTCAGGCACGCCCGTTTCCCCGGCCGCGGCCGCGAGGCCTGCCGGCCGTGCGCCTGCAGGCGCACGGCGCGCAGGCGCACCTCCCCGGGGCAGGCAGCGTTCTGTGCCTGCCCTAGGCGAGCTCAGCTGACGGTGTAGGCGTACGGGATCGCGGCCGTCTCGCTGCCCGCGGCCTGCACGAACGGCACGAACGTGTCCACGTACACGTCGCCGCTGACCACGGTGCCCGCGGTGGCGGCCGAGGGCACCGTGATGGTCACGGTGATGGTCCCGGTCCGGCCGGGGTTGATCCGGAACAGGCCGAACGGGGCGGCCGGGTTGACCGACTCGACCCAGAGGTCGCCCACCGACGAGGTCATCGAGGTGTCGAACTCCCGGGTCTGCGCGGTGGCGTTCAGGGAGACCTTCGCGCCGGATGGCGCCGGCGCGGCGGTGTAGCCGGCGACAGTGGCCAGCGCCGGGACGGCGAACCAGCCGCCCGATGTCACCGGCGTGCCGAACCCGGAGAACAAGACCGGTGCCGGATCGTTGCTGCCGCCGGTCGGGAGCCCGGAGAACAGGTCGGGATCCCCGAGGAACGAGCCCGCGTCGAACGTCACCGGCGACGTCGCGGCCGACGCCGCGATCGTGACGGCGCTCGACTGCGTCGGGACCAGCCATTCCTGCGGGACCCCGGTTGGCGGGAGTGGCAGCGTGAGCGGGTTGGGGACGAGCGGGGCCAGCGACACCGCCGCCGAGGCGGCGAGCCGCGGATCGAGGAAGAAGTCCTCCGGCGCGCCGGTGGCGTTATGGATCTTCACATTGAAGGTGTGCGTCGATCCGGGCGCCAGCATCGTGCTCGCGCTATTCGGCAGCCCTCCGGAGTTCACGCTTACGCCCGAGCTGAACCGGATATGGCCCGAGAACGGGTCGGAGATCTCGTTGCCGACCACCGGCTGGTTGAAGTCCACGATCAGCGTCCAGGGGCCGGGCAGCGGGTTGATGGTGTTCAGGCTCATGCCCCGCCCGGGCGCGAACCCGATGCCGCCGGTGGCGGGGACCGCGAGATAGTTGGAGCCGTAGGCCTCGGTCTGGCCCTGGGGGTTGATGAAGTAGGCGTTGACCTGGTCGGCCGGGTCGTTGCCGACGCTGACGCTGGCCGACAGGCTGTGCTCAGACGCCGGGACGTTGAACTGGTAGTACTGAATCTGCCCGTTGCCGGGCGCATCCGGCCGGCCGTTGCCGCCGGTCAGCGTGCCGCTGAAGGCGCCGCCGGCGGCGACGTTCACCAGGCTGCGCAGCGTCACCGGGATGGAGGTCACGCCGTTGCCCGCGTTCAGGAGCACGGACCCGGACCCGTCACCGGGGCTCGCGGGCGTGGTGGCGCTGAACGTGAACGTGCCGCTGGCTCCGGCCGCGAGGCTCAGCGACCCCGGGGCGACCTTGCCGAACGAGGTGAACTGCTGCGTGCTGGCCTCGAACGGGACCTTCCCCGCGGTCCCGCCGTTCCGGCCGGACTCGATGCCGAAGATCACCGCGGTCCACGTGCCGGCGACCGGGTCGATCACGTCCACGTTGCCGAAGTTGCCCACGCCCTGCGGCAGCGAGTGGGCGGCGAAGCGGCCCCTCGGGTCGATGAGGATCAGCCGTACCCGCGCGTTGTTGCCGTTGGCCGGGTGGCCCGGGTAGGCGATCTCGGCGCTGAGCCGGTTCTGGTGCCTCGGCACGTTGAAGTGCAGCACGCCGTAGTTGTCAGGCAGGCCCAGCCAGTCGGTCACGTGCTTGCTGTGGACATTGCTCAGCGTGACGCTGCCGGCGCCGACCACGCGTGACGGGCCGAACCCGCGGCCGGACAGCCGCACGGTCTGCGCGGTGGTTCCCTCGTTGGTGACCGAGACCGTCCAGCTCTCGGACGTGCCCGGGTTGGCGACCGCGTTCAGCTGGCTGGTGCTGGTGGCCAGCGTGCCTCCGGCCGGCTTGCCGCCGTTGATCGACTCGGCCAGCTGGACCGCCTTGTAGCTGTTGAGCAGGCCGGCGCCCTGCTCGTACGCGGGCGCGCCGAGGTAGGTCGCGGTGCTGAGCAGGATCTGCTTCACGAGCGCGGGAGTCGGCACTCCCCCGCTGTGCGTCTTCTCGTAGGCCTGGATGACCAGGGCCGCGGCGCCGGCGGTCAGCGGTGCCGACTGGCTGGTGCCGCCGCTCCTCTCGATGTTGGAGGGCTTGCCGACGAAGTTGGTGCAGTCGGCGAACTTGGCCACGTTCGCGTCGCAGGACGCGAAGCTCGAGTCGCCGGGGGCGACCAGGTCCACGGTAGTGCCGGTCTCGCTGAAGCCGCCCGAGCTGAGCGAGCTGATGTTGTCGTTCAGCCAGCCGGTCGTGGCGAAGTCATCCGCCAGGCCGTAGTTCGTCATGGCGTACCAGCGGAAGTCGGTCGAGGCGCCCACCGAGATCACGTTCGGGTCGGTGGCGGGCGAGCCGATGCTGTTGAACGGGCCGGCGTCGCCGGAGGAGACCACGACCGTGACCCTCGCCGCCACCGCCGCATCGTCGAACTGCTTGACCGCGTCGGCGTCGCTGAGGTCGGGGATCGGGTCGCTGCCGAACGACTCGTTCAGCACGTTGACGTGGGCGACGTTGACCGCGTAGCTGATCGCGTCGAGGAAGCCGGAGGTGGTGGAGGCGTCGTTCTGGCCGAACACCTTGAGCCCGACGAGGCTCGCGCCGGGCGCGGCGCCCTCGATCCGGAACTTGCACGGCGCTGTCGGCGACTGCGCGCTGAAGTGCTGAGCGTTGTAGACGACCTTGCCCTGCCCGGCGATCGCGTTGGCGTCGAGGAACGCCTCGCCGCCGGTGGTCGGCGCGGTGGTGCCGTCCCCGCTGAAGTCCTGGTACGCGGTGAACACCGAGGTCCTGGGGTGGCCCGGGGTCCGCAGGAAGTTCGCGTTGGCCGGGTCGATGCCGTCGGCCATCCAGGCCACCTTGACGCCGGCGCCGGTGAAGCCGAGGGACCGCGCGGTCTTGGCCCTGGGCACGGTCGAGTCGGTCTGCGTCACCGGCAGCGCCTCGGGCTCAAGCTGGACGCCGCCCCTGGGCAGGCAGGCCCCGGGCAGGGTCTTGATGGCCGACGACGCCGCCGCCGGGGCCGAGGGCGCGGCCGGGCTCTGGCCGTAGATGAGCCCGTCCGGGATGACTCGCTGCACCGCCGGGTTGGCCTTCAGCCGTGCCTCCTCGCCCGCGGACACCGTGGCCGCGACCGAGTTGACCAGCGTGTAGGACCGCACGTGGGTGGCGTGTACCCGGCGGAACTCGCCCAGCAGCGGGCTCTGGTTGGAAGTGATCATGCCGGCCCGGACCCCGGCGGCGCTGGTTCCCGCGCGCGCCGGTTTCGGCTGGTCCTTCAGGAACACGATCACGTTCTGGTTGACGTGCTGCGACAGCTGGGCGGCCTGCGCCGCCGACAGCGGCTGCTGGGCCTGGCCGGCCGCCGAGGTCACCACCGGAGCGGCGACGGCGGTGGCCGCCTGCGCGACGACCAGCGTCGCGGCGGACGCTCCCACCAAGAGAACGGAACGGGCTCCGCGCCTCGCGTTCGGTCCCGGGGCGGCGGCGGCCAAGCGTCCTCGCATGATCTTCCTCACCTTCGACGGCAGCCAGACTGGCCGCACGGTGTCGCGACCCCAACGCGGCACGCTAGCAGAACCTCGCAGGTGCTGAATTTTCGTTGGAGTAACTCTTTGATCACGAAAAATATCGGCGGTACCCGCACCGCTCGCTCCAGATTCCGGCCGGAGCCATGCCGCCGCCCGGGGCGTACGAACTTGACGGCGTGGTGGTGCAGAGCGGCCCGGCGCCCGGGCTCGACTCATCAGGAGGGCGGCTGGGGGCAGCCGCGTGGTGAGCGGGTCCCAGCGCATCGTTACCGTCAGCGGACGGCGCAAGGACTCGATGAGATAACAGAGCGGACGCTAGCAGGAACGGTGGTTCCTGAGAATTTCGTGGTATGTAACTTTTCAATTACAAGAGTGACAGTTGTGCGGGCTGTGACCGTAACAACTGTCATTTCACTACGGTGCGTAGCGGACGTGAACGGGGCCTTGGCCGGCCGTACTGGACGGACGGGCCCCGTTGTCGAATGAGGACCGCGATGACTGCTGACGGACGGGGGCGCAGGCCGGGGATCGGCGGCTGGTGCGACACGCACTTCACCGGCGTGCGTGACGCGTTTGCCGCTAACTTCGCCGAGCGCGGCGAGGCCGGGGCCGCCGCCTGCCTGGCGGTCCACGGGACCGTGGTGGCGGATCTGTGGGGCGGCTGGGCCGGCCGCGGGCCGGACCGGCCCTGGCAGCGGGACACGCTGGTCAACGTGTTCTCGGTGGGCAAGGGGCTGATCGCCGCGTGCGTGGCCAGGCTGATCGGCGAGGCCCGGCTCGAGGCCGACGCGCCGGTGGTCAGGTACTGGCCACCGTTCGGGGCGGCGGGCAAGGCCGCCGTGACGCTGCGGCAGCTGCTCAGCCATCAGGCCGGGCTGCCGGCCCTCCGGGCCCCGATGCCGGACGGCAGCATGCTCGACTGGCCGGTGATGGTCAGCGCCCTGGCCGCCGAGCCGCCGTGGTGGCCGCCGGGATCGGGGCACGGCTACCACGTGAACACGTTCGGGTTCCTGGCCGGGGAGGTGATCAGGCGGGTCACCGGGATCACCGTCGGCGCGATGCTGCGGGACGAGATCGCGGGCCCGCTCGGAGCTGACGTGCACATCGGCCTGCCAGCCGCCCAGCATGGCCGCGTGGCCGAGTTCATTTGGCCGGAGCCGGGGTCCCCGCCCGGCCCCGAGGCCATCGGCGAAGACCAGCGCATGATCCTCAACGCCTATTTCAACCCGCCGGGTCTTTCCGGCATCGGCGTGGTCAACACGGCGGCGTGGCGGGAGGCGGAGGTGCCGTCGGCCAACGCCCACGCCACCGCGGCCGGGGTCGCCCGGGTCTACGCGGCGCTGGCGGGCGGCGGCGCCGTGGACGGAGTGCGGGTGGTCGACTCCGGGGCGCTCGCGGCCTGCGTCGCGGAACAGGTCTACGGCGACGACCTGGTGCTGCGGCGGCCGTCGCGGTTCGGGCTCGGCTTCCAGCTGACCCAGCCGGAGCGACCGCTCGGACCCGGCCCGCGGGCGTTCGGGCACTTCGGCGCGGGCGGGTCGGTCGGGCTGTGCGACCCTGACGCGGGCGTCGCGTTTGGATATGTCACCAGCCAGATGGGACCGCGCTGGCAGAACCCGCGGAACCGGGCCCTCATCGACGCGGTCTTCGCCCGCCTCTAGCCGCGCCGCTCCTGATCAGCCCGCGCTCCGCCGGCGTCACTCGGCGTCCGGCCTGCGGAGGCGCTTGATCTCGGACCGTCGCTGCTTGTCGGCCAGCCTGCGCTCCCGCGCGGCGCGGCTCGGCCGGGTGGGACGCCGCGGTTTCGGCGGCGGCGCGGTCGCCTCGGTCAGCAGCGCGGACAGCCGGGCCGCCGCGGCCTCCCGGTTCCGCAGCTGGGAGCGGTTCTCCGACGCGGTCACGGTGACCACGCCGCCGGACATCCTGCCCTCCAGTGCCCGCAGGGCCCGCTGCTTGAGCGCCGGCGGGAGCGCGTCGGAGCCAGCCAGGTCGTAGGAGAGCTCCACCCGGCTATCGGTGGTGTTGACGGACTGGCCGCCCGGGCCCGGAGACCGGGAGAACCGCCAGGTCAGCTCCTCGGGCGGGATCACCGAGCCGCGGACGGTCACCTCGATGGTCATGCCGGCCAGCGCTTCCCCGGAAGCGGGGCCGGCCGGCCGCGCGCGCCGGTCACAGCGCGCTGATGCCGGCCGCCGGGCGGGATCTCGTCGTGCAGCACGCCACCTGCCTACCACCGCCGGCCTACCACCGCCTGCCCACCGCGGGGGGCCCGGACCCCCGCGCGGCTGGCCACGACGGCCAGGCTGGCCGGTATTCAACTCGCCGACACCGGACTTTCCCGCCCGTATAGCCCATATGTTCGCCCAGCACGCGGACAATTTTGGCCACCGGTCGAGCCGGGCACCCGCCCCCACACCCCGTAGGCGCGCTCGCCCCTGGTCCAGGATGACTCGCCCTGGACCAGGGTGGCCCGTGCCCGGGCTCCGGGCGCCGTTTGTGGCGCAAGCCATGGTAAGTGGCGGGAATGCGCGACCGCTGCTTTGGCGTCATAGAGGTTATGAGCGACCATAACGACGCGGCGCCGGCTGCCCGGCCGGCCCATCTGGTCTTAGTCGAGCAGTCCGGAGCCAAGCAGGAGGTCCCGCAGCCGTCCACCGCCCAGGCAATGATCGAGGCGGAGCAGGCCATGCACGACCACGGCAGCCACCTGCGCGAGGTCAAGGTGATCAGCCAGCACACGGCCGTCGCCCGGTGGAAGGGCGGCGAGTTGTGCTGGCGCCGCGTGGCGTAACCACTGGTAAAGGACGTTGCTGGTCGGATTGGCCAGATCTGTAAACAGAACGACATGGCCAGCGCCAGCCCCCAGCACCGCCTGGCTCACCGTCGCGGTGACCACCCCCGCGTAGCCTTTCCGCCGCTGATCTCGCGCTCCCCGGGGGCTCGTCTCTGGGCGCAAAGGCCCGGAGCGGGGTTTCGGTTGGTACGGTCCCGTGTGGGCGGGGGATCAAGATGGTCGACTGACATGCCCCCCGGGCCAGTGAGGAGGCGTTCATGGGCGGCTTCAGGAAGTTCCTGTTCCGCGGCAATCTCATCGACCTCGCGGTGGCCGTGGTCATCGGCATCGCGTTCAACGCGGTGGTCCAGGCGCTGATCGCCGACATCATCACGCCGCTCATCGCGGCGATCGGCGGCAAGCCGAACTTCGGCGCGCTGTCTTTCACCCTGAACAAGAGCCACTTTCTCTACGGCAGCTTCCTGAACGCCCTCATCTCCTTCGTGATCATCGCCGCGGTGATCTACTACCTGATCGTCTCGCCGGCGGCCAGGGTCACCGAGCTCAGGACGCGCAACGAGGAGGCAACCCATCGGGACTGCCCGGAGTGCCTCAGCAGCATCCCGGTCGGGGCGAAGCGCTGCATGTACTGCACGGCGGAAGTGCCTCCGACGACCTCGCAAGTCAGATGACGCCGGCTCGGGTGGATCACTTCGCGTCGGCGTAGCAGCTGACCACGGCGGTCGTCATCGGGAACCGTACCTGGGTCTCGCCGAACACGGTCCGCCCGGCCTCGGCGGCCGCCTCGGCGACGGCCTCGACCACGGCTGGCGCCATGGCCTCGGGGCAGTGCACGAGTACCTCGTCATGCTGGAAGAACACCAGGTGCGGCGCCCGAGGGTCCCAGCGGCCGGGCGGGGGCGGCGCAGTTCCGCCTGGGCCTTCGTTCGGCACCGGCAGCGCCGCCAGCCTCCGGCGCAGGGCCGCCAGCAGGACCAGCGCCCAGTCCGCCGCGCTGGCCTGGACCACGAAGTTGCGGGTGAACCGGCCGCGGGCCCGCGAGGCGCGGCCTGCACCGGGGTCCCGTTCGGCCTCCGGGTCGCCCGGCTCGACGGTGGCGCCGCCGTACATGGCGGACAGCAGCGCTTTCTTGGCTTGGCCCCGGTCTCCGCCGAACACGCTGGCCAGCCCCTCGTACAGATCGCCGCCGGCCGCGGCCTCCGCGAACGCGCGGTCGCCGGCCAGCGCCGCGAGCACCCGCGGCTCCAGCTGGGCCGCGTCGGCCACGACCAGCGCCCAGCCCGGATCGGCCACGACCGCGCGCCGCAGCACCCGCGGGATCTGCAGCGCGCCGCCGCCGTGCGATGCCCAGCGCCCGGAGACCACGCCGCCCACCACGTACTCGGGCCGGAACCTGCCGCCGGAGACCCAGGCGTCCAGCCAGGCCCAGCCGTGCGCGGCGTGCAGCCGGGACAGCTCCTTGTACTCGAGCAGCGGTGCGATCGCCGGGTGGTCGACCTCGCGCAGCACCGAGAACCTGGTGGACGGCACCCGCACGCCCGCGGCGGCCAGCGCCCGGATCAGCTGGGCCGGCGAGTCCGGGTTCACGAGCCGGCCGCCCAGCGCCGCCGAGATCTGCGCGGCCAGCTCGGCCAGCCGGGCCGGCCGCGTTCCGGCCAGGGCCGCGGGAGGGCGCGGGCCGAGCATTCCGGTCAGCAGCTCGTCGTGCACATCGGCTCGCCAGGGCAGCCCGGCGAAGGTCATCTCGGTGGCCGCGAGCTCGCCGGCCGACTCGGCCGCGACCAGCGCCGCGAACCTCGCCGGATGCTCGTCGGCCGCGATCCGCTGCAGCTGGTCGGCGTGCGTGGCGATCAGCGCATCGATCGTGACCCGGGCGTCGGCCCTCCCGGTGCCCGGGCCCTCGAACAACGCGCCCTGCCCGCCTGCGCCTCGCCCGCCTCCGCCCAGCGAGGCCGGCTCTCCGCCACGCCCCTCCCGGCCGAGCAGCAGCCGCTCGGCGAGCGCCACATCGTGACAGCGCCCGATCCGCACCCCCGCGCGCAACAGCGCCGGGTAGTGCTCCGCGGCGCACGACCATACCCACCGGACGCTCCCATCCGCGGAACGCTCGTACCGGGCGACGGCCTCAGCAAGATCAGGAACCATAACGGGATCCCCGACCCTGCTCCCGTCGGCAGCCAGCTCGCACAGCAGTGCGCTCCCCGAAGCGCCATGCGCGACCGCTACCCGCACGGTTCAGATTCTCCGGCCAGGGTCTGACAGAACGCCCGCCGGCCCCGATTCGGGGGTGCGCGTCAGTTTTGTAGGTGATCAAGATCGTTTAGCGGGTGACCGAGATGAACGGGCATCCTGGCAGCAGGCTTCCGGAGGTGGATAGCCTGTCGCGGTGACTTCACCGGGCTTGCCCGCTGGCTTCCGCAGCCAGCCGGCGCCCGGGCGGCTGCTGGTGTCTGGGACCCAGCCCGGTAGCTGAGCGGGCCGGGTCCCAGACGCTTTACCCGGCTCGGGCCGCGGCCTGGCTCACCCGGCCTTCGCGCCACCGTCCCCGAACGGTCCGAGACCGAACGCGGGACGGCCCTGCTGCAGCAGCGTCAGGTCCTCGATGCTGATCGCCGTGGCGGTGCTGCCGCTGACCGTCGCCTGCACCGAGGCCTGGTTGCCGACCTTGACCGAGCCGATTCCGTCGCGTTGCGCGTCGACGAGTGTCGAGCTGGTGACGCGGTAGCTCTTCGTGAACCCGTCGGCGCTCTTGAGCGTGATGGACGTGGTGCTCACGGCCGTCACCTGGCCGTTCTGCACGTCGACGGTCTCGTACCCGCCGCCGGGCTTGCGGATGACGAACTGGCCGTGCAAGGCGCCGAACAGAAAGCCGCCGAGGCCGGGTCCTGGTCCGAAGTGGCGGAAGCCGGGAGGGGCCGGGGCGGCCGCGCCGGGCTGCTCAGCCGACGAGGACGGATTGGTGATCACCGCGCTCACCGGCGCCGCGGGCGCCGGTGAGTTCGTCGCGGCGAGAGCCGCTCCCGCCCCGCCCAGCAGGGCGGCCACGGCCACGCCGGCGATGATGTACGGGCGACGTGACAACGAACGCAGGCCCATCGGCCCGATCGGGCGCGTCGAGTGCATCCAGCCGGCCCGGGCCGGGGGTTCTTCCTGATCGGCTGGCTCCGGCTGGTCCGGCGGCATCCACCAGACCTGGTCGTTGGCTGAGGACTCATCCGACATCGGAGGATGGCTCCTTCCGGCGTGAGGATCGCGGTGGTGCCCCATCCGGTAGGTTCCCGCCCGGAGCTGAAAGCACGCTGAATCCCAGCCGAGCCATCGCTCCAATATCGGCTGCCAGGGCCGGCCGGCCAGGACGGCCCTGGCCCGCCTGCTAGCCGCTGGCGCCCTTGGCGGCTCGCTTCTGCCTCGGCAGGGCATGCCCGCGCGGCACGCGGCTCGCACGGGTCCAGCCCGCGGTTGCCTGGCCCGGCTCGGCGGCCGTTCCGGGCTCGTCAAGGATCGGGTCGGGTTCGGAGTCCTCGGCGTCGTAGGCGGCGGGTTCATGCCGCGGCCGGAACGCGGCCGGGCCGGGCTGAGTTTCCTCAGGACCCTGGTCGTCCCCCGGGGCTGGCACCTCGTGGACGGCCGAGGGCTCCTGCGCTTTCGGCCCGCCGCCCCCCCGTCCCGGCTCGCGCTCGTCGCGCGGCCCGCCGCTCCCCCGTCCCGGCTCGCGCTCGTCCCGCGGTCCGCTGTCCCGCTGGGCCGGCGGCTCGAGGGGGGCAAGCGGCGCCTCTGGCTGGGGCGGCTCGGGCGGCCGTTCCCGCTCGGGCGGGACCGGCTGGGCCTGCGCGGGAACGCGGACGCGCCCGGCACCTCGGTGGTGGTCCGCGTCAGCCGCCCAGGCGTCCGCGGTGTCCTCGGCCCGGCCCCCGGCCCGCGACGCGACAGCGGCGTAGACGGGCCCGGCGCAGTCGTGGCGATCGAGCAGCGCGGTCAGTTGCTCGGCCTCACGGGCATCGATGCCGAATACGACGCGCGGCTGGCCCCACGGCTCCTCCAGCGAGTAGCCCACGTAACTCGAGACAGGCGGTAGTGGATCTGCCCCCAGGCCATGCATGGTGCGCCAGCGGTCCCAGGCCCGTTCTAGCTCCGCCGCAGCCTGCTGCGCACGAAAAATCAATTCCGGATCACGCATCGCGATCCCTCCCCTCGAAGCGACGGCACGCTCCGCCAGTTGGCGGATCCCCGGGCGTGCGCACATCGCCGCGGGGCACGCGAGCCACGTGCAGCGTGCGTTCATGGTGTGCGGACGCCTATCCGTCACCACCGTTCCCCTTTTCGGCGGTGGCACGGCGACCAGTATGGCGGAACGCCCACCCGAGCAGGTGCGATTACGAAAAGTTGTACTGTGATTACCGAGAGTCACAAGATGGCGGCCGCAGATCAGAACAGGCCCCAGCGATGACATGCGCGCGGATCCGCGCGGCAATCAGACCGTCGAGGCCCGTAAGCGCGCCATACCAGGCCACAGCGCTTCAGGGCTCAGGGCACGGTCTCGAACGGCATTAACTAGGAGGCCGGATCGACCCCGGCTCTGCCCGCTAGGAGTGACGCTCATCTGAGCGCCCGCTGCGGACTACGCCCCTTCTCTGCGGCGCTTTGGCCGCCGGGGCCGACCCCCCCTTGCTCCTGCTGTCTGCGCATGGCCGCCACTGCTCGCCCGTCATCGTGCGCGAGCATCCCTGGCTGGTCTATCGCCAGTTCCGCGGCCAGGCGAACCCGGAACATGGTCGCGACCTCTGCTGGGGTCAGCAGAGGCTCGGCCTCTGGTGTGCGTGCAGACATGTTGACGGCCTCTCCTCCTGGACCGGTACTGCGATCCTGCGTTCGTTCTGTTCCTGGCTCCCTTAGGGAGCCTGCCGTGGATGTCCTATATGGTCTACTCAGACCATATTGCCATCACCAGCGGTGACAAGTCGACCACCAGGAGCAAAATGTTTCTCCGCGGTTCGCCACGTTGCTCCATTGATGCGAGTCACGCTGCGTGATTCTAGCGACACGCAGCGTCGCAACGGGCAGATTCGGAAAAGTCATCCCCCCTCCCTCAGCTTCCTAGCTCGATTGCCTCCAGCTCGCGCCACCTGGCGCGCAGCCGCTGGTACATGGCGGCTGCCAGTTCAAACTCCCTGCTAGCCAGGGCACTCACGGCGGCGGATACCTCAGCTACCGACTGGTCCGCGCGGAGCGCGTCGTCATCGAGCAGCTGCACCAGCCCGCCATAGTCGAGTTCCACCAGCGCGTGCGGGTGGAACTCCTCCAGCCAGCGCCCGATCTCCTCCAGAGCGACGCTGACGCGGACAAGCGCAGCCGTGGGCGGTGCGTCGTGTTCGGGACGTGCCCCGGGCGCGCGCCGCGCCTGGGCTGTGCCCGGGATGCGCCGGACCGTGCCCAGCGCTCGTGCCACCCGCCTGCGCGCCTGGGCCATGGTGGTCGCGTAGATGAGCGTGCGGGTCGCTGACGCAGTCGCCGGGCGAGTGCTCTGGATGTCCCCGGTGGTACCGAGCACCAGCCAGCGCTCGGCGGGCGCGAACGGAACGAACCAGGTCGGCGGCACGGACCAGGTGCTGCTCTGTATGTAGACCCGCGACGCCACCTCCTTCCCCTCCCATCGGGAAAATTCCTCGGCGGCCCGGTCAGCCTGTCCGGGCGCAAACGCATCGGCAAGCGGCGGCCTCGTCGTGGCCCGCAGCCGGCCGAGCGCCAGCCAGGACCGGAGCCTCGTCTGCCACGGGCACACGTACGTGATCCCGTCTGCCCAGCGCACGTAAGCGTGATCACTCTCCTTGGCAGGTGCAACGATGGGCGGCACCGCGATAATCCTCCGCAGCGCGTCTTCACGCTCGGCTTCGAGCGCGTCCGCCCGGCGCGGCCTGTCCGCGGATGCGGCATATGCCTCCCAGCGCGCCCGCTCTGCCCGCTCGAAGGCAGATAGCGGTTCATACACCCGCAGATAGGCGGCGCACGGCAGCATGATCAATCGTGACATACCGGTGCCCCCTAACATAAGTCCCCTGACCCGGCGAAATTGCACCGGGCCGGCTCTCCCCTCGAGCTCGCGCCGGCCCCTACGGCATACCCTGGGTCCCTGAGATCCCGCGTCAAGGGCGACGAGGGACCGAGCCGGGAGTCACCACCGTGACCACTGTATTTGGGAATGCCGACTGGCCTGCCGCCAGCAGCGACGCCGGAGGGCCGCAGCCGCCCGCGCCTCGCCCGCCCGCCCCCACCGGGCATGAGCAGGTGGTGTTCTGCCACGACGCGCCGACCGGGCTGCGCGCGATCATCGCCATCTACTCGACCGCCCTCGGACCTGCGCTCGGCGGGACGCGCTTCTACCCCTACCCGAGCGAGGACGCGGCCCTCGCCGACGTGCTGAACTTGGCGCGCGCGATGGCGTACAAGAACGCCCTGGCCGGCCTGGATCACGGCGGCGGCAAGGCCGTCATCATCGGCGATCCGGCCCGCCTCAAGTCCGAGGCGCTGCTGCGAGCCTACGGCAGGTTCGTGCAGTCGCTGAACGGCCGGTACATCACCGCCTGTGACGTCGGCACCTACAGCGAGGATATGGACATCGTGGCCCGCGAGTGCCGGCACGTGACCGGCCGGACGGAACTGAATGGCGGCGCGGGGGACTCCTCGGTGCTGACGGCGTTCGGGGTCTTCCAGGGGATGCGCGCCGCAGCCGAGCATGCCTGGGGCACGAGCAGCCTCGAGGGCCGCCGGGTCGGTATCGAGGGCGTGGGCAAGGTCGGGCACCGCCTCGTCGACCACCTTATCGAGGCCGGAGCGCAGGTGGCCGTCTGCGACGTCAACCCGGGCGCCGTGGAGAGGGTGCGGGCCAGGCACGCCTCGGTCGAGGCGACGGCCGACCGTGACCGGCTGCTCGCCAGCGGCATCGACATCTTCTCCCCCTGCGCGCTGGGCGGCTCGATCAACGACGACACCATGGCGCTGCTGAACGCCCGGATCGTCTGCGGTGGCGCCAATAACCAGGTGGCCCACCCCGGCATCGAGAAGCTCCTCGCCGACCGCGGCATCGTCTACGCGCCCGACTACGTGGTCAATTCCGGCGGCGTTATCCAGGTTGCCGACGAGCTGGGCGGCTTCAGCTTCGAGCGTGCCCGGGCCGGGGCAGCGCAGATCTTCGACACCACGAAGAAGATCCTCGCGATCGCCGACGAGGAGGACGTGCCGCCCGCCGTCGCCGCTGACCGGCTGGCGGAGCGGCGGATGTCCGAGGTGGGCCGGCTCCGGGGCATCTGGCTGGGGGCCTGAGCGAGCTGGAGGGGCGCGGCGCCCCGGAGGCGAGCGGGAGACACTGTCATCGGTCCGGGATGGCCGGAGGCGCGAGCCGCCCAAAGCAGGTACCTTCCGTACGTTCGAGGGGGTCGAGCCAATGGGGCGCGGCCGAGCCAAGGCCAAGCAGGTGAAGGTTGCCCGCCAGCTCAAGTACAGCGGCGGTGGCATGGACCTTGACCGGCTGCGGGCTGAGTTTGGTGTCGGCACGGACCAGCAGGAATCCGGCGATCACGCCGCGTATGCGGACTTCGCGAACCGCTACTCCGTGGACGACGATGAAGATGATGATGCCGACGACGAGGACGACCTAGACGACCTCGCCGAGGACGATGACTTCGACGACGAGGACGTCGTCGACCAGGAAGACGATCCGGCTGATGAGTACCCGGGCGCCGGGGGCAGGAGCACCGGCTCTCGGATGAGCCAGGCGACCGGGGGCTGACCGCGGAATACGCCGCCACGCGCTAAGCGCGGCTGGATGGATGATCCAGCCGCGGTGGACGGGCGCGGTGCCGTGCGGGATGAGTCTGCGGTCTCGGGGTGCCCGCGCAGTCAGGCAGGATGCCCGCGCAATCAGGCAGGGTGCCCGCGCAGTCAGGCGGGATGCCCGCGCAGTCAGGCAGGATGCCGGCCGTGGAGCCGGGCCGCGCCAGCGCCCGCGGTTATCTGCCCGGCTAGCCAGGCGGGCACGTCGCGAGACGCCAGCAGGCTGAGCGCCGCTTCGGCATCGCGCTCGCCGACCACGGCAATCATGCCGACGCCCATGTTGAACACACGCTCCATCTCCTCGCCCGCGATACCGCCCCGCTCCGCCAGCAGCCCGAACACGGGCTGAGGGCTCCACGTGGCGCGGCTCCTCGCCGAGCGGCCGCCCGAGCTCCGGCGGCACTGTGTCGAGGGTCAGTCCCGCCCGGCTTGTCACGCGCCTGACCAGCGAGAACCCGTTGGAGTGCAGGCCCGAGGACGCCATCGCGATCACCGCGTCGCCGGGGCCGACCCGGTGCGGCCCCAGCAGCCGGTCCGCCTCGACCACCCCGGTCGCGGCGCCCGCCAGGTCGAAGTCGTCGGGGCCAAGGTGGCCGGGATGCTCCGCCGTCTCCCCGCCGATAAGGGCACAGCCCGCCAGAACGCATCCCTCGGCGACTCCGCCGACGATCGCTGCGACCCGTTCCGGCCGGATCTGACCACACACCACGTAGTCGGTCAGGAACAGCGGCTCGGCCCCGCAGACCACGAGATCGTCGACGACCATGCCGACGAGATCGATGCCGATCGTGTGATAGTCGCCGAGCTGCTGGGCGATCATCACCTTCGTTCCCACCCCGTCGGTGGCGCTGGCCAGCAGCGGCCGGCGATAACTGGTGAGCTTGGACGCGTCGAACAGCCCGGCGAAGCCGCCAATGCCGCCCACGACCTCGGGCCCGGCGGTGCGGGCGACGGCGGCGCGGATCAGGTCGACGGCGCGCTCCCCGGCGGCGATGTCGACCCCCGCCCGCGCATAGCTCAGGCCGCCTTCCGGCGCGTCACGGGCAGCGCTCACGAACGGTCCCGCGCGGGCCCGGCCACCACAGTGCTTGTCATCACGGTGCTTGTCACCACGGGGCTCCCGGCCACGGGGCCCGCCACGGCGCCCTCGAGCAGGTGCTTCCCCTGCTCGGCGGCGGCGACGTCCAGCGGGTACGCGCCGTCGAAGCAGGCGCGGCACAGGCGCCCCCGGGGCAGCGTAGGCCACGGGCGGGCTGGAGATGCGGACGTGCACCTCGGCCGCCCCCGCCTCGCGCAGCATCGCCACGATCGCCCGCTGCGTGTTGCCGCGGACGATGGTGTCATCGACGGCGACGATCCGCTGGCCCGCGATGACGTCCCGGAGCGGGTTCAGCTTGAGGCGGATGCCGCGCTGCCTGATCGTCTGGCTCGGCTGGATGAACGTCCGGCCGACGTAGGAGTTCTTGACCAGTCCCTGCCCGTACGGGATGCCGCTGGCCTGGGCGTAGCCGATGGCGGCCGGGGTGCCGGACTCGGGCACCGGGATGACCAGGTCGGCCTCGGCCGGGTGCTCGGCGGCGAGCGTCCGGCCGACCTCGACCCGGGTCGCCTGGACGCCCCGGCCTGCTATGGTCGTGTCCGGGCGGGCCAGGTACACGTACTCGAACAGGCATCCCCTCGGCTGCGGCCGGGCGAACGTGCGTGACCGCACGCCCCGCTCGTCAACGGCGATCAGCTCTCCGGGCTCGATTTCGCGCGCGAAGGTCGCTCCGACGATGTCCAGCGCCGCGGTCTCGCTGGCGACCACCCAGCCGCGCTCGAGCCGCCCGAGCACGAGCGGGCGGAAGCCCTGCGGGTCACGTGCCGCGTACAGGGTCCGCTCGTCCATGAAGACCAGCGAGTACGCGCCCCGGACCAGCGGAAGCGCAGCCATCGCCCCGGCCTCGATGCCCGGCCCCGCGTCCTTCGGTCCGCCGGCGCCGGCTGACGCCATCACCGGCCGGGCGAAGAGGGCGGTCAGCACGTCGGTGTCGGACGTGGCCCCGATCGCCCCGCCGCCGGTCGCCGGCTCCCCCGCCAGCTCGGCGAGCTCCAGGGTGTTGATCAGGTTGCCGTTGTGGCCGAGCGCGAGGCTCGCGGACGGCGTCGCGCGGAACGTCGGCTGGGCGTTCTGCCATATCGATGATCCGCTCGTCGAGTACCTGCAATGCCCGACTGCGATGTGACCCCGGAGCGTATTGAGCACGGCCTCGTCGAAGACCTGCGGCACCAGGCCCATGTCCTTGAACACGACGATCCTGCTGCCGTCGCTGACGGCGATCCCGGCCGACTCCTGGCCGCGATGCTGCAGGGCGTACAGGCCGAAGTAGGCGAGCTTGGCCACCTCCTCGCCCGGCGCCCAGACGCCGAAGACCCCGCAGGCATCCTGCGGCGCCCTCTCATCGGGGTCGAGATCATCCGTGAGGCGGCCATCGGGCTTGATCACCTACGCAGTCTATGGCAGGAGTTTCCCGTGGTACCGGTACGCGCGCTATGCGAGGTAGGTACCACGCGTAACGGGGCGCCCGGCTGAAACGTGGTCAGAAGCGGTCGTGGGA
>WNFI01672245.1_pt1 | contig 33175 bp, 27 predicted proteins | sample 5400471 | NCBI WGS metagenome assembly WNFI01 (sample SAMN13153348, study PRJNA577476) | soil metagenome | isolation source: 100 cm saprolite on Douglas fir-dominated hillslope | place: USA:California | collected 2013-09-17 | reverse complement strand
CATCGGCGACTCGCGCGCCTACACATACGCCGACGGCCAGATGCAGCAGCTGACCCGCGACCACAGCGTCGTCCAGGGCCTCATCGAGGCCGGCCGGGTAAGCCAGGATCAGTGGCGGCAACACCCGCAGCGCCACCTGCTCACCCGCGCCATCGGCATGGCCGCCACGATCGAACCTGACATCAGCCTGCCCCCTGTCCTCACCAGCGCCCGGCTGCTGCTGTGTACCGACGGGCTGACGGCCCATGTCGGCGAACCGGCGATCCGCGCCGTTCTGCAGGCCGCCGCCAGCCCTCAGCAAACCGCTACCGAACTCGCGCGCCTCGCCCAGCGCCACGGCAGTACCGACGACATCACAGTGGTAATAGTCGACATCCCGGGCGCACGATAACAGCCCAGCCGGGCCTGTCCACCTCGGCATGCCCGGCGTGCGCGGCACGGCCGGAAGATCCAGCCCATCTTCTTGAAGGCGGCCCGTCGCCTGCAGGTTGCGGCCACGATGGACATCGTCCTGTCGCACCGCGGAAGGATTGCGCATCGGCATAATCGGTGAACCCGGCCACCTCGAGTACGTTGATGTGCGGTGCGCGGTCGGCCAGGAAAGTCAGTGCCGCCCGGCGATGAGGCGGTGCAGCTCTGCGCGGCAGGCGTCTTCGAATGATGACTGGCCTGTCTCGCGGGCCTTGATGATGAGCCACACGGCCGTCAGCGCGGCACAGCCGCGGAGGATGGCCTGGCCAGTGTCGTCGAGCGGGCGGCCGTAGCCATCAAGGAACGCCTCTCGCAGGTCGGGCCTGCCCTCCCACGCGCCCATCTGCAGGCGGGCCAGGTCAGCGGGCGCTGCGTCCAACCGCGCCCACTCGAAGTCGATGACGTGCACCGCGCCGTCATCGACCAGCCAGTTGCGCGGAGTGTAGTCGCCGTGGCATGGCACCCGGTCCGCGCCGGTGACTGCGGCGAGCGCGGCGACCTCGGACCGGGCAAAGCCGAGTTCGCGCGGGGTGAGCAGCCCGGCGGCCACCGGCGCGAGCCGGTCGAGTTCGGCGGCCTTGGCAGGGCCGAGGTCGGGCCAGGGCAGCGGCGGCTGAGCGTCGTGCAGCAGGCGCAACACCGCGCCAGCGTCCCGCTGCACCGCTAGCTCGGCCGCGCGCCGCGTGCTCCCTGGCCCGGGCACGGGCGGGGCTGGCCAGGGCGCGGGCCCGCCGGGAACCGCGGAGACGATGATGGCCTGTAGCCCGTCGTCGCACGAGCGCAGCTGTGGCGCCCTGTCGCCCATGACAGGCACCCACCGCCGGTAGGCCGCCACCTCCGCCTCGTAGCGGCCCCGATGCAGATGCCGCTTGAGGATCCATTCGGCGCCGCGCCGGTCACGCAGGCGCAGCACCCAGGACATGCGGTGCTGCCAGGAGCAATCCCGGACAATCCGGCACGGGCCCAGAATCTGGTTAGCCCAGCCGAGCAACACCTCCGGCATGACCTCTCACGTCGCTTGGGTGTGAGACATCCGGGCCTACCTGGCAACGGCAACTGACGACACAACTGCAAGCAAGCATGTCTGGCGTCGGGCGACCAAGTGGCGACCCGGCCGGGCGGCAGAAGGCCGTCGCCGCGCTCGATAGGGTCTAGGCCAGGCTCGGGTTCGAGCAACTTCCGCAAAGGCATCCACGTGCTCGACCTCAACCTCACCACCCTCCGCGACAACCTCGCACAGCCCCGCAAGACCGCCGAGCGATACCACACCCTCCAGGCATGAAAAGCCCGCGCCGTCCCGGCGACACGCCGAGGAGAACAGGAACCAAGATTCTTTCCGGGTCACCCTCGGTGAGCGTCCCGAGCGCTCCGACCAGGAGCCGTTATCAAGATCATTTCGGTTAAGCCTGCATCCGCTGCCGCTGCTGCGCCCCGTCCCCGCCCAGCGCCCCGGCTGACCGAGATCGATGAGGTCGCTGGTCGCGCGGTCGATGGCCGCTGCTCGGAGCAGGAGGGCTGGTTCAGTGATCTCCAGGGGCGGATGCCGAGATCGGTTAGGGTGACCGCGGCGTGCTCGGTCGCGGTGACGGCGGTCTGGTAGGCGGTGAGCAGGCCGGTGGTGCGTGACCGGGGGGCGTGGCTGTAGCGGTCGAGGTAGCCTGCGCCGGGCTTTTCCGGCAGCAGCCTGGTCGGTATGTACAGGCCGTGCTCGGCGGCGATCTGGCCGACATTGTGCTTGTCCTGCTGGGTGATCTGGCCTACCACGTCGGCTGCGCGTTCGATGACTGTCAGGACGGCCTTGATGTCGCTGGCGGTTGGTGCCAGGTCAGCGGGATCGCGAGTGCGGCTGGCGCCGCCGCGGGCGGGCGTCCAGCCGGGGTGGTTGTGGGCGAGCCGCCCGATCCACAGCACCAGGTCGCCGAGTTCGGCCGCGACGGGGGACAGGCCCCGGGCGGTGCCTGTACTGAGAGGGTCCCAGGCGTTGGCGACGGCCTGCCAGGATGTCCAGGCCCGCCGCATCACGCCGGCAGCACGACGCAGAGCATCACTATCGGTGGCCGGGGCGCTCAGATGCGCGGCGCGGTCGGCGAGAGCCTGCAGGATGAGTTCGCTGTTGTGGCCCACGATGGCGGTGGCCAGTGCGTTGCGCCGCCAGCAGGTGGCTGTGGCGGCGGGTGGCCAGCGGCTCTGGCGGGCGAACCGGAGCGCGAGGTGGCGCAGCCGGTCCGATGTGCCGGTGGCGCCGGAGCAAAGCTCGGCGACGGTCTCCGCGCCAGAGGGCAGGCGGCGCGGAGGCAGCATGTTCGCCGGGATGGCGCGCAGCAGTTCCCGGCCGGCCTCAAGCCAGTCTTGCTGTCGCGTGGCGGCCACGGCCGGGGAGCCTGCTACTTGCAGCCATCTGCTCGCCGCGCGAAGCGCCCCTCCTGCCGCCGGGAGCCTGGCGTGGGCGGGAAGTGACATCTGGGCCGCGAGTGGCGCTAGCTGCCGCGCGTATCTGGTCAGCTCGTCCACCAGGGCGCTGGTCACAGACAGGGAGGCGATGACCGGCGCCCATGGGGAGTAGGCGGCCAGCGGTATCGCGCTGCCGGGGGCCAAGTGCGTCTGTAGCAGGTCGCGGCCCGCGGCGAGGGCGTCGGCGGCGGCGCGGAGGTGATCCGCGGCCGGGCTGGCGGCGCTGGTACCTAGGTAGGTGGTTGCGCGTCCGGCGAGCGTCAGGTTGCCGGCGGCGTGGATGAGGGCGACCCTGGCACCGTCCGCTGCCTGCTCACCGGCGGTTGGCTCGGCAGGCGCAGCGGGGTGGAACGCGCCCGGGAGCACGTGGTCGCTGGCGTACCTGGCCATGGCCGTGACGAGCCGGTCAAGCTCTCCGATGATCTCATCTCGGGCGTCCCCTGGCAGCTCGCCGCGTGGCAGCGTGGCCGCGGCGATCTGCTGGCCGGCCAGGACCAGGAACTCACCGAATACGGGCGTCATCGGCGGGGGCCATGAGCTGCTGGATCTGCCTGGCCGACCACGCGGCGTCGCGGCACGCGAGGCGGTCGTTCGGAGTCGTCGCCAAGGGTGCGGCTAGCTCGAGCCGGCTGGCAAGCACTGCGGCGAGCGCGGCCATAGAGTCGACGGCGTCTTCGGGATCGGCCTCGTGCCCGGCGTGCCGCTTGGCGTGGAGTGGCCGCTGGTAGGTGGCAACGCCGTGATCTTCAGGACCAGCAGGCCGACGGCCAGCCCGGCGAACGCGGCGATCGGGCTGGTGGCGGCGGTGAGGCGGTCGGCGAGGATGACGGGCTGGCCGGGTCCGGCCTGGATGTGGCCGATGTTCCCGGCGATGCTGACCATCAGGCCGGTCAGCGCCGTGGCCCAGGGCCAGGCCGATGCTGGCGGCGATCCCGTGGAGATGCTGGTTGGAGAACCGGTGGCCGTGGCCGCGTAGCTGCCGGGCGAGCGTTCGCTGGCTGATCTGTTCACCGCTGGCCGTGGCGGCCTGGTAGATCATGCGCGCGTCTCGTAGCAGGCCGTGCCCGGCGTCCCGATCGGTGCCGACGTGGTCACGTGCACGCGGACGGTCGCCGTTGGCAGCCAAGGGCGGCTGGGGGACCGCGCCGTTGAGGGCGCGGCCTGACCGCGTCGCCGGCGGCGTGATCTGCGTCGCGGCTCCGGCCGGCGGGTCCTGCCCGAGCGCGGATCTTCAGGACCAGCAGGCCGACGGCCAGCCCGGCGAACGCGGCGATCGGGCTGGTGGCGGCGGTGAGGCGGTCGGCGAGGATGACGGGCTGGCCGGGTTCGGGCTGGATGTGGCCGATGTTCCCGGCGATGCTGACCGTCAGGCCGGTCAGCGCGGTGGCCCAGGGCCAGACTCGGTGCCGGGGCGGCCAGCCGTCCAGGTAAGCGATGTAGAGGGAGAGTTCGCCGATCGCGAGGAACACGTCGATCTCGGCGGGCCAGGACATCGCCTGCCAGCCGCTCAGCCGATGGCGGACGGCCCAGTCATACAACCCGGCGTAGCTGTGGGTCAGAGCGTTGGCGCTGGCCAGGAGCGCGATCGCCCCGATCGCGTAGAGAGCTGCCCGGCGGGTCCGCGGGTTCACGCCGCGCTCCAGGCGTATGCGCCGGCTGCGCGGTCAGGGCCGCCGGGTGTGCACTCCGCGTCGCCGGGTCCCCGGCTGTTTCGGCGATGGACCGCCAGGTGGTATGGGCATCGGTAGCTGCGCGCCAGCGCGTTGACGCTCGCCAGGATCGCGATAGGCCCGATCGCCTACATTGCCGCCTGCTGGGTCCACAGGTTCACGCCGTCTCTCCCTTCGCCCTCGTGCGGACTTTCGCGAAAGCATCCAGTGCGGTGTCATCAGCGTCGGGAAGCGTGTGAAGGTACTTCTGGGTCGTCATGATCGATGCGTGGCCCAGTCTTTCCTTGACGACCTGAAGATTGGCGCCTCCAGCAAGGAGCCACGAGGCATGAGCGTGGCGGAGGTCGTGTACGCGGGGATTAAATCCAAGGCTGGCTGCTTTACAGGCCGGTGCCCAGATGATGCGGCGGAACCAATTACGCGAGATATGCTCGTCGCTTTCGTCGAGCCGCGGCGCGCGCGGCTGGTCCCTTCCCTGGGCGCGCCGCTTGGCGCGGTAGGCGGCGAAGGCGCCTTTGCAATGGTCACATCGGCACCTGCCGGCGGTGTAAGCGCTGAGCGTGCCGTGCCGGTACCGACGGCCTGCGTCGTTTGGCTCGGTTAGTCCAAGAGTGGCCGGATCGGGGGCCACCCGGAGTTGTCTTACTGGCAAAGGCGCCCGGCGGCGAGTAAACAGCAGATCGTCGGGCGCCAGCCTTTCTGACGTCACGTGGGCGCTGATCTTCTGGATGAGTTGCGCGCTGAGCTTGAGCCGCCGATACTCCTTGTCCTTGGGGTACTCCTTTACTGTGAACCGCTTCCCCTCCGGCTGGAACTTCCGGTTGACCTCGATCACCTTGCGGCTCGCGGTCAGAATCTGCGTACCGAATCCCAGGTCGCGGACCCGCAATTCGGTCAGTTCTCCCCAGCGCAGCCCGCTCTCGACGGCCGTCTCTACGAGCAGCCGGATATCCGCGTCGGGGAGCGCCTGATAGATCGCGTCGAACTGCTCCGGGGTGATGATCTGCCGCGGTGTGCTGGGAACTGTGGGTGTCCGTACGCCCCGGCTCGGGTGGAAGGTGATCACCCGGTCTTCTAGCGTCGCGGTGGTGAAGATCGAGTTCAGGATCGAGTACTTGCAGTACTGGATCGTCCATGTGGAGGCACCTTTGGCCTCCATCTTGGTGATCCACTCGCGGACGTGCTCGGGGAGGATGTCGATCATCCGCATCGGCCCGAACTCCGGCATGATGTGCGCGTCCAGGTAGTAGCTGTACTTCTCCCTTGTGGTGGGCTCGACCACGTGGTGAGGAAGCCACTTTTCCTCGACGTACCTCCTGAAGGTTTGTCGGCCGCGGCGCGGGTCGCCGAGGTGTCCCTCAGCGACCTTGGCTTCTTCCTTCTGCCATGCCTTGTTGGCCTCTCGCTTGCTGGTCAAGGTGCCCGCGGACTGCTTGCGCCCCCGCAGATCCCGTTACTTGGCGATGTACCTGGGCTTGCCGTCCTGGGCGGTCCGTGTCTCCACCCACCCCATGGCGCCTCCTCAGCGTGATCGTCTTGTGGGCAGAATGTGGGCGAACATGTCGTCACACCCTGGCATTCCTTGAGAGTGCCTGGCACCGAAACTAGCCTCTGAAGTGGAGTTTAATACAGAAGAATGGCAGTGCGCCAATTAGGTTTGAACGAGAAAACCGCCCTCTCAAGGCGGTAGCGCCGGTTCAAATCCGGTCGGGGCTACCAAAGAAGTAGCAGATCAGGCCCGGAGGCCCGAGGGCCCGGTCACCACGCACGGTGACCGGGCCCTGATCATTTGTCAGTGGTTTGAGGTTTCAGCAGATCATGGCGGCGTGGAAGGCCTCGTTGGCCAGGTTGCCGCCGAAGAACAGCAGCTGGCGGACCTGGATGCCGATGGCGTTGCTGGCGGGGCCGGAGGTGATTTCCACGGTTGCCGGGTCGAACGGCACTGCGGTGTTGACTGATCCGCGGGTGGCCACCGTGGCACACGCGGACAGGACCTGGTTGGTCGCCAGGGTGTACTGCCCGGTCGATGAGCTGAACGAGCTGGTCAGCGCCGATCCGCGGGAGGGCAGCCCGTTGGCGTTCACGACGGCGACCTTGGCCTTGGCGGCGGTGGGGCAGAGCACGGCCAGGTGGAACGGGATGCCGGCGCTGAGGCCACCGCCGGTGTTTTTGGTCTCGATGTACACGGTGTTGGCGTTGGGACCCGAGCCGGTGTAGACCCCGTTGGGGTTGAACACGAGGGCGTGGCCGGGGTCGCCGACCGTGGCCAGGTAGGCGCACTTCTTGACGCTGCCGGCGAAGGTCACGTCGTAGCGGCCGGTGCTCAGCCTGGTCAGGCTGGTCCCGGGGGTGGCGCGGACCAGGTTGGCGGTGTAGCCGACCACGGCGTAGGACCAGCCGGGCTGGCCGCAGTCCACGACCAGGTTGAACGGCCCGTCGGTGAGCCCGCCGCCCTGATTCTTGGTCTCCACATACACCCCGTCGGCGCTGAGATGCCCTCCGGCGGTAAAGACCTGCAGCGCCTGCGACGCGGCGTTGAGGGTGGTCGCGATGTAGGCGCACTTCCGCACGTTGGACGAGAAGGTGACCTCGTACTGGCCGGTGGCGATGTGAGTCACGGTGCTGACGCCGCCGCCGTGGAGCAGCGTGCCGCTGGCACTCACGCTGGCGAACAAGTTGGTGCTGGCCGCCTGAGCCGAAGCCGCGCCCATTGTCATAGTGAGCGCGCCAATGGCGATTCCTGCTGTCACGAAGAAACAGCTGATTCGCATGGCAGCCCTTCTTATTGTCGTGGGGTTAGGGGTAGTCTCCACATCGCTTGAGACTGCGGTATCCGTCATTGAGCTGTCCTCCTGCTAGGACTTGATCGTTCTGCCCGCCTTCTGCAGGCACTGATAAGGGTCGGCTGACCGACCGGTCGGCCGATACGGGAGAATCCCTGGTCTAGCCCAGGGCCCCGGCGTTTTCCGCTGTGGCGGCCCAGTTAGCGAGTTCTGCCCGGGACCGCAGCCCGAGCTTGCGGTAAACCCGCGAGAGGTGCATTTCGATGGTCTTGGGGCTGAGGAAGAGCGTGGTCCCGGCCTCGCGGTTCGTCGCGCCCCGGGCGATCGCGGCGGCCACTGCCCGTTCCTGGGGGGTCAGCGCGAACCCGGGCGGCGGCCCGGCTGAGGTGTTCCGGCTATCGCCGGCAGCGCGTAGTTCCTGCTGGGCGCGCGTTGCCCAGGAGCGAGCACCGAGACTGACGAATGCGAGGTGAGCCGCGCGGAGATGCTCGCGGGCATCGACGCGCCGTCCGCTGCGGCGGATGCGCTCGCCGAAACAAAGGCGCGTCCGTCCGGTTTCGAAGGGCGATGACCCACGGCCATGCAGACGCAGCGCGCGCTCGAAGCAGTCCTGGTATTGGTCCTCGGGGGCGATCAGCCCCCGGCATCGCCAGGCGATGGCGGCATTGCCAGGGAATTCCTCGTCGCCGCTCTGCCGGATCAGGCTCTCCACCATGGATTCCGGGACTTTGCGCCCGGTCCGGATGTAGGCCTCGACCAGGTCGGTCGCCGATGGCCGAGCCAGCACCGGCTCCGAGCCGCTCATCCGGTTAGCGAACTCCAGGTATTCGATGGCCTGCTCGGCGTTGCCCAGGCCCAGTTCCAGCAGCCCGAGGGCATCGTGGGCATCGCGCGGATAGTCAAGATCGAGCCTGCGCAGCATGTTGAGCGCGGCCTCCGCGTGCTGCCGGCATTCGGTTTCGTCGCCGAGTTGCGCCTCGGCCAGGGCCAGGCCGCCCAGCGAGAGGTAGCGCCACAATTCGTCCCCCGTCGCCTGGGCGAGTTCGACAGCTTCGGCTGCCGCGGCTACCGAGGCGCCGAGGCGCCCGGCCCGCGCATTCGCATACGCGGCGGCATAGAGCGCGAACGGGAGCTCGCCGAGGGCGCCCCTCGCGCGGAGTTCGGCCACGATCGGGTCAAGCAGCTCCCGGGCAGCGTCATGGTCGCCGAGCCAGACCAGGCCAAGCCCGGTGAATATCACGTATTCGATAATGGCAAAGGACAGCGGTTCGGTCGTACTGCCGTGCGCCGAACCTAGTAGCGTAGGGCGCCAAGTTCGGTCGGTAGTGCGGCGGGTGGCACCACGCACGATGGGCCACGCAGGTGGGGGTTTGCCATGCTATTTCTGCGCTCAAAGACGGCTCGCCGGCTTGTCGTCGCCGCGCTGGCGTCATTTCTTGTGCCGTCAGTGGCGGCTGTGGTTTCGTTGGCCGGGCCGGGCCGGGCTGCGGTCGCATCCGTGCTGCCCATCGGGTTCCGCGACACCGTCGCGCTCAGCGGAATGACGAAACCTACGGTTGTACAATTTGCGTCGGACGGCCGCATATTCGTGGGCCAGAAAAACGGCGTGATCAAAGTCTTCTCGAGCCTGACCGACACGCATCCAGTCACATTTGCTGACCTATCCGCGGAAGTGGACGACTACTGGGATCGCGGCCTGCTCGGGCTGGCGCTGGACCCAAATTTCCCCGCTCGGCCCTACGTCTACGTGCTCTACACCTATGACGCTCCCATCGGCGGCACGGCTCCGACCTGGAACGACGCCTGCCCGACGCCGCCAGGACCCACTACCGACGGCTGCGTGGTCTCGGCCCGTGTCTCCAAGCTGACCGCCAGCGGCAGCACCATGACCGGCGCCGAGCAGGTACTGGTCCAGGCCTGGTGCCAGCAGTTCCCCAGTCACTCCATCGGCACGCTGATGTTCGGCCGGGACGGGGCGCTCTACGCTGGCGCGGGGGACGGCGCCAACTTCAACAACGTCGACTACGGTCAGTACGGCGCGACCTATGCCGGCGACCAGGCAAATCCGTGCGCCGATCCGCCGTCACCGGCCGGCACAGCGCTGAGCCCGCCGACAGCAGAGGGCGGCGCACTGCGCAGCCAGAGCGTGCGACGCACCGACGGCCCGGCTACCCTCAATGGCGCGATCATCCGGATCAACCCAGACACCGGGCAGGGCCTGCCGGACAATCCGTTTGCTTCATCTTCAGACCCTAACGCGCAGCGGATAGTCGCCTACGGGCTGCGCAACCCGTTCCGGTTCACGCAGCGGCCGGGCACCGACGAGTTGTGGATCGGCGATGTCGGCTGGAACACCTGGGAGGAGATCGACCGGCTGACTTCCCCGACCGGCAGCGCCACCCGCAACTTTGGCTGGCCGTGCTATGAGGGGAATGGCCCGCAAAGCGGCTACCAAAGCGCCGGCTTGAACCTGTGCTCCAGCCTCTACGCCACCCCCGGATCGGTAGCAGCGCCTTACTACACGTACAAACACAGCGCCTGTGTGGTGATTTACCCGGGCTGTCACCAGGGCGGGTCATCCATTACTGGCCTTGCCTTCTACCACGGAGGCTCATACCCGGCCGCCTACAACGGGGCGCTCTTCTTCGCCGATCACTCGCGCAACGAGATCTGGGCCATGATGCCTGGCGCTAACGGCCTGCCCGACCGGGCCAACATCCGGTCGTTCGTAGGTGTCGACGCGACCGGCGGCGCAGCCGGCCACCCTGTCGACCTCAAGATCGGCCCGGGCGGCGATCTGTTCTACGTCGACCTGGAAGACGGAACTCTCCACCGCATTATCTACGCCCCCGGCAACCAGCCGCCGACGGCCCGCATCAGCGCCAAACCGACCGCCGGCAACGCGCCGCTGACCGTGGCATTTGACGGGTCAGCGTCCACCGACCCCGAGGGCAAGCCGCTCACCTACTCCTGGGACCTGAATGGTGACGGCACGTTCGGCGACGCCACCGGTCCCACCGCCAGCTACACCTACACCAGCAACGGCATCTACAAGGCTTCGCTTCGGGTCACCGACGATCAGGGCGCATCTAATACCACCTCCGTGAAGATCACGGTCGGCAACACCCCGCCGGTCGCGGTCATCGATGCCCCGGGCGCGAGCCTGACCTGGCGGGTCGGCCAGACGATCCACTTCTCTGGCCACGCGACCGACGCCCAGGACGGGACGCTTCCCGCGTCCGCGCTGAGCTGGTCGGTGATCCTGCACCACTGCTTCACGCGGACCAACTGCCACACGCACCTGATCCAGACCTTCACCGGCGTGGCGAGCGGCTCGTTCGCAGCGCCCGATCACGCTTACCCGTGCTGGCTACAAGTTCTGCTCACCGCGAAGGACTCCGGTGGACTCACGTCGAGAGCGAGCGTCCGGCTCAACCCGAGGACAGTGGTGCTGACCTTCAAGACGAACCGCGCCGGCGTGAAGCTGAAGCTCGCCGTCAACTCCACCGCGCGGGCGGCGCCGTTCAGCACTACCGTCATAGTAGGTTCCAATAACTCGGTGAGCGCCCCATCCCCGCAGACCGTTAGTGGCTCGACCTACTACTTCTCCTCGTGGTCGGACCGCGGGGCGCAAAGCCACACCATCGTCGCGCCGAAGATTAACACCACCTATACCGCCAACTACCGCAAGCGCTGACCGCGCCACGAGGGCGTCGCTATGCGAGCCAGCCGGGTCGTCAGTCGGGCCCGTAGGTGTATGCGGGCGGAAAGTTTCGCTTGCGGACGAGACGAATCACGAGCAAGGTCGGCCACTCAGATATATCCATGCTGGATAGGAATATGTACGGCGATGCAAACGGGTCCTCGCATTTATGCGGTGAGGAATCCGGCCACGAGCGTGGCTGTCTCGGCCGGGCGTTCCAGCACGAACAGATGGCCGCCCTGCCGGACGACGTGCAGCTTCGCGTCCGGGATGCAGTGCGCGAGAATCCGCCCGTTGAGGAGCGGAACGATCGGGTCGTCGTCACCGGCGAGCACGAGGGTCGGCTGGTGCAGCGTCCGCAGCCAGGGCATGGAAGACCAGCCGGTGATCGCGTAGATCTGTCCCAGATATCCCGGCAGCGTCGGGCGTTCGATGAACCTGGCGATCGAGCCGTGCAGCAGCGCGTCCGGGTCGCGGCGCGCAGCGCCGCCGTAGATGCGGCCGGCGATCCGGCGGTAGTAGTCGGGCTGGTTGTAGCGGCGCGGCGTGGCCAGCGACAGCAGCACTCGCGGCGACCCGGGCACCCCGCCGAGGCCGGGACCGGTGGCCGCGAGAACCAGGCGCCGCACCCGGGCGGGCGCCTGGCGGGCGAGTTGCTGCGCGACGACGCCGCCGAGGGAGACACCGAGCACGTCGGCCCGCTCGTAGCCGAGCGCGTCGAGCAGTCGCTCCACAGTCCGCGCGATCCCCGGCATCCGGCGCGGGCGGGCGTACGGGGTGGACTGCCCGATGCCCGGTGCGTCGAAGCTGATCACCTGCAGGCCCTCGGCGGCCAGCGCCCGCTCGAAGGGGACGCCGAGGTCGAGGCTGGCTCCGAGCCCGGTGATCCTGGATGGTCTCGGTGCCCTCGTAGGTGTGGATCGCCTCGATGTCGGCCATGTGCCGCATCACGTGGAAGTCGAGCAGGATCCCGTTGCCGCCAAGCAGATCCCGGGCCTCGAAGATGACTTGCCGTGCCTTGCGGGTGTTGTTCATCTTCGCGATCGCCGCGATCGTGTCGGTCAGGTTGCCCTCCTCGATCAGCCTGCCGAGCCGCAGGCAGTACAGCTGCATGGAGCAGACCTCGGCGAGCATCTTGACCAGCTTGTCCTGCACGATCTGGAAGCTCGACAGTGGCTTGCCAAACTGCTGCCGCTGCTGGCAATAGGCCACGGCGATCTCGTAGGCGGCGGTCGCGTGGCCGAGCGCTGCCCAGGCCACCGCGTTCCGGGTCCCGGCCAGCACCCGGCCGGTATCCTTGAAGCTGTTCGCGCCCGGCAGCCGGTTCTCCTCGGGCACCCGCACGTCCGAGAGCGTAATCTCGGCCTGCCAGACCGCGCGCAGCGACCCCTTGCCATCGATCCGCCGCGCGTCGTAGCCCGGTGTGCCCTTCTCGACCAGAAAGCCCTTGACGCGGCCGTCAGCGGTGTCACGGGCCCACACCACGATCACATCGGCGAGCGTGCCGTTGCCGATCCACTTCTTGGCGCCGTTCAGCACCCAATCGCCGCCGTCGCGGCGGGCAGAAGATTCAAGCGCGACCGAGTCCGAACCGTGCAGCGGCTCGGTGAGCGCGAACGCGCCGAGTTGATCCAGCCGGGCCATCGCGGGCAGCCAGCGAGTTTTCTGCTCGTCGGATCCGAGCATCGCGATCGACTGCATCGCCAGGCCGGCCTGGACGCCGAGGAACGTGCCGAGGCTGCCGTCGCCGCGGTTGAGTTCCATGTGCACAAGCCCGGTGGCGATGGGGCTCATAGGCGGGCACCCGTATCCCTTGATGCCGTCGCCGACGATCCCGAGCCCGGCCAGCTTCCTCACCAGCGGCCAGGGAAACTCAGCCCGCTCCCAATATTCGTTGATGACCGGCAGCACCTCGTCGTCCACGAAGTCGCGGGTACGCCGCAGGAACCTGAGCTCCTCGCGGGTGAGCTGGTCGGCGATCTTGAAGTAGTCGGTGCCGAGCGAGCGGCCGATGCCGCTGTACATCGCCTCACCCCTGTCAGCTGTCGAAGACATAGGTACCAGGCGCCTCGACGATCGGTCGCAGCCCGCCGCCGCCGAGCTGCCCAGGCGCTGGCTTCTGCGCGCCCGAGTGTTCGGCTAGCCATGCCAGCATGTCGGGCCACCAGCTTCCCGGTTCGGCCTGCGCGGCCTTAAGCCAGTCCTCCAGGTCGGCCGGATTCGCCTTCCCGGTCTGGTAGGTGGCCTTCGGGTTATCGGGCGGATTGACGAGCGCGGCGATGTGGCCGCTGGTGGACAGGATGAACCGGCACTCGCCGCCAAGTAGCTGCGTGCTGCGGTAGCAGTTCTGCCATGGAGTGATGTGGTCCGCTATGCCGGCCACGAGGTAGGCGTCGGCATTGATTCTCATCAGGTCGATGTCCGTGCCGAGAACCGTCAGCGCCCCGGGCGTGACGAGCTTGTTGTCCATTGCCAGGTCGACGAAGTCGGCGTGCAGCGTGGCGCTCATCCTGGTGGTGTCGGCGTTCCAGAAGAGAATGTCGAAGGCCGGTGGCTTCTTCCCGAGCAGGTAGTTGTTGACCCAGTAATTCCAGATCAGGTCGCCCGGACGGAGCCAGGCGAACACCTCGGCCAGCGCGCGGCCGTCCAGGTAGCCGCGGCGTCTGGACATCGCCTTCGCCGCCGCCGCCAGGCGCCGGTCAACCAGTGCCGCCGTGGTGCCCGCGTTGGCGGCGTCGAGCACAGTGACGAGAAGGCTGAAACAGGCCAGCCGCTCCTGCTGCCCGATGGCAGCAAGGTGGGCGGCGGTGATGCTGGCGATAATGCCGCCGGCGCAGACTCCCATCAGGGCGGTGCGGTCGGCACCGCAGACCCGCTCGACGGCACTGAGCGCGTCGAGCACCGCCTGGACGTAGGTGTCCAGACCCCAGCTCGCGTGCCTGGCGTCCGGATTCCGCCAGGAAATCACGAACACCTGCTGGCCGCTACCGACGAGGTATTCGATCATGCTGCGACCCGCCGCCAGGTCCAGGGCGTAGAACTTGTTGATCGTCGGCGGCACGATCAGCAGCGGGGCCTCCCTGACCTGCTCGGTCTGCGGGCGGTACTGGATCAGCTCCAGCACCTCGGTGCGCAGCACCACCGCGCCCGGCGTGACCGCGATATTGCGGCCAACCTCGAACGCCGACTTGTCCACCATCTCCGGTATCCGCGGCGGGGTCGCCAGATCGCGCAGAAAGGTAAGCCCGCCGCGCACGATGTTGGTCCCGCCGGTGTCGACGACCGCCTTCGCGGAGAGCGGGTTCAGCAGCGGCACGTTGCTCGGCGACAGCGCCTCGACGAGGTTGTCGACGCCGAAGCGGATCCGCCTCTCGTCGCGCGACTCCAGCGCGGCGTCGCCGACCAGCTGGCCCGCGGCCTGCCCGGCCGCCAGGTACGCCTGCACGGCCCGCCGCAGCACCGGATTGGTCATCCAGGCCGGATCGGTGAATCGGCGGTCCCGCTTGGCCGGCGCCAGCTCCGAGGTGCCCGACCCGATGCGCGCGAGCTCGGCGGCCAGGTCGCGCAGGCGCCTGCCGGTGGTGCGCGGCCTCCGGACGAGGCTGACCGCCAGCCTGGCGGCCGACGCGTCAGGCACGAACCGGCGCAGCGTGCCGAGTGCGGCGTCGACGAGTAGCGCGTCGAGCGGCGCCGCCTGGTCAGCGAGTTCTTCGGCGGCGTCCGGGGCGCCCGCTGCGGTCGTCATCTGTGTCCCCGATCAGTTCAGGCCGGCTGTCCCGGCTCTACCGCAGGTCCAGGTCGGCAGGCGGAACGATCTCCCGCTTGAGAATCTTGCCGGTCGGTCCCTTCGGCAGCGCGTCAACGAGCCACACCGCGCGCGGGTACTTGTACGCGGCGACCTGAGCCTTCACGTGGTCGCGCAGCTCCTCGGCGGTGGTGTCGGCGCCGGGCTTGACGACCACGGCGGCTCCGACCTCCTCGCCGAGCGAGGCGTGCGGCAGGCCGATCACGGCAACCTCGGAGACCGCCGGATGCTCGTAGAGCACTTCTTCGATCTCGCGCGGATAGACGTTGTAGCCACCGCGGATGATCATGTCTTTCTTGCGGTCAACAATCTCGAAATAGCCGTCCTTGTCGACCCGGCCGAGGTCGCCGGTGCGGAACCAGCCGTCCGGGATGGCCTTGGCCGTCTCATCCGGCTTGCGCCAGTAACCTCGCATCACGTTGTGGCCGCGGATCACGATCTCGCCGATCTCGCCCTGCGCGACGTCCGCGCCGTCGGAGTCCGCGACCCGCATCTCCACTCCGCGGATCGGCGTGCCGATCGACCCCGGCTTCCGTTCGCGGTCCGGATGGTTGAACGAGGCTACCGGTGAGGTCTCGGACAGGCCGTACCCCTCAAGCACCTGGCAGCCGAATGCCTCCTCGAAGCCCCGCAGAACCTCCACGGGCAGCGCCGCGCCGCCGGACACGCAGACCCGCAGGGCGGACACGTCGCAGGCCGCTCGTTCCGGATGACCGAGGAGTGCGACATACATCGTCGGCACGCCCTCGAACACGCTGACGCGGTGCTCAGCGAGGATGTGCAGGGCATGGTCTGGCGTGAACCTGGGCAGCAGGGTCACGCTCGCCCCCGACGCCACCGCCGCGTTGAGCGCGCAGGTCTGCCCGAATGCGTGGAACAACGGCAGCCCGCCGAAGATCACGTCGTCGGGACTGAGCCGGAGCAAATCCGTGCAGAGGACCTCGGCATTGCGGATGAGGTTGGCATGGGTCAGCTCGGCGCCCTTGGGGGAGCCGGTCGTGCCCGAGGTGTACAAGATCACCGCGAGGTCATCGGTGTCCCGGTCGATAACCCGATGGTCTGCCTTCGCCGTCGCCGCGAGCTCCGCGAATGTGGCCGGGTCGACGACGATCACCTCGCTGTCCGCGCGCTCGGCGCCGCTGCGGGCCTCGGCTGCGAACCCATGCCAGGCGAAGATGAACCGCGCACCGGAGTCGCCGAGATAGTAGGCGACCTCCCTGGCCTTCAGCAGCGGGTTCATCGGGACCACGACCCCGCCGGCGCGGAGCACGCCGTAGTAGATGCTGGCGAACTCGGCGACGTTCGGCAGCATGAGGCCAATTGGGTCGCCCGGCTGGATACCGCGTTCGGCAAGCATGCCAGCGACGCGCGCACTCTCCCGGTCGAGCTCCCCGTATGTCGTGTCGGACGATCCGACCCGGATCGCCACGCTGTCGGCGCGGGCCCGGGCGGTCTGCACGAGATTGGATGCGAGGTTCACCACCGTGATCCCCCTTCATCGCCGTTTGCCCGGCGGGCAGGTTCCCTTGAGCGTAGGCATGACGTGACGGCTAGACAACCGCCGGCTGCGGGCCTCATTCGCAGAAGCCATTTTCGAAATTGTCGGCAGGTTGATGTTGAATGGCTGCGTGACAACCGCGACCAAGCCGCTTATTACCGAAGCGGCGCTGCGTGCGGCGGCAGGCGAGCGTTCGTTCGAGCGGGGCGTGTCGTACCTCGATGCGGTCGCGGGCCTGGAGACGGTCGGCAACAAGGTCATTGCAACCGTCCGCGGGACCGGGGATTACCTGGTCGTGCTGACCCTGGGCGAGGCGGCTACAGGCACCGGGCTGCGGGGGGAATGCGGATGTCCGTACGGGCAGGAGGGCTTCTTCTGCAAGCATTGCGTGGCCGTCGGGCTGACGGTCATGCGCAACGCCCGCGCGCCGGTGCGGCGTGCCGCGGGGAAGGGAACGAGCAGGGCCGGGCAGACGTCCGGCGGCCCGGCTGAGAGCGGCAAGACCAGGGCCAGTGATCTCAGTTCCTGGCTGAACTCGCTGGGCCGCGAGGAATTGCTCGCCATTGTCTGCGACCAGGTCATCGAGGACGACGACTGGCGGCGCCGGCTTGAGCTGCGCGCGGCGAGTGTGGCCTCGGATCTTCCGGCCATCAGCGCACGCGCAGCCGCCATGCTTCAAGGCGACGATGAGCTAGGCCAGTACGGCTACCTGGAAGGCCCGCAGACCTGGCACTACGCACGGCGCGTGCGCGATGTCACCGAAGTGATCGGTGATCTGTCGCGGACCGGTCATCCAGCCGACGCGATGGTGCTCGCCGAGCAGGCGCTCGAGGCCATCGCGGCGCCGAGCCGGCATGCCAGCGACCGGGCCGGTGTCATCGGCGCGGCAGCGGCCGGACTGGCTGCCGCGCACCAGGAAGCGTGCCGGGCCGCGCCGCCGGATCCGGCCCGGCTCGCTGATTTCCTCGCCGAGCGCATGGTGAGCGGCGATGACCTCGGTGAGATCGATTTCGAAGACTATTCCGATCTGCTCAGCTCGGCGGGCCTAGACCGCCTGCGCGATCGCGTCACGGCCGCGTGGACGGCGAATCCGTCGGGCACGCCCGAGCGTGAGGCGCTCGAGCGCGTGCTCTGGGCGGCCGGCGACGTCAACGGGCTCGTCGAGGTCCTGTCGGCCGATCTGGACGCCCACGGCCTGAGCCACCTGCGCATCGCGCGAGCGCTCGAGGCGGCCGGCCGGGCCGGCGAGGCACTGGCGTGGGCGGAGCGAGGCCTGAGCGAGCCGAGCCGGCCAGACGAGCAGCTAGCCGACTACGTCGTCGAGCGATACTGCTCGGCCGGCCGGGTCGACGATGCCGTGAGGGTGCGCCGCGAGCGATTCAGCGCTGCCCCGGGCGCGGCCGCCTACCAGAAGCTGCGCGATGTGGCCGAGCAAGCGGGGAGCTGGCAGTCCGCGAAACAGTGGGCGATCGGCTTGCTGCGTGCCGAGGCGGCCCGACGGCCCCGCCTGCGCCGGCCGGGCACGCAGCCCGTCTGGGCGGGCTGGGAGCCTGGCGCGGTCCTCATCGACGTGCTGATCGCCGACGGCGACATCGACGCCGCCTGGGAGTCGGCCGCGGGCCTTGCCAGCGACGCCCAGTGGCAGCGGCTCGCCGACCTGGTGCTCGAGACCCGGCCAGCGGACGCGCTTGCCACCTACCTCAGGCTGATAGCGACACTGAAGCAGCAGACCGGCGATGGCGTGTACGAGCGGATCGCCCAGTTGCTGGTAGCGGCTCGCGCGTGTCACAGCCGGCTTGGCACTGGCGCCTCGTTCGATGCCTATCTGCGCGGCCTGCGCGAAGATCAGAAGCGCAAGCGCAGGCTCATCCGCATCCTGGACGCGCACCGGCTCTGACCCGCGGCCTGGCGGGCGCTCGGTGACCAGATTGACCACTGGGCCCGGTGATGCCATGTCCTAGGTCTGCGCCGAATGCGAGCGATCGCCGTGAAGGTTCGTAGAAGGCAAAATACTCGCGATACGTAGCATATTGTTGATGTGTGATGCACGATGAGCTAACCGCGCCAGCGGTCATGGGACCGCCGGACCCCGCGATGGCCGTCGTTGTGAAGCATGCCGCCGGGTCGGGCGGGCAGACCTGGGTCGGATCCCCGAGCGCCATCCGGGTCGGTGATGAGATCGTCATCGCCTACCGGCTGCGGGATCCGCAGCGGCGCGGTTACGCCGTCGAAGTCGCCAGATCTGCCGACGGCGTGCACTTCCAGACGCTCGTCTCGATCGGCAAGGAGCAGCTGGACTGTGAGTCGCTAGAGCGGCCATCGCTCGTCCGCACCCGTGAGGGCATCTGGCGGCTCTACCTCAGCTGCGCGACCGCCGGTACCAAGCACTGGCGCGTCGAGCTGATCGAGGCAGCGGCGCCGGACGGCTTCGATCCGGCCCGCGGCCGCGTGGTGCTTCCCGGCAATGCCGCGCTCGCCGTCAAGGACCCGGTCATCGTCGAGCATGCCGGGCTGTGGCACCTGTGGGCGTCGGTTCATCCGCTCGATGATCCTGAGCAGGCCGACCGGATGGCGACCGACTATGCCACCAGTGCAGACGGCCTCGCCTGGACCTGGCAGGGAACCGCGCTGAAGCCGCGGCCCGGCGAATGGGACGCGCGGGGAGCGCGAGTGACGGCCGTGCGGTTCACCAGCGATGGCGTCACCGCGTACTACGACGGCCGCGCCAGCGCCGCGCAGAACTGCGAGGAACGGACGGGGATCGCGGCAGGAACCGGGCCGGGAGCGCTGACCGCGTCCGGCACCTCGTGGGTCGCCGAGTCCGGCGATCCCGGCTACGGGCTGCGCTACCTGACCGTCGTCGATCTTCCAGACGGCAGTGAGCGGCTCTACTACGAGCTGACGAACGCCAGGGGCTCGCATGACCTGGTGACCGAGCTGCGCCAGCCCTGAGGCGCGCCAGGCAGAGCAGCGGCTGCTCAGAACTCGCGCGGCCGCCCGTTGCGGGCCTGCCGCTGACCGCTCGGCCTGGCGCCGACCAGGCCGCCTGACTCACCGCGCGGCAGCAGCCAGTCGCTGAAATCCTCGCCCGTGATGCTCTCAAGCAGGGAAATGTCGGCCTTGAAGCGCGGAATGAGCGCCTCTCGCTGCTCCCAGGTGAGCGGCCTTCTCGGCGCGGCGTCCTGCTGCAGCATGTGCTCCAGACGGTCGGTCATCCCGGCACCCAGGTGACCGGGCAGCAACGCCGTGAGCGCGGCACCGGCCCGCCGGGCGGCAGCGACGACCGAGTGCCGGACAGTGGCATGCGGCTGCACGGTGACGTTCTCTCGCGGCAGCTCCGTCAGCATTCCCGTCCGCACGAGGAGGAATGAGCAGACCTGGTCCAGCGTGCGGGTGGGATCGCTGATCAGTGAACGGTACCTGAAGACGAGGACCTGCTCGCGGGGGAACACCGAGTACAGATGGCGCAGTTGCTTCCCGTACATGCCCAGCTCCGTGTAGCGCCAGAAGTCGGCCCAGCCGGCAGCGATGCGCTCCTCCTCCTGCGCGCAGGCCTGGAGGAAATCGCCGCACGGGTCAAGCCCGGACGACCACAGGTGGGTCCAGTTCGAGTGCGCCCGCTCCACGGGGTCGCGCAGCACCACGATCAGCCTGGCGTCCGGGATCAGCTCCCGGATCCTGCGTTGCGCGTCCCTGCTGTAGAGGTAAAACGGCGTCGACTCGCCCTTCAGCGTGGCCGGCGGCGCGGCATCGAACATGGCCTCGTAGTCGCTCCGGCGCCAGATGTGCTCCCGGTAGGTCTTCACGTCACCCGGGCCGCCCTCGGCCGGCGGCGGCCCGCCGGTCAGGAAGAACTTGGGCTCCTTGACCGGCGACATGAACAGCGAAGGGTGCCTGGCGAGTGCCGAATGCAACGCCGTGGTGCCGGCCTTGGGCACACCGGCCACGAAGAAGTCTGGAAGTGCCACAGGGTTCCCTCTACCACCCCGCGCGACTTCTAATTCCCACTAACTTAGTAGGTTAAGCAGATTTCTCCAGTTTGTCAGCGTACCTGAGCCCGCCGGGCAAGCCGTGCGACGTCCAGCGGCGGCGGTGTCAGCGGCGGCCCCGCATACCCGCCTACCTCGCCGAACATGCCCTGCTGCCAGCCAGCGACCGCCGCCGCGATCTCATGCGGCGTCCGGGCGACGAAGTTCCACCACATCAGGAGCGGTTCGCCGAGGGGAACGCCGCCCAGCAGCATCGCCGCGGTCCCGGCGGAGGCCATCACGGTCAGCTGCTCGCGGCCAGGCGGCAGGTACAGCAGGTTGCCCGGTGCCAGCTCGGTGCCCGCGACGCTCGCGGCACCGCTGGTCACGAACACGACGTGCTCGAAGGACGGGTCCAGCGCGATGCGCTCCCTCGCATCGGTGGCCGCGGCCAGCTCAGCGCCGACGATGTCGGAGAACGTCGTTGCTGGAGAGCGCAGCTCATGCGCCCCGTGCGCCCCGTGCGCCCCGTGCGCCCCGGCCAGCGACCCGAGCAGGACGGTGATGGTCAGCCCGCCCGCCTGCGTGACCGGCAGTTCCGCATGATGCTCGAACTCGGGCTCGGTCAGTCTCGATGCGTCAGGCAGCGCCACCCACAGCTGCACGCCGTGCAGCAGCGGGTCATGGCTGGCCGGTGACTCCTCGGCATGCGCGATCCCCCGCCCGGCCGTCATCAGGTTGAGCTGCCCCGGCCTGATCATCTGCTCGCTGCCGAGGCTGTCCCTGTGCAGCACGTTGCCCGCCATCAGCCAGGTAACGGTCTGCAGGCCGATGTGCGGGTGCGGCGGCACCGCCATGCCCGCGACTCCGTCGACCGACATCGGTCCGTAGTGATCGACGAAGCACCACGCGCCGACGCTCCGCCGCAGGCGGAGCGGGAGCAGGCGGCGGACCGACATGTCGCCGACCGAGGCAGTGCGCGCCCTGGTTAGTTCTAGACCATCGGCCGTAACGGGACGCACAACGGCATCGAGGTCGGCATCGAGAGTGCTCACTGGGAGTAGCCTTCCCTCCGGGACTCTGCTGGCCCGGGGGGACGACCCCGGAAACCTGCATGTGTCGGGTGGTAGTTATGGAACTAGGCGGCCGTTGCCGGACATAAAGAGGTGTGGGCATCGACTGGGGTTCGGCCAGCGATCAGGAACTATGGTCGCAAGCCACGAACGAGCTGGCGGGCGAGGCCTTCGGTGAGCTTTTCGAGCGTCACGCCGACCGCGTCTACGCCCACTGTTTCAGCCGCACCGGCTCGTGGTCCATGGCTGAGGACCTGACCTCGGTCCTCTTCCTTGAGGCCTGGCGCAAGCGGACAGCTCGAGCAGATAGTAACGCCAGGCCCGGCCAGGGAGTGCACCCCGTGCCTCCGCTGGTGGTGTGTACCTGGCAGGACAGCACTGCGGCGGGTCTCTTTCCCGGCTCGAAAGGGACATGCGTGAAACTCGGCCTCCCAGCGGCAGCACGGCGGTAGTACCGCACTAGCCGCCTGCAGCCTGGCACGGCGGCCCCGATTCCCTGAGCCAGATCGGGGCCGCTATGCCGAATGCGCGTGCCGCCGAATGCGCGTGCCGCCGAATGCGCGCCGCGCCGAATGCGTGCCCCTGAGGGCGCGTGCCGCCGAATGCGCGTGCCGCCGAATGCGCGCCGCGCCGAATGCGTGCCCCTGGGGGCGCGTGGCGCTGAGGGCGCGCCGCTTTAAATGCGCGTGGCGATGAAGATGATCACGCGGGTGTGGTCGATCTATGTGCACAACCCGCGTGATCATAAATGGCCGCGCTGTGCACCATTTCCTCGAGGACGCCTGGTCATTGAATGAACCAAGGTTCGCCGCGAAGAATACCAGAATTGCACTCGAGAAGTAATGGCAGCAGCGGCGCTCGTTCTGGCGCGGTTCTGGCTTGGTTCTGGCGCGGCGCTTGCGGTCAGGCGACTAGCGTCTTAACCGAGGCAGTGAGCTCGGCGAGGCCCTTCTTGGCGTCCGCGAAGAACATCGACGTCTTCGGGTTGGTGTAAAGCTCGTTGTCGATTCCGGCATATCCGTGACCCATCGAGCGCTTGATCACGATGATCGACTTCGCGGCGTCGACATCCAGGATCGGCATGCCAGAGATCGCCGTGCCCGGCCTGCGCGCGGCAGGGTTGGTGACGTCGTTGGCGCCGATCACGAGAGCTACGTCGGTCCTGGCGAACTCGGGGTTGACCTCGTCCATCTCCTTGAGCAGCGGATAGGGGACGTTTGCCTCGGCGAGCAGGACGTTCATGTGACCGGGCATCCGGCCGGCGACCGGGTGGATGGCGTAGCTCACCTCCACGCCGCGCGACTCGAGCAGGTCGGCGAGCGCGGCGACCTCGTGCTGTGCCTGCGCGGCGGCGAGACCATAGCCGGGCACGATGATCACCTTGGACGCATAGGCCAGCTGGATGGCCGCGTCATCGGCAGCGATCGCCTGGACCCCGGCGCCTGCGGCTCCCTCAATCGCGACGGCCGAGTCGCCAGAGCCGAACCCGCCAAGCATGATGTTCGCGATCGAACGGTTCATCGCATCGGCCATCAGCTTGGTCAGGATGCCACCGGACGCGCCGACCAAAGCACCGGCGATGATCAGCGCGGTGTTGTTGATCACGAATCCCGCCATCGCAACCGCCGTGCCGGTAAACGCGTTCAGCAGCGAGATGACCACGGGCATGTCGGCGCCGCCGATCGGCATCACCATCGAGATGCCGAACACGAGCGATGCGGCGATCACAATGCCCAGGGCGACCATGCTAGGAGCGGCGATCACGTACGCGCCGAGGCCCACGGCCGCCGCAGCGAGCAGCAGGTTCAGGATCCGCGATCCCGGGATGGTCACCGGGGCTGAGGTGATCACGCCCTGCAGCTTCCCGGCCGCGATGATTGACCCGGAGAACGTGACCGAGCCGATGATCACGTCGAGCACAGTCGGAACCGAGATCGAGGCCGCGACGCCCGCACCGATCGACATGAAGTCCCGGATGGCAACCAGAGCCGCCGCGCCGCCTCCGACCGCGTTGAAGATGCTGACCAGCTGCGGCATCGCCGTCATCTTCACGGTCCTCGCCGCATACAGGCCGAGGCCGCCGCCCACCAGAATCCCGGCAGCGATCACGATCCACCCGGTCGTGCTGATCACGCCGAGGTGCACGACCAGGACGCCGGTCGCGATGATCGCCGCGACCATCCCGGCCACCGACACCTGGTTGCCGCGCCGCGCTGTGGCCGGGGTGTTCATCAGGTGCAGGCCGAGCACGAAGCAGGACGCGGCGACCAGGTAGATGAGCTGGATAACCGTGCCGAACGTACCGCTCATGCCGCCGCCTTGCCGTTCGAGCTGGCCTCTACGGCGGGGGCCGCAGGCGCCTGGGTGATCCGCCGCTTGAACATCTTGAGCATCCGGCCGGTCACCACGTAGCCGCCGACGACGTTCATCGCGGCGAACGCCACGGCCACGAAGGCCAGGATGTACCCGACCACGTTGTGGGCGGTCGCCGCGATCACTATGGCGCCGGCCAGCACGATGCCATGGATCGAGTTAGCGGCCGACATCAGCGGGGTGTGCAAGGTGGCCGGCACCTTGCTGATAACCTCGAAGCCCACCCACAGGCTCAGCACGAAGATGATGAAGTCCACCAGCAGCATGACCTACCTCCGGATCATTCGGCCGCGGATGTTGCGAGCGCCGGGTGCACGACCTTGCCGTCCTGCGCGATCACGACCGCAGCTACCAGCTCGTCCGCCAGGTCGACGGTGAACTGGCCGTCCTTGACCATGTAGAGCAGCAGGGAACTGATGTTACGGGCGTACATCGCCGACGCCGCCGCGGCCATCGTCGACGGCAGGTTGTCGGCACCGATGATCGTGATGCCGTTGTCGGCCACGATCGTCTCGCCGGGAGCGGAGCCCTCCACGTTGCCGCCGAGCGTGCTCGCGCCCATGTCGACCAGCACAGAGCCCGGCGCCATCGACTTCAGCGCCTCGCTCGTGACCAGCAGCGGTGGCCTGCGGCCCGGGACTTGCGCCGTCGTGATGACCACGTCATGCCGGGCGATGTGATCGGCAAGCTCAGCCTGCTGGGCCGCGCGCTCGGCGTCGGTGAGTGCCCTCGCGTAGCCGCCTTCGCCGCCTGCGGGGCCGACCGATGTCAGCTCGATGAACGTGGCGCCGAGTGACTGGACCTCCGTCTTGGTCTCGGGCCTGACGTCATAGGCACTGACCACCGCGCCGAGCCGCCGGGCGGTCCCGATGGCCTGGAGGCCGGCGACGCCCGTGCCGAGCACGAGCACCTTGGCTGGCCTGGCCGTGCCAGCCGCGGTGATCAGCAGCGGGAAGAACCGGCCGAATGCGGCGGCTGCGACCAGCGCGGCCTTGTAACCAGCGATGTTGGCCTGCGAGGTTAGCGCGTCCATCGGCTGTGCCCTGGAGAGGGTGCGTGGGATCAGGTCGAGGCTGAGGGCCGTCGCGCCGGTCGAGGCGAGCCGCTTGGCGAGCTGGGGATCGGTCAGCGGCGCGAACATGCCGAGGACGGCCTGTCCGGAGTGCAGCCGGCTGACCTGCGGCCCGTCGGGCTTGCCGACCATCAGGATGGCGTCCGCCACGGCGAGCTGCTCGGCGGGGACGACGGTCGCGCCGGCCTCGGAGTATGACTCGTCGGGCAAGAAGGCGCCGGCACCCGCGCCGGTCTGCACGAGAACCTCGTGCCCTGCGGATCGCAGCTTGGCGACCGCGTCCGGCACGAGCGCGACTCTGCGCTCGGCTGGCGCGGTCTCCTTGACCACTGCTACCTTCATCGGGGGACCTCACTACGCGGGCTCACGCGACGCAGCGGCCGGACCCTTGAGCGTTCTGGCCGGCCGCAGTTTCCCAAGTATGGACCTTACCTTCTGGGTGATCCTCTCCTGCCGACCGGACGCGGCGCCACAGCCAGTTGACTCAGCTGACCTGGGCGAAGGTCCTGCCTGGTGTCCGGTATGACGCGCTCGGTGTCCGCGGTGCCGAGCCTGTTTGGGAGACTGGGGATGATGACTGAGTGCCAGTCGGCAGAGCCGGGACCGGGCAAGCAGCCGGCCGCCGACGCGGTGGCGGCCAAGCTTCTCGCCGTCCAGCGGCTGCTCTCCGCCCTCGACGTTGACCCTGATGTCCGGCTCAGGCTGCATCTTCGGTACATGGCGATTTGCACGTCGCTGAAACTGCCCGCCGCGAACCGGACCCGCGGAGCCCTGCGGCTTGACCAGCTCATGGCCGATGCCGAGCGCGCGCGTGAGGGCGACCGCCAGGGAGAGCTGCATGCGCAGACCGATCCAGCCGATCGCGACGAGAAGCCCGGCGTGAATTAGCGCTGCGCCGCCTGGTCGTTCGGCAAAATTCGCATGACGACTGACCCCTTTTATTACTCAATTGCACATAGTTTCAGTAACGACACGGCCTGTTTATTTGCGCAGATGATTGTGCGCCGCCGTCACATCGCCTACCTTCAGGCAGGTCAGAGGTTGCTGAGGCCAGCATGACAGGCCCTGAACTACGCGACCTCCCGTTGGGGGACCGCAGGAGTGACGACATGAACAAGCGCGACCTGATCGATGCGATTTCCGGGCGGTTGGGGGATAAGAAAACCGCAACTGAAGCCGTAAACGCAGTTCTTGACACCATCCAGCACACAGTAGCCAAAGGCGACAAGGTAGCTATTACCGGATTCGGCGTCTTCGAGAAGTCGGATCGTCCGGCGCGCACCGCGCGAAATCCGGCTACGGGCGCGTCCATCAAGGTGCCCAAGTCATCGGTGCCCAAGTTCCGCGCCGGCGCCGACTTCAAGGCCATCGTCAACGGCGACAAGAAGAAGGTCGCGGCCGGCCGGAAATAGGCGTCAGGCGTGAGCCTCCCGCTGAACCCCTGGTGGTGCCCTGGCGCCTCCAGGGGTTCAGCGGTCGGTGCGGTCTCGGTGGTTGGGTTAGCGCAAGCCAGGGCGCCGGGCTAGGGCGGTCTGCAGCAATCGGTCGATGACCTGCGGGAACGACAGCCCAGTGGCTTCCCACATCTTCTGGAAGTACGAGGTCGGCGACATCCCGGGGAACGTGTTGATCTCGTTCACCAGGATCTGGTTGTCGGGGGTGTAGAAGAAGTCCACCCGTGCCAGGCTCTCGGCCGAGACGGCGTTGAACGCCGTGGCAGCCATCTCGCGGATCTTGTCGGCGTCCGCGGCCGGCATCGGAGCGGGAATGAGCATGCCGCTGGCCTGGTCGAGGTACTTGGCCTCGAAGTCGTAGAACTCCTCGCCCCCGTCCAGGCGCAGCTCGCCTGGCAGGCTGGTGTCTGGCGGCGCGCCGTCGAGCCCCTCGAGCACGGCGACCTCGATCTCCCTGGCCGTAACGGCAGTCTCGACGAGGACCTTGGGGTCGAACTGCCGCGCCAGCTCGATCGCCGCGGCAAGCTGGTCCGGGTCGCTGGCCTTGGAGGTGCCCAGGCTGGAACCGCCTCTGGCCGGTTTTACGAACAGCGGCCAGCCGAGTGCCTCGATCTGAGCGGCAAGCTGCGCCTGGCTCCGGGTTGGGTGCGCGGCGGCGGGCCAGTCGGTGCTGCGCACCACGACGTGCGGGCCGACCGGCAGGCCCCTGGCCTTGAAGATCAGCTTCATGTACTCCTTGTCCATGCTGACCGCGCTGGCCAGCACTCCCGCACCGACGTATGGGACCCCGGCCATCTCGAGCAGGCCCTGGATGGTCCCGTCTTCGCCGTAGGGGCCGTGCAGGACTGGTAGCACCAGGTCGACCTCGCCGAGCACGTGCGGGATATGGCCGGGAGCGCTGGCCACGACCGATGAGTCACCCTGATAAGCCCACGGCACGACGTGGGCGTCGGGCTTGGCAACCGACTCAACCGTCGGCAGTTCGCCGTCGGCTATGGCGAGCTTGGCCGGATCGTCGGTCACCTGGAGCCAGGTGCCGTCGGTCGTGATCCCGATCGGGATGACGTCGTACCTGTCCCGGTCGATTACCCGCAGGACATTGCCGCCGCCGAGGCAGGAGATCGCGTGCTCAGGTCCTCGGCCGCCGAAAACGACGGCGACCCTGATCCTGCGTCTGCTCTCCACAATTCCTCCCGGATGAGACAGTCCCCCCGGCTGGTTCAACGGACTCCCGATTATCAGGCATCCCTTCGCCGTGCGGGCCCGCCTTGCGCACATCCGCTGGCGCGGGCGTAATCAGCTACCTCCTGCCCAGCGAGTCAAGCGCGGCCATGGCGTCGGCCAGCAGGTCCTCGCCGTCCTCCAGGCCGACCGAGAACCGCACCGAGCCTGGATCGATTCCAGCGGCCGCCAAGGCGGCGCTATCCATTTGCCGGTGGGTGGTCGACGCGACGTGGCTGACCTTGGTATGCGTTCCGCCCAGCGACGTCGCGACCTGAGCCAGCCGAAGCCGATCAGCGAAGGCCATCGCGGCTTCCTCGCCGCCGTAGGGCGCTACCGTCAGGATCGCCCCGAACCGCGTACCCTCCGGCCCGGCATCGAACTGCCTGCGGGCAAGTCCGTGCCCCGGATGCTGGCTGAGCCCCGGGTAGTAGACGGTACGCACCGCAGGGTGTCTGACCAGGCTGGCGGCGAGCAGCTGAGCAGTAGCGCATTGCCTTCGGACGCGCAGCGGCAGCGTCTCGAGGCCGCGCCGCAGCAGGTAAGAATCATCGGGGCCGAGCGATCCGCCGGTGTCGATCCTGATATCACGGATCCGCTTGATCAGCCCGGGGTGGCCGGTGACGACGCCGCCGGTGACGTCCGAGTGCCCGCCGAAGTACTTCGTCGCCGAATGCAGGACCAGGTCAGCCCCGTGCTCAAGCGGGCGGCAGATCACCGGCGGCGCGAGCGTAGAGTCCACGACCAGCATCGCTCCGGCCTCATGCGCTAGGCGGGCGATTCCCGCCAGGTCCGTGACGGCAACCGTCGGGTTCGCGAGCGTCTCCGCGTAGACGATGGCCGTGCCAATGCGCAGCGCGGCCTTTACCTTCGCCAGGTCGGTCATGTCGACGAAATCGGTTTGCACGCCGAAGCTCGACGCGACGTTCCGCAGGAAGCTATAGCTGCCGCCGTAGATCGCGCTCGGGGCGACGACGTGCGCGCCCGCCCGGGCGAATGCCCAGAAGACGGTGGATATGGCTGCCATGCCGGAGGCAAACGCCTGGGACGCAGCCTGGTAGCTCAGGTTCACGCCCTCGAGCGCCGCGACCGCGGCGCAGAATGCCTCGACGGTCGGGTTATCGACCCTGCTGTAGCTGAAACCGTGAACCGCGCCATCGAGCACCGCGGCGTACTCGGCGCTCGAACCGAAGCCGAATGCCGCTGTCCGGTAGATGGGCATGGCCAGCGGCTGCTGGCCCGGCGGCGCAGGCACTGGCAAGCGCACGGACCTGGTGTTCTCGCCGAGCGTGCGCTGCCGGTCCGCCTGTGGCTGTGGGACAGGTGCGGCGCGCAGGTCGGCTTCGCGGAGCACCGCGGACCTGCGCGGGTCGATGAGGCGCAGCGGGTCGGCGATCCCGAGCGCTCCGCGCTGGTCGGCAGGGAGCTGGCCCGCAGGACGCTGGCCGGATTGATGGGAGCCGGTCTGGCGCGGGTCGGCGCCCAGAGGACCGATGGCTCCGCCAGCACCCGGATTTGGCCGTCCGGCGTCGCCGGCCGGAACGTCGTTGCGCAGCGGATCGGTGCGGCTCAGGGGGTCAGTGTGGGCCAGGGGGGCAGCGTGACTGAAGGCGTCACCATGCCTGTTGCTCGTCGCCCAAGCGCTGGTCGTCTGGTCCGCTGCGCGCGGCGCCTCGATGGCCAGGCGAGGCGCCTCGATGGCGAGACGGCGTGTCTCGATGGCTCTCGGCGGCCAGACTTGCGGCCGAGGAGCCTGAGGCCGGCCGCGTTGTGCCAGCCCCCAGGGATCGCTCGCCTGGCCGGCTGGACCTCGCCCGGACCAAGCGTCGGCGGCCATGCGCGGATCGGCCACGCGTGGATCGGCGGCCATCCGCGGGTCTGCCACGTGCCGGGGGTCGTGGGCGAGCCGGAGGTCTGGGGCGAGCCGGGGGTCTGCGGCAAGGCGAGGGTCTGCGGCGAGGCGCGGGTCCGTCGCGAACGGCGGGTCGATCCCGAGCTGAGCCTCCCCGGCGAAGCGTGGGTCAGCCGCCAGCCGTGGATCTGGCGCAAGCCGAGGGCTCAGCGGGACCGGGAACCGTGGGTCTCCTGCCAGGTGTGCGCCGTGCCCGAGCCGTGGATCTTGCGGGAGCCTGGCACCGAACCTCGGGTCGCCGGCACGCACGTCATAACGGCCTGCCCCGGCGTGGCCGTCGCCGTGACGAGCGTCGATGGGCGGCTGCCCGTCGCCATAGCGAACCTGCCGAGCCCGCCCCTCGCCGTACCGCGGCTCGCCTGCCTGGCCGGCGGCGTAGCGGGGGTCGGCTGCCGGGCCGGTGCCGTAGCGCGGGCCGGTGGCGTAGCGGGGGTCGGCCGCCGGGCCGGTGGTGTAGCGGGGTTCGGCCTCCGGGCGGCCGTCGTACGGGGGGTCGCCTGGCGGTCCGCCGGCGTAGCGAGGGCCGCCAGCCGCCCCCCTTCCGTACCGGGCGTCGCCGGCTGGCCCGTCGCCATTCCGCCCGTCGCCGGGCGGGCCGTTACCGTACCGCGGATCGTCGCGCCGGTTCTGGCCAGGCCGGCCAGCGCCCGGATAGTCCGGCGGTCCTGCCTGGCCCGGTCCGCGGCGCCGATCGTCGGGGTCCTGCGGATCCCGCAGCGGCCGCGGCCACTTCTCAGATGCCATAGCGCTCTGGCTTAGCCGTACGGCTGGCGAGCATAAGCGCTGCCTCGCCAACATCGAGGCCGTCGTATACCACCTCGGCGACCACCTCGGTGATCGGCATCTCCACTGAGTGCGTCCTGGCCAGCTCCAGGACGGCTTTGGACGAGGTAACACCCTCGGCCACCTGGTTTGTGTTCGCCAGAATGTCGGCGAGCGGGATGCCGCGGCCCAGTCTCTCGCCGAAGGTCCGGTTGCGGGACAACGGCGACGAGCAGGTGGCGACCAGATCGCCCATCCCGGCGAGCCCGGCGAAGGTGTGCTGGTCGGCGCCGAGCGCAGCGCCGAGGCGGGTGAGCTCGGCCAGGCCCCGGGTGATCAGCATCGCCCTCGTGTTGTCGCCCAGTCCCATCCCGACCGCGATCCCGACGGCGAGGGCGATCGGGTTCTTCACTGCCCCGCCGAGCTCACATCCGATCACGTCCGGATTGGTGTACGGACGGAAATAGCCCGTATGGCATGCCTTCTGTAGGTTCTCCGCGGCCTGCTGGTCGATGCAGGCCGCCACGGTCGCGGCGTACTGGCGCTGGGCGATCTCGTGCGCCAGGTTCGGGCCCGTGACCACGGCGATCTGCTCGGCCGGCCAGCCGGTGACCTCGGCGATCACTTCGGTCATCCGCTTGCCCGTATCGAGTTCGATTCCTTTCATGAGGCTGACCAGCATCGCGCCCTGCGGGATCATGCCGACCCACCCGGCCAGGTTCTGCCTGAGCGTCTGGGCCGGGACGGCGAGCACCACGACATTGGCCGCGGCCAGCGCATGTCGCGGATCGGCAGTCGCCCTGAGCGTGCTCGGCAGGGTGATGTCCGGCAGGTAGTCCTGGTTGCGGTTGGTCGCGTTGATGGTCGCGGCGACGCCAGGGCGGCGGCACCACAAGACAGTTTCGGTCCCGGCGTCGCACAGCACCTGGGCGAAGGTTGTTCCCCAGGAGCCCGCGCCCATCACGGCCGCCGTCACGAGCGGGGAACCTCGCTGGCCGCATCCTCCCCGGCGGCGTCAGGTCCGGCTCCGGCCCGCCCCTCGTTGCCAGCCGCCTCGGCCGCCTCGGCCGCGTCGCCAGCGTCGCCAGCGTCGCCAGCGTCGGCCGCGTCCCCCGCGCCGGCAGCCTGAGCCTCGCTGGCCGCTTCGGTCGCGCCGGCCGCCTGCTCGGCGAGCTGACGGAGCTCGGCGCGTTGCTTCCGGCGGGCGACCGCCGGGTGGAACGGCTCAGCGGGCGGGTCCTCATCGCGCAGCTTGCCGACGAGCGCGGCGACGTCGGTCATGATCTTGTCCGTGGCGGCGCGTAGGGTCGGCGTGTCGAGCGGCATGCCGTCGAATTCCGACAGGTCGACGGGAGGGCCAGCGATCATGTGCACAGTCTTGCGAGGGATCACGTGGGGTTTGGCGGTGCCGTAGGGCAGGATGTACTGCGCTCCCCAGTGCCCGACCGGGATTACGGGCGCACCGGTGACCAGGGCCAGGCGGGCCACGCCGGTCTTCGACTGCATGGGCCACATCGCCGGATCGCGGGTGACCGTTCCCTCCGGGTAGAAGACCACGCACGCGCCGTCCCTGACGCCCTGCTCGGCGTCACGCAGTACGAGGGCGGCGTCCGACTGGCCACGGTAGACCGGAAGCTGACCCAGCTTGACGAGGATCGGCCCGAGACCCTTGATCTTGAACAGCGAGGATTTGGCGAGGAACGTCGGGTACCGGCCGGCCTGATCGCAGAAGAGCGAGAGCGCGAGAACGTCAGCGTAGGAGAGGTGATTCGCTGCCACGATCATGCCGCGGCCGGGCGGTACGAAATGCTCCTGGCCATGCCAGTCAAATTTCATGAGTGCGCGAATGGTCGGGCGCAGAATCATCTTCGATACTCCGCGCCATGCGTTGGAGTAGCTCCCGTCTGCGCGCTTACTCATAGAAACACTCTCCCGCACCTCATGGTGCCAGTCTTCCTGTTCGCCTGGCTTGGTGTCGAGGCAAGATCGGATGCTATGCGTACCGACACCCCGCTGAGCTGGTCAGTGGTGATTCCCGTCAAGGTACTAGCTCAGGCCAAATCCCGGCTGTCTGGCCTTGCGGACGCCGACAGGGCGGCGATGGCCCTCGCCATGGCGGCCGACACGGTGTCGGCGGCGGTGGCGTGTCCCGCTGTCGCCGCTGTCATCGTCGTCAGTGACGACCCGGCCGTCAGGACGGAGGCGCAAGCCGCTGGCGCCGAGGTCATCGCCGACCTGCCGGGAGCCGGCCTCAACCAGGCACTGGCAGCGGGCGCAGAACACGCGGCAGCCAGGTCGTCCGGCCGCGGCCTGGCCGCGCTCACCGCCGACCTCCCGGCGCTGTCGGCTGCCGAGCTGCAGGCCGCGCTCACCGCGGCATCGGCGGTTAACCAGGCGTTCGTGGCCGATGCGGCGGGCTCGGGGACCACGCTGTACACGGCCAAGCCAGGAGCGCCATTCCGCCCGCGGTTCGGCCCCCAGTCGCGGATGCGTCATCGCGAGGCGGGGGCCGTGGAGCTCGATCTGCCGGGCATTCCCGGCTTGAGACGGGACGTGGACACGCTCGCCGACTTGCGCGAAGCCGAGCAACTCGGACTGGGCGCCAGGTCGCTGTCCGTGCGCGAGTCGATCAGCTCCGCGCTGCCGTGAGTACCTTCGCCCGACGGCGGTCCTGGCGGCTACGAATAATCACCGGCCACGGCGCACAGGTCAGATATGTACGATCGGGCAGGTCAGCGTCCTGGTAATGCCCGGAACTCCCTGAATCTGGGCTACTACGAGCCGGCCGAGGTCATCGACGTTGTCAGCTTCCGCGCGAACGATCACGTCGTAGGGGCCGGTCACATCGTCAGCCTGCGTTACGCCGGCGATCTCGCCGATGGCCGTTGCCACGTCGGCAGCCTTCCCGACCTCGGTCTGGACGAGGATATAAGCCTGGACCATGTCGCCCTCCGGTCGT
>WNFI01541218.1_pt1 | contig 33179 bp, 27 predicted proteins | sample 5400471 | NCBI WGS metagenome assembly WNFI01 (sample SAMN13153348, study PRJNA577476) | soil metagenome | isolation source: 100 cm saprolite on Douglas fir-dominated hillslope | place: USA:California | collected 2013-09-17 | reverse complement strand
CCGGGTTGAGCAGCCAGGTGAGCTTGCCGGCGAACTGGTACGAAGTGATGGTCTGCGCGTAGTTCTTGCGCGCGACCTCGACGACCACCGGGTTGCCTTTCGCGTCGAGCGCCGCGCTTCCGGCGCCGTCGTCCTGCTGGGCCTGGATGATGCGGCGGTTGTTGGTGGAGACGAACTGGGGCGCGAATCCGATGAAGAACCAAAGCCTGTCCCTGATGATCGGCCCGCCCAGCTCGGCGCCGAAATCCAGGTTGTAGCGCTGCGCGCGCTGCAGCGCGATGGCATAGGGACCGCCGATCGCTTTGCGCGAGGCCTCCAGCGGCGACCAGTTGGCAAAGACGCTGCCGTGGAACTCGTTGCCGCCGGACTTGGTGACCGCGTTGATCACGCCGCCCATGGAGCGGCCGTACTCGGCCTGGTAGCCGCCGGTAATGACGTCCACCTCTTGGACGAAATCCTGCAGGAGCCTCGTCCCCTGGGTGCCGAACGCGGGATCGTTCACCGAGACGCCGTCGATGATGTAGCTCGTCTCCGGAGAGGTGGAGCCGTTGATCTGGAAGCCGTAATGGTCCCGTTCCACGCCGGGCACCGCGATCGCCGCCGCTTCGAAATCGCGGGTATCGCGGCCGTACGGGATCAGCTCCAGCTGCTCCCTGGAGATCACCTGTCCCGTCTGCGCGCTGGTCGCCGCGATGACCGGCCGCTGCGCGACGATCTCCATCACGCCGAACTGCACCAGGTCGGGAATGAGTTGGAGCTTTACCTTGATGGTGCGATCGATGTGGACGGTGAGGCCGGTCTGGGTGAACGGGTTGTAGCCTTCGCGCTGCACGACGACCGCATACACGCCCGCGGGCAGCAGCGAGATCTCGAAGGAGCCGGTCGAGTCGGTGACGGCGGTCTGCTCGCCTTGCAGCGCGGGACCCTGCGCGACGACCACGGCGTTGGGAACGGGAGCCTGCGTTTCGGCATCGACGACCTGGCCGGACAAGCTGCCCGTGGTCTCTGCCGAAGCCGCCGTCGCGCAGAGAAGGCTCGCTGCGGCTGCGACCAGGACGCTCCCGAACCTGCGCAACGGCATGCTGCCTCCCCCGGAGGGTCCTCGAGCTCTGCGGATGGAGAGCTGCTGCGCTTCGTAAAACTCGCAACGAAACCCGGTCTATAGGTCAGCGCATTGCAGTGAGTCAAGAAAAGCGCCCCGTCAGAAAGTCGCGTCCGGCAGGGGCGCTCTCGCTGGGCTCTTTCCAAGGACTCGCTCGCCGGGAGGCGCGGCGGACGCCGCCAGAGCGCGCGCGGCAGCGCATCGCGTTGACACTGCCAAACGCGGTGTGTAAACGTGCGCCGCCCTTTCGCCGGAGACAGGCAACGGATTGGGCAGATCACGAAGGGCGCGCATGTTCGATCAGATCACCAGCGGAGGAGTGAGCGGCGCGCTGCGCGGCTCCTCCATGCTGGTGTCGATCGCGGTCCATTGCGCGTTCGTCGCCATCACGGTGGCCTTCGCCTACTACAAGGTGCACGCGCCCAAGCCGCCGGAACTCGTGGTCGTCACGTTTCGGTCTCCGTCGCCCCCGCCTCCGCCGCTCGCGGGCCACCGAACGAGGACGCCGCGCGAGACCCCCAAGCGCCGCGTCACCCCCAAGGTCCCGCCCACCAGCATCGTCCAGCCCAAGGAGCGGACCCGGCAGGAGCCTCCCGATCCGCCTCAGGAGCAGAGCGAAGCTGCGGACGACGACGCCCCAGACGACAGCGGCGCGGTGGGTGGCACGGTGGGCGGGGTCGCCGGAGGAGTGATCGGCGGACAGCTCGGAGGACAAGGAGAGGGGCCCCCGGTCCTGCTCGGGGCAGGCATGACCCGGCCGGTGCCCTCCCCCGCTTGCCAGCCGAACAAACCGGCGACGCCCGAACAGGCGCGGCAAATGGGCATCACAGGATTAGTCCTGGTGGAGTATACGGTTCATGGAGACGGCCGCGTCGACAGCATAGTCTTGAAGAATCCGAGCGCTCCGCGCGTCCTCTTCGAGGCAGTCAAGACCTGGCTTGAGCAGTGCCCTTTCACGCCGTCGATCGCCGGAGGCCAGCCAGTGGCCGTCAAGATCGTCCAGCCCTTCAAGTTTACCCAACGGTAGTGCCTGCGGCTCCGGGGTCGCGCCGTCGGGCGTGGCGACCGGGCCTTGTGGAGGAAGAGCCCAGATGGATTTCAGTCTCCTAGGAATGTGGCATTCGATGGGCCTTCCGGCCCGGCTCGTCGTGATCACGCTCGGGATCATGTCGGTCTATTCGCTCTCGATCATGGCGGAACGCCTGTTCAGCTTCTCGCGTGCACGTGAGCAGAGCCGCCGCTACGCAGAGAAGCTGCGCGATCTGTTGCCCGGGCACCAGATGCAGGAGGCGGCGCAGTTCGCGACCACGCTCAAGTACGGGCACATCCCCCGCGTGCTCGGCTCGGGCATCGGCGAGTACAACCGCGGCCGCGAGGCGCTGACCAACAAGGGCCCGCACGACGTCGGCAACTTCGACCTGGTCGAGGCGATCAACCGGGCCATCGAGCGCGCCACCCTGCGCGTCACCGCCGACCTGCGCCGCGGTCTGGGCGGGCTCGCGACCGTGGCCTCGACCGCGCCGTTCGTCGGCCTCCTCGGGACGGTGCTCGGCATCATCACCGCCTTCCAGCTGATGGCGGCCTCCGGCTCCGGCGGCCTCGCCTCCGTGTCGGCCGGTATCTCCGAGGCGCTCATCACCACCGCCTTCGGCCTTTTGGTCGCGATCCCGGCGGTCATGATGTTCAACTACCTCACCAACCGGGTGGAGGAGATGACGGTGGACATCGCCGATGCCTCCAACGAGCTGGTCGACTTCTTCCTCAAGGAAGGCCGGTTCGACGAGCCGCTGACGAACCCCGGCGCCAAGGCCGCAGGCGCCAGGCCGGCCCACGCGCCCAAGGTTTAAGCCATGTCGATGGACGTCGGTGGCAACCGCGCCGGAGTGCGCTCGGACATCAACATCACGCCGCTGGTCGACGTGGTGCTGGTGCTGCTCATCATCTTCATGGTGGTGACGCCGATGCTCCAGCGCGGAAAGAACGTCGAGCTGCCCAAGGCGGTCCACGCGGCCGCCGCCGGGCAGGGGCGGGCGGATCCGGTCTTCGTTTCCGTCACCAAGGAGGGCGACGTCTTCTGGGAGCAGGACAAGACGCCGACCACCCTCGACGACATCCAGGCCAAGCTCAAGGACGCGGGCATGATGGGCAAGCCGGTGATGATCAAGGCGGACGCCGACACCGACTACGCGAAGATCAGGCCCGTTCTCGACCGCGCCTCCAAAGCCAAGCTGAAGGGCGTGGCCCTGGCAGCGGAACAGATCAAGAACAAGTGAGGACCTGACGCCATGGGTGCTGCGGTCGGAACATCGAAGGGTCCGCGCTCGGACATCAACATCACGCCGCTCGTCGACATCGTGCTGGTGCTGCTCATCATCTTCATGGTGCTGACGCCGCTGATGGAGAAGGAGATCGCGGTGCGCGTGCCGGAGACGGAGGAGACGCCCATGCCGCCGCCGCCGCCCGAGGAGAAGGTGGATCAGTTCATCTTCCGGGTGGACGACAAGGGGCAGTTCTTCATCAACTCGGAGCAGCTCACCGACGAGAACGCGGCCGACCGGCTCAGGGTCTATTACCGGCTGGCCAAGGCCAACGAGGCGAAGAACGGCCCGCCGGTGATCTTCTTCGAAGCGGACGACAAGACCAAGTACGTGCGCGCGGTGAAGGGGCTGGACAAGATCAAGGACAGCTCCGCGGGCTGGACCATCGGAATGATGACCGAAAAGATAGGAGCGCCGGGCGCACCGGCTGCACCCGGCGCTCCGGTAGACCCCGGGGCCCCGGCGGCACCGCCAGCGCCCGCGCCATCGCCAAAATAGCCGGCGCTAGCCCTTCCCCCGCCGGCCCCTGCCGCGCCCGCCGCGGCGGCGCCGCTTGTCCGGCGGTCCCTCGCGGCGGGTGGGCTTCTCGTCGATCTCGAGCTCGCTCACCGGCTGGCCAGCGAAGACCGACTGCCAGCGGGCGAGCTGCTCGGAGCCCCGCCCGGTGGCGGCGACCGAGAGCTCGAACACCGCGAGCGCCTCTGGGAAGATGCTCTGGCGCGCGAAGGTCGAGGCGGAGAAGCGCCGCTTCTTGCGCGACCCCTCCAGGATTGGCTGAGCGGCCAGGATGAGGCGCGCGCGCTCGGCGATGCGCCGGGGAAGGCGCGCGGTCCGCACCATCTCGGCAAGCACGATCTCCGGCGCGACCACGCTGCGCTGCAAGGACCACCGCGTGCCCGGGTGGGCACCGGCGCCGAGCGAGAAGGCGGGGATGGCGGTGCCCAGCCGCTCGTCGTGCAGCTCGCCCGCGTTGCGCAACGCAGCGTCCGGCAAGGGCGCCCGGGCCGCGGACTGTCCGCCTCCCTCGTCCCCGGCGGCTTCATCCTCGGCTCCGCCGTCGCCCTGCTCCTCCGCCGCGAAGTCGTCGTCCGCGCCGGCCGGATCGCCGTCGCCGTCGGTCTCCGCCTCGTCGTCCGTGCCTTCCTCGAGGGCGCGGTTGAGCTGCTTCAGATCCTCGTCCAGCTCCTCCTCGGCCGAATCCGCCTGCTCGTCGGGCGGCTCGGCTGGAGGACCCTGCAGCGCCCCCGGCGCCACCTCGCGCGGCGGCCGCGGCGGGGCCTTGGGGATGGGCCCGCGCGGCGCGCTCCCGCGCGGGAGCGGCGCGAGCAGCGTGGCGAGGAGCACGGCATCCGAGGGGATCTCGCCCATACGCACGTGCGCATCGAGCGCGTCGAGCGCGCGCAGGTGGCGCTCCGCCTCCAGCGGCCCGCGCTGCTCGAGGTACTCCGCCACCGGCGGCAAGAGGATGTGGAGTGCACCCACCTCGCGCAGCAGCTCGAAGCAGCGCCGGGCGGCGCCGGAGCGCACCAGCTTGAGCATCTCCTCCAGCACCCGCGGCGGGGCGCAGCGGGGGATCTCCTGCGCGTGCGCCTTCATCGCGGCCCGCGTCTCCGGTTCCAGCTCCAGCGCGCACTTCGCGGCGAAGCGGATCGCTCGCAGGATGCGCACCGGGTCTTCGCGCATGCGCACGTCGGGCACGCCGATGGTGCGCACGAGCCGCGCCAGGAGGTCGGTCTTGCCGCCGACGTGGTCGACCACGCGCCCATCGTCGAGGTCATAGAAGAGCCCGTTGATGGTGAAGTCGCGCCGCCGGGCGTCCTCCTCGGCGGTGCCGAAGACGTTGTCATGGCGGATGAGCAGGTCGGCCGGCAGATCGGTCAGCTCGTCGAGCGGGTTGGCCCGGAAGGTCGAGACCTCGACGATCTTGCCGCCGCGAAAGAAGACGTGGGCCAGCCGGAACCGGCGCCCGATCAGGCGGCAATTGCGGAACGTCTCCTTGACCTGATTGGGGTGCGCGCTGGTGGCGACGTCGAAGTCCTTGGGCCGCATTCCCAGCAGCAGATCGCGGACGCAGCCGCCCACCAGGTAGGCAGCATAGCCTCCGCGGCGCAGGCGCCGCACCACCTTGACGGCGTCAGGGTCGAGGAGATCTTCGGGGATCTCGGGCGCGGGGCGCGGGGCCTGCGATTCCGCGGTGCTCACTTCTTTGTGTGCGCTCAGTGTTTCTTCCGTGGGCATAGAACCGCGGAGTTCGCGGTCGCCCTCTCTAGACGTGATTCCACTGCGGCGTCAACCGGGGTGAGGCTGCGGCGCCGGGCTCCAGTCAGCCCGGGGGCCAGCCGAGCGGCCGCCCGCCGAGCAGGTGCAGGTGCAGATGGAAGACGTGCTGGCCTCCGTCCTTGCCCACGTTGAAGGCGGTGCGGTAACCGCTCTGCTCGAGGCCCTTGTCGCGGGCCACCTTGACCGCGAGCGCGTGCAACCGCCCGATCAACTCGGGCCGTGCTGCCGCGTCGGGAAGCGTGGCGATGTGCTCCTTGGGCACCACCAGCACATGTACCGGCGCCCCGGGGTTGATGTCCGGGAAAGCGAGGCCGAGCTCGTCCTCGGCGATGCGCGGCACCTGGATCTCTCCGCGCACGATCTTGCAGAAGAGGCAGTCCATGGACCGATTCTACCTCCCGCGGCAGATCCGAACACCTGCCGCGCCAACGAGCCCAATCTTCAGAACAGCTTCTTGGAATCGAGCAACAGGGTCACCGGTCCCTCGTTGACGATGCGGACCGTCATGGTAGCGCGAAAGACGCCCTGCTCGACGCGCAGGCCCCGTTCGCGGCAGAGGGCGCAGAAGCGCGCGTAGAGCGGCTCCGCCTGCTCGGGCCTGGCGGCGGCGGTGAACGCGGGCCTGCGGCCCTGGCGCGCGTCGCCCAGCAGTGTGAACTGGGAGATCGCGAGCAGGCCGCCGCCGGTGTCGAGCAACGAGCGGTTCATCTTCCCCTGCTCGTCTTCGAAGACGCGCAGCTCGGCGATCTTTGCGGCCAGCCAGCGCGCGTCGTCTTCCGAGTCGTCCTGCGCGACGCCCAAAAGTGCGCACAAGCCCGCGCCGATGCGGCCCGTCACCTCCGCGCCGACGGAGACCTGCGCCTCGCTGACCCTCTGCACCACCGCGCGCACGCCCTAACCCTAGCAGACCCGCTCTCCGCGGCTGAGCGCCGCCGTCAGTGCACCTCCGAGGGGCTGGCCGAGCGGCCATCCATGGTCTCGAGCAACGTGGCCATGTCGTCGGCGTGTTCCTCTTCCTGCGCGAGGATCTTCTCCATCAGCCGCCGCGAGGTGGGATCGTTCTCGCCGAACCAGCGAGCCATCTCCATGTACGAGTCGATGGCGATGCGCTCGGCGATCAGGTCTTCCTTGATCATGTCGACGAGCGAGTGGCCCTCCACGTACTGCGTATGGCTGCGGGTGAGCAGCCCCTGCGGGTTGAAGTCGGGCGCGCCGCCGAGTTGCCGGATGCGCTCCGCCACCCAGTCCGCGTGCGCCTGCTCCTCCTGGGCATGCTCTTCGAACTCGGCCGCAACCGACTGGGAATGGATCCCCGCCGCCATGTACTGGTGGACCTTGTAGCGGAGCACGCAGACCACCTCGGTGGCGAGCGCCTCGTTGAGCAGCTTGATCGCCGTCTCGAGATCTCCGCGGTACGCAGAGGTCACGGCGCCGCGCTCGACGTGCTCCCGCGCCCGGCGCTGGATCTCCTTCATGTCGGTGAGGAACGGTTGGTCGGACTTCTGCTTTTCCGGGAGTGCCATGGTGGATCCCTCTCTGGAGACACGAAAGTGTCCGTCCAAGCTTTGGAGCCGACCCCGCTTCGTCAAGGAGCCGGCGGGCTGCGGGGAGCACGGGCGCACGCCGGACGGGCGTCCGCCGCGGCCCGGAGGCGCCGGGCTCGCTCGTTGACCGCGCGGGCCCAGCGGTGTCTAACGCTGCGGCTCGATGGCCCTCTCGTCCGGTTTCCTCGACCTGGCGCGCGCGTTGGTCCGCGCGGACACCGTCTCGGTCAATGGAACGGCCCTGGCCGCCGACCTCCTGCAGCCGCTCTACGAGCAGGCCGGCCTCTCCGTGCGGCGCCAGGTGGTGCGCGCCTCGCTCGACGGAGCACCCGAGGCCGGGCACGTCAACATCCTCGCCGGGCCCGGAGGGCTGGGCGGCGGCGGAGGCGATGGAGCGGCGCTGGAACGGCCCTCGTCCGCCCCGTCCGGTGGAGTGCTGCTGGTGACGCACCTCGACACGGTGCCGCCGGGTCCCCTCGAACGTTGGACGGAAACCGCGGGCGATCCCTGGGCGCTGACCGAGAAGGCCGGCACGCTCTTCGGGCTCGGCTGCGCCGACGTGAAGCTCGATGCGCTCTGCAAGGCGGAGGCGGCACGGAGGCTGCGCGGGCGGAAGCTTGCGCGTCCCTTCTGGCTGCTCGGAACGTTCGGCGAAGAGGTGGGCCTGCGGGGCGCGCGCCACTTCGCGCAAAGCGCGCTCTGGGACGAAGTGCGACCCGGCCAGGTGCTGTGCGGCGAGCCCTCGGAGCTGGCCCTCATCCGGGCGCACAAGGGCTACGCGGTGGTGCGCTGCGAGATCGCCGACGCGAAGGCGCGGGTGGTCTCCTCGAGCGGACCCGGCCTCGAGGAGCTCGTCTTCGCCGGCAAGGCCGCGCACTCCAGCACGCCGCACCTGGGCGTGAACGCCATCCACAAGGCGCTGGCGTGGGCGCGCGCGAGCGGCGCACCGGTGCTCTCCGCCCGCGGCGGAACGGCGACCAATGTGGTGCCGGCGAGCTGTGTGCTGCTCGTGCCGGCGCCGCGCGAGGCCGGTGCGCCGTCGCCCGACCAGGCGCGCGCGCTGCCGCCCGGTGCCCCGCGGCCCAACCTCTGGCGCGCGCTCGCGACCGCCGGCGCGCTGGAGGACCTCTGGAGCGAGTTGCTGGGGCTGCTCGTCCCGCCGGCCGATGCCCTCTTCGATCCGCCCGGCGCGGTCGGAGGGCTGAACCTGCTCCAGAGCGCCTCGGCGGAGCTCGTGCCCGGGGCGACGCACGGGGAGGCCCGCGCGGTGGCCTTCCTCGACGGCCGCCTCTTGCCCGAGCACGATCCGGACGCGCTCCTCGCCGCGTTCTCCACGCGCGCGCAGGCATGGGTGGAGCGCCTCGGCGGAGGCGAGCTGTCCTTGAAGATCTCGGTGGAGCGCAACGCCTCCGGCCTGTCCTTGCCCGAGGACTCGCCGCTGGTGCGCGCGGTCTCGCGCACGCTCCGTGCCCGCGGTCTCGACGGAGCTCCCCGCGCCAAGCCGACCAGCACCGAGGCCGGCGTCTTCGCGCGCAGGGGCGCCGAAGCGATCGTGATCGGCCCAGGCCGCAGCACCGGGAACGCGCATACCGCCAACGAGCGCATCGAAGTTGCGCAACTGGAGCAGGCGGTGGATCTCTACCAGGCGCTGCTCTTCGAGCTGTGCGGAGGCTGACTCGTGTACGTGATCCGCGACGTCCAAAAGAGCGATCTGCCCGCGCTGAAGAAGCTTGCGCAGCAGCTGGACACGGTGAACCTGCCCAACGATGAGCGCGAGCTGGCCGAGGCCATCGATCACTCGGTCCGCTCCTTCGACGGCCGCGTGCGCGACCCCTTCAAGCGCGAGTACCTGTTCGTGCTCGAGGACGCGAAGAGCGGCCGGGCGGTGGGCACCAGCCTGATCATCGCGCAGCACGGCACGCGCGACGCGCCCCACATCTTCCTCGACGTCTACGAGAAGGAGCACTACTCGCACACGGTCGACAAGCACGTGAAGCACCGCGTGCTGCAGATCGGCTACAACTTCGACGGCCCCACCGAGATCGGCGGCCTGGTCGTCGACCCCTCCTTCCGCGGCCAGGACAAGCCAGGCAAACAGCTCAGCTACGTGCGCTTCCTCTACGTCGGCATGCACCGGGCGCGGTTCCGCGACCGCGTCCTGGTGGAGCTCTTGCCGCGGCTAGAGGAAGACGGCCGCTCGCCCCTGTGGGAGGCCCTGGGCCGCAAGTTCATCGGGCTCAGCTACCAGGAGGCGGACCGGCTCTCGCGGGAGAACAAGGAGTTCATCCAGCAGCTCTTTCCGCCCGGCGAGATCTACGCCACCCTCTTCTCCCAGAAGATCCAGGACGCGATCGGCGAGGTCGGCCCCGAGACGCTGGGGGCGAGGTCGATGCTGACGCGGATCGGATTCCGCTACGACGAGCGCATCGATCCCTTCGACGGCGGCCCGCACTACTCGGCGCCCACCATCTCCATCGAGCCCATCCGCCGCTTCCGCAGGGCCCGGCTCGCCGACGAGCCGCTGCCCGACGACGCGGAGCCCCTGCCCGGCGAGATCGAGCACCGGCTCGTGGGCGTCGAGCGCACGCACTCGCGCAACCGGTTCCGTGCCGTGCGCACGCTGTGCCGCTTCCAGGACGCGAACGTGCTCCTGCCCGCGGCCGCGCGCGAGTTGCTCGGCGCGAAGACAGGCGACCGCCTGCACTCCATCCCGTTCGAGACCTGAGACCCCGGGAGACCAGGGGCCGCCGCCGGTAGCCCACTCGCGCGTCCGGTGCTATCCACGCGGGAGGCATGGACCTGATCGGCGGACGCTGGATCGAAGCCGCGAGACCCGAAGGGCAGATCGAGAACCGGTCGCCCGCGGACCTGTCGCTGCTCCTCGGACGGCACCCGCACGCGCGGTCGCAGGTGGGGCTTTCGGTGGAGGAAGCGCGCAAGGCCGCCGGCCCGTTCGCGGCGCGGCCGCTCGCCGAGCGGGTCGCGCTGGTGCGGGCCATCGGCTCCGCCCTGAAGCGGCGCGAAGACGAGCTGGCCCGGGCCATCGCGCTCGACGTGGGCAAGCCGCTCTGGGAGGCACGCACCGAGGTGGCGGCAGCGGTCGCCAAGGCCCAGGTCACTGTCGAAGAGGGGCTCGCGCTGGTGCGCGGCTTCAGTCCCCCGGGCGGCACGTCCCCGGGCAGGATTCCCGCCGCGGAGTGCCGCTTCCGGCCGCTCGGGGTCGTCGCCGTGCTGGGCCCGTTCAACTTCCCCGTGCACCTTCCCAACGGGCACATCCTGCCCGCGCTCGCCACCGGCAACGCGGTGGTGTTCAAGCCGAGCGAGGTGGCGCCGCAGGCGGCCGAGCTCTACGCGCGCTGCCTCGAGGAAGCGGGGGTGCCGCCGGGCGTCTTCAACCTGGTGCAGGGCGGGCCCCAGGAGGGCGCGTTCCTCTCCGCGCACGCCGGCGTCGACGGCGTCCTCTTTACCGGGAGCTGGTCGGTGGGCCAGGAGATCGAGCGTGCGAACCACGGCGCCACCAAGCTGCTCGCGCTGGAGATGGGCGGCAAGAATGCCGCCCTGGTGCTCGCCGACGCCGACCTGGACAAGGCGCTGCACGACGCGTGCTTCTCCGCCTTCGTCTCCGCCGGCCAGCGCTGCACCGCCGCCAGCCGGGTGATCGTCGAGGGGCCGCCCGCGCGCGCCGACGCCTTCGCCGCCCGCGCGGCGCGGCTCGCGCGCAACCTCGCGGTGGGTCATCCGCTCGACGAGGGCACGTTCATGGGGCCGCTGTCGTCGCCGGCCGCCCTGCGCAAGTTCGAGGCCGGGCTGTCTCAGACGCGGGGGCAAGACGGGGTCGAGGTGGTGCTTGCCTCCGGCCCCGTCTCGCCGCGAGGGCTCCGGGGCTGCTACGCGAGCCCCTCGATCCACCGCGTCCGCCGCCGGTCGGGCAGCGCCTACGAGCGCGAGGAGCTGTTCGGCCCCGACCTCGCCGTCTACGACGCGGCTTCGCTCGAAGAGGCCTGCGCGATCGCCAACGCCACCGACTACGGGCTCGCCGCGAGCGTGCACACGCGCAGCGCCGCCGGCTTCGAGCGCTGCCTGGGCTTGCTCGACTGCGGCGTGGTCAACCACAACGCACCCACCGTCGGCGCCTCGGGCCGCCTGCCGTTCGGGGGCCGGAAGCGCAGCGGCAACCACCGCCCGGCCGGCCTCTTCTCGGCGCTCTACTGCACCGCTCCCGTCGCCATCCTGCGCGGCGAGGAGGGGCTCGATCAGTCGCAGCTGTCGCCCGGCATGCGCTGGGTGGACGAATGAGCGCGCCCGCCGCGGCGGCGGCCCGAGACGGGACCCTCCTGCGGGTGGTGGTCGGCACCGCCGGACACGTCGACCACGGCAAGACGTCGCTGGTGCACGCCCTCACCGGGATCGACACCGACCGGCTGCCGGAGGAGAAGCGGCGCGGGATCACGCTTGAGGCCGGCTACGCCCATCTGAGCTTGCCGGGCATCGGCGTCGCGGGCGTGGTCGACGTGCCCGGCCACGAGCGTTTCCTGCGCGCGATGGTCGCGGCCGCGGGTGGCATCGACGTGGCGGTGCTCTGCATCGCCGCAGACGAGGGACCGATGCCGCAGACGGCGGAGCACCTCGACGTGCTGCGGCTCCTGGGCGTTCGCGCGGGGGTGGTGGCGCTGACCAAGGCAGACCTGCTTCCCGAGCTGGGCTCGGACCACCGCGAGCTGGTGGAGCTGGAGATCGAGGAGCTGCTCGCGGGCAGCTTCCTCGAGAAGGCGAAGGTGGTCCCGGTGTCGTCCCGCACCGGCCTCGGCCTCCCCGAGCTGCTGGCGGCGCTCGCCGACGCAGTACGCGCTCTGGAGGGTTCGCCGCGCGCGGACTCCGGGCCCCTCTTCTTGCCGCTGGACCGGTCGTTCGCGCTCAAGGGGTTCGGCACCGTGGTCACCGGCACGCTTTTCTCTGGCGCGCTGGGCCCAGGCGACGCGGTCGACGTGGTCGGCGCCCGCGCCCGTGCGCGCGAGGTCCGCGTGCGCGGCGTGCAGGTCCACGGCGCGCCGGTCGAGCGGGCGCGCGCGGGCCAGCGCACCGCTGCCAACCTGGCCGCGCTGGAGCTGTCGCAGGCGCCGCGCGGGGCGGCGCTGGTCGCGGCCGGCACCAACGCGCTGCTCGGGCCCTCGCGGATCCTCGACGTGGAGCTGGAGCTGCTGCCGGTCGCACCGCGGCCGCTGCGAGACCGGGCGCGGCTCCTCGCCCACCTCGGGACTGCACAGGTGCCGTGCGTGGTGGCGCTGCTCGACCGCGGCGAGCTGCTGCCCGGGGAGCGTGCGCTGGCCCAGCTCCGGCTCTCGGACGAGACGGCCGCGCTGGCCGGGCTGCGCTTCCTCTTGCGTGGGGAGCTGGGCAAGCCCACCGAGGCGGAGAGCGCGCGGCTCGCCTCGGCGCTGCAGGCGCGCGGTCCCGATCAGGCGCCCCGGCGGATCGCGACCGCGCGCGCACACACGAGCACGCTCGGCGGCGGCCGGGTGCTTTCGGTCGGCGCGCGGCGGCGGAGGCGCGGCCGCGCCTCCGACCTGGAGGCGCTGCGGGCGCTCGGCGGCGAGGACGCGCTCGCGCAGGCTGAACAGCTGGCGTTGGAGGCGGGCCTCGCCGGCGCCTCGCCGCAGCTCCTTGCCGCGCGCGGTTCATTCACGCACAAGAGCGCAGAGCGCGCGCTCGAGCGGCTGGCGCAGGCTGGGCGCGCGGTCCTCTTCGACCGCGAGGCCCGGCTCTACGCACATGCTGAGCTGGTGGAGAAGCTCCAGGCGCGCATCCTCGGCCAGCTCGCCCAGCACCAGGCGGCGGGGCCGCTGGACCCCTCCCTGTCGCGCGAGGAGCTGCGCCAGCGCTCGGGCGATGCGCCGCAGCGGTTGTTCACGCGCGCGGTGACCGATCTGCAGGGCGCGGGCGAGCTGCGCGCGGACGCGGAGCGGGTGCGGCCCGCCGGCGTCGCCGCGCCGCTGTCGGGCCCCGACTCCGACGCCCAGTCGCGCTTGGCGGCGCTCCTCGACGACGCGGGGCTTTCACCGCCGCGGGTCGACGAGCTGCCGCAACTTCTCGGCGAGAGCCCTGCGCGCACGGCGCAGCTCCTCAAGGCGCTCGCCGCCGCGGGGCGCGCCAGCCGTGTCTCGGAGGAGCTGTGGTTCGGCGCGGCGGCGCTCGCCGGGCTCAAGGCGCGGCTGGTCACCCACCTGGGGAGCGCCGGGGAGATCGACGCCCAGGGGTTCAAGGAGCTGACCGGACAGAGTAGAAAGTTCACCATCCCTTTGGCGGAGTACTTCGACCGCGAGCGGGTGACGCTGCGGATCGGCGATAAGCGCGTGCTGCGCAAGGAGCGGGAGCGATGATCAAAGCCGCTCCACCGGCTGGCGCGCCCCCGCACCAGCCGGTGAACCCCGAGATGCTCCAGGCCATCGTCGACGGCGTGCCCGGGGGCGCCTGCCTGATCGTCGGGGGCCGCATCGTCGCCGCCAACCAGCGCCTCGTCGAGCAGACTGGGCGGTCTCTGGCGGAGATGGTCGGGTCGCCGGACATGTTCGGCCTCGTCGCTCCCGACGACCGCGACCGCCTCCGCAAGCGCTACGAGGCGCGGCAGCGCGGCGAGGACGTCTCCGACGCCTACGAGTTCACCGGCCTGCGGCCCGATGGCACGCGCGTCGGCGCGCGCGCGCGCGTCTCGCCCTTCCCCCTCGCCGGCCCCGACGCGATCCTTTTTCTCTCGGTCGGGGAGCGCGGCCGGGAGCGCTCCGTGGAGCTGATCCGCGGCCTGGTGGACGCGGCGATCGCGGCGCAGAACGAGCGCACGCTCACGGGCATCTTCCGCGTGGCCCACGACCGGCTCACCTCTCTGGGTCTCTCGGTCGCGTTCACCGAGAACGCGGGCAACCGCTTCCGCTTCCTCTCTGCCGAAGGCGTCCTGGCCCGCGCCGCCGATGCCCTGCGCGAGCGCTTCCCGGTCTGGATTCCGCTGGAGAGCTTCGCGCTGCTCCACTCCGCCAGCCGCAGCGTCCAGGGCGTGCTGGTGGAGGACGTGAGCGCGCTGCTCGGCCAGCTCTTGGGCAAGCCGCGCTCGCAGGTGGGCATCGCCGGCCAGCTCCAGGCGATGGCGGCCGGCATTCCGGTGGACGGCGGGGTCGCGTTTTCGCTGGCCGCCTGCGGCCCCGCGCTGGACTCGGCCATCGCCGGCGCGTTCGGGCTCTTCGGCAAGCAGCTCGGCGCGGCCATCGAGACGACCCGGCGCCTCGACGATCTAGCGCGGAGCAACCGCGAGCTGACCACCGTGAACCACATCGCGCGCGCCAGCGCGACGCTGGCCTCGGGCCTGGCGCTCAAGGAGGCGGTCGAACGGCTCGCGCTCAGCGTGTCGATCGATTCGATCGCGCTTTTCCGCCGCGAGGACGACCAGCTCGTTCTGGCGGTGCAGCAGGGGTTCCCCGACGCCTGGGTGGCGGAGGCGACCCGGGTGCCGGTGGGCCGGGGGACGCCGTGGGGTGAAGCAGCGGCGGGCGCCGAGCCGGTGGTGTTCGACATCGACGATGGTCCGGACTGGGAGTCGGCCCGGTGCGTGCCGACGCCGCCGGGAGGCGTCCCCTCGCTCCTCTCGGCCGAGTCCGGCGCGCCCGGGCGCATCTCCGACTCGATCGCCGTCCCGCTGCACGTCTCCGACAACGTGAACGGCGTGCTGGTAGCGGCGCGGCCGGGGGTCCCGCTCACGCGCGACGACCTGCGCCTGCTCACCACCGTGGCGGCGCAGCTCGCGGTCAGCCTGCAGAACGTGTTGCTCTTCCAGCAGACTCAGCGCCGCATCTCCGAGCTGTCCCTGCTGCTCGAGCTGGGGCAGGCCGTCTCCGGCAGCCTCGACATCCAGGAGGTGCTGGCGGCTGGCGCGCGGGTGGCGGCGCGGGTCTTGCGCTGCAGCGCCGCCTGGGTGCTCCTGCCCGATGCGGGACGCACGAATCTGCAGGCGGCGGCGGCCGAAGATCCGCTGCTCGGCCATCGGGACCTGCTCTCGCTTCCGCTGGACCGGTCGTCGCTCTGCGCGCTCGCCTTCAAGAGCGGCAAGGCGCAGATGAGCTCCGACGCATCCGCCGATCCGCGCGTCGATCCGGAGTTCGTCGCCATCCTCGGCTGTCGCGCCACCGTGGCGGTGCCGCTGGTCTCGCACGACCGGACCCTGGGGGTCCTGCTCCTGATCGAGCGCAGGCCCGAGCGGCTCTTTGGCCCGCACGACGTCCGCATCGCCCTCCACGCTGCGCAGCTGCTCGCCGCCGCGCTCGAGAACGCCGACCTGTTCGCCCGCGAGCGCCAGCGCGCGCAGGAGATGTCCCTGGTCAACGAGGTGAGCCTTTCGCTGGCGGGCTCGCTCGAGCTGCGTCCGCTGTTGCGCGCCGCCGCCGGAACCCTGACCAAGCTGGTGGGGGCGCCGAGCTGCTTCATCCTGCTCTGGGACGAACAGTCGCGAAGCCTGCGCTGCCAGGCGGCCACGCCCCCGTTCGAGGAGCGGTGCGAAGAGATCGTGCTGCGCGCCGGCGAGCCCTCGCTGGCCATGGATGCCCTGCGCCAGAAGCGGGCGCTGCAGCTGAGCGACGCCTCGACCGCGCCGGGCGCCAACCCCCGCGTGTTCGAGATGTTCGGCCAGCAGACCGTGTTCGCTGTGCCGATGCTGGCCCGCGACGAGGCGCTCGGCGCCATCGTCATCGGCGACCACCGCAGCCGGGTCTTCACCGCCGCCGAGGTGGAGCGGACCACCGCGGTGGCGGGCCAGGTGGCGCTGGCGGTGCTCTCGGCTCGGCTCTACGAGGACCTGCGCGCGAGCTATGCCGAGCTGGCGCGCACGCAGAGCGAGCTGGTCGACCGCGAGCGGCTGGCGGTGCTGGGCGAAATGTCCGCCTCCATCGCGCACGAGGTGCGCAACCCGCTCGGCGTGATCTTCAACTCGCTGCACAGCCTGAAGCGGCTGCTCCGGCCAGAGGGCGACGTGAAGTTCCTGCTCGAGGTGGTCGCCGAGGAAGCCGACCGGCTCAACCGCATGGTCGGCGACCTGCTCGACTACTCGCGCCCGCTGGCGCCCGCGCTGCAGCCCGTGCACCTCCGCACGCTGGTGCGCGACGCGATCGCGGCGGCTCGGCCCCGCTCCGAACCCTCGGCCGCAGCCGGCGCGGCCGAGGCCTTTGTCGAGGTGAGCCTGCACGTCGCCGACCAGCTGTGGGTCCGCGCCGACCCGCGCCTCTTGCGCCAGGCGCTGATCAACCTCGTCCTCAACGCCTTCCAGGCCATGCCCAAGGGAGGCGCTTTGCGGGTCCTTGCCTCGCTGAGCGGGCCCGGCGGCGGAGCCGTGGCGCAGAAAAGCGTCCGGGTGGTCATCGAGGACACCGGCCCCGGCATTCCGGCGGAGTCGCGGGCGCGCATCTTCCAGCCTTTCTTCACCACCAAGGCCACCGGCACTGGGCTGGGCCTGGCGGTGGTCAAGCGCATCCTCGAGGGCCACGGGGGCTCGGTCGGCGTGGCGGACAGCGAGCGCGGCGCCGCGTTCCACCTGCTGCTGGCCGCCGACGCGGCGCCCTGAGCGCCGCCTTCGCGCGAGCGTTCCCCCCTCTGATAGGATTCCGCCGATGGCCTCGCAGACACCGCCGCGCGGCTCGACGCGCATCACGCCCTCTCGCGGATCGCAACCTCTGGAGGCGCCTGCGGCCGAGGCCAGGCCGCCCGCGTTGCCCAAGGCGCGCGTCCTGGTCGTCGACGACCAGCGCAACATGCGCACCACCACCGGGCTGGTGCTGCGGCAGGAGGGCTACCAGGTGGCGGAGGCCGACAGCGGCGAGGCCGCGCTGGCGCGGCTCCTCGCCGAACCGTTCGACGTGGTGGTCACGGATTTGAAGATGGAGCCACTCGACGGCCTGGAGGTGCTGCGCGGGGCGCTGGAGGTGTCGCCCTCCACCCAGGTCATCGTCATGACCGGCTACGGAACGGTGGAGAGCGCGGTGGCGGCGATGCAGCAGGGCGCGCACGACTACCTCTCCAAGCCGTTCAAGGAGAGCGAGCTCCTGGTGCGGGTGCAGCGGGCGCTGGAGAAGCGGCGCCTGCTCGTCGACGTCGGCCTCTTCTCGGACGACTTCCAGAAGCGCTACAAGCTCGACGCGCTGATCGGCCGCTCGCCGCCGATGCGCGAGCTGCTCGCGCGGCTGGTGCGGGTGGCGCCGATCGACGCGACGGTGCTCATCACCGGCGAGAGCGGCACCGGCAAGGAGTTGATCGCCCGCGCCATCCACGCCAACTCCCGCCGCGCCGCCCGGCCTTTCGTGCCCGTGAATTGCGCCGCCATCACCGAGAGCCTGCTGGAGAGCGAGCTGTTCGGGCATGCCAAAGGGGCCTTCACCGGTGCGGTGAAGGCGCGGCGGGGCCTTCTGGAGGAGGCCAGCGGTGGCACCTTCTTCTTCGACGAGATCGCGGAGACCACGCCGGCCTTCCAGGCCAAGCTCTTGCGCGTGATCCAGGAGCACGAGATCCGGCCGGTGGGCGACAACGAGTCGATCCCGGTGGACGTGCGCGTGGTCGCCGCCACCAACCAGGATCTGCGGCAAGCGATCGCCGAAAAGCGCTTCCGCGAGGATCTGTTCTACCGCATCAACGTGGTACCGCTGCACTCGCCTCCCTTGCGCGAGCGCAAGGAGGACATCGCGCTCTTGGCGCAGCACTTCGTCGACCGGTTCAACCAGCGCAATGGAACCCGGCGGACGCTCACCGCGGGCGCGTTGCAGAAGCTCGCCGGACACGACTTCCCGGGCAACGTCCGCGAGCTGGAGAACGTGATGGAGCAGGCCGCGTCGCTCGCGCGCGGCGAGGCGATCGAGGCCGCCGACGTGGTGCTGGAGGGGCGCGGGAACGCCGGCGCGGGATCGGTGCGGACGCTCGCGCAAGAGGTGGACGAGTCGGAGAGACACGCCATCGAAGCCGCCCTGGGGCGCAACGACAGCAACCTCGAGCGCGTCGCGCGCGAGCTGGACGTCTCGCCCACCACGCTGTGGCGCAAGATGAAGCGCCTCGGCATGCGTCGCGACTAGCAGGTGCCGACGGCCTGCCGCCGGTTGCGCCGCGGCGCCGCTGCCGCGATGCTGGGACCGTGAAGAAGAAGCCGTTCAACGCTCCGTTCAGCGGGCTCAAGCTGCCTGCGAAGCCCCCGCCCCCTCGTGAGGCCGGGAAGCGACAGGAGCCCCCGCAGCCTCCTCGCCGACGGACGGCGGGGCTGAGCGAGGATGAGCTGTGGGCGCTCGCAACCGAGGGGGCGGAGGTGCTGCGCGACCGCAGCGCGCCCATCCGGCCCGCGCCGGCGCCGGTGGCGCACGCGTCCCTGCCGCTCGACCCGGATCTGCAGGCCTACGATGAGCTGCGCGCCCTGGTGGACGGCGCGGTGCCCTTCGACCTCGCCGATGGGGACGAGTTCATCGAAGGGTCCACGCGCGGCCTCGACCCCCGGGTGGTGCGCCGCCTGCGCAAGGGCGAGCTGTCGGTGCAGGGCCACATCGATCTGCACGGCCTCTCGCGAGAGGAGGCGCGGCCGCTGCTCGAGTCCTTCCTGTCCGGGGCGCGCGCCGCTGGCAAGCGCTGCGTGCTGGTGGTGCACGGGCGTGGGCTGCACTCGAAGGACCAGATGCCGGTCCTGAAAGAGGCACTCAAGCGCTGGATGGCCACAGCCCGCTTCGCGCAGCACATCCTCGCCTTCGCGACCGCGCGGCCGCACGATGGCGGCGCCGGCGCCATCTACGTGCTGCTTCGCAGGTAGGCGGTCAAGGCGCCGGAGGCGCTACCGCCCGGCGAACCCGGCCAGCGCGGCCTGGGCGATCTGCGCGAATGCGCCGGGAGCGACCCCCATCCAGATCACCAGCAACGCGCAGCCGGCGAGCGCGAGACCGGTGGAGATCAGATGGCCGCCTACCACCGCGTCGGGCCTCGTCTGCGGATGCATGTACACGTAGACCACGACGCGCAGGTAGTAATAGAGTCCGGCCGCGCTGGTGAGCACGCCGACGACGGCGAGCGGCACCAGCCCTGCGTCGATGGCGGAGCGGAACACCGCAACCTTCGCCATGAAGCCCGCGGTGGGCGGGATGCCGGCGAGCGACACCATGAACAAGGACATCGCGGCGGCGAGCCAGGGGTGATTCTCGGACAGGCCGGCCCAGTGCGACAGGTCGTCGCCGCCGCCGGCGAGCGCGAGCTTGCGCTCGATCAGCGCCACCACGCCGAAGGCGCCGATCACGGTGGCCGCATAGCTCGCGAGATAGAAGATGAGGCCTTGCACCGCGCCCGCGCGCGTCGGGCCCGCAGCGCCCATCGCCGCGACGGCGACCAGAAGATATCCTGCGTGCGCGATGCTGGAGTAGGCCAGCATGCGCTTCACGCTCCGCTGTGGGACCGCGAGCACATTGCCGACCAGCATGGTGAGAAAGGCAAGACAGGCGACGATCTGCACCCAGCCCCGCGGCCCGGTGGCGCCCTCGCCGAAGCCGACGACCAGGAGGCGCACCAGCACGGCGAACGCGGCCGCCTTCACGCCGGCGGCCATGAAGCCGGTCACCGGCGCTGGCGCGCCCTCGTACACGTCGGGTACCCACATGTGGAAGGGCACCGCGGCAACCTTGAAGGCGAAGCCCGCCGAGAGCAGCGCCGCCGCGGCATAGAGCAGGCCGGAGCTGCCCGCGAGCCCCTGGCCCCGCGTGGTGGCAACCACCGCACGCGACAGCTCGGTCAGCCCGGTCGACCCCGTCGCGCCGAAGGCCAGCGCGGCCCCGTAGAGAAAGACCGCCGAGGCGAAAGAACCGAGCACGAAGTACTTGAACGCCGCCTCCGCCGGCCGCTGGCCACGGCGCAGGTAGGCGGTGAGGCAGTAGACGGCGAGCGACATCACCTCCAGCGAGATGAAGATGACGATGAGGTCGTTGGCCTGCGCGAGGAGGCACATGCCCGCCGCCGAGAAGAGCGCGAGCGCGTAGAACTCGCCGCGGGTGGCCCTGAGCGCCTCCAGGTAGCTGAAAGCGAGCACGCACGAGAGCACCAGCGCCCCGCAGACGATGGCGGCGACCACCTGCCCGAATCCGTCGGACACCGCGGCGCCGCCGAAGATGCTCAGCGGCGCGTCGCCGAGCTGCGAGAGCGACACGCAGAGAGCGGCGGCTGCGAAGCCGGCGGCGAGCCAGGCCTGGTAGCGGCGGTCCGGGGCCTGTGGCGTGGACGCGGCGCCCTGCGCGACCGCAGGAAGCTGCGCGCGGGCCACCTCGGCCGCCGACGTCTTCGCGCCGGCCCGGCCCGAGGCGGAGGCGCCGCGCAGGAAGACCTCGGAGACGAGCAAGAGGAGCGCGCCCAGCGTGAGGATCACCGAGGGCAGAACGCCGGAGAGATCGGCGGGGTTGAAGTTCATCGCGGGCTCACCGAAGCGAGGCGGGGGGCGCTTACGCCCAAAGAGGGGGAGAGGCGCGGCGCCTCGGCCCGCGCGGCGACGCCGGTGACGCGCTGGATGAAGCCGTCGACCGGAGCCTTCACCGCCGAAAGGAGCGGTCCCGGGTAGACGCCGATGACCACGATGGCGGCGAGGACGGGCACGAGCGTCGCCCACTCGCGCGGCGAGAGATCGCGCAGTGCGCGGTTGGCTGGCAGTGTGAGCGGCCCGAAGAAGACGCGCTGGTACATCCACAGCATATAGACCGCGCCGAGGATGACGCCGGTGGCCCCCACCACCGCGAGCGCCTGCGCGGAGGCGATCTGGGCGGTGAAGGTGCCGAGCAGGATGAGGAACTCGCCGACGAAGCCGTTGGTGCCGGGCAGGCCGATCGACGACAGCGTGATGACCAGGAACACCGCCGCCAGCGCGGGGGTGGACTTGGCGATGCCGCCGTAGGAGGCCAGATCGCGCGTGTGGGTGCGCTCGTAGAGCATGCCGATGACGAGGAAGAGCCCGCCGGTGGAGATGCCGTGGTTCACCATCTGCAGCACCGCGCCGCTCACCGCCTCGGGGGTGAGCGCGGCCAGCCCGGTCATGACGAATCCGAGGTGCGCGACCGAGGAGTAGGCGATGAGCCGCTTGAGGTCGGTCTGGGCCATGCACATGAAGCTGCCGTAGACGATGCCGATGACGCCCAGCCAGGCGATGGCCGGCGCCGACTGTTGGGCGGCCTGGGGGAACAGCGGCATGGCGTAGCGGATGAAGCCGAACGTGCCGAGCTTGAGCATCACTCCGGCGAGCAGCACCGAGCCGGCCGCGGGCGCCTCGGTGTGCGCGTCGGGCAACCAGGTATGCAGCGGGAAGACCGGCACCTTGATGGCGAAGGCGAGCGCGAAGGCCAGGAAGAGCCACATCTGCACGCCGGGTTCGAAGTTCGACCGCGCCAGGATCTCCAGGTAGTCGAAGGTCCGCTGCCCCGGCGCTCCGGAATGCGCCCAGAGATAGAAGATGGCGAGCAGCATCAACACCGAGCCGACGAAGGTGAAGAGGAAGAACTTCACCGCCGCGTAGATGCGCCGCTCCGAGCCCCAGATCCCGATCAGCAGGTACATCGGGATCAGCATCGCCTCCCAGAAGACGTAGAAGAGCACGAGGTCGAGCGCCGCGAGCGTGCCCAGCATCGCCGTCTCCAGGACGAGCAGCGCGATGCAGAACAGCTTCACCTTGTTCTCGGTGAAGCGCCACGCGGAGCCGATCACGATCGGCGAGAGGAAAGTGGTGAGCAGGAACAAGAGCAGCGCCACGCCGTCGAGGCCCAGGTGGTAGCCGAACCCGAGCGAGGGGGCCCAGGCGGCCCTCTCCTCGAATGCGTAGCTGCCCGCCGGGACCGCGCCAAAGCGGGTCCAGAGCAGGAGCGAGACGAAGAAGGTAGCGAGCGAAGTGACGAGCGCCACCGCCTTGTGCTGGCCGCTCTCGCTGCGCGGCAGCACCGCGCAGAGGAGCGCGCCGGCCATCGGCAGGAAGACGATCAGGCTGAGCAGGTGCGAAGCGAGCCAGTTCATGTTCAGCCTCGGGTGAGCAGGACGAAGACGAGCAGTGCGATGCCCACCGCCGTGACCGCCGCGTAGCGCTGTACGTTCCCGTTCTGGAACCTGCGGGCCCAGGCGCCGGCGGCGGCGACCGCCTTGCCGCTGCCGTCGACGAAGAGCCCGTCGATGATCCAGGCATCGACGATGCGCCAGAGCCAGCGGGCGAACGCCCAGAGCGGGCGGACGAAGATCCGCTCGTAGATCTCGTCGACGTAGAGCTTGTTCTCCAGCGCCCGCCGCAGGCGCGGAAAGCGGGCCGCGAACGCCTGGGCCCGCACCTCGCCCTGCGGGCCGGCGTTGAAGTAGCGCACCGCCACCCGCCAGCCGACGAGCGCGACGGCGAGAGCTGTGGCATAGGCGGCGATCTCGGGGAAGTGGGCGAACTCCCGCGGCGGGCCGCCGCGCGCCGCGCGGAAGAGGCCCGCGGTGAAGTGCTTCCAGGTGACCGACTCCAAGTGAAGCTTGTCCGCGAGCTCCGGGGGCAAGACGACGACCAGCGCCACGATGGAGAGGAAGGCGAGGATCCAGAGCGGCAAGGTCATGGTCCACGGCGACTCGTGCGGGTGCACGTCGGCCGGGCCGCGGTACTCGCCCTCGAAGGTCAGGTAGTAGCAGCGCCACATGTAGAACGAGGTCAACAGCGCGGTGAGGGTGCCCACCGCCCAGAGCAGCGGCCCGAGGAACGAGAGGGAGACGGAGCCGCCCGGCGTCAGCGTGAGGAAGGTGAAGGCGTTGGTGCGCAGCGCCTGGCCGAGGATCTCGTCCTTGGAGAAGAAGCCCGAGAGCGGCAGCGTACCGGTGATGGCGATGGTGGCGATGAGGAAGGTGCGCGCCGTGTGCGGCATGTGCCGCTTGAGGCCGCCCATCCTGCGCATGTCCTGCTCGCCGTGCAGGCCGTGGATCACCGCGCCCGAGCCGAGGAACAGGCAGGCCTTGAAGAAAGCGTGCGTGAGCAGGTGCGCGGTGCCGGCGAAGAAGGCGCCGGTGCCCACGCCCAGGAACATATAGCCGAGCTGTGAGACGGTGGAGTAGGCCAGAACCTTCTTGATGTCGTGCTGGCTGGTCGCGATCAGCGCCGCCCACAGCGCGGTGAGCGTGCCGACGACGGCGACGACCGCGAGGACGCCCGGCGCCTGCACGTAGAGGAAGCTGAGCCGCGCCACCATGTAAACGCCGGCGGTGACCATGGTGGCGGCATGGATCAGCGCGGAGACCGGAGTGGGGCCGGCCATCGCGTCGGGCAGCCAGACGTAGAGCGGAAGCTGCGCGCTCTTACCGGTAGCGCCGACGAAGAGCAGCGCCGCGGCGGCGGAGGCGGTGGCGAGCGGCAGCGCGACGCCGGAAAGGCTGGCGAAGGAAACGGTGCCGGTGGCCTGGAAGAGCACGAAGATGCCGATGAGGAAGCCGAAGTCGCCGATGCGGTTGACGACGAACGCCTTGCGCCCCGCATACGCCTTGGCCTCGTCCTCGAACCAGAAGCCGATGAGCAGGTAGCTGCAGAGGCCTACGCCCTCCCAGCCGACGAACATCGCCACCAGGTTGTCGCCCAACACCAAGAGGAGCATCGCGGCGACGAAGAGGTTCAGGTAGGCGAAGTAACGCCAGTACCCGGGGTCCTCGTCCATGTAGCCGACCGAGTATAGGATCTGCAGCGGACTGCCCTCGCCGCCCGCGATCTCCCGGAAGGCGGTGACGCCGACCAGGAACGAGAGGAGCACCGCAGAGAGCGCGACGGCGGAGACCCAGGACTTGGGCACCCAGCGGCCGATGAGACCGCAGAAGGCCGCGCCGGCGAGCGGGAGGAGGGGAATGAGGTGCAGCCAGTTCACTTCCAGCATGTCGGCCTCAGTTCCTCAAGCTGTCGAAGTCGTCGACGTTGACCGAGCGGCGGCTGCGGAAGGCGGCGATGACGATGGCGAGGCCCACCGCGGCCTCGGCGGCGGCGACCGCGATGACGAAGAAGACGGCGGCGTGCCCCTGCATCATCCGCGCGCCCAGGTTGTTCGTCGTAGCGGGCAACAGGGGAAAGCGCGAGAAGGTGAGGAAGGTGAGGTTCACGGCGTTGAGCATCAGCTCGATCGACATCAGCACGATGATCGCGTTGCGGCGCAGCACCACGCCGGCCGCGCCGAGCGCGAAGAGGATCGCCGCCAGCACCAGGTAGTGAACGGGGCCGACCATCAGATCTTCCCCTTGGCGACGACCACCGCGCCGACCACCGCGACCAGGAGCAGGAGGCTCGTCACCTCGAACGCCAGCACGCTGTGCAGGTAGATGGCGCGGCCAACCGCCTTGAGGGTGCCGAAGGCGTCGGTGCCGACCCGAGACAGCGCCAGGTCCACCCCCCGCCCGCCCTCCCTGCCCGCATAGGCGGAAACGAAGGCCCGGCTGACCAGGAGCCCGACCGCGGCCAGCACGGCGATCAGGGCCACCACCTTGCCCGCGCCGAAGCGGGGCGCGCCCAGCTCCTCCTCGCGCAGGTTGAGCAGCATGATGACGAAGACAAACAGCACCATGACCGCGCCGGCGTAGACCATGATCTGCAGGATCGCGATCAGGTGCGCCGCGAGCAGCACATAGATGCCGGCGAGGAAGAAGAAGCACCCCACCAGCGCCAGCGCGCCGTGGATCGGGTTGCGCCGGAGCACCACCTGGGCGCCGGCGATCACCACGCCGGCGCCGAACAACCAGAAGAGCAAGCTTTCCACGTCTTGACTCCGTGTGCAGGCTAGGCGCGAATGAGCGCGTCGAAGTCCGCGCGGAACTTCTCGATGTAGCTCTTGGCAGGCATCGCGGCGCCATCAGCCAACGCGCAGATGGTCTTCTGCTCCATCTGCCGCGCGATCTGGTGGACGTTGTCCACGTCCGCCTTCTCGCCGCGGCCGGCGATGATCTTGTCGAGCAGGCGCGACAGCCAGGCGGTCCCCTCGCGGCAAGGTGTGCACTGCCCGCAGCTCTCATGCGCGTAGAAGCGCATCACGTTGGCGAGCGCGTGGGCGATATTCACGCTCTGGTCCAGGTAGACCACCGCGCCGGAGCCGGCCATGGTCTTCTTGGCCTTGAGCGTGTCGAAGTCGCTGGCCCAACCGGCCTCGGCGGCGGTCATGATTGCCGACGAGCTGCCGCCGGGGATGATCGCCTTGAGCATCGCGCCCTCGCGCATGCCGCCGCAGTAGCCGTCGAGCAGCTCGCGGAAGCTGATGCCCATCGGCGCCTCGAACACGCCGGTCTTCTTCGAGTGGCCGCTGACGGCAAAGAGGCGGGTGCCGCCGTTCTTGGGGACGAGACCGATGTTGGAGAACGCGTCGCCACCCTGGTTGACGATGAAGGGCAGGTTGGCGAGCGTCTCCACGTTGTTGACCGCGGTGGGCTGCTTGAACAGGCCGCCGCCGGCGTTGGCCGGGAACGGAGGCTTGAGGCGCGGATAGCCCTTGCGGCCCTCGAGCGACTCGAGCAGCGCCGTTTCCTCGCCGCAGATGTAGGCGCCGGCGCCGCTGACCACGTGCATCTCGAGATCGAAGCCGGAGCCGAGGATGTTCTTGCCGAGGAAACCGCTCGCGTAAGCCTCGTCGATCGCCTTCTGGACCCGCGCCGACGCGCCGTCGCGGAACTCACCGCGGCAGTAGACGTAGGTGAGGTGGCAGTCGATCGCGAAGCAGCCGATGATGAGCCCCTCGACGAACATGTGCGGGCTGTTCTCGAGGATGGCGCGGTCCTTGAAAGTGCCCGGCTCGCCCTCGTCGGCATTGACCACCAGGTACTTGGGAAAGCTCGTCTCCTTGCGCACGAAGTTCCACTTCATGCCGGTGGGAAACCCCGCGCCGCCGCGGCCGCGCAGGTTGGACTTCACCACCTCGTCCACGATCTGCTGCGGCTGCATCTTCAGCGCCTTGGGCAGCGCCGTGTAACCGCCGTACTTCCGGTAGACGTCGAGCGAGAAGCTTTGCGGCTCGTGCCAGAACGGCGTGAGGATCTTCACCGGCTCGGCCATCTAGTGGGCCCTCCCGGTGTCCTTCGGCGGGGGAAGGCTGGCCATCTTCTTGCCTGGCGCCTTGTCCAGCTCGGCGAAGAGGTCGTCGAGCCTCTTGTCGTCCACCCACTCGACGAAGCGGAAGTTGTTCACCAGCAAGGCGGGCGCGTAGCCACAGGCGGCGAGGCACGCGACTTCCCCCAACGAGTACCTGCCGTCGGGGGTGATCTCGCCGGGGCGGATGCCGAGCCTCGTAGAGCAGCGCTGCAGCACCTTCTCGCTGCCCATGGCCCAGCAGCTCACCGAGTTGCACACCTCGATGTGGTGCGCGCCCACCGGCTTGAGCCGGTACATGGTGTAGAAGGTTGCCACCTCGCGAACCCGCGCGGGCGGCACATCGAGCCGAAAGCCCACGTAGGCCATCGCCGCCTCGGGCAGCCAGCCGAGCAGGTCCTGGGCGAGGTGGAGCGCGGGCAAAAGCGCGGCGCGTGTGCGCTCCGGCGGGTACTTGGCGATCGCTTTCTTCAGGCCCTCGTCGAAGCGCTTCTGCTGCTCCGGTTCGAAGGGCGAGGCGACCGGCCCCGCCGCGGGGTTCAGCTGGATCATCGCGCGGCGCTACCTATTGCGAAGAGCGCAGTGTGTCAACAACTGCCCGCTCAGCGCTTGTCGAGGATCTTCATCGACATCAGCGCGACCAGCGTGGAAAGAGCGTCGTCGCCCGGGCGGTTGGCCGCGGCGACCAGCTCCCTCACCGTGTGGGTGCCGTCGCAGCGCGTGAGCAGGTGGGCCTCCCAGGCCGACAGCTCCACGTCGCTGAGCGCGAAGAGCGGATCCTGGCTGGGCGTCAGCCGACTGTCCACCGAGAGCAGGCGGCGCAACCGGTCGGGCTTATATAGCTTTTTGACCCCGCGCATCACGAGGGTAGCGGGGTGGATGTCGAGCTTGATCCGCTCCTTGCGGGCGCGCGCGTTGAACGACATCTGGTAGACCCCGTCCTCCCAGGAGAACAGGCTGTAGAGGATGCTCTTGATCTGCTGGCCGACGTAGTAAAGCCGGTCCTGCTCGGTGAGCAGGCCCATCGAGATGAGCACGTCTCCGGTGCGCTGCCGGGTAGTCGCAGCCTGTTCGGCGGCGCGGGAGAGCGTCGCGTTGTCGATCTTGCCCGCGCGCACCAGGAACTGGCCGAGCCGGTCGGCGACCAGGTTGGAGAGGGCGAACACCGGCATGCCGCCCTCGAAGTAGACGATCTTCTTCACCTGGCCGCGCTGCAGACCCAGCTCGCCGGTTTCGCGGGTGTTGGCGAAAGCGGCGAGGAGCTGCGGCAGGTTGTCCTTGAGCACGCCGCGGTGGACGCCGCCCTTTTGGGCGGGGAGCTGCTGCAGCGCTTCCGGCGGCGGCGGGATGCTGACGCCGGAGCCGGAGGGAGCGCGCAGGGCCGCCACCGCCATCGCCTCCGCGTCCTGCCGGATCTCCTGCTGCTGCTCGGGGGTGAGCTGCGGCGGCCCCTTGCGCGGTTGCCCATACGCGGCCGCCTTCATCACCGGCGGTGCCAGCGGCGTGGACGACTTGCGCGCGGCGTCACGGGCCACCTGAAGGTTGGCGAGCGGCGCCTCGGCCGCGCGCAGCGTGACCTTTTCGCCGCGGATGCTCGCGCTCGTGCCCTCGGAGATGAGGTCGATGCGGCCGGTCAGCTCCATCTTGTCGGCTGCGCCCTCCACCCCGGGGCCCGACTCCACGTCCCAGGCCTGCGCCTGCGCCACCGCCTTGGCGGGCAGGATCTTCTCGACCATCGCGAGCAGGGCGGCGCGCTCGAACGGCTTCTCGAAGTAACCGGCGGCGCCGTACTTGCCGATGGCGTTGGCGGCCGCCTTGCCCCCCTTATGCACGCCGGAGATGAAAATGAACGGCACCCGCAGCTTCTTCAGCGCCTCGGCGACGTCGAAGCCCATCAGGTCGGGCAGGAGGACGTCGAGCACCGCCAGATCGGGCCGCTCCTTCTTGGCCAGGTCGAGGGCGTTGCGGCCGCGCAGCGCGGTCTGGACCACATAGCCGGCCTCCTCGAAGGCGGAGGAGAGGAGCGCGAGCAGCTCGGGGTTGTCGTCGACGACGAGGATGCGGGGCGGAGGCACAGCCGCCGAGCATAGGCGGCACCCCTGCCCCGCACAAGCATTGAGCGCGAATGCCTCGCTGCGGCGCCCGGGGCAATTGATCCCTTCGCCGCAGAGTGTTAACTAGGGCCGCTTTTTCCACTCCGCCGTCTAAAGTACCCGGAGCCCCCATGGACCCGCGACCCAATCCGCTTCCCGCCATCGCACTCGCGCTACTCGCCCTCGGCGCAGGCGCCTGCAAGAGCCAGGATCAGGGCACAGCCGGCCCCGACGCCAAGGGCCCGGTGATCATCGGAGAGGTCGGGAGCATGACCGGCTCCGAGGCCACCTTCGGCATCTCGTCCGACCACGGCATCAAGCTGGCGCTGCAGGAGGTCAACGCTGCCGGCGGCATCAAGGGACGCATGCTCGAGGTGCGCTCGCTCGACGATCAGAGCAAGCCGGAGGAGGCCGCCACCGCGACCACCCGCCTCATCGCCTCCGACCACATCGTGGCGCTGCTCGGCGAGGTGGCCTCGACCCGCTCGCTCTACATGGCGCCCAAGGCCCAGGAGGCCAAGGTGCCGATGATCACGCCGTCGTCGACCAACCCCAAGGTGACCCAGAAGGGCGACTACATCTTCCGCGCCTGCTTCATCGACACCTTCCAGGGCTACGTGATGGCGAAATTCGCCCACGACACCCTCAAGGTGAAGAAGGTCGCCGTCCTGCGCGACGTGCGCAACGACTACTCGGTAGGCCTCGCCAACGCCTTCGTCGAGGCCTACGGAAAGATCGGCGGCAAAGTGGTCGCCGACGAGAGCTACTCGCAGGGCGACGTCGACTTCAAGGCGCAGCTCACCAATATCAAGGCCACCTCCCCCGAGGCGATCCTCGTCCCCGGCTACTACAACGACGTGGGCCTGATCGCGCGCCAGGTGCGCGAGGTGGGCATGACCGTGCCGATGCTGGGCGGCGACGGCTGGGACAGCGAGCGGCTCTACGAGGTGGGTGGCCCGGCCCTCGACGGCAGCTACTTCTCGAACCACTACGCGCCGGACGACCCCAATCCGGTCATCCAGACGCGCATCAAGCACTTCAACGAGAACTACTCCAAGGCGTACGGCGCCATCCCCGACTCGCTGGCGGCGCAAGCGTACGACGCGGCCGGCATGCTCGCCAGCGCGATGAAGCGGGCCAAGGACCTGACCGGCCCGAGCATCCGCGACGCGCTCGCCACGACCAAGGATTACCCCGGCGTCACCGGCGACATCACCATGGACCAGCACCGGAATCCGTTGAAGAGCGCGGTGGTGGTCAAGATCGCGCCGGGCGGCAAGTTCCAGTACGTGACGCGGGTCCAGCCCGAGGGCACCGCCGCGCCCGGGGCGCCTTCGGCGCAGGCGGGCCAGCCGGGTGCGGCTCCCTCGAGCGAAGCACGCAAGTAAGCGCGTGACCGATTTTTTTCAGCACTTGGTCGACGGCGTCAGCGTGGGCGCAATCTACGCACTGATCGCGCTCGGCTACACGATGGTCTACGGCGTCCTCAAGCTGATCAACTTCGCCCACGGCGACGTGTTCATGATCGGCGCAATGATGGGGTGGTACGCCTCGGCGCGCTGGACCTCCGAGGCCCGCCACCCCAGCGTCTGGGGCGCCCTGGCCGTCACCCTGTTCGCGATGATCGTGTGCGCCCTGCTCGGCCTCGCCATCGAGAGGCTCGCCTACCGCCCTCTGCGCAACGCGCCGCGCATCAACTCGCTGATCACCGCCATCGGCGGTCTTCCACACCCGCATCGGGACCGCCATGCGCGCCGTCTCCTGGAATCCCGACGTGGCGGGCCTGATGGGGGTCAATACCGACTTCGTCATCTCCTTCACCTTCGTGCTCGGCTCGGTGCTGGCGGCGGCGGCCGGCATCCTCTACGCCTCGAAATATCCCAGCGTGCACCCGCTGATGGGCCTGATGCCCGGGCTCAAGGCGTTCGTCGCCGCGGTGCTGGGCGGCATCGGCAACGTGCCCGGCGCGATGCTGGGCGGCCTGCTCCTCGGGCTGGCCGAACAGTTCGTGGCCGGCTACGGCAATTCTTCCTGGCGCGACGCGGTAGCCTTCTCGATCCTGATCCTCATCCTGCTGGCCAAACCTTCCGGCCTGCTCGGGCGCACCGCGGCGGAGAAAGTCTAGGACCGATGCCGTTCATCCTGAAGCGCACGCTGCTCGCCAGGCTGCGCCGTTTTGCCGGCGCCTTCCTGCCCTTCGTGGTCGCGGTGCCGGTGCTCTACGCCATCGAGCGGTACGTCGCGTTCGGCGGCCTCGGCCTGGGTTACCTGTTCCAGAACATCGACCACATCGGCATCGCCGTCATCCTCGCCGTGTCGCTAAACTTGGTGAACGGCCTCACCGGCCAATTCTCCATCGGCCACGCCGGCTTCATGGCGGTGGGCGGCTACGTCTCGGCCGTGCTGCTCTTGCGCGGCCCCGAGGAAGACCCGTACCGGCTCTTTTTTCTGATGACCATCCTGGCCGGCTCCGGCGCCGCGGCGGTGGCCGGCTACCTGGTGGGCAAGCCTTCGTTGCGCCTGCGCGGCGATTATCTCGCCATCGTCACGCTGGGGTTCGGCGAGATCATCCGCGTCATCATCGAGAACACGCAGATGTTCGGCGGCGCGATCGGGCTGAGCTCGATTCCGCACCGCGCCGACTTCACCTGGATCTGGGCCTTCGCCATCGGCACCATCATCATCGTCAAGCGCCTGCGCGAATCGACCCACGGCCGCGCCTTCCTCTCTGTGCGCGAGGACGAGGTGGCCGCCGAGGCGATGGGCGTCGATACCACCGGCTACAAGGTGCGCGCCTTCGTGATCAGCGCCGCGATGGCGGGCGCCGCCGGCGCGCTCTCCGGCGCGTTCGAGGGAAACCTCGCCCCGCAGAGCTTCACCTTCGTGCGCTCGTTCGAGGTGGTGGCGATGGTGGTGCTGGGCGGGATGGGCTCGATCACCGGCTCGGTGATCGCCGCCGCCGTGCTGACGCTGTTGCCCGAGTACCTGCGCGGCCTCGCCGACCTGCGCATGGTCATTTATTCGGTGCTGCTGATCGTCCTCATGCTGGTGCGGCCCCGCGGCTTGTTCGGCACCAGCGAGATCTGGGACTATCTCGCCGCCTTCCTGCGCAAGCGCAGGCCCGCCTCCGCGGCGGAGGTCTCAGCTCCCGGCGCGGCGGGCGAGGCGCTGATCGACGTGAAGAACGCCACCATCCGCTTCGGCGGCCTCACCGCGGTGTGCGATTTCAACCTGCGGGTCCGGCCGCGCGAGCTGGTCGCGCTGATCGGGCCCAACGGCGCGGGCAAGACTACCGTCTTCAACCTGCTCACCGGGGTCTATCCCCCCACCGAGGGGACCATCAGCATCGCGGGCCGCGACACGCGCGGGCTTTCTCCGCACGCGATCGCGCACCTCGGGGTGGCCCGTACCTTCCAGAACATCCGGCTCTTCCGCGAGCTGACCGCCTTCGACAACGTGCGCATCGCCTGCCACCACCTGACCCGCGAGTCGATGGGCGCGGCGGTGCGGCGCGGCGAGCTCTCGCTCATCGAGGAGGAGTGGATCTCGGAGCGGTCCAGCCAGCTCCTCGCGGTGATGGGCCTCTCGCACCGCAAGGACGACCTGGCACGCAACCTGCCCTACGGCGAGCAGCGAAGGCTGGAGATCGCGCGCGCGCTGGCCACCGGCCCCCAGGTGTTGCTGCTCGACGAGCCGGCGGCCGGCACCAACACCCGGGAGAAGACCGAGCTGATGCAGCTCATCCGCGACATCCGCGAACGGTTCGGCGTCGCGGTGGTGCTCATCGAGCACGACATGAAGCTGGTGATGGGAGTCTCCGAGCGGATCCTGGTGCTCGACCACGGCGTGACCATCGCGCAGGGCCTGCCGCGCGAGATTCAGTCGAATCCCAAGGTCATCGAGGCGTACCTGGGCGAGAAGTACGCCCGCGAGCATGCCGCCCAGATCGAGGGCAAGGCGGCGCGGCCTCGGGAGACGCTGCCGTGAGCTCTGGGATCGCGGCCGGAAAGCAGAAGCTGCTCGAGCTGTCCGGCGTCGACGTGCACTACGGCGCCATCCACGCTCTGCGCGCCATCTCCTTCGAGGTGACCGAGGGGGAGATCGTCACGCTCATCGGCGCCAACGGGGCTGGCAAGACCACGACGCTGCGCGCCGTCTCCGGCATGCTCAAGCCGAGCGCGGGCAGCATCCGCTATGCCGGCGCCTCCATCGCGGGCACCAAGTCGTACCGGCTGGTCGCTCAGGGGCTTTGCCACGCGCCCGAGGGGCGCGGCATCTTCCCGAACCTCACCGTCCGCGAAAACTTGCTCTTGGGCGCGTTCCTGCGCCGCGACCTGCCAGAGATCGAGAAGGACGTAAAGAAGGGCTTCGCCCTCTTCCCCCGGCTCGAGGAGCGCGAGAGTCAGCTCGCCGGCACGCTCTCGGGCGGCGAGCAGCAGATGCTCGCCATCGCCCGGGCGCTGATGGCGCGGCCCCGGCTGCTGCTGCTCGACGAGCCCTCGCTGGGGCTGGCGCCGCAGGTGACCGAGACCATCTTCCGCATCATCGGCGAGATCAACCGGGCGGGCGTGACCATCCTGCTGGTCGAGCAGAACGCGCACCTCGCGCTCGGCATCGCCCACCACGGCTACGTGCTGGAGACCGGCTCCGTGGTGCAGAGCGGGACCGGGGAGGAGCTGCTCCGCAGCCCGGAGATCCGCAAGGCCTATCTCGGCGAATAGCGCACGGGTAGACTGCGAACATGAGCTCCCTGCCCGTGTCCCT
>WNFI01394561.1_pt1 | contig 33198 bp, 31 predicted proteins | sample 5400471 | NCBI WGS metagenome assembly WNFI01 (sample SAMN13153348, study PRJNA577476) | soil metagenome | isolation source: 100 cm saprolite on Douglas fir-dominated hillslope | place: USA:California | collected 2013-09-17 | reverse complement strand
TTCGACGACGACCCCCAAATCCCGCAGGCGGCGCAGCAGGCTCTTGGTGAGGTGGGCTTTGTCTCGGTCAACGAAGTAGCGGCCACCGAGGTCGTGGTACTCGACACCGTCGCGGAGCATGAAGTACGCGGCCGTGAGCATCGAGGCCGCGACCGCGACAATGGCTTTCTTGGGCCCACGCCGATTGTTCACGCGCAGGAATTGCGCCTGGAGATAGCTGCCTTTTTTCCGGGTCGCGGCCCACGCGCCCTGGATAAGGGTCGTCTTCAGCCAGGGTGTCGCGTGGCGAATCCGGGTCGAGCGCCGTTTTCCAGCACTCTCATCGAGACGGGGACAAAAGTCCCGCCCACGAGACCAGATGGCCGGCGCTGGGAAACCGCGTCATGTCGACGCCGAGTTCCGCGATCAGCACGCGCGCGGCGGTATCGCTCAGCCCCGGCATCGTGGTCAGTCGTTCGGCGGCGGCACGAAAGGGGGCGAGGGCATCGCCGAGGTGGCCCTCCAGCTTGCGCACCGCGCCGTCGAGGGCCTCGATTTGCGTCAGATGCAACTCGATCATGAACCGATGATGCGCGGTGACGCGGCCATGCAGCGCCGCCATCAATTTCGCACGGCTCGCTTTAAGTCGCCCGGTGGTGAGATCGGCCAGCCGCGCCGGGTCCGTCTCTCCCGCGATCAGAGCTTTCAGAATCGCTCGACCGCTCGTCCCCAGAATGTCGCTGACGACCTGGGTCAGCTTCACATTGGCATCCTCCAGGGTCTTTTGGATGCGCAGCGTATGCCGGGCGATCTCGCCGACCAGTTGTTTCCGCGTGCGTGTCAGATCGCGGAGTTCTTGGATCGGCGCCGGTGGCACGAAGCTGCCGCGGATCAGGCCGTGGGCCAGCAGATCCGCGATCCACGTCGCATCGTTCCTGTCGCTCTTGCGACCCGGGACGTTGCGAATGTGCATCGCGTTGGCCAGGACGAGGGTGAACGCCTCCTCGAGCACGTGCCAGACCGGCTTCCAGTAGACGCCCGTGGCTTCCATCGCCACGTGCGTGCACCCCGAGCCGGCCAACCAGTCCGCCAGCTCCAGCAACCCCTGCGTCGTCGCCGAGACCGTGCGATGTTGATACGTGACGTCCGCCCCAGACGCGAGGCGCAGACACGCCGTGACACTGCCCTCGCGGGACTCCGGGTCCAACTAGAGAACGGGCTCTGAGCACCATAGAAGAATCGACCTCTGTGCCAGCGTCGGCGCTCACTGTAGCGTCTTTCATGACGTCGTGGGTCCCGCGCAGCGGGGTGGGGAACTAGAGACGTTTGACTGTGGGGTGCACGACCGCTGGGAACACCGCTTCTGGTTGACTCTCTACCAGGGCTGACCTAGACTCTGGTCGGACATCTACTAGACCATGCCCGACCAAATACCCATGTCCCTGCTCCAGGGGACGCTCGACATGCTGATCCTCAGGACCCTCATATTCGGTCCTCGTCACGGACACGGCATTGCCGTGGCGATTCAGCGCACGTCTGACGACGACCTCCTCGTCGACCATGGCTCGTTGTATCCGGCGCTGCAGCGGCTGGAACGGCAGCGCCTCATCAAGTCGAAATGGGGCGTCTCGGATCTCAAGCGCCGCGCGCGCTTCTACGAGCTCACGCGGGCAGGGCGAAAGAAGCTCACCGCGGAAACGGGCAAATGGGAACGGATGGTACGCGCCATCGGACGCGTGCTGCAGCAACCGAAACAGGAAGAGACGTGATGTTCTGGCGTGGCCGCGGCCGCCTGGATGAAGAAGTCGCGTCTCATATTGCAGAAGAGACGGCCGACAACATTGCGCGCGGCATAGATCCGGCGGCCGCACGGGAGGCTGCGATGCGGATGTTCGGCAACGTGGAAGCCGCCAAAGAGATCGTTCGTGAAAGGAATTCCTGGTACTGGCTCGACACGCTCTGGCAGGATGTCTACTTCGCTTTCCGATTGATCGCCAGAAACCCGTGGCTCAGCGCGACCATTATCGCCACTCTGACGACGGGTATCGCGCTCAACGTCAGCGTGTTCAGCCTTGTGAACGGATACCTGCTGCGCCCGTGGGTGCGGAGCGAACCCGAAACGCTCGTCGGCGTGTCTCCCCGATTCTCGGGAGACTACGACCTTCACTATTCCGATGGGGGGATGTCGCAGCCTGATTACGCGAGGCTGCGTGATTCTGCAGAGTCGCTCTCGGTGCTAGGGGCGTACCGTCTGATGAACGTCACACTCAGCGGACCAGAATCGGGGAGCATCCGCGCCGGCCTCGTCTCCTGCAATGTGACGGACGTGCTCAGGCCCGCGCCGCCGCTGCTGGGCCGCTATCTGGCGCCGGATGAGTGCGGGCTGACAGATCAGGCGCGCGTTGCGGTGCTGAGCGAGACCGCCTGGCACACCCGCTTTAGCAGCGCGAGCGACGTCGTGGGCCGGACGATTCATCTCAATCGCCTGCCATTCACCGTCGTCGGCGTTGCGCCGAGTCTCGTGCTGCCCGGACTGGGCAATGACTCCGACGTCTGGCTCCCCTATACGATGCTCGGCCAGCTCCGCCCAACGGATGAGTACTTTGCCGATCCGCGAGCGCAGTGGCTGATCGTCACTGGCCGCCGCAAACCAACCTACTCGCTGCGGCAGGTCGAAGAAGAACTGCGAGCGATCGCGCGCCGCGCCGATGAAGACATCCCCGGCCGGCGGACGTCGCTGACCGTCACCGACGGAGCCTTGATCAACGACCCTGACATACACCAGCGAGCGCCTGTCATATTTGCGGTCACACTCGGGACGACGACGGTGCTGCTCCTCCTGGCGTGCGTGAACGTGACGACGCTCCTCCTGTCCAGGTCTGCCGCCCGTCAGCGGGAGATCGCCGTCCGTCTATCGCTCGGCGCGGGACGATTCCGGCTTCTGAGGCAGTTGCTCACAGAAGGAATGGTGCTCAGCGGCGTGTCGGCCGTGTTGACCATCCTCATTGTCCAGAGCGGTCCCGCGGCGCTGTGGAATTCAACGATGCCCTTTGCCGCGCCGTTCGATATGAAGCCGGACTGGCGAGTCCTGCTCTACTGCCTCGTGGTGGCGCTGGCCACCGGCGTGATCGCCGGATTGTCCCCTACGCTGGAATCGTTGAGGCCTCAACTGTCCGATTCGCTGAAGGGCAGCACCGGAGCTGTCACCGCGGGACCGCGCCGGTCGCGGCTTCGCGGCGCCCTCGTGGCTGTGCAGATTTCTCTCAGCCTGTTGTTGCTGGTGCAAGTCATGCTCTTCACGAAGGCACAGCGGCGGTTTTTCTCGTACGACCCGGGATTCGAGACACACCAGGTCCTCAACGTGTCATTCGAATCGGTGCGGGCGGGGTTCGCGCCGCCGGTTTCGTTCTACCAGGACATCGAGTCGCGCGTGAGGGCCGTCCCTGGCGTCGTCCAGACAAGCTTTGCATCGCTCACGCCATGGTGGGGCCGAAATTCAACGACCGTACGCGAGATAGACGGCACGCCGGTGCCCATTACTGGAAACATTGATCAGGACCCGGCACGAAGAGTTGTCTTGCCCGCGTATTTCTCCACGCTCGATATCGGGCTGATCCGCGGCCGCGTCTTCACGCGGGAGGAACTGTCGTCGAAGAGTCCGGTCGTTCCCGTCGTCATCTCAGAAGCGATGGCTCAACGCTACTGGCCGGGCCAGGATCCGATCGGTCACCAGTTCCGGCTGGGCGACCGACGACCGAATACCCCGCGTTCTCCCTTTGCCCACGAAGTGATTGGGGTGTGCCGCGACGTTCAGAGCGTGCGGTTCATGCAGGACGACGGGCCGTTTTACTACCCGCCTCTTGACATACAGCACACGCGGCCAGCCTACATGCTCGTCCGCGTGTCGGGCGACACGCGAGTTCCTGCAGCCGCGATCCGCGAAATCGCGCGCGACATCGATCCGCAGATGGCGCTTACCGTTATCACGCTCGCTTCCACCGTCGAGCGCCAGGGAGAGCAGATGAAGCCCGTGATGATGTACGGCTCCGCCGCGGGCATCCTTGCACTGCTGCTCGCGGTAACGGGCGTGTATGCCGTCGTGTCGTTCTCCGTCAGTCAGCGCATTCGCGAAATCGGCATTCGCACGGCGCTCGGCGCGCAACGTTCCGACGTCATCGTCCTCATTCTGCGTTCGGGCGCGGCGCCCGTGGTCGGAGGACTCGTCGCCGGAATCGGCCTCGCGCTCTCGCTGTCGGCGGTCATGGCGTCCGTTTTCTTCGGAGTCAATCCGCGCGATCCATTCACGTTAATCGTCGTGCCGCTGCTGCTGCTCGCGGCGGCGGTCGGAGCGATCTGGATCCCCGCACGTCGGGCAGCCGCCCTCGATCCTCTCGCGTCGCTGCGGTACGAGTGACTCAGCGGCCACAAGCCGCAGGGCGCATCGACATCATCCGGAGTGTGCCCACCAGTGTGCCCAAAGGCGGTCCGACGACCATCATCTGGGAGCCAACGCCAATCAAGTTCGAAATAAAAAACGGGCCTGAAATCGTCGATTTCAGGCCCGTTCCGTGATTCTTTGCGACCTTAGCAAACCATCGCCTTCAGCCACTCGGCCACCTCACCGCGGCGAGAAACCTAAGTATACGACAGGCTTCGAGTTACGGGAACATTGCTCTGGCCCAAATTGTCCCTGCAATTGTCCCTGCCAGCTTGCAAAACCGGGCGTGGAACGGCGCCGTGCCCGCGCCTTGGGCGCTGATCCGAACGCAGCGGTTTTTTTGCCGACAACCATGCCGGCAAGTGATTGGCGCGGGCGGCTTTGCTTGCATGAGCTGGCGTCCACTTGTCTGGTCGGCCGAGCGTCGAGGACGCGAAGCGCGCGCACATCTGGCGCGCGAACGGGCCGCCGGTAGGCGCCGGTCTTTTGAACCGCTGAATGTGACAAGACAGCACATCATCCGCTTCCAACAGGGCGCGTCGCTGGCTGCCGACGGCACGTGGGCCCGTCGAAGCCGCGACGTTGCTGTCGCTACCGTCGGCGTGCGGCGATATCATTTGCGCGTCGCGTGATGGGCGGCGCCGGCCATCCAGCGACGCAGTGAGCCGTCAGCGTCGAAGCGGCTTTTTCAAAAGAACTGATGGGTGCGTTATGCAATCAGAGAAGGAACGGCTCATTGCTGCCATCGTGTCCGCAGCGCAATCAATGGGTCTCCATGCAAAGTTCGGTTCGCCGGCCCTGGTCGCCGGCGCACTGAGGCTGATGCGGCGCGAGGCGCCTCCTGAACTGTCCAACCAGACCGACGACGTGTTGTTGCGGCTGCTCCTCGCGCACTTGACAGGTGACAGTGATGCAGCGCAGTCCTCAGAAGAGGCAGAGCTGGCGCAATTGATCCGCGAGGCCACCGCTCTTTGCTACAAGGAGCGCTTCCAGGAGGCGAAAGCTGTTCTGGCCAAGGCCGAGAAACTGGCGGTACGAACGGGAAACCACGTCGCGCTTGGATGGGTCAAACAATACCTGGGGCGCGCCGAACGGGACGCCGGCCATCTTGACCAGGCCCTTCCGATTTATGAAGAGGCACTGGCGATCGCCAATTCAGCCGGCGACCCCAAGCTCGTCGCCGTGTTGTACGACCAGATGGGCACCGTCTTTCTTCGCCGTTCCGACTTCGACCAGGCGGACATCTATTTCAGGATGTCTCTCTCGGCTGATGCTTCCGCCGAGTCGTACGCCAAAGGAAACCTAGCGCTTCTTGCGAAGCTTCGCGGGGAGATGAAGGAGTCCGCCAGGCTGAACAAGGCGTCACGCCGCGCGTACCAAGCCGCCGGAGACGAGCGCGGCGAGTCCATGACCGACCTCCTCGATGCCCAGGAGCGTCTGGCGGCCGGGGACCACACTGCTGCCGGAAGAGCCGCTCTCCGCGCTCACAGACTCGGCGTTGAGACCGGGCACGGCATCGCCGAAAAAGACGCGGAGAACATGTTCTTCGAGATTGTCCAGGACCTTGTCTCGGGTTCAGACAGCGTCGACCAATTCAAGGGGCTCTTGGGCCTTGAATGGCTCCCGGCCGAATGGGGCATTCATAGTATGGTCTTGCTCAACGCCTTCATGCGTTGCGCCGACGCCGACCTCCCAATCGATGCCGTCGAGTTCGCCTGGGCGCTTCTTACGCTTGCAAATCAACACAACGATCCTTCGAGTGCAGCGGCAGTCCAGCGTCGCAGCTTTTTCCGCAAGAGCCCGCTCCAGCGTGTCCACAAGCGCCTGACCGATCTGCGGCGCTCTGGGGGAGGCGGATCACCCGAGCAGTTGGCCGAATGGACCTTCGCACTGGCACGCTGCAGCGCGATGTTGGGCGATTCTGCGAATGCTAAGAAACTAGCCCTGGAGGCACGCCACACCTGGCAGTCCGCGCGGAAGGTCGATAACCTGAGGCGCGTGGACATCTTCCTGGGCGCTCTTCCATAAACGGGCCATCAACTCGACTCAGAGCGTCGTCAACAACACGCGAGACCGGTCAATACCCGTGCCTGACCAACGTGACTACGAAATAGCGCGCCTGATCAACGAGGGACATCAACATTTCGCGCAGCATCGGAGGACCAACGATGGCGGCTACCTGACGCGCGCGTACGACGCATGGCGAAGAGCCGACGCCATCGCTCCCGCCGATTGGGTAGGCCGGTCCGTTCTTGACTACAACATCGGAACCGCCCTTCGCTTGCTCGCAGACCTGGCTCCCAGCGCTCGAATGTATGGACAGGCTATACAAAAGCTTGAAGCAGCCTGTCGCATCGGGTTTCCGTCGCGCGAGCACCTACTGCTCGCGGCGAGGGAACTCGCGGCTGCGCGCTTGGCCCGGTACTATTTGTCCGAAGAATTGCATGACCTCTCGGCCGCTATCTCAGCCTTGCGCGCAGCGGCATCACAGGCGCCGCCCACCGAGCAAGTTGAACTCCGGGCCAACGCCGGCCGGTTGTTGCTCCTTCTTCATGAAAAGACCGATGACGACGCCGATCTGAGCGCCGCGCTTGAGTCTCTCATCGTGGCGCGTTCCCTGGATCGCCAAGTGTTCAATGATCTGGCCGGCGCAAGAACAACCCTCTGGAGGGGAATACTGAGGGCGGTACGGGCTGGCCTCTTGGGCAACCGGCTGGATCAGTTTGCCGAGATCGGTAACGACGAGGTTCAGGACCCAGGCATCAGCGTGGAACAGCGCGGCAACTGGATGAACACCCTTGCTGAATGCCTGTTTCGTCGGGCACGTGAGCGCGGCAGTCCCGCAGACGAGGAACGGGCCCTCCAATTGACCGGAGAGCGGCTGGAACTCCTCCGCGACGATCCAAACATTGCACGAATGCTCCCGGCCATCAGGCGCTTGGCGCCTCCGCAACGGGCGGAGTTCTATCGTTTGCTGCTGCTACATCCGGGCACGGCCGCGCGTGACGCAGCGATCGCGCAGCGACCTGAGTTGCATGCGGCTCTCTATGCAGATGTTGACGATGGCCTCGACGACAGGATATCCGTCGCGATAACGAAGCTCTACAGCTATCTGGAGACCTCAAGCCTCAATGATCTCAGAGAGTCGGTGAAGGTCTTTGAAGATATCATGGCAACGCCTGCGTTCAAGAGCACGGGGCCTTCAGCGCGAGTGTTGGTCCTTCAATCGGCGGCGCGCGCATATCTGGAGCTTTATGAAGTTGCCCCAGACGCGCTATTGCTCAGACTGGGCTCCGCGCTGGCGCAAGACGCCTACGACATTTGCAAAAAGGTCAAGCGGCTTATGCGGGAGCCAAACGAACAAGAGGCCATTCCGAAAATGCTCGCGATACAGATCGTGTGGGGCACGCCCATCGTCGCCAACACACTGGGTGTGTTCCTGAGCGAAAGCTATCTCAGAACTAGCGACTTGACTCTTTTGGAACGCGCCGTCGAAGTATGCCGGGAGGCAGTCCATTTATCGGAGGGTGGGATGTTCGGTCCCGAGCGGCCGCTGTTTCACAGCGCCTTTGGGACTGCGTTGCGCTACCGGTTTGCAGAGACACACGACGAGGCGGATCTGGCTGAAGCCGTCGTGCAGCACAAGGCGGCCGTGGATCTCGAGCGAGAGAACGTCAAACGCCCGGGCAAGTGGACGGTCAAGGACGGACATTCTGTACAGATGCCGCATCCCGCAGAGCGGCTGGCGCATTTCCTGAATAATCTCGGCAATGCTTATCGGGAAAGAGCCAGAACGGTTGCCGGTTCAGCGGATTGTCTGGAAGCCGTTCGATGCCATCGAGAGGCCATGAGTCTTGTCGCCGCATCGGATCCTGCGTACGCGAGATTTGCGGCCAGCCTCTCCGATGACCTCGACTGCGTCCGCGAACGCGACTCGCGGCTATTCAATACGCTATATGCAGAACTGCTGGCCGTTGCTCAGGCTCTTGCCGACGGGCCTTCCAGACATGCGTTCACACTGAATCGCAAGCTCGGATTGCTCGCGTTCGAGATGGGCGATTTCACACGGGCCTCCGCCAGCATGGCGCGGGCGAGGCGGGCATGTCGGCTTATGGCCGCCACGGAGCCGACGCTTCAGGGCAAGACGTCGTGGACACATCTGGCCGGAGGACTTGCCGCTGCCGAGGCGTTCTCGCTCGACCAGCTAGGCGACCGCGAGGCTGCTGTCGCGGTCATCGAAGACGGGATCGCGACAACGATGTCGGAGGCTTTGCGATGGCGTGAGTCTGCTCTCGAAGAAGCCCGCAGAGTAGACCCATCGTTGGCCGAGAGAATGCTGGCCGCGCGCGCCATGCTGACGAACGCCGAGAGTTCAGGCGCGATTGGAAGCGGTTCCATGAGCAGTCGACACGCTCTCGACATCCGGGTCGAGCGAGAGCGGGCGTTGGAGGACCTAGCCGGCGCCGAGCGCGAGCTTGGATCCCGTGTCGCAGCCGCCATGTCGCCTGGAACTGTGGCGTCGTTAAGGACTCGCCTGTTTCAATCGGACTCGTGTCAGGCGATAACCTATATCGTTGTGACCGATCGCGGCACGCTAGCGTTGGTCGTCACTGATAGGGCCGTTGAATCGCTTCCCCTGAAGTTCAACACCGAGGAGCTGGAGACCGTGCTGGACCAACTGGATGCTCGCGGGCTTCGCCTGACGGACTATCTGGCCGAGCCCGGACTCGGCTTGGAAGCCCCTCTTGTATTGGCGCTCGACCGCCTGGGGCTTTCGTTGATGATGCCCATCGCCACCAAACTCGCCGGTCTCGGTGTGACGTCGGTGCTTCTGATTCCGGTCGGCCGTCTGAGCCTGCTGCCGCTTCACGCCGCAGACTGGCAGCACGGTCCATCGAGAAGAAGCCTCATTGACACCGTCACAGTGTCGTACGCTCCGACGGCAACTGTCGCAGCGGCCAGAAAGGCTGGGCCGCGTCCCGCCGGCGCGCTGCTGCGTAGCGTCGTCGCATTCGGAAATCCGACGCCCTCCGCGCGAGGTGATCTGCCGAGTGCCGAAGCCGAGGTCCGCGCTATAAGCGCTTTACTAGAACCACACGGCGTTCACGCCCTGCTACGGCACGAGGCGACCCTGAGCGAATTCTGGCGTCGGCACAGCGAAGCGTCCGTCTTCCACTTTGCGGGACACGGCGTGTTCAATCGAAGATATGCCGCAAAGTCCGAGCTGTTGTTTGCGAATGATGAGCCCCTGACCGTCGCGGACTGCCTAGGATTCAGAATGACCCCGCCCCTGGGGGCTGTCGCTATTCTGCCAGGTTGCGATACTGCCGTTGTCGAAGGAAAGATCGCTGGGGACGAGTGTTTGGGATTCACTGGTGCGCTGCTTGTGGCCGGTTTCACTGAGGTGGTCGGGACGCTCTGGAAGGTTGACGATATGACGGCCGCACTCTTGATGGTGCGCCTGTACCGCAATCTGAAAATGGGCCTAGCCGTTCCGGAGGCCCTCCGAAATGCCGCGCTGTGGTTTCGGAGCGCAACTCCCGGTGAACTCACGCAATTCGCCGACGAGCACGGACTGGGACAGTACGTCCGTGAGCGGAGTGGCATTGAACGCTCGCAGAACTCCTGGGCCGCCTTCATCCATTCGGGCGTTGGCTAGGTCCGCCGACCGTAGCAACCCTATTCAGTCCCTGCCCCGTAGGCCCAGTTCCACATCGATGACGGTTCAAGCAGCGTCAGTTGATGACTCACACACTTTCGTTTTTCGAGTTCGAGCCATTTGGCCAGAAACTCGAGTCTGCCTTCTGACGCCACAATCTGCAGCAGGCTCATGACTTGTTCCTCAAGGCTTGAGCCCTTCAGGGTGCCTCGATTGATTTCAGCGTCGAAGCAGAACGATTCGACCGCCGCCTCATCGATACAGCGCAGCGCGACGAGCCGCAGCTGACGCCGCGTGGCCTTAGCCAATAGCGCCTGATTGTCTCCTCGCCGCCGCGTGACGGGCGCAGTCTCCGCCTTGAAAAACGCGACAACCCTCTGGACCTCCCCAGCGAAATCTGTCCGGGCGTCGAAGTAGACAATATCCCGCAAGAGAACGGGCACGTCCTGGTCGTCGAGACGAACGGGTATCACGATGATCGCGCGTGAGGCAAGAGCAGACATCCACTCCCGGGTGACCCACCGCGACTGGGCAGACGCTTTCGATACTAGCAGCAACAGATAGGACGCATCCGTCAATCCGGTCGTCATTTGCTCGAGAAAGGATTGCCCGGGTCTGATTTCAAGCTTGTCGATTCAGGGCTGAAATCCAGCACTCGCCAGAGCCGCTGCGAGTTCGTCGGCGCGAGCGACGTCCTCATGTGCATGGCTGATGAAGATGTTCGACATGATTCGATGAGTCAGAGGAGCGACGAATGCCGGCAATCCTGGCCGATTCGGTCCGGGCGCCGGATTGAGCGGGTCACGCGCAGCGTTGGCCGCACGTAGCGGGGAGCGCGGCCGGACGGGCTTCGCCTGGGATTCTCGCTGCCGTCAGCGAAACGTTTCAAGATGGCGGGACCGGTCGCTTGGCAATCAGGCAAGCGAGAATGCTGGAACTGTAATGTCCAGTTGAGCTGACACCGCCGAAGACTAGACTTTTGGCAGTCGATTGGCAAGAGTCGATGAGAGTCGCGTTCGTGCAAAGCGAACGTGGGGGCGCAAGCCGCCGCCCATCACTGCAGACGGTGACGTCGAAAGGGAGCTCCTCCAAGCACGCCGCGCCGCCTCCCGCGGGGGCAGTTACAGCGGACGATCCAATCCGCAACCGAGCGACGGACACCGATCCGGGCTACCGAGTTGTCCCTTTGATTGTCCCTGGCAGCACAAGAAAGCGGCCACCGAGAGCCCACAGCAGCCAAGTCACGGAATCGGCGATGTCGTGGAGTGAGAGAGATTTACGAGGGAAATCGAAGATGTCCGAGAGGCGGGTTTCCGTTTAGCAAACCGCCGCCTTCAGCCTCTCGGCCACCTCACCGCAGTCCGTAAGTGTACGTGAAATCAGCACTTGGCGGATCCACATTTTACATTGGCGAAGGCGACGGGTTTTCAAACCGTCGCCGTTTCCAAAATCGCCCGAGAACATTGCCGATTTCGCATGCCGTGCTGAAACACGTTTGGGCACACTCGTGAAAAGGCGCCGGAAATCCTGCGCGCGCCGATGGCGCGCGTTGTGCGCTGTGACGTTCTGGAGACGGCGGACAGGTCGATCGAGCCCGCCTGGAAATGGGTTCCGCTCGCGCGCTGGCGCACACGCTTCGGCACTCATCGGCATGGTGCTTGGTTGCGCCCGAGCGAGATCACGCATTCGCATCGGTCTGCGGGCTCGTCATGTGCGCCGGCTGCTCTCAACATGAACCCGATCAAATTTGCATGAGTGACTCAGCCTGTTGGCGACCGTCAGACTCCGCGAGCAGATTCCTCCGCGGTGCCGACAGGCCAGGACCTTAAGCCAGCCGTCGCCAACAGAGCCCATTGACAACCCGGCGCGACAATAGTTAGAATTCTAAGTATTATGACCGTGAAAGTCGGACAGCAGCCCGTACGCGCCAGCGAGGGCGATCGGGCAGCAACGCTGCAGCTGATTATTGCGCTTGGGCGTGCGCTACAAGCGCTCGAGCGGGCGGTGCGGCCGCATCTGGCTGAGTGCGGACTGGGCCTGACGGAGTTCGCAGTCCTGGAAGTGCTGTACCACAAGGGTGCCCTCCCGCTCGGCGCGATCCGAAACCGCATCCTGGTGACTGGCGCGAGTACGACGTATGTGGTGAAGAAGCTCGAGGCGCGTGGGTTAATCCGCCGGCGCGCGGGAGCCGAGGATCAGCGAATGGTGTTCGGTGAGCTGACCGCGAAGGGGCGGACGTTGATTGACGAGGTGTTTCCAGCTCACGTGGAACGACTTCAGCAGGCCATGGCGGGTTTGTCGGTGTCGCAGAAGCGCGATGCCAGCCGACTCTTGCGTGCTCTCAGCCTGCATGCCCGCCGAACCACGGGGGAACAAATCACAGAAGACGATTGAGGCGTGGGCCCATTTTTGGCACAAATAGTTAGATTTCTAACTACTTATCGAAGGAGAATCACTATGTCGTTCGCACCAGCACTCACGCAGACATCGCGGATGCAGCTCGGTCGCACGGGGCGCATCGCTCTCTGGGCCGTCCAAGTTGTGCTCGCCGGAATGTTCCTGCTCGCCGGTAGCTCGAAGCTCCTCGGCGCCGCCGCGATGGTGGCGTTGTTCGACGCCATCGGCATCGGCCAATGGTTCCGGTACGTCACAGGCCTCATCGAGGTCGGCTCCGCGATTGCGCTCCTCGTGCCATCGTCGGCGGTGTTCGGCGCCTTGGCTCTTGTGGCGACGATGGTCGGTGCAATCGTCACCCACCTCTTCGTAGTCGGAGGCTCGCCCGCGATGCCGGCGATTCTCTTGCTCGGATCGGCCGCAGTCGTATGGAATCGAAGGCATCAGGTCCTCGGCGACCGGCAGACGGTGCGTTGACAGTCTGAATGGCCCTAGTCGATGGAGGTAGCACAGTGAAATCATCAACGTCCGTTCAAGCGTCGACTCGGAAGGTCGTCCATCGCACGCGCGGATATCGCCATGGTCCGATCACTCGTCTAATGAGCCCATCGGACCTGGGTGAGCAGCTCAAGCCGTTCGTATTTCTCGACCTGTTCGAGGCGGACATGCGAGCCTTGTCGGGCAACATGCCCGTGCATCCACATTCGGGAATCGCGACCGTGACGGTGTTCACGCGAGGCGACGTGACGTACGACGACCCGATAGCGGGACACGGCACGATCGGCCACGGCGGGCTCGAATGGGCGCGTGCCGGACTCGGCATGTGGCACGGCAAGGAACTCTCCGGTGGATCATCGCCGATGGTACAGGGCTTCCAGCTGTGGATCGCCCTTCCGCCAGAACTGGAGCGCGCCGAACCCGAGACTCAGTACCTCGGCGTCGATCTGGTGCCGCGCAGTGGCCCAGCCCGCGTCATCGTCGGTACCTACGAAACCGCGACGAGCTCGGTACGGGCTCCGCGCGGGATCAACTACTTGTTGGTCACGCTCAAGCCCGGCGAGCGGTGGACGTACGAACCTCCTGGCGGTCACACCGTTGCGTGGGTCGCGGTTGCCGAAGGCGCGCCCGGGGCCAGCCTGCAGTTGTCCAACGGTGAACTCGCCGTCTTCGAGCCAGGCCGGATGCCCATCACGTTTGAGGGGGCGGAAGAGACTGGTGCAACCTTCGTTCTCGGTTCTGCGGTGCCGCATCCGTACGAGTTGCACTTGGGCGCCTATTCCGTCCACACGTCAGCGGACGCTCTCGTCGCGGGCGAACGGAATCTCCGCGAACTCAAGAAGCGTTTGGACACGACAGGCGACCGGCGTACGGCATCGGGCTCAACGCCCGTGTTCCGGGGATGACCACGACTGAGCGAGACAGGTCAGTGGCCTGCGCGCACTGACCCGCCCGGTCATCTCGTGAACAGGTCCGCCGTTTGCCCCGGCGCTCGAAGCAGGTTTCGCATAAGCGAGAGGAGACACGCCATGTCAAACACCATTTCGACCCTACTGACCCGTAATCTTCATGACGTGTTCGGCGAAAACGATCCTGCACGTCGACGCGCGGCCATCGACGAGATCTTCACCGAGGATTGCGTATTCCACGAGCCCAGGGGCGTGTACCGTGGCCGTGACGAGATCGATCGCGTCGCCGGCGCGATCAAGGCGACGCACCCGGACTTTCTATATCAGCCGATTGCCCCGCCCGAGGAACTGGGCAATGGCGGGCGCGTCCGATGGGTCTCTGACCGTCCTGGTGAGGCGCCAGCGTACGCCGGGACTGATTTCATCATTGCCCGGGACGGCCGGATTGCGGCTGTATATCTTTCTTCGATCAGTTGCCCTGAGCTTTCAACGTCCGCTCGGTCGTCGATGAAGTTTGTAGAGGGCCCGATGCAGTGTGCTACAGAATCGAACTCGCCTCGTTGAACGACAAACGCGGAAGTCGAGGGAAGAGCGTACGTGGATCACCGTACCCGAGGTTGCAGAGGAAATTCGACTTGACGTGCCCTTCAGGAAAGAATTCTTGTTCGCAGCCGAAACACGGTTTCCCGGCAGCAAAGAACTTCGACCAACTGGGGATTATTCTCGAACATCTGCTTCGTACCAGGGCTTTGAGGGAACAGCTTGGGCAGTTGGTCGTAGAACTTCATGTCGTACGCGACGATCACGGTGACGGGAGCCGTCATCGTTTTCTCGAGGTTGCCCGGGGCCAGCGCCGGACGGAGTCGTTCCTTGGCCTCCTTCGATCGAAGAAACGCAAACCTCGCCGGTGCCGCGTTCGCGCTGGTCGGCGCCCACTTCAGGATCTCGTAGAGATCCCGTATCGTCTGATCGTCCACCGGTCGCGGCTGCCACGTCGTAAACGTGCGTGCTTCACGAAAGAGTGTGTCCAACGCTGAGTCGTCGATTGTTTGCCCCATACTCCTCCCTCCGCCAGCGGTCAAAGACGCTAACCTTCAGCCACGGCTGCATCCCCCAACGTGGAGGAAGACAATCAACGACGCCCCGAGATACTCGGTGCGGATGGGCATCAGCCAGTACTCGCGAGCAGCTCACTGGTGCAGTCCCTTGGCCATCCTCGGGCTCAAGGGAGCTGAACCATATTGATCCCCGCGAGCGGACCACCTGGGAATTGCTGCAGTCGGCGGCCCATCTCGAAGTCTCCGAGGTCGATGGCAACGAATCCGAGGCGATCGATGAGATGCGCGACTTCCTGCCTCGCCGACGCGTCATCTCCCGAGACAAATAGCACCCGCCTGCCGCCATCAGCGTGGGGGGCGCTCGCGAGCGCTGCGGCAGGCAACGTGTTAAATGCCTTGACCACTCGAGCGCCCGTAAGCCGCTCGGCCACGATTTGGCTGGACGCTCGGCCGCCAAGGTCGAATGGTCGAAGGCCCTCGGGCCCTATCGAGGCCGCATTCATGGCGTCGATCACGATGCGGCCGCCCCAAGGCGGGAGACCGGTGACTGCATCCTCGTACGCTGACCACGGTACCGCGAGAAACACGATGTCGGCCTTGGCGGCCACCTTCATCTCCGCCGCCGTGATCCCCGTGCCAAGCTTCTGCACAATCGACGACAGAGAACCCGGTCCGCGATTGTTTGCGATTGAGGCCGGGATTCCTGCGCTGGCCAGGTGCTTCGCCACGGCCTGTCCGATATTGCCGGCACCGATGATTCCAATTGTCATGCTGGTTCCTCATCTCGGTTACATACGTCATCAACGTGCGCGGTGTCATTGTTTCAACCGCGCCGAGCATGTTTTCTGGTTCAGAACATGCCGTGAGCATTGGCTTGGGGGACATTCGGCGCGAGCCATGGCGCCGAGTTTTTCGGGTCACCGACGACTTGCAGAACGTCCCAGTGTTCGACGGCCTTTCCGTCAGCGTCCATCTTGTAAATGTCGACGCCAGCGATGCCGGTGTCCTGGGGATCGTCGTTGAACAAATTGAGGAACTTCACGTGTGCCCAGACGTAGTCACCGACGGCGATGATCCGGAGGACCTCGACTCTGGCGCGCGCGCGTTCCCTGGTGACCTTGCCGAAGAACTGCCCCAGTGCGGCGGCACCGTCGGCAATGATCGGATTGTGCTGGACGTACGAAGTGTTGACGAACCGGGCTACGCTTTCTTCCGAGCGCTTCTTGTTGATCACCAGGTCGTAGAAGCCAAGAACGCTGTTCTTGTTGCGAACGGCGCGGCTGTCGTTCGCGTCGACGAGCTCAATCATGAGTCGCTCCTTTTTCGATCATCGGCGGACTCTCCCCTTTCTGATCCGGCGCTGCGGACGGACGCTCCTCAGCCCAAACCAGCGAGTTTGAGGCGAAGGGCGTCCTGCTCGGCGTCTGACTCTTCACGAACGACCCGCAGCATTTCTTTGGCATCGTCGCCCACGGGTCCGCGGCTCGGCGCAGGCACTTGTTCCGCGAGTTCGATCACTTTCTTGGCCGCAGACACGGAGTCGAGCCCGCTAGCTTGCATGGTGTTCATGGCGTTCGCGAAGGATCCAAAGGTCTGTCCGTACAGTTCGCGCTGATCGGGCGTCATGTCATCGGTGACTTTCTTGAGGGCCGCCGCCGTCTTCGCGGGACCGCCCGTTCTCATGTTCCCTGGCACGGCGATGACCACGTCGACGCCGAACCGCTTCAGTTCGGCGCGGTACACGGTCGCGAACACCTCGACCGCCGCTTTCGATGCGCCAGACGGTCCGTTGAAAGGCATCGGCATGCTCGCCGTCCAGGTGCTGATTTGAACGATGCGCCCGCGCGCCTGCCGAAGCGCCGGCAGAAACGCATTGGTCACGGACAGCGATCCGAACACGTTGACGTCGAACTCGCGTCGGATGGCGTGGAGCGACAGAACCTCCAACGGTCCAGGAGTCAGGATTCCGGCGTTGTTGATGAGAAGATCGAGGCCGCCGTTAGTCTGCGTTCCAACGTCCCGAGCCCATTGCTTCACCGCATCGTCGTCGGTGATGTCGCAGCGGGCCAGCGTGACGGCACCGCCAGACGCCTGAGCAAGGGCGGCGACCTCGTCCGCGTTCATCGCGGTGCCGAAGACCCGATAGTGCTTGGCGGCGAGGCCGAGCGCGATATCTCGCCCGAGTCCGCTACCCGCGCCGGTTACTGCCGCCGCGCGTGTGTGCGCAGGTGCCATGCCAGTCTCCTCCTTCGTCGATTGCTGTTCTGGGCCGCCCCGGTCATCGCCGGCAGCATTCCTGATGGCGTCTACAGTGGCAATTGCTGATCCGCCCGCAACATGTTGAATCTAAATGGATTTGCTTGCGGCCTCACTGCCAGCATTTGGTCAATGGTCAAATGCTAGACAATCGAGCAGGACACACCATATGGATGAATCGCTCGCGACACAGTTGCAAACGACCCTCAATACGGTTCCGGCGTTCACCTGGTACTCGCTGCCGTCCGGCACGCTCACGTTCGTCAATCACCGGTATGCGGACTATCTGGGTCTCGCGAGCAACCATCCTCTGCGCTTCGGCGTGGAGACCGGCGTCGCCTGGGACACCCATCTCCAACTGCTCCATCCAGACGACCATGAGTCGTCGCGACAGGTCGGCGAAACGATTCTCAGAACAGGTGCGGCGGGTCAGACAGCCTTTCGGGTGCGGGACGCGAACGGCGTGTACCGCTGGTTTCTGAGTCGCGTTGAGCCGTTCCGCGCGAGCGATGGAACGATGCTCTGTTTCATCGGTATCAACCTCGATATTGAGGAGCGCAAGCAAGCCGAGTTCTACCTTGCGGAGGCGCAGCGGCTTGCGCACGCCGGAAGCTGGGTCTTCAACGCCGACGGTTTCCAACACTGGTCTCCTGAGTTGTTGGCGATCCATGGCATGGATCCGCACCGCCCGCCGCCGAGCCTCGCGGAATACATGGCGCTCGTCCATCCGGAAGATCGCGAGTCTGTGGCGCAGGACATTCAGACGATGCTGGCGGAACGTCGGGGGTTCGACTTCACGAAGCGGATCATTCGCTCAGACGGATCGATTCGTCTTATTCGGTGCGTTGGCACGCCCGCGACAAACGGTGGGATGGTCCAGGAGTTCATCGGAACGGGAATCGACGTGACCGAGCAGGAGGAACTCGCGAAGGCACTGCGGAAGAGTGAGGGTGAACTCCGGCAGGTGCTGGACCTCGCGCCACAGATCATCCTTGTCGTAGGCCCCCAGCGCGAGCGGCTGTACGCGAACCGCGTGGCGCTCACCTATTACGGCGTCAGCCTCGACGAGTGGCGTCAGAGAAGCCATCGAGCTGAAGTGCATCCGGACGACGCGGACAGAGTCCAAACAGATATCGACCCTTCGTTGAGAAGCGGCACCGCGTACGAGTTGGAAATGCGCCTGCGTGGCAGCGACGGAGCCTATCGCTGGTTTTTGGTTCGGTACAACGCGCTCCAAGACGACCAGGGACAGGTCGTTCGCTGGTACATCGCGGCGACCGATATTGAGGACCGCAAGCGAGACGAGCAGAAGCTCCAGCAGGAGAACGTGGCGCTTCGAGAGGAAATCGACAAGACCTCGATGTTCGAAGAGATTGTCGGCGGCTCGCCTGCGCTCACAGCTGTGTTGTCTCAAGTCTCCAAGGTCGCCAGCAGTGATTCGACGGTGCTCATCTCCGGCGAAACCGGCACCGGTAAAGAACTCGTCGCACGGGCCATTCACCGACGGTCGCCTCGTGTCTCACGAGGGTTCGTGGCCGTCAACTGCGCAGCCATCCCCCGCGAACTCATTGCCTCTGAACTGTTCGGTCATGAGAAGGGCGCGTTTACGGGAGCCATCCAACGGCATCTCGGACGATTCGAGCTGGCGCATGGCGGCACGATCTTTCTCGACGAGGTCGGTGAACTCTTGCCCGACATTCAAGTGGCGCTGCTGCGGGTGTTGCAGGAGCGGGAATTTGAGCGCGTCGGAGGACGGGAGCGCATTCAGGTCGACGTGCGCGTCATTGCCGCCACGAATCGTGACTTGTCAGCCGCCGTAGCAGACGGCATCTTCCGCCAAGACCTCTTCTATCGACTGAATGTGTTTCCGGTCCACATGCCCGCCTTACGCGAACGGCGGGAAGACATCCCCGTACTCGTGGAGTACTTCATCGGCCGCTACGCCCGTAGAACAGGCAAGACCTTTCGGCGCGTGGCCAAACGAACACTGGACCGTCTCCAGTCGTATCCGTGGCCTGGGAATGTCCGTGAACTGCAAAACGTGATCGAACGCTCCGTCATCGTTTCGGACACAGACGAACTTACGGTCGACGAGAGTTGGCTGCCAATGACACCAGCCGTGAAGAAGCGGCTCGGCCTGTCGGGCGCGTTGGCCGCACACGAGAAGGCGATCGTCGAGGACGCTCTACGCGCCACCGACGGAAGGGTGTTTGGGCCTACGGGGGCGGCGGCGCGACTCGGGATTCCGCGATCGACGCTCGAGGCGAGGATTCGCACGCTGAAGATCAACAAGAGCCGTTTCCGTACAAAAGGGCCGAAACACTCCTGATCTGGCGTTGTCCAAGTTTTCACCATTGGTCACTTTTCTCGCACCCCAAAAGGTTCCAACGCGCACGCCAATTTGGCGTTTTTTGATTGGACCGAAAGTTGCGTCCGGCTCAACTGAGTCGATGCTCAGAATACAGCGCGCGACCGACGGCACGATGACGGTACTGACCGTCAGCGGCCGACTCGAGGCAGAGAATATCGGCGAGCTGCGTCAGTCGCTCGACCTATTGCCCGAGGGCACCGCCGTCGCGCTCGACCTTGCGGATCTACTCCTCGCAGATCGTGAGGCCATCCGCTTTCTGGGCGACTGCGAGGCCTCCGGGCAAATCACGCTTCGGCACTGTCCGGCGTACATTCGAATATGGCTGGAAAATAGAAACACTTGCGACGATGATGAACGCTGATGCGCCAGCGGTTCGCACTACCCGCAGGGTGTCGATCCCAAGTGATTTCTTGATCGTCTCCGCCTGGATCGGCACGAGCGGTAACTTGAGGCGATCAGGGACACTGAAGCGCCCACCTCGCGCACAATTCTCGATACTCTTGAGCAGCTTCGTTCTTCTCGACCCGAGTGATGCTCCTCCCCACCTTGACTGCGGCGCCTCACGCGCATAGCGTGTCTCGAGATCACGTGATGTTGGATCAGCTCGCCTGCGGTGGGAACTGACATGCCGATCGACGACGAGCGCAGCGGACACGAGGGGAACGGGACTCCGGCAGGGCCGGCCGCATCCAATGCCGCCCTGGGGTCGCGATTCCACCAGATGTTTCCGGTCCTTTCCGAGACCGAGATCGACCACGTCCGCCGTTTCGGCGAGGTCAGGCGGTTCGCGGCCGGAGAGTTCCTTTTCCGCGCCGGAGAGGCCGTTCCCGGGATGTACGTGATCCTGTCCGGTCGGATCGCGATCGTGCCACGCGATGTGCTGGGCCAGACCGTGCCCGTGGCAGCGTTCGCGCAGCTGATCGGGGCACCGCTTGAGGAGATGACGGAGGTGGTCCCGGGAGAGGTCATTGCCGACATCGGTCAGCTCTCCGGAAGGCCGGACTTGAGCGTGATCGACGCACGAGCGATCGGTGACGTGGAGGCGATCGTCGTTCCGCCTGAGAGGCTGCGAGCGCTGCTCGTCACCGAGGCCGAACTCGGCGAGCGCATCCTGCGCGCGCTCATCCTGCGTCGAGTGGCGCCGCCTGGCCGCGACGGCGGGCGAACTCCCATTCGCCGTTCTGCCGGACGGCACGGTGCTCAAGAACCCGACCAAGCAGGAGTTGGCTCGGGCCCTCGGCTTGGTTGCGACGAGCCTCCGCTCCGAACCGTATGACGTGGTCATTGTCGGCGCAGGTCCGGCCGGGCTGGCGACCGCGGTCTACGCCGCATCGGAGGGCCTCACCGTCCTGGTGCTGGAAGCGCTTGCGTTTGGAGGGCAGGCGGGCGCCAGCGCGCGCATCGAGAATTATCTGGGTTTTCCGACTGGCGTCTCGGGGCAGGCTCTGATGGGACGCGCGTTCACGCAGGCGCAGAAATTCGGGACCGAGTTCAGCCTGTCCACCGAGGTGACGCGGCTGGACTGCACATCGGAACGCTCGGGGCCCGATCCGGTGCACATCCTCGAGCTCGCCGACGGGCGGCGTGTTCGGGCGCGCGCGGTCGTGGTCGCCACAGGCGCGCGCTATCGCCGTCCGGAGATTCCGAACCTCGCGCAGTACGAGGGCCGCGGCGTGTCGTACTGGGCCTCGCCCGTCGAGGCCCGGCTATGCCGCAATGAGGACGTGGCCCTGGTGGGTGGAGGAAACTCGGCGGGGCAGGCCGCCGTGTTCCTCGCAAGCCACGCGCGTCACGTGCGCGTGCTGGTGCGCGGGCCGGGCCTCTCGAGCACAATGTCGCGCTACCTCGTCGAACGGATAGCGGGTTCTCCGAACATCGCCGTGCTTGATGAGACCGAGGTCGTTGAGCTCCTCGGCACGCCGGACCAGGGTCTCCAGGGCGTGCGGTGGCGCAATCGACGGACCGGTGCCGAGGAACAGCACGCGATCGCCCACTTGTTCGTCTTCACCGGTGCCGATCCGGCTGCAGCCTGGCTCAACGGCACCGGCATCCCCATCGACGAGAAGGGGTTCATTAGGGCCGGTGTCGACGTGCATTCAACTCAGCGATCGCCGCTGCCGCTGGAGACTGGGGTCGAGGGGGTCTTCGCCGTTGGCGACGTGCGTTGCGGCTCGGTAAAGCGAGTGGGCGCGGCCATCGGGGAGGGGGCCGCGGTCGTCGCGCAGCTGCACACCTTCCTCGCCCGGCGTGATCCTACGGCCACCAGCGCGACGCGCGCCGAGGCACGCCGATCCGCAGCGCCCCTCAGCTAACGGATGCATGGCAGGCGCAGCACAACGTGTGCTCGATAGGCACACATTGGCATCGCCTCCAGTGTGCCCGCCAGTGTGCCCAAACGCGGTCCAAGAATGGTCATTCGGGAGCCAACGCGAACCAAGGTTCCAATAAAAAACGGGCCTGAAATCATCAATTTCAGGCCCGTTCTGGAATCTCCGCTAGCCTTAGCAAACCGCCGCCTTCAGCCTCTCGGCCACCTCACCGTATCGTGCTAACTATTGTCGCACAAGGACTTGCGGATTTCAGACTTTCTGGCCTGATCGCCGATTTTGCTCGATTGTCCCTGAAATTGTCCCTGCCACGGCGTCGAGACGCTTGGCAGCCTCACGAAGGTCGCCCGCGCTCACGATATTGTATCGCTCGAACACGCTCCGAGTCTTGTGTCCTGTCATCGCATCGCTACGCGCTCAGTCACCAGACGCGATCATCGAGGTCGGCGCGTACCATCGCACCGCGACGCCCGAGACCTTCGCCCTGCACGACGCGCAGTTCGTGCTGGCGCGCGCGTACGGGTTCGAGAGCTGGCCGAAACTGAAGGCGGCCGTCGATGGCGTCACGACGAGGAGGCTACACGAGGCCGTGCAGCAAGGCGACCTCGGCGCGGCCCATGCGCTTCTCGCGCGGCGGCCGGAAATCGTCGATCTGCTGCGCGGCGGAGCGTCCGGCTTCGAGATACGCGCCCTCCACATCGCAGTTATGCACGCGACGTCGAGATGACGCGGCTGCTGCTCGAGGCCGGAGCGGACACGCGCGGCGGCATCTGGCCCAATCGCGACGCGACCAGCCCGCGCACCATCGCCGAGGAACGCGGGTACGACGAGATCGTCGCGATGATGGTCGCGCAGGAAGAGAAGCTCGGCGCGCGCGGCACGAACGCCTTGGGCGAGGGCTTCCGCCTCCTCCGGGACGCCATGATGACAGGCGGCGAGGAGGCGGTGATCGCCGTGTTCGAGTCCCAGCCCGCGCTTGCCGATATCTGTCCTCCCGACGGCGTGACGATGCTGCACCGTGCGGCAGGCCAGGGCACGCTCATGGTGGCGAAGTGGTTGGTCGACCACGGGGCGGACGTGAACCGGAAATCCCACCCGGACTTCTGGCGAGACGGAGGACTATCTCGCGTCATGTCCGCTCGACTCGCTGCAGGGGAAGGGGCTGCTCCAGGCGGCAGTACGCAACGATAGTCCTGCCGTGCTGCGTCAATTGCTCGACATGGGCCTGGACCCGGACGAGCGCACGGAGCTAGGCCAGCACGAAGACCAGACGTTCTCGAAGGGCGGCCCGCTGCTGGAGGCGGTCAACACCGGACGGATCGACATGGCACGCGTGCTGCTCGAGCACGGCGCCGATCCGAACGCCCAGGTGTTCGCATCAGGCTCGCCAACCTACGCCGCATACCACGGCGGTTCGCCACGCCGGCATGTGGCTGACCCTGGGATGATCGAGTTGATAGTGAAACACGGCGGTTGGATCGACGCGGCCTCGGTCGGGTACTTGCGCGAGGTGGAGATCGCGCGCCGCATGCTTACGGGCGAACTCGATCCACATCTGGAGTCCGGCACGTTCTCGGGTCAGACGGTCGCAGAGCAGATCCTGTGGAGCGGCGCGAGTGGCCGGAGCCCGGACATCGTGCGCATGGCGCTGGAGCGGATCGACTGGCCGCGGGACGACCCGCGATGGTTCTGGATGCTGTGGCGTCCGCTGCCCGGGTACCAGGACCTGAGCGACGCCGAACAGGCTGACTGCCGCGCGTCGTTTCGGCTGATTCTCGAGGGCTGCGATCCCAATCTTCGGGCAGGGGAATCTGGCCAGACGATGCTGCACGAAGTGATCGCGCGAGACCATGGAGTGGGCGTGTCTGCGGTCAGAGTCTGACGACCTTGCGGTTCTCAGGCTATTCTTCTCAACGCCATCGACCGCGTACATCCGTGCGCGCAGAAGGCTGTTGTCAAGCTACTTACGTCGTTCAGTCTTCCCATATGGACCATTGGTTTAGCGTCATCGCTTCCGGGTGCGAGTTGGCGGCGAATACGGTCAAGGAATTGGACGACATCGGTTTTGTGGTGATCCCTGGTCCTGTGGCACCACCGCAACTCTCACGGCTGGCAGCCGTCTACGACGCGGCGGTATCGAGTGCCGACCCCGCCGACGTCGGCGGCGGGCGGACGACGACGCGAGTGTGGGACTTCGTCAATTGCGCTCCAGACTTCGATGGCCTCTACGTCTATCAGCCAATCCTGGACGTGTGTTGCCGTGTCATCGGGGCACCGTTCCACTTAAGCACAATGCATGCTCGGCAGGTGAACCCGGGCGCACCCGCGCAGGATCTTCACGCGGATTACCGGCGCACGACGGACGGCTGGCCGATGGTGGGCTTCATCTTCATGGTGGACGAGTTTCGGCGCGACAACGGCGCCACTCGCTTTGTGCCAGGTTCGCACCGCTGGCCTCATGCGCCGAGCGACGTGATGCAGGATGCCACCGCGCACTACGAGGGACAGGTATCGGCGTGTGGTCCCGCAGGCTCAGTCGTCATCTACAACGGCTCCGTCTGGCACGGACATGGCGTTAACCAGACGAACGAGCCGCGGCGGTCTATTCAAGGTGCCTACATCCGCCGTGACGACAAACAAGGGACGAACCAAGCGGCTCGGATGCGTCCAGAAACGCTTGCGCGTATTGGAGCCCTTGCCAAGTACGTCTTGAATGTCGAGTCTCAACTCCCCGTTCCGGATGCACGCGCGTGAAGGTCGCCGCCTACCAGGCGCCCCTGCTTCGCTCCGGCTCTCTCGAGGCCGTCGACCTGATACGCACGCGAATGGAATGGTGTGAATCTCACGGCGTGGCCATCCTCTGTTGCCCCGAGGCGATTCTGGGGGGGTTGGCAGACTATGCCGCGGATCCCCGTGAATTCGCGATTGACGCGCGCGACGATCAGCTCGCTCGCGCGCTTGCCCCTCTGGCAAGCGACACAGTCGCGACCATCGTGGGCTTTACCGAGGTGACCGGTACAGGACGGCTGCACAACAGCGCCGCGGTCTTTCACAAAGGATCAGTCATCGGCCTGTACCGCAAGCTACATCCCGCGATCAACCGGTCGATCTATGACGCTGGCGACCAGATGCCCGTGTTCCGCGTCGGCGGCCTGACTTTCGGCATCGTGATCTGTAACGATTCCAACTATCCCGAGCCGGCGAGATTTATGGTCTCAAAAGGCGCGACAGCGCTGTTCATACCGACGAACAACGGCCTTCCTCCGGAGATGGCGGAGGTCGCCGCACACGCGAGGAGTGTCGATATCGCTCTGGCGAAAGAGAACAACATCTGGGTCATCCGTGCCGACGTTTCCGGTCGCACGAATGGCATGGCGTCGTACGGATCGTCCGGAATCATCGATCCGCAAGGGAATGTGCTTCAGTCACCGCACCAGCTGACCGAGGAGCTGATCGTTGCGGATCTCGAAATCTCGGCGCCTGAGCCGACGGCAATGCGATGATTCGGCTGATCGGCCCAGGCGGAGCCGGCAAGAGCACAATCGGTGCTCTTCTGGCAGAGCGTCTCAACGTACCATTCCTCGATCTCGATCGGCACCTTGATGGCCGGGTCGGCGATATCAGCGAGTACATCAACCGGCACGGATACGACGCCTACGCGCGAGAGAATGTCGAGGCGTACTGCTCGTTGCTCCGCGGAGGGATCCGCCCTGAAGTCCTTGCGTTGTCGTCGGGCTTCATGACGTACGCAAGCAACATTCACCTGGAATACGGGCGCATTCGCCGCGAACTCGAAGAAAGCGCCCGGACGTTCGTTCTCCTGCCCTCTCTTGACCACGAATTGTGTGTGGCTGAGACCGTCCGCTGGCAAATCGCGCGTCCATTCGCGAGATCTCCGGAGAGAGAAGAGGCCGTAATACGGGCACGGTTCGAGATCTACATGTCTCTTCCCATGCGGAAAGTAGAAACCATGCGTCCTGTTGCTGCAATCGTGGACGAGATCGTCGAGGTGTCGACGTTCGACTAACAGTAGCCGAGGATCTCGACGATTCTGCCGGCTCTCGAATCCGACTCATTCCTGGGGTGAGGTGTGTTGCCGCTCGTTCACGGCCGAGTTATTGTCAAGTTGGACGCTCCAATGACAATCGATGTGGCCGAGGAACCGATGGCGGCCCTTGCGGAGTACGCGCTCGTGCCCATCGCCTTCCGTGTTGATCATGTGTTGGACGTGACGGCTCGCGCGGGTGTCGGCTTCTCCCTGTGGCAGTGGCAATCGAGGAGACAATCGAGGCAACCACCGCTGCTCGTGTTCGATCAAGGCGGCCGAAGCGGCCCGCCGAGGAAGGCGCACCGCAAGAGCTTCGGCCGGTGGCTTTGGCCCGGTTGTCATGTGGGGTCGCTCTCGTCCGCACCGAACCCTAAGGGCCTATCAATCGCGCCACATCCATCAACGAATCGCCACTCCAGCCGTCCGTCGTCGTGACCACGCGGGCAAATAGCCACAAGCGAACGCGATCGTGATCGACGCTGAGGAGGTCTGCAAAGCGGCGGATCAGCCGGTCCGGGTCTGAGCGCAGTCTTGCCGAGCAATTCAACAGGTGCTGGGTCGCATCATACGCGGGATCGCCGACGAACGGCTTCGGATCGATGACGAGCCATGGCGCTCGACGGGCGCGAAGAACATTCCCCGCGTGCAGGTCTGTCGCCAGCAGCACACCTGCGGGCGCACTGTGCAGCAGTTCTTCGAAGAGCCGCAGACCCTCACGGACCAGGCCGGGATCAGACCAGCGTTCGGCCCGAGCCAGCGTTTCCTCACTCCAGTACGCCATCATCGCTGACGGCGGTCGGAATGGATACGGTGCCTCTGGCGAGCGCCAGAGGCGGCGTAAGAGCCCGGCGATCACGAGATCCTGCTCGGGCTCCGGCAATGTACGGAGCGTTGTCACTGGTTCGCATCGCTCAAGCAGCATGGCTCCGAGATCATCGTCAGCGCCGAGAAGCCGTACCGTCGGATCACCGCCCCAAAAGCGCAGGCCCTCGATTTCGTGCTCGCTCTCCATGTGAGGTACGCCGAGCCTCAACACTGCGGTTGCCCCGTTGGCAAGCGTCACGGGGGCAACCCAGGCGCAAGTGGCCTCGTCGAATGAAGCCCCCAGCCGGAGCGACCATCGCTGTTCGAGGTCACGAAGCGCATCGGGAAGGCGCAGGAGCCATGTCGTCCCGTCAGGAATGCTGCGACAGGCAGTCGCCAGCCGCGCAGGGATAGTGAATGCCACTGGCTCCATTTTGAGGGGCTGGCCTGCCGGCAGTCCATTCCGTCGACAGAAAGCTGCCTCGCCTTCAGCGACACTTTTTCAGCCTCGCCCGTTTGACATCGACGCGGAGTCCCTTGATACTGCAGGGAGCGCGCTGACAGGGCGCCACCTACCCGCGGCAAGGGAACACTCCCACCTGTTTTGGTCTGAGTCGTGTGCGTGTGCACCTTCTTTCAGCCTGGTTTCAGCGGGGTACAGGCGATTCATGAAAGAGGGGCGCAATGACTGCTTCGAAGTCTCTCCCAGTCCGTCCGTCTCTCGAATCCCTCCGTAAACAGGCAAAGAAGCTCGCGCGCGACGTCGCCGCCGGTGACGCTGCTGCCATCGCGCGTGCGCGCGCGCATCTCCAGAATGTTGACCCGCCACTCACGCTGCGCAACGCGCAGCTTGTCATCGCGCGTGAATACGGCTTCGCCGGCTGGCAAGATCTCGCCGCTGAGGTGAGCACACGCCTTGGCAAGGGTCTGGAGTGGGCAGCGACACAGGCCCGACGCGTCATTCACGACAAAGACGTCGAACGTCTGAAGCAACTGTTGGCCGATTACCCGGCGTTGCTTTCCTGGAAAGACGACGTTAATGAGGGCGGCCTACTGGGAATGGCCACGGGCGCCTATGGCGACGCAGGCGACTCGTTCAGAGAAGAGCACTTCACCCGCGCGGAGTGCGCCGAGCTCCTGATCGACGCCGGCGCGGTCGTGATGCCCTCGGTGTGCGAGGGCCTCGTCCAGTCGCACACCAGGGGGCTGCTGCAGCTGTTTCGGCGCAAAGGCCTGCTTCCGCGCACGCTCAAGTTCCATGCGGCACTTGGCGACATCGACGCTGTTCGCACCACGCTCGATGACAACGGGAACGATCTGGCCGCCGTCACTGAAGCCTTCACGATCGCGTGCGGCTTTGAGCACAAGGCGGTGGCGTCGCTCCTGCTGGACCGAGTCATCGCGCTCGATCGCGAGTTCGGCGCACACATCGATGGAAGCGTAGGGCGCCCCGCCTTCGTGACGTACTTCATCGAAAACAGACCCGGGCACGCGACGGAGGTCGGGCTGTGGAAGGGTTTCATCATGGAGCAGGTCAACCGGGCGGTCAGTTCCTATAGTGGGCATGAGACCTCGGTCGCGTCACCAAGCGGGAACAGCGACCTCACGGCGTTCGTTCGTCTCTTGCAGCGTGAGTCGTGGCTGCTCAGTGAATCCTTCATGCAGTTTCAGGCGGAAATCATCGGCAGGGCCACGCTGAAGGACCGGAGGGAATTCATCACCGCCCTTCTCGACCTCGATCCCGCGATCCTGCGGCGCCAGCCGCCTCCCATATCGCAGGCGATCGAGTTCGCGTTCACGTACGCGAGGACAGACCTCATTCCACTGCTCACCCGCATCTGGCCGCTGCCGGACGATCTACCGCACGCCGCAGGCATGGGCGACCTCGCGCGGGTGAAGCAATGGTTCGACGCGTCGGGCGCGCCTGCGCTGGGCGATGTCGGTCACTACCCCGACAGTCCGTACATGCCAAAGGATCGAGTCGAGGAATATGCGCGCCAGTGGGACGCAGCAGCGAAGCAGCAGCACGTGCTCGACGTGGCGCTCGCATGGTCCGTCATCAACAACCACTTCGACGTGGCTGACTTCCTGCTCGACCACGGCGCAGACATCAACACCACCTGGAGCTCCCATGAGCCGGCGAGCATCCTGCACGAGCTCGTCTTTCACGCGAACTACCCGGCCATGCAATTCCTCATCGACCGCGACATCGACATGAAGATCAGGGACTACCGCTGGAACGGCACGGCACAGGGGTGGGCACTGCACGCGGCGAATGACGAGAAGATGGCTCAGTGGCTGGAGAAGGCGGAGCGGCAGCGGGAGACTCGCCGCGCCTGAATAGGATCCTGAGGGACGCGGCAGCATTGAGCAATCGCGGCTGCCTCACACACTTCCCCGATCTTCTTGCGGAAGATAATCGGCTCAATGTTCATGCGGGTGAACTCGAAGTGCGCCCACCAGGTGCGCCCACCATTCGGACCGATCGAGGGCTTGGCCTTCCCTCAATGCTCATCGAGTCCCGTCACTCTCAACGCGCAATTGAGAAGGCGCTTTCCGTTTGCATTTGAACCTACGAACGTCCTACTCTGAATCAGAGCGCGAGGGGCGCCTCCAGTCCGCGGAAAGGGCCGTGCCCACCCAGTTCGCTAACGACACTACGAACCTTCTTTCAGCCTGATTGGGCGGACTCCAGGCGCAGTGAGAGGAGATTCGTATGCCCGCCCAAGAACTGCCCGCCCGACCCAATCTCGATCAATACAAGAAGCGAGCAAAGGAGCTCGTGAAGGCGGCGAAGGCCGGCGACGCGCGCGCGTTCGCCCTCATGCGGGAGCATCATCCGCGGTTGAAGAAGGCGTCGGACAACGAACTGCGTCGCGCGAAATTTGCGCTCGCCGACGCGCAGCTCATCGTCGCGCGCTGGCATGGATTCGAGAGCTGGCAGAAGTTCGCCAGGCACGTCGAAACGATCACCAGCGAGAGCTCATCACGGATCTGGACGCGCGCGGAGAAGGCGCTCGTCGACGGGGACGTCGCGACGCTCGACGCGATGCTGGCGCGCCACGGCGACATGCTGCGCAAGGGGCCGGTCCAGTCGTCGTGGTGGGGCGGCCTCGCGCCGAACTATGCGAAGGGCGATGCCCGCGCGATCATCGCGAGGGAACACGACTTCGAGAACTGGGATCAGTTCGCTGCCTTCGCGGGGACGATGAAGGACGCGCGTTCGACCATCGCGCAGTTCGAAGCGGCGGTCGACGCCATCGTCGGCGGCGACATCGCGACGCTCGAGCGGCTGTTACGCGCGAACCCGTCCCTCGTTCGCGCGCGCTCGACGCGCAAGCATCATTCGACGCTGCTCCACTACGTCGGCTCGAACGGCGTGGAAGGATTCCGTCAGCGAACACCGAAAAACATCGTGAAAGTTGCAGAGGTGCTTCTCGACGCGGGCGCCGACATCAACGCGACAGCCGACATGTATGGCGGCGGGTCCGACGCCCTCGGCCTTGCGGCAACGAGCATTCATCCGGTTACGGCCGGAGTGCAGAACGAGCTCATGGCGTTCCTGCTCGCGCGCGGCGCGTCGATCGGCGGCGAGAAGGGCCCGGCCGCGTGGTCGAAGTTAATCAACGGGTGCCATGCCAACGGACGGTGAAGGATGGGTTCACGTGGGCGTGCGAGTATGGCCGCAGTGACGTCGCCGAGTTCCTGCTGCAGCGAGGCATGGACGCAGCCGCGAAGCTCAAACACCATGGACAGACTGGGATGCATTGGGCGGCGTACGGCGGCCACGCGGATACCGTCCGCGTGCTGCTCGGGCACCACGCGCCGGTCAACGTGAAGGACGAGACGTTTGAAGGCACGCCGCTCGGTTGGGCGCTGTACGCGTGGGCGGGCGGCGGGCCGCACGCGGGCGAGAGCCGATACTACGACGTCGTGAAGCTGCTCGTAGCCGCCGGAGCCACGGTCGCGGAGGAATGGCTCAACGAGGACGAGCGAGGTGTTCCGATCGCAAAGAACATTCGATGGGACACGGCGATGCGCGCAGCGCTAGGCGGCAAGTTGGGATAACCAAACAGCGTGTCCGAGGACGGTCGACTTGAAGCATGAACGCGCCGCCTCGCGCACATCCTCGAACTTCTTGAAGCAGCCGTTCTTTTTGCTGGTTTCGACAATTCGATCGGAGGAAGTCTAGACATGGATGGTTGACTGGGACAGCCAATCCGGCGCACGGCGGCGACACTCGTCGCGTGTCGGAACTGTCCCCACGATTGTCCCTGCGACGCGCCAAAACAGCGTATCCAGAGCCAACACCAGCCAACTCGCTCGATCGGAGATCGCGACTTACGCGCCCGCCGACTGTCCCCTCGATTGTCCCTGAAATTGTCCCTGCCAGCCCTGAAGATTGGTGCCGAACCACGACGCTCCACGCACCGCGAGCGTTGACCCGAAGGCAGCGGTTCTTTTCGGCGACAGCAATGCCGGCAACTGATTGGCACACACCGCTTTGCTCGCATGAGCCGGCGTCGACTCTGTGGCCACTCGCGCGTTAAAGACACCTGAAGGCCTGGTCGTGAGCTAGATCCCGGTGGGGGTCGCCAGGCATCGGTTCTCTGAACCGTTGCGTTCCATGCCGAGTTCGGGGTTTTGAGTGGGCCACGCCCGTCGCGCCCGCCGAGGCGCTGCGACCCGGAGGCGTTGAGCGGCGCAGATGTGCGAACTGAAGGAGCACGCTTGGAAATTGATTCCGCCCGTGCTGACGCACACAACACGAGATAACGTCGGCGTAGTCATTGAACGTGCGTTGGTGCGTTTCAGGCGACCTGCGGCCTGAGGCGAAAGGGCAAGGTCCGGCGAGCACCGCCATTGCCATTGCCGACCATGAAAGCCTGAAGACTCGCCATCGCCTCTCTAAGGATTGCGGCGGCCGAGACGTTCCGACCGCCGCAATCCCTTCTTGCCGCCCAATCGCCAACGTTCAGTCTCTTACTGAGTCGAGCGCATCTCGCGATCGAGCCGGAGCTGATTGTCCACGCTGAACACGCCGAACGTCGTGCGCGCCACGGTTTCAGCCTTCCGGCGCTCAACTTCTGAATTGACCACGCCGATCAGGGTCACGTGGCCGTTCTCCACGACGATGTGAATCGGCGGATTCACCTGGATCGCGTAGTTCCAGAACATCGGATCACGATAGATCTGGCGGGCGATGCTGACCCGCAACTGGTCGTCAAACGTCGACACTGGAAGGGTCGAGATCTTGTTGTCGACCTCTCGAACGCCCGGTATGCGCGCGACGAGACTGCCAATGTCCGACGCCTTGTGCGGCATCGTGACTTTTCCGGTCAGCGTCACGACGCCATCGTGGACGGATCCCTCAACGTCGTCGTAGATCGTGTAGAACACGTACTGACGAATCCGCTTCGCGATTTCGTTCGCGAGTATCTCATCACTTTCGCTGCGCATCACCGTGACATCCGGAGCGACGGAGTTCACGTTAGAGACCGTGACGCGATCGTTCTGCAGCGTCGCGCCGGCGAGGGACGGCCAGCCCAGAACGGCAAAGGCCAGCAACCCAATCGAGAAAGACTTTAGGACTCGCATGGCGTTCCTCCTTCTGCGCTGCGTCGGCAAGGGAGGACGGACCCGGTGGGCGCTCGTCCGAAGGCCCGCTCCCTTCGGCAGCGTTTATTGCGCCCCCTTGTCGGGACGCTTCGTCGGCATCTGACGGACGACCGGCCTGGCAAGTTCCCGGCCCCGAACGTCAGCCGTAGCGGAACGGATGAGGGTGGCCATTGCAATGAACTCCCTTTGGAACCTGGCAGGCGGTCTGATTCGTCTCTCGTACCGGAAGGACACAACGTGTGAGATCAGGTTCATCTCAACAGGAAGGAGGACACATCATGCTGAAAAACGCTCGTCGTTCCGCCTGAGCGATCGCCTTGCTTGCCTGCCTCATGGGAGCGAGTGGTTCCGCGCAAACCTATGACAAGCGCACCGTGTTTACCTTTAGTGGGCCCGTTGCGCTGCCGGGCGTGACGCTCCCGCCCGGTCAGTACGTCTTCCGACTTGCCGATCCGGCCGGCAGCCGGAAGGTGGTGCAGGTATTGAGCGCTGATGGGAAGACACCGTACGGAATGTTCTTCTCGTTGCCGGCGGAGCGATTTGGGCCCGCCTCGACGCCCGAAGTCCAATTCATGGAAGGACAGGGGACGAGCCTCCCTTCCTCTCCTCCAAAGGATCGGAACGTCAGTCGAATTTCACGATCACGACAGTCGCGTCGTCCGGCAACACACGGCCGGCGCGCCGCACGACTTCATCGAGGAGGCCACTGCAGATCTGATTCACGTCGCGTGCCCAGAGATGACCAACCGTCGCCTCGATCCCGGCGACGTCGAAGAACTCGTCCGGAGACGGGCCGACATCTGTGACGCCGTCGGTGAAGAGGACGAGTCCGTCACCAG
>WNFI01064362.1_pt1 | contig 33205 bp, 31 predicted proteins | sample 5400471 | NCBI WGS metagenome assembly WNFI01 (sample SAMN13153348, study PRJNA577476) | soil metagenome | isolation source: 100 cm saprolite on Douglas fir-dominated hillslope | place: USA:California | collected 2013-09-17 | reverse complement strand
AGTGTCGAGCTGGTGGGGCATGCCCCACCAGCTCGACGGCCGTCCGACCGATCACCCTCTGATGCTCTTCGTGTGGCAGCGAACCATCGCCTGGGAGCCAGGTCAGCGGCCGTCCCGTCATTCACCCGAACAGTTGCCTGGGCTCGCGCCCGAACATGCAAGGCAGGGACACACGGATTATGGCACTCCAACGCACTTTTGTCGGCATCGACGTATCGAAGGAATGGCTCGATCTCTGGCTTGCGCCGCTGAAGCGGTTCGAGCGCGCCGGCAATGACGGCGCCGGCTGGGCCGCGGTGATCGGCCTGTTGAAATCTCTCGGCATCGAAGCGGGCATCGTGGTCGCTTTCGAGGCGACCGGTGGCTATGAGCAAGGCCTGCGGCGGGCCTTGCTTGAAGCGGGCTTCGACGTACGGCGGCTCAATCCGCTGCGCGTTCGGCTCTATGCCAAGAGCCTCGGTCGCAACGCCAAGAACGACCGGATCGATGCGCGTGTCATCGCGCGCTATGCCGAGGCCGCAGACACCACGCCCGACATTCTCGATCCGGCGCGCGAGCGCCTGGCCGAACTGGTGTCCCACCGGCGCCGTCTGGTCGATGAGCGCGTCGCCGTCGGCAATCAGACCAACACGCTCCACTGCGTCCTCCTCCAGGCCCAGAACCGCAAGCGCCTGGCGCTGATCGAGCGCCAGATCGACGAAACAGACACCCTCATCCTCGAGGCGGTCGGCCAAGTCCCGAGCCTTGTTGCCAAGGTCGGGCTGCTCAAGACCCTGAAGGGCGTCAAGGACATCACGGCAATTGCCCTCGTCGCCCTGCTGCCCGAACTCGGCCGGATCTCGCGCCGTGCCATCGCCGCACTCGTCGGCCTTGCCCCCTTCGATCACGACAGCGGCAAATTCACTGGAACCCGATCCATCGCCGGCGGGCGCGCCGCGTGCTCGTCACCCTCAACGCCATGGTCCGCGATAACGAGGCGTGGAAACATGCTAAGCCATGCTAAGACACAGTTGCTCCCATCGCTGCGCGATGGGTCCCTTCCTCCCCCGAGGGGCGAGGGGTTCAAATGCGCTCGGCGAACTCCCTCTCCCCAGCGGGGAGCGGATTGGGGTGAGGGGGCCGTTTAGCGAAAGGATTGCCCGGATGCGCCTTGCGTCTCTTGTCGTCGCCGCCGCGCTCTCGCTCGCGGCTGCCTTTCCTGCCGCCGCCGAGGAAGTCGGCAGCTTCCGCAACGACTGGACCGGCAACAGCATCGTCGTCGAGGCGGTGCCGGATCCCAAGGTCGAGGGCGTGACCTGCCACATCACGCGCTTCGACCGCAGCCTGATCGACCGGCTGTCCAAGGGAAACTGGTTCATCGACCCCTCGAATTCCTCGATCGCCTGCCGCCAGACGGGGCCGATCACCATCGGCGACATCAACACCAGCGCGAAGGGCGAGGAGGTATTCTCCGAGCGCCTGAGCCTCATCTTCAAGTCGCTGGCGGTGCGGCGCATCTACGACAAGAAGAACGAGACCCTGGTCTACGTCATCTACAGCCGCCAGGTGAAGGACGCGAGCGCCAAGATGGCGATCTCGACCGTGCCGCTGTTCCGCAGCGAAGTCACCTGGGCGAAAGAGAAGAAGTAGAACAGACGCGATGATCGCCGCCGTCGAATGCGTGGTGATCGGCGCGGGCGTGGTGGGGCTTGCGGTGGCGCGGGCGCTGGCGCGCGGCGGGTGCGAGGTGCTGGTGCTGGAGAAGGAGCGCTGGATCGGCTCCGAGGCGTCCTCGCGCAACAGCGAGGTGATCCACGCCGGGCTGCATTACCCCAAGGGCAGCCTCAAGGCGCGCTTCTGCGTTGCCGGCCGCGACTGGCTCTATGCCTATTGCGCCGAGCGCGGCATCCCGCACAAGCGGCTGGGCAAGCTCACGGACGCCATCAGAGAGGAGGAGCTGCCGATCCTCGAGGGCGTGTGGCGCAGGGCTGCGGCGAACGGCGTTAATGACCTCGAATGTGTCGGCGGCAGCGAGGCGCGCGCGCTTGAGCCGGAGCTTTCCTGCTTGCGCGCCTTTCTCGCCCTCGACCGGCATCGTCGACAGCCACGCGCTCATGCTCGCCTACCAGGCCGAGCTCGAGGCGGCCGGCGGCATGGCGGTGCTGCGCGCGCCGGTGGTCGCGGGCCGCGTCACCGAGCGGGGCTTCGCGCTCGAGGTCGGCGGCGCCGAGCCGATGGTGCTCGAATGCCGGATGCTCGTCAACAGCGCCGGCGTGCATGCGCCGGGTCTGGCGCGCCGCATCGCGGGCATCCCGCCCTCATCGATCCCGCGCGATTATTTCTGCCGCGGCGTCTATTTCACGCTGTCGGGCCGCTCGCCCTTCCGCCACTTGATTTATCCGGTGCCGGAGTCGGGCGGGCTCGGCGTCCATCTGACGCTCGACCTGGCCGGGCAGGTGCGGTTCGGGCCCGATGTCGAATGGATCGACGGCGTCGACTACACCGTCGACCCGCGCCGGGGCGAGCGTTTCTATGGCGCCACCCGCAGCTACTGGCCGGGCCTCAAGAACGGCGCGCTGCAGCCGGGCTATGCCGGCATCCGGCCGAAGGTCAGCGGTCCCGGCGAGCCCGCGGCCGATTTCCTGGTGCAGGGGCCCGCGGATCACAGCGTGCCCGGGCTCGTCAATCTCTACGGCATCGAATCGCCGGGGCTCACCGCCTCGCTCGCCATCGCCGATCAGGTGGCGGCGCTGCTGGACACCCCTGCGGAATCGGCATTCCCGGCTCAGGCCGCGGCGGGCTAGTATGGGTGATCGATCAACCATGAGGTTGCCCATGGCGCGCGTTGCCGCTTTTCCCAACCGGACCGAACCCGGCGAGGCCGGCGAGCGCGAGGTGCGCGTCGCCCTCGCCGCGTGCTATCGCCTCATCGCCCATTTCGGCATGGACGATCTCGTCTTCACGCACATCTCGGCGCGAGTGCCCGGCGAGCCCGAGCATTTCCTCATAAATCCCTATGGCATGATGTTCCATGAGATCACCGCATCGAGCCTGGTCAAGATCGACCACGAGGGCAAGATCGTCGAGGACACCGGCTATCCCGTGAACCATGCCGGCTTCATCATCCACAGCGCCGTGCATATGGCGCGGCCGGAGGTCAACTGCGTGCTCCACACGCATACGCGCGCCGGCATCGCCATCTCTTGCCTGCAAGAGGGGCTGCTGCACATCAACCAGCATTCCGCGATGTTCTACGATCGCATCGGCTATCACGATTACGAGGGCATCGCCCTCGATCTCGACGAGCGCTCGCGCCTGGTGCGCGATCTCGGCGACAAGTCGGCGATGATCCTGCGCAATCACGGCCTGCTCACCGCCGGGCGCACCGTCCCCGAGGCCTTCGAGCTCATGTACTATCTCGATCTGTCCTGCCGCATCCAGGTCGACCTCATGGCGACCGGCGGCAAGCTCAACCGGCTCTCGGACAATGTCTGTCAGCACACGGCGGAGCAATTCGCGAGCTCGCCGACGCCGCGCGGCGAACGCCAGTGGCCGGCCCTGCTGCGCGTCCTCGATGCCAAGGACCCGAGCTACCGGAACTAGCGCCGATTCCGAGAAAGTAGAATACTCTCTGTCGTCATTCCGGCGAAAGCGACGATGGGTAATGTCTCAGTTTGAATTATTTTCATCGCCAAGGTTGGACTTGGGACGGCCGAGCCACGACGGCGCGTAGCTGTCGGCCGCGTTCTTCAGCCGCTCTAGATCGGCGTTGTCGCTCGGTTGCGGCTCGGGCGGGTTCTCCCAAGCGTCGATCACGTCCACCATATCCGACACGCTCCACAGCTTCTCAGTGACGCCAGCGGCCATTGCCGGGGTCACGCGCAGCGTCTTATGGATGCGGCAGAAATTGTAGAACATGAAATGCAGCGACATGGCATGGACGTGGTTCGCGGCCTTTTTGCTGAAAGCATTGGTGAGCCGGGTAAAGCGCCGGTTCTGCATGCGGAGCGTTAGGTTCTGCCGCTCAACATAGCTGGTCGAGATATGCTTGGGATCGGGATTGCCCTCGATCGCACGGCGCTCGGCTCCAATGCACATGGGCGGGCTATACCGCTTCTGCGCTTCCACCGACTCGCCATAAATCTTCACGAGCTGCGCGTAGTCGATTTGGTCGAGGAACGCGTCGTTGACGGCATCCTTGTAGGCGCGCCAGCCATCGGATGTGAGCTGGATACGGTTCGCCAGGCGACCGGAAAGATCGGTGAGTAGCGCGCGAGCACACTCCGCATCGCGGCTGCCGACCCACCATGACGGCACAAGCTTGGTGTCGGCACAGATGGCAACCCACGTCCAAATGTCGCCAGCCGCGCCGCGCTTCGCCTCGGGGACGTTCTTCTGCTTGGAATAGCAGAACGCCCAAATCTCATCGACCTGTACCCGCTTGCACGGCAGGTTCCGGAACGCGCGATCCTGATAGTCCGAGCACGCTTGCCCGGCATCGACCAGCAGCTTCGTGACCGTGTTAATCGACACGTCCGCGAGCCGGCTGGTTGCGCGCATGCTGTTACCCTCACACAGTAGGTTGAGGATTTGAGCGCGCTTATCCTTGGGCAGCCGGTTCATGTAGGAAATATAGATTGACTCCGTCGTATAGTCAATTATATATCGTCGTATCGACGATATTAATCAGGATAACCCACCATGATCTACGCTCCGCCCAAACTTGATACCGCTGATCTGGCGGTAATCGAATTGATAAACGTCCAGCGTAACGTCTTGAAATATCGAATTAATCAGAACCCAGGCAGATGGACCGGCTTTCTGCGCCGAAATACCTTCGCCAAGGCCATGCAAGGGTCCAACAGCATTGAAGGCATCAATGCCAATCTGGCCGAGGCCGTCGCGATCATCGACGACGAAAAGCCGGAATCAATGGAGGAAGAGACGGCCAAGGCCCTCGTCGCGTACCGGATTGCGATGACATACATCATGCGGACGCACGATGACCCACACTTCGAGATCAACCTTCAACTGATTCGAAGTCTCCACTACATGATGTTGAACTACGACCTTACAAAGCTACCAGGCCAGTGGCGTCCGGGTCCTATCTTCGTCGTGCGGGAGGAAAACAAAGAGCGGGTTTATGAAGGGCCAGATGCGGGCAGAGTACCCGGACTGATGGCTGAGCTTGCGGAACAGATCAACAGTTCGCCTGACGGCCTTCCCCCGATGGTTAGGGCAGCACTCGCCCATCTCAATCTTACAATGATACATCCTTTTCGAGATGGAAACGGCCGCATGGCACGGGCGCTTCAAACACTTGTCATGGCACGTGACGGCATACTTGAATCCACCTTTTGCAGCATCGAGGAGTGGCTTGGGCGAAATACCCAAGCTTATTACGATGTGCTTGCGAAGGTCGGCGAAGGCTCATGGCACCCGGAACACGATGCATTGCCATGGATCCGTTTTTGCCTTGTAGCGCACTACCAGCAGGCAGCGACTTTGATTAAGAGGAGCGCAGAGGTCGGGCGCACTTGGGACGAGATTGAGCTTCTGGCGAAAACACACGGGTTACCGGATCGTGCTCAGGCCGCGCTCATGGATGCCGCCTTTGGCTACAAAGTGCGAAACAGCCTGTACCGCGAGGACCAGGAGATTTCCGATGTGGTCGCTAGCCGTGATCTAAAGAGGCTATGCGAGATAGGTCTGTTAGAGCCGATCGGCGAAAAGCGGGGACGCTTTTACATCGCGTCCCAGCAACTGAGGGAGCTACGTGAAAGCTGCCGCGACCGTACACGCGCGGCGAATCCATATCAGTTATTGGATTCAAAAATGGCAGTGCCAGCAGAAAGCCAGCTAGCGCTTCCGGGTGTTTGATTTCTTCTTGGGTCGCGGCGGCTTTCTGTTTTCTGGCCGTTCCGCTGGCCGATTGCCAGTCGCCATATCGACGATCATCTTGGCGAGCTGGTTAGGGTCGCGCGGGCGCTTTCTTGAGCGGTCAGGCATGACTCGAATATCGCACCTTCGCCGCAACCGGAAAAGGGTGTAAATGTCGGAGTCCGCACAACCAACGGAGCGGACTATGGCCTACTCAACGTGCCCGAAGTGCGAGCATCGGTACTTTGAACTCAAGGAGGTCGAACCATCGGGTTCGCGCTTCAAGATGTACTTCGTCCAATGCAGCAAGTGCGGCGCACCGGCTGGCGTCACCGAGTATTTCGACGCTGGTTCAGCGGTTGTGAAGCAGAAGAAGCAGTTGGAGGACATTGAGAGTCGCCTGAGCCAGATCGAGACTTATCTACGGGCGGTCCTTCAGGCGCTACGTCAATAGCCCTCTCGCACGATTCTAGGTCTGGTATGCCGCGCTCGACGTACTCGCGTGTGAAATGACGATTTTTTTTGTCCATCGCTATTTCTCCTGACGGTTTTCAAACTGAGACACTACCCGACGATGAAGTGATTCTGTGCGCTCGGAATCCACTCCAGGCGAACGGGCGGGGCTATTCCCCCTCGGGCCCCGCCTCAACCATCACGGTGACGGTGACCTCGCCGGCGCGGTCGAAGCGCAGGGTGAGCGGAAAACTCTCGTCGAGCACCAGCGGCCCTTTGAGGCCGATGAGCGCGATGTATTTGCGCCCGGGGCGCAGCGCCAGCGGATGGTGCGGCAGCAGCTCGAGATATTCGAGCGGCGCGCCGTCCTCGGCGCGCAGCAGCACCTCCTGCGCGATGGGCGTCGAACCGCCGGCGAGGCGATCGGTGCTGCGCCCGATATTGCTGAGCGCCAGAAAGACCGCGGCGCGGTCAATCACCGAGGGGCGCGACCAAGGATGGCCGATCTCGACGTGGCCGAGCTGGTAGGAATGCGCCCATGCCGCGCGCTCCGCGACAAGCGCGAGAGGGGCGGCGAGAAGGACGCGGCGGCGCATCGCCGCATAACAGCGCGGCGCCGACCGCCAGATAAATCATGACCAGAATCGCCAGATTCATCATCCGCCACTCCCGCGCACAATCTACCCGAGCCTGTTCCAAGGGGGTTAGCGAAACATGAATCTTTCCTCTCCTCGTTGATTGGTTGGTGCTCGGCCCCCGTGCTACGCTCCCCCGCGCTCTCGGTGGCCCTGGCGCAGCGGAGTCGCATGCTGATCGGCGTTCCCAAGGAAGTGAAGCCGCACGAATATCGCGTCGGGCTGGTGCCCGGCAGCGTGCGCGAAGTCGTCCATCACGGCCATCAGGTGCTGGTCGAGAGCGGCGCCGGCGCCGGCATCGGCTTCGACGATCAGGCCTATGAGCGGGCCGGCGCGCGCATCGCGGCCGACGCCGATGCCGTCTTCGCCGCGGCCGAGATGATCGTCAAGGTGAAGGAACCGCAGCCGGCGGAGATCGCGCGGCTGCGGCCGGGCCAGGTGCTCTTCACCTATCTCCATCTCGCTGCCGACCGCGGGCAAACCGAAGGGTTGATCAAATCCGGCGCGACCTGCATTGCCTACGAGACGGTGACCAATGCGCGGGGCGGGCTGCCGTTGCTGGCGCCGATGAGCGAGGTCGCCGGACGCATGTCGATCCAGGTCGGCGCGCATTGGCTGGAGAAGGAGCAAGGCGGCCCCGGCATCCTCCTGGGCGGCGTGCCCGGCGTCGCCGCGGCGAAGGTGGTGATCCTCGGCGGCGGCGTTGCCGGCACCAATGCGGCGCGCGTGGCGATGGGGATGGAGGCTTACGTCGCCGTCATCGACCGCTCGCTGCAGCGCCTCTACGAGCTCGACATGCAGTTCGGCTCGCAGCTCCACACGCTCTACGCCACCATGGAGAACATCGAGCGCGAAGTGCTGAGCGCCGACCTCGTCATCGGCGCGGTGCTGGTGCCGGGCGCGGCGGCGCCCAAGCTGGTGAGCCGCGAGCTGGTGCGGGCGATGAAGCCCCGCGCGGTGCTGGTCGACATCGCCATCGACCAGGGCGGCTGCTTCGCCACCAGCCGCCCGACCACGCATGCCGAGCCGACCTATGTCGAGGAGGGCGTCATCCACTACTGCGTCACCAACATGCCCGGCGCGGTGGCGCGCACCTCGACCTTCGCCCTCAACAACGCGACCTTGCCCTTCGTGCTCGACCTCGCCGACAAGGGCTGGCGCCGCGCGCTCGCCGAGGACCCGCATCTGCGCGCCGGCCTCAACATTCATGCCGGCCGCGTCACGCATGAGGCGGTGGCGCGGGATCTCGGCCTCGATTTCACGCCGCCGGCACAGCTGCTGGCCGAATAGCAGCCATTCCATTTCCGCCCGGCGTTCTTGTTGCTCGGGAATGGCGTCTTGTGCTACGCCCGCATCTAGCGCGTTAGCGAACAAGAACGCGAGCGTCTTGGGATGGAGAATGCCGGATGTCGGATGACCGCAACGGGTCGGGCCGCGGTTCGTGGGCCTACTGGCTGCTGCTGATCCCGTTCATCGCCTTGCTGTGGGTCCCCTCCTACAATGCGGTCGAGCCGCGCTGGCACGGCATCCCCTTTTTCTACTGGTACCAGTTCCTGTGGGTCTTCATCAGCTCCGGGCTGACGGCGTTCGTCTATTTCGTCACCGAGCGGAAGTGAGGGGCGCCCATGCCGATCAACTGGGTGGCGCTGATCGTCTTCGTTGCCTTCTTCGGCTTCGTGACCTTCCTCGGCTTCGCTGCGGCGCATTGGCGGCGCGGCGATCTCGATCTGCTGCATGAATGGGGCCTGGCCGGCGGGCGCTTCGGCACCCTCATTACCTGGTTCCTGCTGGGCGGCGATGTCTACACCGCCTACACCTTCATCGCCGTCCCCGCGCTTGCCTTCGGCAGCGGTGCGCTCGCCTTCTTCGCCGTGCCGTACACGATCATCGTCTACCCCTTCGTCTTCATGGTGTTTCCGCGGCTGTGGTCGGTGGCGAAGCGCCACGGCTACATCACCGCGGCCGATTTCGTGCGCGGGCGCTACGGCAACAAATGGCTGGCGCTCGCCGTGGCGCTCACCGGCATCGTCGCGACGATGCCCTATATCGCCCTCCAACTCGTGGGCATCCAGGTGGTGATCGCCGCCATGGGCATCGAATCGACCGGCTGGTTTGGCGACCTGCCGCTGGTCATCGCTTTCGTCGTCCTCGCGGCCTTCACCTACACCAGCGGCTTGCGCGCGCCGGCGGCGATCGCCATCGTCAAGGATTTGATGATCTACATCACGGTTGCGGCGGTGGTCATCATCGTCCCCCTCCAGCTCGGCGGCTACGCCAAGATCTTCGGCGCGGTGCCGCCACAGAAGCTGATCCTGCCGCCGCCGCCGCCCGGCTCGCTCGGCGCCTACAGCACCTACGCGACCTTGGCCTTGGGCTCGGCGCTCGCTCTATTTCTCTACCCGCATACGATCACCGGCGTGCTCAGCTCCTCGAGCCGGCACGTCATCCGGCGCAACGCCGCGCTGCTGCCGGCCTATACCTTCCTTCTGGGGCTGAATCAATTCCCGGCCTGGTTCGTCGGCTTCGCCTTCGCCGCCATCGGCATCGGCGCGCTGGTGCCGGCGGCGATCATGTCGATCGCCGCCTCCAATCTATGGACGCGCAACATCTACAAGGAATTCTTCAACCCGAGCTGCACGCCGAAGCAGGAAGCGCAGATGGCGAAATGGGTGTCGCTGATCGTCAAGTTCGGCGCGCTCGTCTTCGTGCTCGGCTTATCCTCGCAATACGCGATTTACCTGCAGCTCCTCGGCGGCGTGTGGATCATCCAGACCCTGCCGGCGGTGGTGCTCGGCCTCTACACGCGCTGGCTCAACCAATGGGCCCTGCTGATCGGCTGGGCGGCCGGCATCGTCAGCGGCACCTGGATGGCGGCGAGCGTCAATTTCGCCGCGGCATTTCCGCTGCGTATCGGCGGCCTCACCGCGCCTGGCTACATCGCGGTGTGGACGCTGATCCTGAACCTCATCGTCACCGTGGTGCTGACGGCGATCTTCACCGCACTCGGCGCCGCCAAGCCGCGCGACGAGACCGCGGCCGCCGATTACGTCTGAGCGCTCAGAAGGTCTTGTCGCGCTTGGCCGCGTCGATGTAGCGCTGTGCGTCCTCGGGCAGCAGCAGGCGCTCGCGGACGAGCGCGTTCGCCGCCGCCGTGAGTTTGGCGACGTAGCCGGCATGGTCGCCATAGAGCTCCTCGAGCGACGGGCGCGGATCGCCGCTTTTCGCCCGCTCGGCCTGGGTCTTCGCCAGCGGCGCGTAACTGCCGTCGCGGTCGCACAGCTCGCCTTCGGGAAAGGGCGCCTTGTAGGCGTTCCAGCCGGTGTATGTCGCGAGCGGCGCGGCGATGTCGGGCAGGAGGATGCCCGCGAGCTCGTTGCCGTCGGCCGCGACCTTGGCGACGAGCGGCCGGTATTGCTGCCCGCCGGCCGGCTTGGGTTCGACCCAATCGGCGAAGCGCGCGATGGCGTTGGTGCTGCGCACGACGTGGAATTCGGGGATCGCCGGGAAGCCAGTCGCATCGGGCGCCACCAGCGTGCCGTCGGCGAGATGCGGCACCCGGCTCGTCGGCGGCGCCGTGCCTTTCTCCACCCACTCGTCGAGATCGACCAGCAGCGCGCGCAGCGCCGCCGAGGGGCTGTGCGGGTTGCGCCGGTTGACGCACGGGCCCGCCGCCGGCGTGAGGCCGACGCGGCCCGCGTGCTGCGTGCCCGTGACCATGAACACGCGCGCTTCTGAGGGCAGCTCGACGTCGCGCGTGCCGAGCGGATCGGTGGCGAGCAGCGACGCGCCTTTCTGCCAATACTCGGTCGAGGTGTTGACCTCGATCAGCTTCGGATCGAAGCCGTCATAGCGGAAGAGCGAGCCGCGCTTGCCGGTGATGGGATCGTCGAGCGTCGCGGTCGAGAACGGGAATTCGTTCTCGGGCATGAGGTGATCCTCATGCTGCGTGTTGGTGCGGAACGGCTGGCCGAATTCGTCATTGAGGAAGACGCGGCCGACGCCCGAGATGTGTGTCAGCACGCCGTCGAACACCTTGCGATGTGCCTCGGACTGGTTAAAGCCCTGGGCGATGAAGTCGCGCAAATACCGGCCGCTCTGCGAAATGCCGAAGGCGAGCACCTCCTTCGCATCGATGCAGAGGCCGCCGCAAATGCCGTCGTGATAGCGTAGGAAATCGACCAGATCGCGCGTCGCGGCGAAGCCGATGCCGAGCACCCTCGGGTCCTTGGCATCGTAGGTGAGTTCATAAAGCGAGCCCGGCAGCGGCTTCGTCCCCTCCGGCAGCAGCTTGATGCTGCGCTCGTCGACGAAGGCCCAGCCGTCGGCGGGAATCGCGCGCGCGGGCTCGGCCTCCTTGGCGCGCAGGGTGAGGTGCGCCTTGCCGGTGTCGAGGCTCGCCGCGGCATAGCTGAGCTTGAAGGTGACCGCCTCGGGGGCGCGCGTCCCGCTCACCAGCTCGTCGCGGATGGTGCGGACGATCGGCCGGCCGTTCTCTCGCGCGACCGGCACATGCATGGCCATGCCGTTGTTGGCCCGCGGCGCGTCCGGGTCCCAGCCGGACCACACCATGGTGAATCCGAGGCGGAACAGCAGCGCGTCGCCGGCATCCTCGGCGGTGCGCGGATCGTTGGCGTTGGCGGGCGGCGCGTCCATCAGCCAATGCGTCAGGAATTTGCGGCCGCGGTTGTTGACCTCGTAGAGGAGCTTGTGGTTGCCGCGGTTCGGATCGGCAGGGCGCAGCAGGAAGAAATCGGTGTCGTACTCGACCATGCCGCGGACGTTGCGCGGCGCCTTGTCGAGATCGACGATGCCGCGGTTGCGGGGATCGGCGGGATCGAGCTCGCCCTTGGCCGTGCCGCTGACCCGCTCATAAGCGCCGACCTCGCCGAACGCCGCGCCGTCGGCGAATGGCTCGACCTTGTCGACGACAAGCGCGGTGATCCGCGCTTCGGCGGGTGCGGCGAGCACGACGAGGGCGGCACAGAGGGCGAGCGCGCGCTTCATGGCATGTCCTCCCGATGATGGCGACGCGTTCCGGTCGGTCGCGTCCTATTTGCCGACGAAGACCGGCTTGCGCTTCTCCATGAAGGCGCGGCGGCCTTCGACATAGTCCTTGCTGTCGAAGCAGCGGGCGACCAGCGCCTCGCATCGGCCGCGATCGATCTGCGCGCCGGGTTTGCCGATCTCGGCGACGACGCCCTTCACCGCCCCCATGGTGAGCGGCGCGTTCTCGGCCATGAGCGCGCAGTAGTTCCGCACATAGCCATCGAGCTCCGCTTCCGGCACGGCACGATTGATGAGCCGCATGCCCTGCGCCTCAGGTGGTCGCAGCCCAGCGCGATGCCGAGCCCGCCGCCGATGCAGAAGCCGTGAATCATGGCGATGGTCGGCTTGCTCACCTCCTGCAGCGCCGCCAGCGCGCCTTCGGCGATCTTGTCGTATTGCGCGATGCTGTCGGCGGAGGAGCGCTGCTTCTCGAATTGCGAGATGTCGGCGCCCGAGATGAAGGCCTTGTCGCCGGCACCTCTGAGGACGATGACGCGGACATCGGGATCGCGCTCGAAATGGTCGAGGATGACCGGCATCGCCTGCCACATATCCAGCGACAGCGCGTTGCGCCGCGCCGGATTGTTGAACATCATCCAGCCGATCGCCCCGTCGGTCTCGGCGATCATGCGCTCGGTCGGCGAAATCATGCTGTTCGTCCTCCTCAGACCACGCCGTCGCGGCGCAGCGCCGCTATGGCGTCGTCGTCATAACCGATCTCGCGCAGCACGGCGTCGGTGTGTTCGCCGCGCTCGGGCGTGGGGCTGTGCAGCCGCGAGGGCGTGCGGCTCAGCGTCACCGCCTGCCCGACCAGCTCGATGCGCCCGAGCGACGGGTGATCGACCGGCTGGGCGATGCCGAGATGCTGCACCTGCGGATCGGCGAAGACCTCGTCCATGCGGTAGATCGGGCCCGAGGGGACGCCGGCCGCGTTGATGAGCGCGATCCATTCGGCCGATGTCTTGGTCTTGGTGATCTCCTCGATGGCGGCGTTGAGCTTGTCGCGATTCTTGAGCCGCCCCTTGTCGCTGGAGTAATCGGGATCGGCGGCGAGGTTGAGCGCGCCCAGCACCTTGCACAAGCGCTGGAACATCTCGGCGCCGGCGGCGGCGATGTTGATATGGCCGTCCTTGGTCTTGAAAACGCCGGTGGGGATGCTGGTCGGATGGTTGTTGCCGGCCTGGCCGGGCACCTCCCTGGCGATCAGCCAGCGCGCCGCCTGGAAGTCGAGCATGGCGATCTGCGCCGACAGCAGCGAGGACTCGACATATTGCCCCTCGCCGGATTCCTCGCGCTCCAGCAGCGCGATCAGGATGCCCATGGCGCAGAAGACGCCGGCGGTGAGGTCGGCGACGGGAATGCCGACGCGCACCGGGCCCTGCCCCGGCAGGCCGGTAATCGACATCAGCCCGCCCATGCCCTGCGCGATCTGGTCAAAGCCGGGCCGGTCGCGATAGGGGCCGTCCTGGCCGAAGCCGGAGATGCTGCCATAGACGAGACGCGGGTTGATCTTGCGCAGGCTCTCATAATCGAGCTTCAGCCGATGCTTCACATCGGGCCGGAAGTTCTCGACCACGACGTCGGCGTCCTTGACCAGCCTGTGCAGGACCTCGAGCGCTTGCGGCTTCTTGAGATCGAGGGTGATGCTCCGCTTGTTGCGGTGCAGGTTCTGGAAATCGGGGCCGTGCCGCGCGCCGCCGAGCCCGCCATCGCCCTCGGCCGCTTCGACCTTGATGACTTCCGCGCCCCAATCGGCGAGCTGGCGCACGCAGGTGGGGCCGGCGCGCACGCGCGTCAAATCGATGACCTTGAAGCGGGAAAGCGGGAGCTTGCTCATGATGCCTCGTTGATATGCGCGACCCTCTGCGGGTCGATTTCCAGCCAGACCTTGTCCTCGATCTCGAAGATATCGCCGGGTGGCGCGGCAACGCGCAGCGGCGGACCGCCGGCGCCGGGCGCTACCAGGTAGTCCCAGTACTCGCCGAGATAGGCGCGCTTGACGACGCGCCCCTCGACCCACCAGCCGCCGCCGTTGCCGAGCGCGCGCCGGAGGCCGATGCTCTGCGGCCGCACCGAGAAAAGCACGCGCCGGCCAAGCTTGGCAAATTCCGGAAAGCGGTCGGCGCGCAGCGCGAAGCCGGCGAAGCCGATCTCGCCGCCGGCGAGCGTGCCTTCGAGGAAATTGGTGCGGCCGATGAAGCCGGCGACGAAGCGCGTTCGCGGCCGGTTGTAGAGCGCGAACGGATCGGCGACCTGCTCGATGCGGCCCTGGTTCATCACCACGATGCGGTCCGACGTGACCATGGCCTCGGCCTGGTCATGCGTGACATAGACCGTGGTGATGCGGAAGGCGTCGTGCAGGCGGCGGATCTCGAAGCGCATCTCCTCGCGCAGATTGGCGTCGAGGTTCGAGAGCGGCTCGTCAAGCAGCAGCACTTCGGGCTCGATCACCATGGCGCGCGCCAGGGCGACGCGCTGCTGCTGCCCGCCGGACAGCTCGGCGGGGTAGCGGTCCTTGAGGCGGTCGAGCTGGACGATGCCGAGGATGCGCTCGACCTTCGCCGCGATCTCCCCGCGCGACAATTTCCGCAGCTTGAGGCCGAAGGCGACGTTCTCCGCCACCGTCATGTTCGGCCAGATGGCGTAGCTCTGGAAGATCATGGACATGCGCCGCTTTTCCGGCGGCACCGCGCCGGCCGCCGTGGAAAGAGCGGCGCCGTCCATGGCAATCGATCCTTCGCTCGGCAGGATGAAGCCGGCGATCATGCGCAAAGTGGTGGTCTTGCCGCAGCCGGAGGGCCCGAGCAGCGAGACGAATTCGCCGGCGGCGAGCGATAGGTCGACGCCCGAGACCGCGGCGACCTCGCCGAAGCGCTTGCCGAGGCCGCTGAGCTGCAGCTTCGCCATGGCTCAGCTCCGCCGCAGCATGAAATCCCGCCCCACCAGCCGGAAGCTCACGGCGACCAGGATGACGGTGGCGACCAGCAGCACGCCGCCCAGCGCCGCGAGGTACTCGAAATTGCCCTCGCTGCTGAGGTCGAACAGCACCACCGACATCACCTGGGTGTTGGGCGCGGTGAGGAAGATGGCTGCGCTCAGCTCGCGAGTCGCCGGGATGAAGACGAGGATCCAGGCGGCGATGATGCTCTTGCGCAAGAGCGGCATGACGATGCGGCTCAGCGCGATGAAGCGCCCGCCGCCGACGATGCGCGCCGCGTCCTCCATTTCCGGGTTGAGGCTGCGCATCGCCGCCTCGCAGCTGGTATAGGCGATCGGCAGGAACCGCGTGGTGAAGGCGAGGATGATGAGCGCGGCGGTGCCGTAGAGCGCGACCGGCGGCGCGGCATAGGCGGAATAGAAGCCGATCGCCAGCACGATGCCGGGGATGACGAAGGGCGCGACGCAGAGGAAGGCCAGCGCGCGCGCCATCGGCACCAGCCGGCGGCTAACGATGTAGGCGATGGCGAGCGCGAGGAGGATGGCGAGGCTCGCCGTCGCGGCGGCGTAGACGAAGCTATGGACGATCGATTGCCCGGCCGTGTTGTGCACGAAAAGCACGTACTCGAAATTGCGCAGCGTCAAATTGGCCAGCGACATGCCGCGTCCCCAGGCGCGGCTGAACGCGGCCTGCAGCAGCACGGCGAAGGGCAGCAGCACGGAAATGCCGCCGACGATGAGCGTATATCCCAGCAGCGCCCAGCGCCATGCGCCCAGTTGGATCAGGCGGCGCTCGCCGCCCTTGCCGGTGAGCGAGACATAGCCCTTGCGCCCGAGGCTCTTGCGCTGCACCCAGAAGAGCAGGGCGGTGACGGCGAGGAGCGGCATGGCATAGGCCGCGGCCACTTCGGCCTGGACCGGGAATTCGAAGAACTGCCAGAGCTGCGTCGTAACCACGTTGATGTGTGCGGGCAAGCCGATGATCGCCGGCGTGCCGAACAGCGCGATCGCCTCGAGGAAGGTGATGATGAGGCCACCGAGGATGGCCGGCCACACCAGCGGCAGCGTAACCTTGAGCGTGGTGCGCCAGCCGCCGGCGCCGAGGATGTGCGCGGCGTCTTCCATCTCCGACGACACCAGCTCCAGCGCCGCTGATGTGAAGACGAAGATGTAGGGATAGGAGTAGGCGGCGATGGCGAGGATCAGCCCGGGAAAGGTGAAGATGTTGACGATGCCCGCCTTGGCCCCGGTCACCGCCATCCACAGCTTGTTGAGCCAACCGGCATTGGGCCCGGCCAGCAGGATCCAGCCGATGGCGCCGAGATAGGGTGGCGTGACGAAGGCGCCGAGCACGAGTAGACGGGTCAGATTCTTGCCGGGCATGTCCGTGCGCGCCACCGCCCAGGCCATCGGCACGGCGAAGATGGCTGCGAGCAGGGCGACCCCCGCGCCGAGCAGCAGCGAGTTGCCGAGGGCGCGCAGATGCAGCCGGTCCGCGAACGCCGTCACATAGTTGGCGAGCGTGTATCCGGCGCCCTCCGGCGCCTCGAAGCTCTGCCGCACTAGGATGAAGAGCGGCGTCACCACCAGGAACAGCAGCAGGGCGATGAGCGCGAGCCACAGCAGCATCGCCGGCTCGAAGCGGCGCAACAGCGGCAGCAGCGCGGCGTCGGCCCGCGCCGGCGCGCGCAACGGCAGGAGATCGGTCATCGCACGCTCATGCCGGGGCGACTCACGCGCCGAAGGTGTCCCGCCATCGCTTGATGACCTCGGGAATGCCCTCGGTGATCTCCTCGGCGGTCGGGCGGATGGTCTTTACCTCGGCAAGCGGCTTGGCGCCCGGCGCCGGCCCCACCCCGGGCACCACCGCCGGGCTGAAATTGCGCACCAGGATCTCGGAGGCGTCACGGCTCATCAGGAAGTTCATGAAGAGCCTGGCGGCGTTGAGCCGCCGCGAGTTCTTCATGACCGCGGAGGGCGAGACCATCAGCAGCGCGCCCCAGCCATAGAGGTTGCGCATCTCCACGACCCAGGTGCCGACATAGCCGCTGAAGCCGGGATGGCCGACCGAGATCTGGTCCTTCCATTTGGGATCGAGCAGATCGGGCCAGTTCTTAGGCGCCTCGCTCTCCTTCACCTTGTCCTTGTTGTAGGTGATGCAGATGAGGCCGGCGGAAGTGATGAAATACCCGCCGTCGGGATCGATGTCCTTGAATTGGGGCAGGAGCTGGGCGGCATTGGGCGCGGTGTATTTGAGGAACACGTCCATCGGCTTCAGCCGGACGTAATGGCCGAGATCGGTCGAGCTGAACACGTCGCATTCGGCGATGCCGGTCTTGAGATCCTGGCTGAGGCGCTGGAAGGCGACCTGCGCCGTGGTGCGCACGACATTGGCGCGGATGCCCGGATATCTGGTGGCGAAGGCATTGCCGATGCTTTCGGCGGTCTGGGTGTCGAAATGGGCGGTGTACCAGGTCACCTGGCCCTCGCCCTTGGCGGCGGCGTAGAGCTCCGCCTCTTCGGCGGCGCTCGCGCGGCGCGCCCAGGGCGCCAGCGCCGCGGCGGCCGACGCGGCCGCGGTGCCCTTGAGGAAGGTCCTGCGCTTCATGGCTGTCCCGCTCCCGATGCGTTGTCCCCAGCTCCGGGCCGGGTTTGCCGATTACTATCAGCCTTCGTTCGGGACGGGGCAAGCGCTTCAACCCTTCCGCCGCTGCCGGCGCTGGCGGGCTAGGGACGGGGCTTCTTGGGCGAGCGGTGCGCACAGGATGTCAGCCGCGCCGCGTTCGTTCCGGCGCCGCACCGGCATTTGCGGTTCCCGAGGAATCGACGGCTAAATTCAATAGGTTACTACGGTATTCACCGGGTCTTAAGCGCCTGCGCCGATAATCCGGGGCACGGCGATGACGTCCATCAAGGCGCCATCACGAAACGGCAAAGCCGGGGCGACCCGGCGACGCAAAGCCCCCGGTCTCGAGCGAGATAGCGGGGCTACCGAATGAGGCTTGCTCGTGCGGCTCATCCCTTGCGCGGCGCTGCTCGCCGTTCTCGCCTTTGCCGCGCCGCCGGCTGCGCCCGGGACGGTCGCCGACGCTTACCCCGCCGCGTCGCGCCAAGCGCCGGCGCTGTTCGGCACGCGCGAGATCTTTTCCCCGGACATGGCGCCCTTCGACAAGTGGACGGGCATGCTGGCGCGCTTCCGGCGCGAGCAGGCGGCGGGGCAACGCGCCTGCGCGCGCGTCGCGCCCGCAGCCTGCGAGCCCATCGAGTGGCGCCAGCTCCTCGGCGCGCTGCGCGGCCTCGATCTGCGCGCCAAGCTCGACCGCGTCAACGCCGCGGTGAACCGTCACCCCTATGTCGCGTCGCAGCGAAATTGGGGCGAGAGCAATCATTGGGAGACGCCGTTCGAGTTCTTGCGCAAGAGCGGCCAATGCCAGGACTACGCCATCGCCAAATATATGCTGCTGCGCGCCGCCGGCGTCGCCGCGGCGCAGCTGCGCGTGCTCGTGCTGCGCGACACGCGGCTCGGCCGCGACCACGCCGTCGCGGTCGCTTATGTCGAGGGCGAGGCGTTCCTGCTCGACAACCAGATCGGCGCCGTCGTGACGGCTCGAAGCGTTCACCACTATCAGCCCTACTATTCGATCAACGAGGAGGGCTGGTGGCTGCATATCGGGCCCAACGCACGCTACGCGTCGGCGGCCGACGGCGCCCTCCGTTGAAGCGACCCGGTGCTCAGCCGCGATGAAGCTCGACCAGCAGAAAAAAGCCGTTTGCCGCCAGCAACGCCGCCGCCATAGCGAGCAGCGCGCACAGCCACAGCAGCGGGCGCGAGGCGGCGACGATGCTCACCGAGCCCAGCACGATCGCGATCTGGAGCAGCGCGCGGGCGTAATCGAAATTGAGGTCGCGCCGCTGCGCGTGGTCGCGCTCCGCTTCGAACTCGCGCGCCTTGGCGGCCAGCTCCTGCTTGCCGCTGCCGGTGGCGGGGTCGCTCTCGTAGCGCTGCACCGTCGCCCGGTACTCGGTGACGCGCCGGTTGAGCGGCTCGCGCACGGAAGCCGGCAGGTCCGGCCGCGTCGCCAGCAGCGCCTCGAGCGTATCGGCGGCGAGCTGGTAGGCGGTCTGGCGCTCGTTACGGGCCTGGTAGAAAGCGTAGGTGTCGGAAGCGAGGATGTTCGCGTTCATCGACTCCTTGACGGCGTGCTCGCCGCCGAGGCTGGCGATGGCCAGCAGCATGCCGAGCACGCCGAGGAAGACCGCGGCGCCGCGGCGGAAGCGCTCGTCGCTATGCGTCTTGTGCATGGTCTCGGCGATGGCGTCGCCGACTTCATGGGCTTCCACAATGTCTCCTGAGTTGCGGCAGAGGCGCCGGCGCGAGCATGCCGCGTTCCCGGCGGGGGTCAAGGGGCGTGGCGCCGCAGCTCAGCGCCATTCTCGACTCGACCTCGGTCACCCCAACCGCTTAGGATCGGGGCGCCCCGCAAGGGGAGAGGAAAACTAGAAGATGGATGTCCAACGCCTAATAATAGAGCATGGCGCGTGGTTCTACCCGTTCACCTTTGCTTTAACTTTCATTGAGGGCGAGACCTTCGTTCTCGTCGCCGGATTCGCGGCGGCACAAGGTCTCCTGAACGCGCCGCTCCTGCTGCTTGCCGCCTGGCTCGGAAGCTTTGCCGGCGACCAGTGCTATTTCTGGATCGGCCGCAATTTCGGGCTGCGGCTGCTATCGCGCCGGCCGATCTGGCGCGCCCGGGTCGATTCGGCGCTGGGCTGGATCAAGCGCTACGACACGTGGTTCATCCTGAGCTTCCGCTTCATCTATGGCGTACGCAATTTCTCCTCCTTCGCCCTCGGCATCAGCGGCATCGCCTGGCAGCGCTTTCTCATCCTCAACCTCACCGCCGCCTTCCTGTGGGCCGTGGTGTTCGTGGGCGCGGGCTATTTCTGCGGCCGCGCCTTCGAGCGCATGCTCGGCGAGTTCGCCGACCAGTTCAGCATGATCATGCTCGGCCTCTTCGCCTCGTTCCTGGTCATCGCCGGCATTCTCCATCGCCTGCGTCGCCGTCGCCGCCGCGCCGCCGCGGCGGCGGCCTCGCCTTCCTCCTGAGCGCGCGCCCGGCCATCGCCGGTCCTGCCGACATCCCCGCAACTTTTCGACGGTTCATTGCGAATGTTCAAGATCAACAGCACAGCCCTCGTGCTGTCTTGCATCGTCGCCAGCGCTGCTGGGGCGACGGAGGAATGCTTGCGGCCCGCCGAGGCCCGAGGCCGAGCAGGCCATCCGCTTCCAAACCGAGCTGATGGTGGTGAGCGAGACATGCCGCGAGCAGACCTATCCGCGCTTCCTCCACCGCAACTGCAAGGCGGTGGTCGACTATCAGCAGCGGATGATCGAGCGCTATCGCCGCACCGGCGCGCCGCGGCCCAGGGCCAGTCTCGACACCTATATGACGCAGCTCGCCAACCAGATCTCTTTGCAGGTGAGCGCGGAGCCCGTCGAGGCGCTGTGCCGCGATCAAACGGATTTCCTGGCGACCGCCGATACGCTCGACGCCAAGAAATTCCGCCGCTACATCGCCAAGCAGGCGGTAGAGCACGCCGCCGAGCATCGCCGCTGCGACGATTGATCCGGACCGAGGATCAGGCGGGCGTCGCGGGGGCGGGTGAGGCGTTGCGGCAGTGGCGCTGGAAAGCAGGCGGCGCGCGACGAGGGGGTGACGTTTTCAATCGCCGAATCATTGTAAGATCACCTGCCCGACACGGACGGGCGCAGAGCGCTTAAAAATTCGTCGCCGAGAGCCGCAGCGAAACGACGGCGCCGGTGAGGGCGATCGCCGCCATGGCGAGGTAGGCGAGGCCGCCCCCGGCCGCATAGAGCGGGCCAATCACCAGTATGATCAGGCCGGGTCCGATCGACCCGACGACGGCGGTGTAGAGCGCTTGACCCGTCGCGGCTTGCTCGGCCGGGACGGTGCGCGCGAGATGATGCATGGCGCCGAGATGCGCCGCGCCGAAAGTGAAGGCGTGCAGCAGCTGCACCAGTGCGATCGCCGGAACGGCCGTGGCGAAAGCGGTCACCGTCCAGCGCACGAGGCCAGCGCCACCGCCCAGCGCGATGAGGCCGAGCGGGCCGATGCGGCGCAACAGCGGCGCGCCCCAGAAGAACAGCACGACTTCGGCGAGCGTGCCTTCCGCCCAAAACACGGCGATCGTCGTGTCGGAGATGCCGAGGGCCCGCCAATGCAGCGTGCCGAAGATGTAGAGCACGCTGTGGCTTCCCTGCACCAGCGTCGCGGCACCGAGAAAGACGAGCATGCGCGGTGTGGCCAGCGCGCGCCACTCCGGCGAGCGCGTGCGGCGTGCCAGAGCGCTGCCTGCCGGCAAGGCGAAGCAGGCGGCGAAGGTCAGGGCGGCGCCGCCGATCAGGAGGTACAGCACGGTGTCCGCGGCGCGCCCCTCGAGGACGCGGCCAGCGATCAGCAGGGTCGCGATGAAGGCGAGCGAGCCCCAGAGGCGGACGCGGCCGTAATCGAGCTTCCCGGCGTAAGCGCCGGCAAGCGCCAGGTTGTCGCCGAGGGGCATGAGCGAGCTGAGAAACGCGCCCGCCGCCGCGCTCAGCAGCAGCAGGGCGGCGAAGCTCTGCGCCCACAGGCAGAACAGGAAGGTTGCGGCGGTCGCGCAGCTCAGCATCAGCATGATCCGCCGCGGCTCGCCGCTGCGATCGGCGGCCATCCCCGCCAGCGGATTGGCCGCCGCCTTGACCCACTGGCCCACGGCGAAGAGCACGCCGAGCTCTTCGGCCGAGAGCCCGCGCGCACCGAGCCACAGCGGCCAGAACGGGATCTGCACGCCGAACACGACGAAGATCGCAACGTAGAACAGCGCAAGGCGCAGCGAGGTGACGGTGGGCATTGCCGCGCAGTCTGCGATGCAGGCGCGGGCTGCGCAACTGCCGCGGCGCCTTGACAAGGTGCCCGGCCAGCCGCATCTCCCTGCGTCGCGCCGCCATTGGCCGCATGCGAGGAAGGGCTCGTTTGAACGATCTCGTCGACCTCGGTGCGCTCAGCGCTCTCCTCTCGGTGGTGATCATCGACATCGTGCTGGCCGGCGACAATGCCATTGTCGTCGGCATGGCGGCGGCCGGCCTGCCGGCGCAGCAGCGGCAAAGGGTGATCGTCATCGGCATCGCCGCCGCGACGGTGCTGCGCGTCGCGCTCGCGACCGTCGCGACATGGCTGCTCGCGATCATCGGCCTCACCCTGGCGGGCGGCGTGCTGCTGCTGTGGGTCGCGTGGAAGTTCTCTCGCGAGCTGTGGCCGCGCCATAACGCGGACGCCGGCGGCGGCGAGCCTCGCCCGCCTCCGGTCAAGACCTTCCGGCAGGCGGTGGTGCAGATCACCGCCGCGGATGTCTCGATGTCGCTCGACAACGTGCTGGCGGTCGCCGGTACGGCGCGCGACCACTTCTGGGTGCTGGCGCTCGGCCTCGTGTTATCCGTGGCGTTGATGGGCCTCGCGTCGAACTTCATCGCGCGGCTGCTCGCCCGCTATCATTGGATCGCCTGGATGGGGCTCGGCATCATCACGGTGGTGGCGCTGCGCATGATCTACGAGGGCTCCGCCGAGGTGCTGCACCTGACCGTCGCACCGCGCCCCCGTTGACGCGCGCCCGCGTCGAGCGCGCATGAAAAAGCGGCCAGAGAATTCCCTCCGGCCGCCCGATGAGAGTCCTTCTCGCTTCCGCTTATTTAGAGCTGCCCGAACCGGTCGACGAGCCGCCGCCCGAGGAGGAGCTGCCCGGCGTGGTGGTGCTGCTCGGTGGCGAATTGCCCGAGGGCGAGCTGCCGGCGCCCGAGGAGCTGCCGGACGTGCCGGAGGAGCTGCTGCCGCTCGACGGCGACGTGGTCGAGCCGGCGCCGCCCGACGGGCTGGTGGCCGAGCTGCTGCCCGACGAGGACGGCGAGCGCGGCGTGGCGGTCGAGCCGCTGCTCTTCGAGCCCGAATTATCGCAGGCGACCAGCGAAGCGGCCGAGAGGAAAGCCGCTGCAATCAGCCATCTTTTTTCCATCAGATCGTCTCCATGTGGCTGCACGTGCTCCGGCCTCCGGAGCCACGAGGCTTGATGCGTTACCGTGACCCCAATAACAGAACGCGGCAGGCAAAAATTCCGTGCCCGATTTTCCTCACATTGCGAAATCGCGCCCGTTCTCACGCACTGGTTTCGTGTTGCTGAGCTGGCTTGCTCATACGGATAACATGGAATACCCGCGAGGGTTCTCCGTTCGTGTGGGGTGTTCGAGGCTCGTCGGCACGCAAGGAGCATTTGGCCGAACGGATGATGCAACCGGCCCTGGCTGAGCATATCGCGGCGCTTCGACGGTACGCCCGTGCGCTGTTGGGCGATCGCATCGATGCGGATGATCTGGTGCAGGACTGCCTGGCGCGGGCGTTGTCGCGCGCGCATCTGTGGCGGCCCGGCACCGATCTACGCGCGTGGCTGTTCACGATCCTGCACAACATCCACATCAACAATCTGCGCAGCCGCCGGGCGCATGTCGCCGCGAACGAGGATTTGAGCTATGGCCGCACCGCGCGCGCCATGGCGGCACTCCCCGACCAGGACGCGCGCCTCGAGCTGCGCGACCTTGAGCGCGCCCTCGACCGCATCCCGGACGAGCAGCGCCAGGTGCTGCTGCTCGTCGGCATGGAGGGGATGAGTTATGACGAGGCGGCGCGCGTCGTCGGAGTGCCGATCGGCACGATCATGTCGCGGGTCGCGCGCGGCCGCGATGCCTTGCGCCGCAGCATGATGTTCGCGGAGCCGTCGCTCGACAGCGCTGGCGACGGGCGCGCGCGCCATTTGCGGCGGGTGAAATGAGCGCCATGATCTTGCGGATCGACGAGCATGAGCTTCATCTTTACGTCGATGACCATCTCGGCGAGGCGCGCCGTCGCGTCGTCGAGGCTTTGCTGCGCGATCACCCGGAGGTCGCGGCGCGGGTGAGCGACTACCGACACCAGAACGAGCTCATGCGCCAGCTCTTCGATCCCGTCGGCAGTGCGCCGCCGACGGACGACCAGGAGCGGCTGCTGCGCGCGCTCGGGCAACGTCTCGGCCGCTCCAGGCTGGCGACGCTGTGGCGGCCGGCCATGGCGACGGCGGCCGGGCTTCTCCTGGCAGCGACGCTGGGTGCGGTCGGCACGGAGTATTACGACGAGCGCACGGCGGTGGTGCCGGAGCCGATGCCGAGCTTCGCCGATACCGCGGCGCGCGTGCACAGCTTCTATGCCGGCGGAGCGAGCGAGCCGACTGAGTTCGGCGCCGATGCCGCAACCAAGCTTGGCACGTTGCTCGACAAGCGGCTGGGTGCGCCGCTGCGATTGCCGGATCTGAGCCAGAAGGGGTTCAGCCTGGTCGGCGGCCGGCTTCTGCCGGCGGTCGATGGCGCCGCCGCCCAGCTCCTCTACCGCGATCAAGCCGGACGTCTCGTCACCGTGTTCCTCGGTCCCGCCGACAAGACGCGGCTGACGGCGACGCAGGCGACGGAGCGCAAGGACCTCTCGCTTTACGCTTGGCTCGACGGCCGCATCGGCGTCGCCGTTGTCGGCGGGCTCAGCGGTGACGAGCTGCGCGGCATCGCCGAAGCGGCGCAGCGATCGCTGTTGCCGCCGCCGAACGGCGCCCGCTCCGAGGAGCGGCCGGGCGTCACACCCGACAAGGACGGGCATCCCGAGGCCTCGCGCACCTAAGCGCTGCTAGTCTAGCGGCGGTTGGCGAGGAAGATGCCGAGAAAGATGAGGGCGCCGCCGGCGAGGTGGAAGCCGGCGATGCGCTCGTTCAGGAACAGGTAAGCGAGCCCGGCCGAGAAGAGCGGGATGAGGTGCGAGAAGAGGCTGGCGCGGCTCGGGCCGATCGCCGCCACGCCGCGGTTCCAGCCGAAGAAGGCGATCACCGCGGGAAAGATCCCGACATAGAGATAGCCCATGAGCGCATCGGGCGTCGTCGGCAGCGGCCGGCCAGCCCATGACTCCGCGAGGTGCAGCGGCACCAGCGTCAGCGCACCGATGCCGAACAGCACCGCCAAGAGCGCGACCGGCGACAGCTCCGGCGGCCGGCGACGCAGCAGCACGGTATAGACCGACCAGGTCGCCACGCTCACCAACATGGCGATGTCGCCGCGGTTGATCGACAGCGCAACGAGCGCGGCGGGGTCGCCGCGCAACACGATCACCAGCACGCCGGCGAGCGAGACGAGAATGCCGGCGAGCTGCCACGGCGTGGCGCGCTCGCGGTTGAAGGCGAAGGCGGCGAGCAGCGTCAGCATCGGCCCCGCCGAATTGACGAGCGCGCCATTGAGCGCCGTCGTCCATTGCAGCCCGATATAGGAGAGGCTGTTGCATATGGTGACGCCGAGCAGCCCGAGCAGCAGCAGGATCCGCCAATGCCGTCCGAGGACCGCGCGCTTGGCGACGATCTCGGCGCCGGCAAAAGGCAGCACGAGGACAAAGGCGATGCTCCAGCGCATCAGGCTCAAGCCCAAGGGCGGCACGGTCCCGGCGAGCGCGCGCCCGATGATCATGTTCCCCGACCAGGAGAGCATGGCGACGACCAGCAGGAGATAGGCGCTCGCCGCGGCGACGCCGGGGCGCCCGCGCTCGGTCGTCCGCGGCTCCGCCATGGTTCTTTCACGCCCCGGCGCGGACATTGCGGCGGATGTGGCGGCTAGGCCGGCGCGGCGCTGCGCGCGTCGCCGCCGGCGAATTGCGTGTTGTAGAGATCGGCGAAGACGCCACCCTGGCGCAGCAGCTCGGCAAAGCCGCCCTGCTCGGCGATGACGCCGTCGCGCAGCACCAGGATCAGGTCGGCGCTGCGCACCGTGGACAGGCGATGCGCGATGATGAAGGTGGTGCGGCCCTCGGTGAGCCGGGCGATCCCCTCCATGACCAGCGCCTCGGTCTCGACATCGAGCGCCGAAGTCGGCTCGTCCAGCACCAGGATCGGCGCGTCGCGCAGGATGGCGCGGGCGATGGTAAGGCGCTGCTTCTCGCCCTCCGACAGCGAGGCGTTGTCGCCGAGCACCGTCGCATAGCCCTGCGGCAGCGACACGACGAGATCATGGATGCGCGCGAGCCGCGCCGCCTGCTCGATCTCGGGGTCGGCGGCGCCAGGGCGGCCATAGGCGATGTTGTCGCGCACGGAAATGGGGAAAACCAGCGGCGGCTGCAGCACCATGGCGATCTGCTGGCGCAGCGATTTGAGGCGGTATTCGCGCACATCGACGCCGTCGATCAGCACGCTGCCGGTGGTCGGGTCGAAGAAGCGCGGCACCAGGCTGAGCATCGTCGACTTGCCGGCGCCGGTGGCGCCGACCACCGCCACCTTGGTGCCCTGCTCGACGCGCAGGCTCACCTCGCGCAGCACCGGCATCTCCGGACGATAGCGGAAGCTGACCTGCTGCCATTCGACCGCGCCGCGCGCGCCCTGCGGCGGGAAGGCGCGCTGCCCGTCCTCGAGATCGGCCTCGGTGTCGAGGATCTCGAAGCAGCGCGCGGCGCCGATGCGCGCACCGGCGATCAGACCCCAGCTCTGCGTGATCTGGTTGACCGGCACATAGAGCAGCGCCAGGTAGGAGATGAAGACGACGAGCTGGCCGAGCGAGAGCTGGCCACCGAGCACCGAGCGGGCGCCGACATAGACGACGAGCGCGGTGCCGATGGCGATCAAGGTATTGACCGCGGCGGAATAGAGCGTCTGCCAGCTGTAGAGCGAGAGCGTCGCCTTGAGGCTGGCGCGGCTCGCGCCGATGAAGCGGCCGTATTCCTCCTCCTCCTTGGTGAAGGCCTGCACCACCTTGACCGAGCTCATGGCCCATTGCACGAGCGTGTAGACCATGCTCTCGCGCTCGCGCACTTCCGTGGCGAGGGCGGCGATCCGGCGGTTGAAGACGGCGATCAACGCGAAGAGCCCCGGCACGATGGTGAGCGAGAGCAGCGTCAGCAGCGGATCGATCGGGATCAGCACCACCAGCATGCCCGCCAGCAGCACCAGCGCCGAGATAATCGGCAGCAGGCCGTTCATGATCATGGTCTGGACGGCGAAGCTGTCGGCGGTGATGCGGTACATGAGGTCACCGACCTTCTGCCGGCTGTGGAAGGCGAGCGACAGGCGCTGCAGATGGGCGTAGAGTGCGCCACGCAGGTCGTTGACCATGCGCTGGCCGACGCCGATGGTGGTGTAGTTGTGCAACAGCGCCAGCAGGCCCGCGCCGAGGTTGACGACGACCAGCGCGATGCAGGCGATGACCAGCAGCGCGCCCGGCGAGCGGCTCGCGAGCCACGGCGCTGCGACCGGCTTCCCGCCCAGCACATGGTCGATGACGAGCTGCAGCGGCCACGGCTTCAACAGGTCGAACGCGGCGATGAGAAAGACCTGCAGCAGCGCCCAGGCGAAGCGCGCGCGATAGGGGCGCAGATAGGGCAGGAACTTCCAGGCGAAATCGCCCATGGGCGCGATGACCCGCGTCAGGCGGCGCGCGGCGCTTCGACTGGCGCAGCGGGGTCGCCCGCCGGCGCCACCGGCGTCAGTTCGGCCTGCTTCGCCACCGTCTCGATGATGCCGTGCATCAGCTTGCCGAACTCGACCGTGCGATAGGCGATGAGCGCGCCCTGGGAGAGCCCGAGCAGGCCGATCGCCGCGGCCGCGGCCGGCGCGTCGACGATGAGCGCCGCTGCCGTTGCCGCGGCATAGGCGCGCAACGCGACGGCGGAGAAGCGCGACAGGCGCATGGCGCAGCGCACCTGCAGCAACCGCTTCATGCCGCCGTGGTTCTCGGTGCAGACGAGGACGAGGGCGCGGCTCCACAGGCCGCGCGCGATCTTGATGTCCCAGTCGTTCCAGCCCTGGTCGGTGACGATGAAGTATTTCTGCGGCGTGAGGAAGCGCATGAGACCGCCGAGCAGCATCTCCTTCTCCTCGCCGCGGTCGCTCCAGTAGGAGAGATAGAAGGCGCGCTCGCGCCAGGAGATGCGCGCGGGTTGGCGCGCCTCCGCCACAGCCTCGGGAGCGCGCTCGCGATTGCGCATTTCGCGCAAACGCCATTTGAGCCGCTCCCAGCCGCGCAGCGTCGGGCCGATATAGATGAGAAGCGCGACCAGCGCGCGCGCCTTGAGGCCGCGGAAGCGCTTGTCGATCGGCGCCTTGAGCGCGCCGTTGATGCACATCGCCCAGGTGGTGAGCAGCGGCACCGTCAGTAGCCACGCCCAGCCGCCGGCGATCACGCCGGCCAGCGCCAGCACGACCGCGATGATGTTCCACTCGAAGCTCAAGGGCAGGAACTGCGCGAGCGAGGAGGGCGGCTCGTAGAGCGTCTGGAACAGGCCACGACCGAACACGCCGGAATAGATCAGCGGCTTGCGCGACAGCATCAGCGCCGCCGAGAGGTCGCCGTAGATGCGGCCGAGCCACTTCGCCTGGCCGAACAAATTGAAGCGGAACGGATGCTTGCTATAGACCAGCGCCTCCGCTTTGCCGTAGCCGCGCTGCTGGCCGATATAGGCCTTCACCGTGTTGCGGCGGAAATGCCAGACCACCGCGGCCGGGCTGAAGCCGATGGTGTAGCCGGCATCCTGGAAGCGCCAGCAGATGTCGACATCGTCGCCGGCGGCGCGGTAGATCGGGTCGAAGCCGCCCATGCGCAGCAGCACGTCGCGGCGGAACGCCATGTTGCAGCCGGCGATGTGCTCGGCGACGTCGTCGGAAAGCAGCACATGCGTCGGTCCGCCCGGCGACACCGCGACCGCCGCCGGCACGAGATTGTCCTCCGGCGGCGGGAAATTGGGCCCGCCGCAGGCGACCAGATCCGCCGTCTCCATTTTGGCGACGAGATAGCTGAGCCAATCGAGATCGGCGACGCAGTCGCTGTCGGTGTAGGCGACGATCTCGCCGGTCGCCGCCTCGGCGCCGACGTTACGCGCCACGCTCAGCCCCTTGTTCTGCTGGCTGATGATGCGGCAATAGCTGAATTGCTCGGCAATCGCCAGGGTGCGGTCGGTCGAGCCGTCATTGACGACGATCACTTCGTAGTCGGGGTAGTTGAGCGTCTCGAGCGAGGCGAGACACGGCTCCATGGTGCGCTCGGCATTATAGGAGCATACCACTACGGAGACGCGCGGATAGCGCGGCAGCGCCGGCGGGATGGGCCCGGTGTAGCGCTCCTGCACCGCGGCGAAGGCCGGCTTCTTCAGGCGCTCGCGGCTGACCAGGCCGAAGGTCCAGTCCTCGATCACGTGCCCGCCGGTGAACCATTCGTCTGTCCAAGCGAAGACGAAGGTGCCGGCGGCGCCCATCTCGAACGCGGTGCGGACCTGCCAGGAGAGAATCTGCGCCTGCTCGGTCTCGCCTTCGCGCATCGAGTCGATGCCGAATTCGGTCAGCACCAGCGGCCGGTCGACGGCGAGGTTGTGGAGGCGCGAGAGGTAGCGGCGGAAGGCCTGCTCGTGATGCAAGTAGACGTTGAAGCAGAGGAAATCGGTGAAGTCGATGGTGAGATATTCGGTGGAGGGGAAATTGGCGTAGCTGACGAGCCCAGTCGGGTGGATGGCCTTGACCGCGGCGACGAGTCGCTTGAGGAAGGCGCGCACGCGCTCGGGCCCGTGCCAGCGCACCATGTCCGGCGGGATCTCGTTGCCAATGAGGTAGGCGAAGATGGCGGGATGGCCCTCTAAGCCGCGCACTGCCTCAGCCACCGTGCGCACGATCTCCGCCTGCATCCCCGGGTTGTCGAGGAAGGTGATGTGCTGCGACCAGGGAAGGCCGGCGAGCACCTTGAGCCCGGCCTCGGCGGCGAGATCGAGCAACCACAGCGGCGGCACGGTGAACACCCGCACGGTGTTGGTGCCCATCTCCGCCATCAGCCGGAAATCGCGCCGGACGGTGTCGGGCTCGGGAAACTGCGTGCCGTGCGCGGCCGGAGCGAAGGGTCCGTAGGTCACGCCCTTGACGAAGAACTTGGCATCGCCGGCAAAAAAGAACTTGCCTTGCACGCGAACCGCCGCGCGGTCTTCGTCCGGATGCGCCTCATGGCGCGCCGCGACGGCGGTCTCGACCGGCTCCATTATGCGCGAACTCCCGTGGCTTTCCGGCAAACGCCGAACCACCCGTCCCGACCCTTCGCGGCCGGGACCGGCGGATTGCCCCCCGTCGGCTGCGACGCAGGCTTGTCGGCAGAACGGCGGCGTCGCGCGCACTATTCCGCGGCCGGGATAGCGCCGCAGAATGCGAACGCTGTCAAGCGCCGCGCGAGAATTGACTCAGTCGCCCGCCGCCTCGGCCACGGCGAAGCGGCGGCGGTGCCACGTCCAGGCGGTGGCTATGATGGTGTCGAGATCGGAGACGCGCGGCGTCCAGCTCAGCGTGCGGTTGGCCAGCGTCGCATCGGCGACGAGGCGGGGCGGGTCGCCGGGGCGGCGCTCGACCTCGCGCCGCGGGATGGGCTGCCCGGTGACGCGCTCGGCCGCCGCGATCACCTCGCGCACGGAATGGCCCTGGCCGGTGGCGAGATTCAAGGCGATGCTGGCGCCGCCATGTTCGAGGTAGTCGAGGGCCAGCACATGCGCTGCGGCGAGATCGGTCACATGGATATAGTCGCGGATCGCCGTCCCGTCGGGCGTCGGATAGTCCTTGCCGTAAATGTCGATCTGCGCGCGCCGGCCGAGGGCAGCGTCCAGCACCAGCGGGATGAGATGCGTCTCGGGCTCGTGATGCTCGCCGACCTCGCCCTCGGGGTCGGCGCCGGCCGCGTTGAAATAGCGCAGGGCGACATGGTCGAGCCCGTGCGCGACGCCGTGCCAATGGAGCGCCCGCTCGATCATGAGCTTGCTCTCGCCATAAGGATTGACCGGACGCTGCGGCATGGTTTCGCGGATCGGCAACGCCTCGGGGATGCCGTAGGTGGCGCAGGTCGAGGAGAAGACGATGCGGCGGATGCCCGCCTCGCGCATGCTCTCGAGCAGCCCGAGGCTGTTAACCACATTGTTGCGGAAATAGAGTTCGGGCTTGGCCATGGATTCGCCGACATAGGCATAGGCGGCGAAATGCATGACCGCGGCAATATCGAACCGGCGCAGCGTGTCGGCCACGAGCGCGCCGTCGGCGAGATCGCCCTCTACCAGCGGGCCCCAGCGCACCGCCTCGCGATGGCCGTAGACGAGATTGTCGAAGGTGATCGGCGCATAGCCGGCCTGCGCCAACGCCTTGCAGGCGTGGCTGCCGATATAGCCGGCGCCGCCGGTAACCAAGATTGCCTTGCTCATGCGCGCTCGCCGCGAGCGTGGGGCCGCTGCCAAATGACGATAACGGGCGGGGGGCAGCCAGCTATCCCGACGCCACGTGTTCGGCCGGTGATACGATGAACGCGGGGAGCCGACAAGTGCGCGATCGGGGATGCTCTTGCCGCCACCGCAAGGCGAGCGCGCGGCAAACCGCCGCATGAAGGCGCCGAGGGTTGACCAAAGACAATCATGGCCTTTACCCAAGACGAGATGCGGCGATTGCTTGACGCGCGAGCTGCAATCAGGAATAAGTGAGCTGGGGTTGCACAAAACCCAGGGAACTGGTTCATCCGGTATTGCGGGCCCCGCCGTGGTGCGGGGTTCTTCCTGCTTAACCACGTTCGCGGCGGCCGTGTCGAAGAGCGTCGGTGTGTAACGAATACCGCGCGAAGGGACGCCTACGCGCGGGAAACGTGAAGAGGAATTTTGCCCCGAGGAGGATCGTTCTAGGGGCGTTGCTGGGCAGGAGTGGCCATGCGCATTGCAGTGATCGGCACCGGTTATGTGGGACTCGTCTCCGGCGCGTGCTTTTCCGAGTTCGGCGTCTCCGTCACCTGCGTCGACAAGGATGCGCAGAAGATCGCGCGCCTGCAGCAGGGCGACGTGCCGATCTACGAGCCCGGGCTCGATCAGATCGTCGAGAGCAACGCGCGCGCCGGACGCCTCGCCTTCACCACCGATCTTGCTACCGCGGTGGCCGGGGCGGACGCGGTCTTCATCGCCGTCGGCACGCCGTCGCGCCGCGGCGACGGCCATGCCGATCTCACCTATGTCTTCGCCGCCGCCGAGGACATCGCCCGCGCGCTCACCGGCTATGCCGTGGTGGTCACCAAGTCGACCGTGCCGGTCGGCACCGGCCGGCACGTCGCCGAGATCATCCGCAAGGCGCGGCCCGAGCTCGCCTTCGACGTGGTGTCGAACCCGGAATTCCTGCGCGAGGGCTCGGCGATCCAGGATTTCATGCGCCCCGATCGCGTCGTCATCGGCGCCGAGAGCGCCCGCGCGCAGGGCGTCATGCGCGAGCTCTATCGCCCGCTCTACCTGATCGAGACGCCGATGATCTTCACCGCGGTGGAGACGGCGGAGCTCACCAAATACGCCGCCAACAGCTTCCTCGCCACCAAGATCTCCTTCATCAACGAGATCGCCGATCTGTGCGAGCAAGTCGGCGCCGACGTGCAGGACGTCGCCAAGGGCATCGGCCTCGACGGCCGCATCGGCCGCAAGTTCCTCCATGCCGGCCCTGGCTATGGCGGCTCGTGCTTCCCCAAGGACTGCCTGGCGCTGGTGCGCACCGCGCAGGAGGCGGGCGCGCCCATCAGCATCGTCGAGACCGTGGTCGCCGCGAACGACGCGCGCAAGGGGCGCATGGCGCAGCGCATCATCCGCGCCTGCGGCGGCAGCGTCGAGGGCAAGAGCATCGCCGTGCTCGGCCTCACCTTCAAGCCCAACACCGACGACATGCGCGAAAGCGCGAGCCTCACCATCGTCCCGGCGCTGCAGCGGGCGGGCGCGGCGATCCGCGCCTTCGACCCCGAGGGCATGGAAGAGGCGAAGGAGCTGCTCGACGGCGTCGCCTTTTGCGCCGGTGCCTATGATGCGATGGAGGGCGCCGACGCCGTCGTCATCATCACCGAGTGGAACGAATTCCGCGCGCTCGACCTCAAGCGGGTGCGCGCGCTGCTGCGCTCGCCGACGGTAATCGACCTGCGCAACATCTACAAGCCGGCCGACATGGCAGAAGCCGGCTTCTACTATTTCAGCATCGGCCGTCGCTCGGTGGAACCGGCGCGGGCGGAGCGGCGAGTCCGGGCAAAGCGGTAGCGAAGGACGAGGCTCATGAATCCCACCAGGAAACGGGTACTCGTGACCGGAGGCGCGGGCTTTTTGGGCTCGCATCTCTGCGAGCGGCTCGTGGCGCAAGGGCACGACGTGCTGTGCGTCGAC
>WNFI01576748.1_pt1 | contig 33229 bp, 34 predicted proteins | sample 5400471 | NCBI WGS metagenome assembly WNFI01 (sample SAMN13153348, study PRJNA577476) | soil metagenome | isolation source: 100 cm saprolite on Douglas fir-dominated hillslope | place: USA:California | collected 2013-09-17 | reverse complement strand
TTGAGAGGATTTGTCCCTAGTACGAGAGGACCGGGATGAACGCACCTCTGGTGTATCTGTTGTCCTGCCAAGGGCATAGCAGGCTAGCTACGTGTGGATCGGATAACCGCTGAAAGCATCTAAGCGGGAAGCCGGCCTCAAGATGAGCTCTCCCATCCCCATGAGGGAGTAAGACCCCTGGTAGACCACCAGGTTGATAGGCCGGATCTGGAAGGACGGTAACGTTCGAAGGAGACCGGTACTAATGGGTCGAGGGCTTGACGGATTTTTTTCTGCCCCTTGGGGCAGGTGGTACCAGTTTGTGCCCCGGAAGGGGTATGTGGCGTCTGTGTAGTTTTGAAGGACCGTGGGACATCTGTCCCGTGCGCGGTGCGCGGCGGTCTCTCGAGTTTTTCCGGTGGCTTTAGCGAGGGGGAAACACCTCTTCCCATTCCGAACAGAGCAGTTAAGCCCCTCAGCGCCGATGGTACTTGGCCCGCAAGGGCCTGGGAGAGTAGGACGCTGCCGGTTTATTTAGAGTCGAGCCGGCCTACGCACCCCATTCGGGGCACGTGGGGCGGCTCGGCCTCGTTAACGGGTCGGCCGACCGCAGACAGGCGATCGCGCTCTACCGCCGGCGCCGTGTGGCCGCTCAGGATTGGCCCGCAGCGGCCGCGAGGGCCAGGACCTGCTGGTCGCCGGTCGCCCACTGGATCGTGAACTTGTGCCGTGCGATCCGCCAGCCGTCAGGGGTCCGTTTGAGCCCCCAGTCGTGCCTCCCGCCAACGGTCCAGATGGGACCGACAGAGTCGTTGGCGAAGACATGCGTGCCCTGCATGTTGTTCGCGCAGGTCGCCTCGTCGCCATCGAGCTCGACGACGTGACCCGTGAGCAGGTGGTTGACCGCGTCGAGGTTCTCCAGCGTCCCGCGCCATCCAGCGACGAAGTCGGCGACGGCGAGCGTTTCCGGCTCGCCGCCGGCCAGCGACGTGCGATCGGTGTGGACCGTCTCGGTGAACAGCTGCCCGAGGCCGTTCCAGTCCTTGGCGTCCAGCGCCATCGCGACGCGGTTGATCAGTTCGATGATCGCGAGGCGGTCCTCCGTCTCGGTCGTGCTGGAACCTGACATCGTCGTGTTCATGCGTGCTCCTTCGCGTGGCTGGCCGGGAGTGGGACCGACGATGCCGAAAGACCAGGCGACTGCGCATCGCCTGATCCCAGTGATTCGCGCCTGCGAGCGCACATGTTCTGATGCCGGCTCAGCTGCTTGGCAGCGAGATCCGGCCCTGCGCGTCGAGCTCCCAATGCCGGTTGTGAGCGACCTCCCAGGGATGGCCGTCGGGGTCGACGAAAACGGCCGTATAGCCGCCCCAGAACGGCTCTCCGGGCTCGCGCGCGATCCTCGCACCGGCCGCGCACGCCTCCTCGATCACCGCGTCGACTTCCGCTCGGTCGCGCGCGTTGTACGCCAGCGTGACACCGCCGTATCCGCCCAGGTCCTCGACGCCGCTGTCCTCGGTCAGCTGGTCGCGGCCCCACAGGCCGAGGGCCTCAGGCTAGCCGCTCGTGGCAGTCCCGGGCCGCGCGCGTCTCCGTGCGCCCGGCCCGGGAGCCACGGTCCGCCGAGAGCTCACTCTCGTGCGTAGCCCATGCGCTCCGTCGCATCATGCCCGTCAGGGCACTGGCGGGCTGACCGTATGAAGTGGGGGAGATGCATTCCTGCGCTGGTGGTGCGATCGCGCCGGCGCGCCGGGCTCGGAACCCCCTGCGCAGCGGCGCTCGGTGCGGATGGACCGGCGTGTCGGGCTCGTTCCGGTCGACCTCCCAGTCGACTCCGTAGTCGTCCTCGAGCATGAGGAACGAGCGGGCCAGATCCAGGGCGCCGAGCGTCCGCTGGGCGAGGGGTGATGTTCGCAGTGATGAGAACATGTGTTCGCAAGATAGGAACGCCCCCGGACAGAAGCTGGGCGAACACCTGTGCGCATCGCCCGTCCCGCCGGAAAACCGCTCCAGAGAGCCGTTTTGGGGCACTGAAACTGCAAGAGAACTTGCATCGCGGCAATAGCCGGATGCGCGGCTGGCTCCGGCGTGCCCATATGCCGGCCCTTGCAGGTTCCAGCCGTCGCGGCTCGAACTGGACTGCGAGATGGCTGTTACGCTCTTCGCACGCCACCCGACCGGCCCGATCGTGGTTCGCAGGCGGCGCCGAAAGCTCATGGAGAAGTTCGTCATCGAAGGCGGCGCGCCGCTGTCGGGAACGATGTTTCCGGCCGGCAACAAGAACGGCGCGCTGCCGATCCTCGCCTCGAGCGTCCTCACCAGCGACGAGGTCGTCGTGCGCAACGTCCCCCGCATCCGTGATGTCGAGGCGATGCTCGAGATCCTCCGAGCGATCGGGGTGGACGTGGCCTGGCGCGGCCCCAACGAGGTCGCCCTCTGGGCCGCCAAGGTCGACCAGGTCGAGATCGACCGCGAGCTCGCCGAGCTGATCCGTGCCTCCTTCCTGCTCGCCGGGCCCCTGCTCGCGCGGTTCCACCGCGCCGTCATGCCGCCGCCGGGCGGCGACGTGATCGGCCGCCGCCGGCTGGACCCGCATCTCGACGCCTTCCGCGCGATGGGCGCACTCGTCGACTGCGGCCGCGAGATCGTGCTGAGCGCTCCGACCGGCCTGCGCCCGACCGACGTCTTCATGGACGAGCCCTCCGTGATGGCCACCGAGAACGCCCTGATGGCCGCAGCCCTGATCCCCGGCACGACCGTGATCGGCAACGCAGCCGGTGAGCCGCACGTCCAGGATCTCGCCCGCATGCTGGTGAAGATGGGAGCCGACATCACAGGGATCGGCTCGAACCTGCTGACCGTCAACGGCACCGATCGCCTCCACGGCTGCGAGCACGACGTCGCCCCCGACCACATCGAGATCGGCAGCTTCATGGCGCTCGCCGGCGTCACCGGCGGCGAGCTGCTGATCAAGGACACCGTCCCCGACGACCTGCGCATGATCCGCCTCGTATTCGAGCGGCTCGGCCTGCGCTCCGAGCTGCAGAACAACGACATCCTCGTCCCCGGCGATCAGAAGCTCGTCGTGCAGGCGGACGTCGGCGAATACAAGAGCAAGATCCAGGATGGCCCCTGGCCCGCCTTCCCGGCCGACCTCACCTCGATCGCGATCGCCCTCGCCACCCAGGCAGAGGGCTCGATCCTGATCCACGAGTGGATGTTCGAGAACCGCCTGATCTTCGCCGACAAGCTGATCCTGATGGGTGCCGACATCGTCATGTGCGATCCGCACCGGGCGATCGTCACCGGACCCCGCCGCCTGCGCGGCGAGCGCGTCGAGTCGCCCGACATCAGGGCGGGCATGGCGATGCTGCTCGCGGCCCTCTGCGCCGAGGGGCGCAGCGAGATCGGCAACATCCGCCAGATCGACCGCGGCTACGAGCGGATCGACGAGCGACTCCGGGATCTCGGCGCCCGCATCGAGCGCGTCGCCACAGAGCCCGTCCACGCGTAACCTCTTCGGGTTCCCATGATCCACCCGATTCCCAGCGGCACGCGCGACGTGCTGCCCGACGAGACCCGTGAGGCGCGAGCCATCACCGACGCACTGCGCCATGTCTTCGAGCGCCACGGCTACGGCGAGGTCTACACCCCGGCGCTCGAGTACGAGTCCGTGCTGGCCCGGGCGGACATGGCCGAAGCCCAGCCGGCATACCGCGTCTTCGACGAGTCGGGCGCCGTGCTCGTGCTGCGCTCCGACATGACCGTCCCGATCGCGCGCGTCGTCGCAAGCCGTTACGCGACCGCGGAGCCGCCGCTGCGCTTCTGCTACTTCGCCCACTGCTACCGCGGCGTCGCCCCGGCCAGAGGTCAGCCCCGCGAGCTCCTCCAGGCCGGCATCGAGCTGATCGGCTCGCCCGGCCCGCGACGATCTGATGCGGGCCCTGGTGATGCGCGACTTCGTCGAGCTCGAGCGGCGCCTGCACGAGTCCGGCACGGCCGGCGAGGCGATCGAGCTGCTGCTCGACGTCCCTCAACGGCGGGGCGGCCCCGAGCTGCTCGCCGAGGCGCCCGCCGAGGCCTCCGAGGCGATCACGGGCCTGCGCCAGGTCCACGAGCTGCTCGAGCCCGGCGTCGCCGCCCGCGTGATCTTCGACCTCGGCCTGGTGCGGAACATCGGCTACTACACCGGCGCCGTCTTCGACGTCTACGACCCTGCCCTCGGCGCACCAATCGGCGGCGGCGGACGCTATGACGAGTTGCTCGGCCGCTTCGGCCGCCGTCTGCCGGCCGTCGGCTTCGCGCTCGGCGTCGATCGCCTGCACCTCGCCCTGGCCGGCGAGGAGCGCGGCACCGGCGCCCTGCTCGCGAGCGCCCTGGGAGAGTTCGGCGGCCCCACGGCTCCGGCGCCGGCCGCCGAGCCCGCAGACGGCAGCGGCAAGGCTGCCGCGACGGGCGGGGGCCCCTCGTGAGCGCTCTCGGCGGTCTCACGATCGCCGTGCCCCGTGGTGCCCTCTTCGACGGCACCGTCGAGCTGCTCGCGAGCCTCGGGCTCGACACCGACGAGCTGCGGGCGAATGACCGCAAGCTGCTGTTCGAGGACATCGGCGTGATCACCATGCGCCCCTCGGATGTGCCGACCTACGTGGAGGCGGGCGCGGCGGACCTCGGCGTGACGGGCAAGGATGTGTTGCTCGAGCAGACTCCCCAGCGCCCCGGCGAGCAGGGCCGCAACGTCTACGAGCTGCTCGACCTCGGCTACGGCCGCTGCACGATGGTTCTCGCCGGGAAGGCCGGGCCGGACCCGGCCGTCGAGGCTCTGCGCCGCCTCGGCGTGATGCGGGTCGCCACCAAGTACCCCCGCATCGCCGCCCGCCACCTCGAGGAGACCGGCCGCCAAGCGGAGATCGTCGAGGTCAAGGGCTCCGTCGAGCTCGCCCCACTGACCGGCATCGTCGAGGCGATCATCGATCTCACCGCCACCGGCACGACGCTGCGCGAGAACAACCTCGTGGTGCGCGAGGAGATCCTCGTCTGCACCGCTCGGCTGATCGCCAACCCCGTGGCCCACAAGCTGAAGGCCGCCGCGATCGACGAGCTGCAGCAGCGCCTTCGCGCGCTGCCCGTGCCCGGCGGAGGTTGAGATGGAGCTGCTGCGCCTCTCCGAAGCCGAGGTCGCGGGGCTCGGCGGCCCGGCCGCCGCGGCCATGCGGCTGCGGGAGCTCGTCCCCGCGGGCGACTCGGTCGCCGCCGAGGTCGCCGAGATCCTGCACTCGGTCAGGGCCGGCGGCGATCAGGCGCTCGCCGAGCTGACGCGGCGTTACGACACCGGCGGCGCCGACCCGCGGCCCCTGCTCGTCGAGCCCGAGGCGCTCGACGAGGCGATCCGGGAGATGCCCCTCGAGCTCGTCGCGGGCCTGCAGGTGGCGATCGCCAACGTCGCCCTGGTCGCCGAGGCTGCTGTCGGGGTGGACAGCGCCGTCGAGCTGCCCCAGGGCCAGCAGCTTCGGCTCCGCGAGATCCCCGTGGGGTCCGCCGCCGTGTACGTGCCAGGCGGCCGCACCGCCTACCCCAGCACGGTTGTGATGGGCGTTGTCACCGCCCGCGCCGCCGGCGTGATCGAGGTCGCCGTCTGCGCTCCCCCCGGCCCGGACGGTGAGATCGACGGTGCGATCCTCGGCACCTGCCGTCTCTGCGGCGTCGAGCGCGTCTACCGCATGGGCGGCGCGCAGGCGATCGCGGCCCTGGCCTACGGCACCGACACGGTGCGCCCCGTCGATGTGATCGTCGGCCCCGGCAACCTCTACGTGCAGGAGGCCAAGCACCAGCTCTCCGCGATCGTCGGAATCGACGGCTTCGCCGGGCCCTCCGACCTGCTCGTGCTGCTCGGCGCCGAAAGCACCGAGCGCGACGGGCACCTCGCCGCGCTCGACATGCTCGCCCAGGCGGAGCACGGAGCGGGAAGCCTCGTCGCCGCCGCCTCGCCCTCGGCAGCCGTTTGCGAGCGCCTTGCCAGGCTGCTCGGCGAGCTGATCGTGGCGCGCCCGACCGTCGGCGACGCCGCCTTCGCGATCGCGCACGTCGCCTCTCCGAGAGACGCCATCCTCTTGGCAAACGCATTCGCCGCCGAGCACCTCGAGCTGATCGGAGAGGACGTCGAGCGGATCGCCGCGAACGTCCAGGCCGCAGGCTGCCTGTTCGTGGGCGCCGACAGCGCCACCGCCTTCGGCGACTACGTGGCCGGCTCCAACCACACCCTGCCGACCGGCGGCGCAGCCCGCTTCGCCTCGGGGCTCTCCCCGCGCCACTTCCGCCGCCGCATGACAGAGGTGCGGGTGGGCGCGGGCGCCGCCGCGAAGCTCGCCGCCGCGGGTGTCCCGATCGCCCGCGCCGAGGGCTTCGAGGTCCACGCCGAGTCGATGGAGGCCCGCATCGGGGAGAATCCGGCGCCATGAGCCGAACCGCAACGATCGAGCGCAAGACCGGCGAGACGGACGTCCGCCTCGAGCTGACCCTGGACGGCACCGGTGCCGGCACGCGCGAAACCGGCGTCGGCTTCCTCGACCACATGCTCGACCTCTTCGCGCGCCACGGCCACGTCGACCTCGGCGTCGCCGTATCCGGCGACCTGCAGACGGGCGCCCACCACACTGCCGAGGACACGGCCATCGTCCTCGGCCAGGCCCTCGACCGCGCGCTCGGGGACCGCGCCGGCATCGTTCGCTATGGCTCCGCGACCGTGCCGATGGACGAGGCCCGAGCGAGCTGCGCCCTCGACATCTCGGGCCGTCCCTTCACCGTCTTCGAGGCCGACCTGCCGCCCGGCTCCACCGGCGGCTTCGACCACGAGCTGACCGAGGAGTTCTTCCGCGCCCTGGCCAACGCCGCGAAGCTCACATTGCACCTGCGCGTCGAAGTCGGCAGCAACGCCCACCACATGATCGAGGCCGCCTTCAAGTCCTTCGCCCGGGCCCTGCGCGAGGCCGTCACGATCGACCCCACCGAGCAGGGCGTGCCGAGCACGAAGGGGACGTTGACGTCATGACTCCGCAGATCGGGATCGTCGACTACGGCATGGGTAACCGCCGCTCGGTCGAGAAGGCGCTCGCGCACGTCGGCGCCCGTCCGCTCTTGAGCTCAGACCCCCGCTCCCTGTCGGCCGCCGCCGGCCTCGTCGTGCCGGGCGTCGGCGCATTCCCGAGGGCGATGGAGAACCTCCGCTCGCTGGGCCTCGCCGAGCTGATCCGTGAGCGTGCCGGCGAGGGCACGCCGATGCTGGGCATCTGCCTCGGCATGCAGCTCGCCTTCGATTCCTCCGAGGAGCTCGGGGGCGCAGAGGGCCTCGGCATCGTTCCCGGCACGGTCACCGCGTTGCAGAGCGGCGGGCTGAAGCTGCCGCACATCGGCTGGACGGAGGTCGCCTTCTCGCAGCCCGCCGCGCCGCTGGCCGATGGCCTGCCGGAGCGCTGCGCCTTCTACCACGTCCACTCCTACGCACCCCGTCCAGCGGACTCCGCCGACGTGCTCGGCACCGCCGAGTACGGCGAGTCTTTCGCCACCGCCGTCCACCGGGGCTCCTTCTACGGCGTCCAGTTCCACCCCGAGAAGTCCTCCGCCGCGGGGCTGCGGATGCTCGCGAACTTCGTTCGCCTCTGCGCCGGTGACGAGGCTGCGATGCCTGCCGGCGCGGCTCTGCGGGCGACGGCCCGGCCCTGAGCGGCACTCCCTGAAGGTCACAGGCAAGCGGTGAGGCTCTACCCGGCGATCGACATCCTCGAGGGCAGCGCAGTGCGGCTGCTCAAGGGCGACTTCGACGCGAGCACTGTCTACGACGCCGACCCGCTGGACGCGGCGCTCAAGTGGGTCCGCGAGGGCGCCGAGTGGCTGCACGTGGTGGACCTCGACGGCGCCCGCGCGGGAAAGCCGGTGAACATCGAGCAGCTGCAGCGGATCGCCGCCGAGAGCGGCGTGCCCGTGCAGTACGGGGGCGGCTTGCGCAGCAGCGGCGCGGTCGCCGAGGCGCTCGCGGCGGGCGCCTCGCGCGTGGTGATCGGCACCGCCGCCTTCACAGCGCCGGCGATGCTCGGCGAGGCCCTCGCGGAGAACGGTCCCGAGCGGATCGCCGTCGGCGTGGACGTCCGCGGGGGGTTCGTCGCGACGCACGGATGGGCGCAGACCAGCGAGCTTCGCGCCCGCGACGCCTTCGCGGCGCTGCGGGAGCAAGGCGTCCGCCGTTTCGTGTTTACGAACATCGATCAGGACGGCACCCTTGCCGGCGCCAACCGCGAGGAGGTCGCGGACGTCGCGCGTGAGGCCGGAGCAGGGGAGCTGATCTTCTCCGGTGGGATCGGCTCGCTCGCCGACCTGCAGGGGCTCGCCTCGCTGCGTACCGAGCTCGGCCTGACCGGCCTCGAGGGGGTGATCGTCGGCAAGGCGCTGTACGAGCGGCGATTCACCGTCGGTGAGGCCCTCGCGGCACTCGCGCCCTGAGAGCTACCGTGGGGCCGTGCACTACAAGCGCGTGATCCCCTGCCTGGACATCGACGCCGGGCGCGTCGTCAAGGGCATCGAATTCGTCGACATCCGCGACGCCGGCGACCCGGTCGAGCTCGCCGCCCATTACGACCGCGAGGGGGCCGACGAGCTCGTCTTCCTCGACATCACGGCGACGCACGAGAAGCGCGACACGATCGCGCGGCTCGCCCGCAGCACAGCCGACGAGGTCTTCGTTCCCTTCACGATCGGCGGCGGTGTGCGCTCGGTGGCCGACGCACAGGCGGTGCTGGACGCGGGAGCCGACAAGGTCTCGGTGAACTCGGCCGCGCTCGCCCGCCCCGAGCTGATCGCCGAGCTCGCCGAGGTGTTCGGCGCGCAGTGCGTGGTGCTTGCGATCGACGCGAAGGAGCGCCCCGGCGACGACGGCTGGGACGCATACGTCGCGGGCGGGCGCAGGCCCGCCGGCCGCGACGCCGTGGAGTGGGCTCGGGAGGCGGTCGAGCGCGGGGCGGGGGAGATCCTGCTGACGAGCATGGACAGGGACGGCACGAGCGACGGCTACGACCTTGGGCTGACGGCCGCCGTCAGCGAGGAGGTCGGGGTACCCGTGATCGCCTCCGGGGGCGCGGGCGAGCTCGAGCACCTCGCCGACGCGCTGCGGGCGGGCGCTGATGCGGTGCTCTGCGCCTCGATCTTCCACTACGGCCGCTACACGATCGCGCAGGCCAAGGACCACCTCGAGGCCGCCGGCATCGCGGTGAGGCGCACGTGAGCCGCACCCGTGCGGTCCGCGACGGCGCGGCGGCGCTCGAGCGGCTGCAGACCCTCCCCGGCGGCCCCGAGCTGCTGGCCCAGGCCCGGCGGCGGGAGGACATCGCACTCGTCGGCGGCTCCGTCCGCGATCTGCTGCTCGGCCATTGGCCGCGCGAGCTGGACGTGACCGTCGCAGGCGACTCGGCCGGCCTCGCCGCCTCGCTCGCAGCATCGCTCTCGCCCAGCGAGCGTGCCTACGGGCACCCCGTCGCGCCGCTGCTGCACGACCGCTTCGGAACGGCCTCCATCGCGTGGGACTACGGCAGGGTCGACATCGCCGAGCTGCGCGCCGAGTCCTACCCTGCCCCGGGTGCCCTGCCGGAGGTCCGGCCGGGGACGGTCGAGGAGGATCTGGCCCGCCGCGACTTCACCGTCAACGCGATCTCGCTGCCCCTCGCCGGCGCCGAGCGCGGACGACCGAGGATGGTCGACGGTGCGCTCGAGGACCTCGCCGCCGGGACGCTGCGGGTCCTGCACGAGCGCAGCTTCAGCGACGATCCCACTCGGATCATGCGCCTGGCCCGCTACTGGGCGCGGCTCGGACGGGCTTTCGACGAGCTGGGCGTCCTCGCCGCGCTCGATCTGCCCGCGCCCTTCGACGATGCTCTCGCCGCCGAGGCCGAAGCGCTGCTGCCCGCCGATGGAGCCCGCGACCTGCTGCTTCTCGCCGTCGCCTTCCACGGCGCCGAGGCCGAGAGGTCAGACGCGCTCGTTTTGGCCCGCATGAACGAGCTCGAAATCCCCGCCGAGCTGGCGAAGCAGGCGCTCGGTGTGAAGGGCATCGCGCGGCTCGCCCGAGGCCTGATGGAGGCGCCCGGCCCGGCGGCGGGGTACGCGCTGCTGGACGGTGCTGCGGTCGAGGCGGTGGCCGTCGCCGGCGCCCTCGCGGGGCGCGACAGCGAGCAGGCGGCGGCGAGCGCTCGCGAGTGGCTCACCGCTCAGCGCCACATTGCGCTCGCGATCGACGGCCACGACCTGATCGCCGCGGGGGTGCCCGAGGGCCCGGAGCTGGGGGCACGGCTCGGCGCGGCGCTGCGGCGCAAGCGCGAAGGCGGACTGCCAACCCCGGAGGAGGAGCTCCGCTGGGCGCTCGAGACGGAGATCGAGGAGGGGGAGCTGTGAGCGAGGAGCTCACCGCCGCGCTGCCCGCCGGCGGTGTCGCGTTCAGCGACCGCAGCGACGGCAACATGTCGAGCGTCTCCGGGCGCGACTCCGAGCGGGGAGGCGAGGCCCGAGCACGCCTGCGCGAGCGCGTCGGGCTCAGCCGCCTTGCCCGCGGATACCAGGTCCACGGCGACTTCGTGGCGAGCGTCGCCGAGATGCCGGCCGGCGAAGCCGAGACAGGTGAGCTGGAGCGCGCCGACGGGCAGGCCACGCCGCTGCCGGGCCTCGGCGCGATGGTGCTCGCCGCCGACTGCCTGCCGGTGGCGATCGCCTGCAAGGGCGCCGTGGCGATGGTTCATGCGGGCTGGCGGGGACTCGCCGCAGGGGTGCTCGAGAACGGCGTTCGCGCGGTGCGGGGGCTCGGACGGCCGGAACCGCACGAGCAGCTCGTCGCGGTGCTCGGTCCCTGCGCCGGTCCCTGCTGCTACGAGGTCGGCCCCGAGGTGCACGCCGCGCTCGACAGCAGCCTCCAGGAGCGGGCGCCGATCGACCTGCGGGCGATCGCCTCACGGCGGCTGATCGGTGCCGGCGTACCCGAGGTGCGAGCCCTGGGCGGCTGCACGATCTGCGAGGAGCGTTTCTTCTCCCACCGCCGCGAAGGCGCCGCGGCCGGGCGCCAGGCGGGGGTCGCGTGGTTGAGCTGATCCAGGGGCTCCAGGCCCCGCGCGTGGCCGCCAATCTCGCCGCGGTGCGCGAGGAGATCGCTGCGTCAGCGGCTTCCGCGGGGCGCCCAGGGGAGGACCGGATACGGGTGTTGGCTGCGACCAAGTACCTCCCGGCAGAGGAGCTGCCGGCGCTGGCAGCGGGCGGCGTCGATCTGGTCGGGGAGAATCGCGCACAGGACCTCGAGCGCAAGGTCGCCGCCCACGGCGACCTGTTCGAGTGGCACTTCATCGGGCAGCTGCAGAGCCGGCGCGTGCGGGCCATCGCTCCGCTGGTGTCGCTGATTCACTCCGTGGCCTCCCGCTCGGTGCTCGCGGAGCTGCGCCGTCACGCCGACCTCGCGCGGCCCGGCCTGCGGATCCTGTTGGAGGTCAACGTGGCGGGCGAGCAGGGCAAGGCGGGCATCGCTCCGGGCGAGCTGGACTCCTACATCGAGGACTCGCCGCTCCCCGTCGCTGGCCTGATGACGATGCCGCCGCTCTCGCCCGAGCCCGAGGAGAGCCGACGCTGGTTCGCCGCCCTGCGCGATCTCGCCGCTGAAAGGGCCCTGCCCGAGCTCTCGATGGGCACCTCCCAGGACTACCTGGTCGCGGTCCAGGAGGGCGCGACGATCGTGCGGATCGGCACGCGACTATATGATTGAGTGCCCAGCCACCCCCCGGGGCCCGGCGGATTACTAGCATCTGCAGGGAAACCGGCTCGCCGGGCGAACACGCACCAACATGAGTTTTCGCGATTCCTGGCACAGCGCACTCGTTTACTTCGGCCTCGCCGAGGAGTATCACGACGACTATGAGGACGAGGTAGCGCCCGAGGCTGAGATCGAGGACCGATACCGCGAGCGCCCGAACGTGCGCCGCCTGCGCAAACGGCGGGACGAGTACGACGACATCTTCGCCGAGGACGACGACCCCGACACCGCCGTCGCGGGCGGGCGCCGCTCCGGGCGCTCGACCACCGTCCTGAAACCCGTGACGCGAACCAACGGCGACGTGCGCGTGCACCTTGTCGTCCCCAAGTCCTTCAACGACGCCCAGCAGATCGCCGACAAGTTCAAGGACTCGATCCCCGTGATCCTGAATCTGCAGAGCTCCGAGACAGACCTCTCCAAGCGCCTCATCGACTTCGCCTCCGGCCTCACCTACGCGCTCGACGGCGGCATGCAGCGAATCGCAGACAAGGTCTTCATGCTCACGCCCCGCAACGTCGAGATCTCCGCGGAGGAGCGGGCAAGGCTGATCGAGAAGGGCTTCTTCAACCAGTCTTAGGTCCGATAGGCGGCGCGAGACGGCGTCCTCAGTCGCTCGTGTGCAAAGCACACTTCGCTCCCTGCGTCCTTGTCTCGCTTGCCTCTCGAACCTAAGACCCGCTTGGTTGACGCCCGTTGTCCTGAGCTGGCGCGGCCTCGGACCTCACGATGCGCGTCGCTCGCGATTAGGGCCGTCCCGGCGGGAGGGCCGCGAAGTGCCCGAATCGGGTATGCGGCCCTCTTTTGGGGGCGGCACATGTGCCGCCCCACGGTCCGCACATGTGCGGACCGGCAGTGCCGGTACATGTACCGGCACTCGACCGGCGCATGCGCCGGTCGCCCCCTAAAGAAATGCCCTGCAAACGCAGGCACCGACCTGACTGCCGGATACCCTGACCCGACCATGCAAGTCGGGCTGATCGGAAGCGGCAACATGGCGCGTGCGATGGCGCGCGGCTGGGGTCGTCCCGTGCTCTGCTCCGACCCCCTGCGCGAGCGTGCCGAGGCGCTCGTGGCGGAGCTCGGGGGGGAGGCGCTCCAGAGCAACGCCGAGGTCGCGGAGCGCGCTGATCTGGTCGTGCTCTGCCACAAGCCCGCCCAGCTGGATGTGGTCGCCGCGGAGGTGGCGCCGCATGCCCGCGCGGTGGCATCGATCCTCGCCGCGACGCCGCTGGCGGCCTTGAAGGGCGCGTACCCGGGGCGTCCCGTCTACCGCTTCATTCCGTCGCTGCCCGTCGAGGTTCGCCAGGGGGCCGTCGTAGGAGCCGCGGGCCCCGAGCAGGACCCCGACACGGATCGGGCCGTCGCCGAGCTGTTCGCGGAGCTCGGCTCGCTGGTGGTGCTCGACGACAAGCTCGTGGACGTGGCGATGGGGCTGATGTCCTGCGCGCCCGCATATGTGGCGCTGGTCGCCGAGGCGCAGGTCGACGCCGGTGTGCGCCGTGGCATCCCCGCGGCGCAGGGGGCGGAGCTGGTCGTGCAGACGCTGGCCGGAACCGCCGAGCTGCTGCGCCGGCGGGGCAACGACACGGTCGCGATCCGCCGCGAGGTCGCCTCCCCGGGCGGCCTGACCGCGCGGGGCCTCGATGCGCTCGAGCGCGGCGGGATCCGGACGGCGTTCAGCGATGCGCTCGACGCGGTGCTCGAGGGCTGACCGTGCTGCTCGCGACGGCCCGCACGGAGATCGCGGACATTCTGTCCTCGATCCTCTACGTCTACGGCATCATCATCTTCCTGTACATCGTCGTGCAGCTGCTCTTCAACGCCGGCATCCGGCCGCCCTACTCGCGCACCTCCAATGCGATCCTGCAGTTCCTAAACGATGTCTGCGAGCCCTACCTCCGGCTGTTCCGCAGGCTGATCCCCGGGATGGGCGGCTGGGACTTCAGCCCGCTGCTCGCGCTGCTGACGCTGTACGTGGTCAACCGCGTGATCGTGCTCGACCTGATCCACGGCTGAGGCCCCCGTGGCCACGACGGCAGAACGCGGCGCGCGCCGCCCCGGGCCGGCAAGGCGCCCATGGCTCGCCGCCCTGGCTGTCGTGGTTGTCGTCGTGGCCGTCGACCAGCTGACCAAGAGCGCGGTCCGCAGCTCGATCACGCCGGGGGAAGAAAAGCGGTTCCTGCCGGGCGTGGAGCTCGTCAACACCCGCAACCACGGTGTCGCCTTCGGGTTCCTGCCCGGCAGCCACGTCGCTGTGACGATCCTGATCGCCGTCGCGCTGCTGGTGCTGCTCGCCTACTTCGCCCGGCACGCCCGCCTGCCACTGATCTGGCTGCCGACGGGCATGCTCATCGGGGGGGCCGTGGGCAACGTCGTCGACCGCCTGCGCGGCGGCTCCGTGACGGACTTCGTGAAGCTGCCCCTCGGCTGGCCGCCCTTCAACCTCGCCGACGCCTCGATCACGATCGGCATCGTCCTGCTGTTCTTCGTGATCGATCGCTCACGCGCGCACCCTCGGGGAGAGCCGGCCCAGCCCGGGCAGCCGGGGGCCGAAGGGGAGGCGGCGGGAGGCGGGCCCGGCGAGGGGACGCGATGAGCTCTCCGGAGGTCCCTGAGGGCTTCTCGATCGCCTACCAGGACGAGCACCTGATCGTGATCGACAAGGGCCCGGGGCTCGTCGTGCACCCCGGCCGGGGCCACCGCGAGGACACGCTCTCCCAGCTTCTCGCGCCGCTGCTGGCAGGCGGGGATGCCGAGCGCGCCGGGATCGTCCACCGCCTCGATCGCGACACCTCGGGCCTGATGGTCGTCGCGCGCAGCGATGATGTCCACCGCAAGCTGCAGGCAGCACTCGCGGCGCGGCGGATCGAACGCGAATACCTGGCGCTCGTGGAGGGCCGCCCGCCGTCGCGCAGCGGCACCGTGGACGCGCCCGTGGGACGCGACCCGAGGGTTCGCACACGAATGGCCGTCGGCGGCGCGGGCGCTCGCGAGGCGCGCACCCATTTCACGCTCGAGCGCGCCCTGCCGGGGGCATCGCTGCTCAGCCTGCGCCTCGAGACGGGCCGCACCCACCAGATCCGCGTCCACCTGCAGGCGATCGGGCATCCCGTGGCAGGCGACCCGGAGTACGGAACACCCGGCCTCTACGGCCTCGAGCGTCAGTTCCTGCACGCCACCCGGCTCGCCTTCGAGCATCCGGTCAGCGGCGACCGCCTGGAGGTCCGCTCGCCGCTCCCGGCCGATCTCCGGGACGCTCTGGAGCGTGCGCGCACCGCCGGCTGAGCTCCTCGTCGGATATCCTGATTGGTTCGTTTCGGACCTTCGACCCGTGCGAGCACGGATCGCGGCCCTGCCCGATCGCCACGAATGCGATCGGGTCCGCGTATCCGCGTACGGCTTCAACAGAAATCAAAAAACAAGGGAGTAGCCCGTGGCTGAGGTTGGAATCGCGGAGCTGCTGGAGGCCGGCGTTCATTTCGGTCACCAGACGCGCCGCTGGAACCCCAAGATGCGCCGCTTCATTTTCGGCGAGCGCGGCGGCATCTACATCATCGACCTGCTCAAGACGCAGGCCCTGCTCGCCCAGGCCCAGGAGTTCGCCAGCACGCTCGCACATCGCGGCGGCACGGTGCTGTTCGTCGGCACCAAGAAGCAGGCGCGCGACACGATCAAGGACGTCGCAGAGGCGGCTGACATGCCATATGTCAACCACCGCTGGCTCGGCGGCCTGCTGACCAACTTCCAGACGATCAACCAGCGCATCCGGCGGCTGCACGACCTCGAACGCTACGAGGCCGAGGGACAGCTGGAGCTGCTGCCCACGCGCGAGCGGATGTCCGCGCAGGCCGACCTCGCGAAGCTGCGAGCCAACCTGGGCGGCGTCAAGAACATGCAGCGCGTACCCGACGCGATGTTCGTGATCGACCTCAAAACCGAGGAGATCGCGGTCAAAGAGGCGCGCCGCCTGCGGATCCCGATCATCGGCCTGGTCGACACGAACTGCGACCCCGACGGCATCGACTTCGTGGTGCCCGGCAACGACGATGCGATCCGTTCCTGCGCCCTGATCACCCAGGCCGTCGGCCAGGTCGTCTCCGAGGGCCATTCGGTGTTCCGCGCCGAGGAGGAACGCGCTCGCAAGGAGGCCGAGGAAAAAGCCAAAGCCGAGGCCGAAGCGCGCGCCAAGCGCGAGGCCGAAGAACAGGCCAAGCGCGAGGCCGAGGAACAGGCTGTCAAAGAGGCCGAGGACAAAGCCGTAGCCGAAAGGGCGGCCGCCGCCTTGGCTGCCCAGCAGCCCTCCGCGGAGAGCCAGCCGGTGCAGCCGCCCGTCGACCCGGCAACGCTCGAGGAGGGCAGCGAGACCGCCACGCCGCTGACCGCGGGGATCGACGCGCGCCAGCCCGCCAACGTCACCTCGGCAGCGGCCGAGACGGTCGCCGAAAGCGAGGAGGCGGAGGGCGCGAGCGCCGCATCGCCCCCCGCCGATGCCGCCCCCGAGTCGCCGCCTGAGCCGGAGCAGGCGCCGCCCGAGCCGGACCAGGCGCCGGCCGAGCCGGTGGCGGTCGCGGAGACAACCGACGAGAGCGCGACGGCCGGGCAGGCCGCCGCGGAGGAGCAGAAATGAGTACCACGGAGGTCTCAGCCAAGGATGTGAAGGCCCTTCGCGACCGCACCGGTGCGGGGATGATGGACGCCAAGAAGGCGCTGATCGAGGCCGACGGCGACGCCGAGAAGGCGATCGAGCTACTGCGCGTCCGCCAGGGCAAGAAGATCCAGGATCTCGGCGAGCGCGCCGCCACGGAGGGCACGATCCAGTCCTACATCCATCCCGGCAACAACGTCGGCGTGCTGATCGAGGTCGATTGCAACACCGACTTCGTGGCCAAGAACGAGGACTTCACGGGATTCGCCCGCGAGGTGGCCCTGCAGATCGCCGCCACGCCGACGGTCGCCTACGTGAGCCGAGAGGAGGTCCCGCTCCAGGCACGCGAGGCGGAGACGCGTATCTACGAGCAGGAAGCGGCCGACAAGCCCGAGAACGTGCGGGAGAAAATCGTCGCGGGCAAGCTCGACTCCTGGCTCTCGACGATCGTGCTGCTAGAGCAGGAGATGCACAACCCCAAGCACGAGGGCAAGACGGTCCAGCAGCTTCGCGACGAGCTCACGGCGACGACCGGCGAGAACGTCGTGATTCGCCGCTTCACCCGCTACGCGGTAGGTCAGTAGAACGTGGATGCTTCGCTCGGCTGCGTCCTCGCTCGCTCGCGTGCGAAGCACGCGACGCGGGGCGGGCGGGGCTTCCATTCCCTGTCGCACTCGATCCACGTCCTCCTGACGCGTCTTTCCGCATAGGGCCCCGGATAGTCTCTGCTCCGTCGATGGCCCCTGCCTTCAAACGGATCCTGCTGAAGCTCTCGGGCGAGGCCCTGATGGGGGAGCTCGACTACGGCACGGACCCGGAGCGGGTGCGGGCCGTGGCGCGCCAGGTGACGGGAGTTCACGAGCAGGGCGTCGAGGTGGCGATCGTCGTCGGCGCCGGCAACATCTACCGCGGCATGAAGGGCGCCGCGGCGGGGATGGACCGGGCGACGGCCGATTACATGGGGATGCTGGCGACGGTGCTCAACGCGCTGCCGCTGCAGGACGCCCTCGAGCACATGGGCACCAACACACGGGTGCAGTCCGCGCTCGCCATCTCCGAGGTCGCCGAGCCCTACATCCGCCGTCGCGCGATGCGACACCTGGAAAAGGGCCGTGTGGTGATCTTCGCGGCGGGCACGGGCAATCCGTTCTTCACCACCGACACGGCCGCCGCGCTGCGCGCCGCGGAGATTCACGCGGAGATCATCCTGATGGCCAAGAACGGGGTGGAAGGCGTCTACACGGCGGACCCGGCGATCGACCCGGACGCGAAGTTCATTCCCCAGATCACGCATATGGAGGCGATCGAGCGGCGCCTGCGCGTGATGGATTCGACGGCTCTCGCGCTGTGCATGGAGAACGGCATGCCCCTGAACGTCTTCAACATGGACGACGACACGAGCCTGCCGCGGATAATCTCGGGCGAGCGTGTCGGGACCCTGGTAACGACCTCCGGAGGAGAGCAGGATGGCTGAGAATTTGATCGACGAACTGCTCGAGGACGCCGGAGAGCGGATGGCGAAGTCCGTCGAGTCGGCGCAGCACGAGTTCTCGACGGTCCGCACGGGACGCGCCAGCCCATCGCTGCTCGACAGGATCGTCGTCGACTACTACGGGGCGATGACACCGCTGAATCAACTCGCCACGATCTCGGCGCCGGAGGCCCGGCTGCTGTCGGTGCAGGCCTACGACAAGTCCTCGATCAAGGCGATCGAGAAGGCGATCAACGAGTCCGACATCGGCCTGACGCCCTCCAACGACGGGAACCTCGTGCGGCTGGTGGTGCCGGAACTGACCGAAGAGCGCCGCAAGGAGCTCGTGAAAGTCGTCCGCAATCTCGCCGAGGAGGGCCGGGTCGCGATTCGCAACGTGAGGAGGGACACGATGCAGCACCTCCGCGAGCTGAAGGCCGACGGCGAAGCCTCCTCCGACGACGAGCACCGCGCCGAGGTCGAGTTGCAGAAGCTCACAGACGGCCGCGTCGGAGACCTCGACGGCCTGCTGAAGACCAAGGAAGAGGAGATCCTGGCGGTCTGATGGAGCCTGCCGGGCAAGCGTCCTCGGCGGGTGACAAGGACCCAGCCACCCCGGACGAGGCCGCCGGTGGGGACGCCCCCGCCTCACAGGCGCGTTACGTGGCGATCATCACGGACGGCAACGGCCGCTGGGCGAGCGCCCGTGGCCTGCCCGTCAACGAGGGCCACAGTGCCGGTGCCGACACCGTCAAGGCGCGCCTGCGGGACGCCGCCGAGCTCGGTGTGGAGGAGCTGACCGTGTATTCCTTCTCGACCGAGAACTGGTCGCGGCCGCCAGCCGAGGTAGCGGGGCTGATGGCGATGTTCTCCCAGCGCATCGCCGAGGAAACGCCGGAGCTGCACCGCGAAGGCGTGCGGATGCGGTTCATCGGACGCCGCGAGGGCGTGGCGGCGTCGCTTGTCGAACAGATGGAATGGGCCGAAGGGGTGACGGCCCAGAACTCCCGGATCACCCTGTTCGTGGCCTTCAACTACGGTGGCCGCGCGGAGATCCTCGACGCCGCGCAGAAGTATTGGTCGGGCCCCAGCCGCGGCGAGGAGGCCTTCCGGGCTTGCTTGTACGCGCCCGAGATGCACGACCCCGACCTGATCATCCGCACCAGCGGCGAGCGACGGCTGTCGAACTACCTGCTCTGGCAGTCGGCCTACTCCGAGCTGGTCTTCCGCGAGGAGCTGTGGCCCGACTTCGACCGGCGTGCGCTGGAGGAGTCGCTGGCGGAGTACGCCGCGCGCAGGCGCCGGTTCGGCGGTAGGTGAGTACCCCCGCGATGGACGGAGCGGACCCGCCGAGCGAATCGCGCACACGTCGTGGGCGGCCGCGACCGTCGCCGGCAGCGCGGGGCCCGCGGCCGTCGACAGCCGCGGCGCGCTCGGAGCGCGGCCGGGCGCGCGCCCGCACCGCCGCGCGACGCAGACGGCGCAAACCGCGCTCGGAGACGAGCACACGCGTGCTGTGGGCGATCCCGGCGATCGCCTTCGCGCTGCTGATCGTGGTCCCGGGCGGCCTGATCTTCGCGCTCGGGCTGTTCCTGCTCGGCGCAGTGTGCCTGCACGAGCTGTACGCGATGTACGCGCGGGCCCATCCGGTGCGACTCGCGGGCTTCGTCGCGCTAGCCGGGCTGCTGGGCACGGCGCTGTACGGCAGCCAGTCGCAACTCGTGCTCGCGCTGGTGCTCGTGCTGCCGGTGCTGTTCGGCTTCACCCTCGCCTCGCCGCGTCCGAGCGTGGGCGGGCTCGCCGCGACGCTGCTCGGCGTTTACTGGATCGGCCTCGCGCTCGCGCACGCGGTGATGCTGCGCGGCCTGCCGCACGGAGAGGGGATCGTCATCGACGTACTCGTCGGCACCTTTATCGGCGACACGGGCGCATACCTCGGCGGGCGCATGTTCGGCCGCCGTCCCCTGGCCCCGTCGATCTCGCCGAACAAGACGGTCGAGGGCCTCGCGATCGGGATGCTCTGCGCCGTCCTCGCCGTATGGATCGCCGGCCGCTACCAGGAATGGCTGCCGGGAACCCATGCACTCGTGCTCGGCCTCGGCGTCGCGATCGCCGCGCCGCTCGGCGACCTGTTCGAGTCATTCGTCAAGCGCGAGGCGGACACCAAGGACTCGGGCGGCCTGTTCGGGCCCCACGGCGGGGCCCTCGACCGCCTCGACGCCGTGCTCTTCAGCGCGGTGGCCGCGTACTACATCTGGGCTGCCTACGTGCACTGAGCGCAGCGATTGGCTTCACGGAGCCGATTACCAGGTGACACTGTGTTGCTCGGGCCAGTATTCGGACCAGCCTCGTTAGAGCTCGTCGCCGCGGGCTCTGCGGAGCCGGTTTGCAGTCGCGCCAAACTGCGCCGGACCCCTCGGCTGGGATCTTCGGGCTTAGCGCTGCAGGTAGGCGGCGTCACGACGGGACCCGCAGCGCCGTGATTCTTAGACACCTGTCCAGTTGGTCGACGGCCTCGCGCTGCCACGATGAGCGGCAGGGCAGAAGCTGCCCTCCTGATCATGCTCCTTGTTCTGATCTCTCTCTCCGCTTGGGCGGCTGCCGCGATGATTGTCGTGGCGGTCTGCCTGAGTGCGTCCCGCGGCGACGGGAGGCTTACGGTCCGTCCGGACCGGGAGTAGGCTGCTCGCCACGACCAAGTGCCCCCGCGACCGTTTGCGCGGCCCGGGGGCGTCGCACCGAGGGATTAGCTCGATGCGACTGGAACCCCACCGACGCCAGTAGCGGCGCCATCCTCGTCAAGTCGGCCCTCCGGTCCGCGCCTCGGCACACGACCAAGGAGGACACGATAAGCAAGCGGCTCCTGACTTCCGGGTCTCGATCCTCAGCCGGGAGGCCCGCCCTCCTGCAGCGGCGGCAGGCCGGTCGTTGACCTGGATCAGCTGCACCTTCTGTCCGAGAGCCGGGCGAGGCAACGCGGACAGAATTCCCCGCGGGAGCCTTCCAGCGGAAACGAAAGGCCGCACCGCAGGCACCTGAGGCTGATCATCGCCGGACGCTCGCTTCAGCCAGGGACGGGCGGCCTCTGGCGCGAGCCGTCAGTAGGCGGCGGCCAGCGGCCTCGCAGCCGGGTGGCGGTCTATTTCGAACCACACGCGGGCACCGCGCTCGCCGGTCTCGTGCTTCCAGCGATCGGCTAGCTGGTCGAGCAGCATCGTGGAGTAGTCGGTATGGTCGCGATGAACCTTGGACAGGCTGTGAGGAGATCCGATCAGCTCGACACGGACGACATCCTCGGGCATCCACACGCGCACTTCGATCGCGTCTCCCTCTGAGCGTTCGACCGCCTGCGTGACGATCTCGCTGCAGAGCAGCATGACGGCGTCGCGGAGGTCTGGAGAGGGGTGGTCGACCTGAGCCACGCAATGTCGCGCAGAGCGCGGAGTGTGAGGATCGAGCGGCATCACAACCGCCAGATCTGGCCGTCGCAGATCGCATGGCATCGACTTTGCAATGCCCCGTTTGCTGCCTTCCGAATCATCTGCAGCCGTAAGGCCGATGACGCCTTTCACTGCGGCCTGACACGAGACGTCCAGACTGTTTACGATGCCCGTCAGGCCCCGGAGGGGGGAACTGGAGATGGAGGGAACCATGGGAGGCAAAGTTCGGGTCGCTCTGGCCTGCTCGGTGTTCGCCGCATGTCTGGCGAGCACCGGCACGGCGCTGGGCATGGGCAAGACGGTATGCGCCAGCGGATGCGCCTACACGAGCATCCAGGCCGCGATCAACGGCTCCGCGGAAGGCGCCACGATCACGATCGCCAAGGGCACCTACGTGGAGAACGTGGTGGTCAACAAGCCCGTCACGCTGCAGGGTTCGGGCAAGGAAACCGTGCTCGAGCCGGCGGTGTCGAAACCCGTCTGCGTGGGCGGCTCGCTTTGTGGCGGCACGGCCAGCAACGTGATCCTCGTCGAAGCCGACAATGTGACGATCACGAAGCTGAGCGTGGAGGGTGACAACCCCTCGCTGACAAGCGGCGTAGTCGTCGGCGGCAAGGACATCGACGCACGCAACGGCATCATCACGAACCACCTGGTTGGCGTGTTCAACAACCTCACGGTCTCCAACGTGGCCGTCGCGGACATCTACCTGCGCGGCATCTACGCCTCCTCGGGCGGAAGCTTCAACTTCAACCACGACATGGTCAAGAATGTGCAGGCCGAAGAAGCGTCGATCGCGATGTTCGCGTTCGAAGGCTCCGGGTCGATGGACGACAACTCCGTCACCGAAGCCAATGACGCGCTCTCGGCGAACTGGTCGAAGGGGATCGAATTCGCCGGTAACAAGGTGACCAAGTCGGGCAGCGGCGTGCACACCGACAACAACGGGGGCTCGGGCGGCTCGGCCGACCTGATCAAGGGCAACAAGGTCTCCGAATGCAAGTTGGACGGCTACGGGGTCTGGGTGTTCGCGCCCTATGTATCGGCGACCCTTGAAGGCAACTCCGTCAAGGGCTGCGCGGTCGGTCTCGCCGCCTTCGGTGGATCCGTCGCGGGCCAGGGTCCGAGGTTCGCGGCCAACAAGGTGGACGGTACGGGAGCTTCGGCCAGCGAATCGCTGACGTACGGGGCGCTGATCACGACTGACCAGCTCGGCTTCGGCTTCGGCGACGTCACTGCGACGCTGACCGGCAACAGGCTGAAGGACGCAAGCACCGGACTGTTCGTCACCCAGGAATCGGGCGGCCAGGCGAACGTGACGGCCTCGGGCAACGCGATCTACAAGAACACGGCCGGCGCGAACGGCGGCACCGGCACGGTGGTGGAAGCGGCAAGCAACTGGTGGGGCTGCCAGCAGGGGCCGGCCAGCGCGAAGTGCAACTCGGCCAAAGGGACCGTGAACTACACGCTCTGGCTGACCGCCAAACCGTAACCGCGGCTCGATTCGCCGGCGGGTATCGCAGAAGGGCCGTCCTCGGGGCGGCCCTTCTGCTGTGCCGCCAGGCGCTGCCGCGCCGCGAGGCGGTCGGCCAGGGAGGCCGACCGGCAGGCCGCCACGACGATTGCCGCGACGGCCAGCCAGAGGGAGGGAATGAGGATCAGTGTCAGAGTAAGGAGCACTCTGGGAGGCACTCTGGCGGGTGATCCTCAACGGACGCTGTGCAGCGCTTGAAGCCGTCCTAAATCCTCGCAGAGGGCTCGACATACGTCCGAAGCCGGACGCTCCAAGTGGACAGGCAGCGCCGGCCACGCTACCGTTCCGAGCGCTCCGAGGGATGATCCGAAGGGGAGGGACGATGAGAGGGACGTCGAGCGAGAGTCGCCATGCGCGCCTGCGTGTGCGGATCGGCGCGCTCGCGGCGCTGGCCGTCGCGGTCTCGTGGGCAGGCGCACAGAGCGCCTCGGCCGTGCTGGTCGAACCGACGCCGGGCAGGCGCCTCAGCTACCAGCCGCTGAGCGGCGCCCCGCGATTCGCCGCGACGCCGTTCGCCGGCAAAAAAAACCTCGTCTACCACGGCGGTCCTGTGATGACCTCCAACACCAACTACATGTTCTTCTGGGCTCCGTCGGGCTCCCAGCCCTATGCCGCCGGCTACCAGACCGGGGTCGAGAAGTACCTCAAAGACCTCGCCGCCGACAGCGGCGGCGCGCAGAACGTCGACTCGGTCGCGACCCAGTACACCGGCGAACCCGGCCAGACGGCCAACTACGACTCCCACTTCGGCGGCGTGATCATCGACACCAAGCCATACCCCCTCAATGGCTGTACCGCCGCGCCGACGTGCCTGACCGACGAACAGATCCAGGCCGAGCTCACGAGCTACATCGAAGCCCACGGGCTGCCGCAGGACCTCGTCCACGAGTACTTCTTGCTGACGCCACCCGGCGTCGAATCGTGCTTCGGAACCGCCAGCACGGAATGCTCGGCCGGGTCTCTCTCCCCGGCCTACTGCGCCTACCACGGCGCGATCTCCGCGCCCGGGGGCACGATCATCTACGCCGACGACCCCTACGTCCTCGAAGTCGAAGGCTGCGATACCGGCGAACATCCCAACGGTGCGTCGGATTCGGCGCTGCTCGGCGGCCTCAGCCACGAGCACAACGAGTCGGTCACCGACCCGACGTTGAACGCCTGGTTCGGCCCAGAAGGCCAGGAGGACGGCGACAAATGCCGCACCTTCGAAGACCTGACCGAATACGGCACGCAGCTCGGCACGGCCCCCGACGGCTCTCGCTACAACCAGCTGGTCAACGGCGCCGAGTACTGGTACCAGCAGGAGTGGAGCAACCAGGGCAGCACCTGCTTGCAGCGCCTCGCCGCGACAGCGCCGACGGTGACGAAACTCACGCCGAAGAAAGGCGAAACCTCCGGCGGGACCAGCGTCACGATCACCGGGACGGGCTTCGCCGGCGCCACCGCCGTGAGCTTCGGCGGCACTCCAGCCACGAGCTTCGAAGTCAACTCGCCGACCTCGATATCCGCCGTATCGCCTGAGCACTCTTCCGGCCCGATCGATGTGACGGTGACAACGCCAGGCGGGACGAGCGCGGTGTCCTCCGCTGACCACTTCACCTATGGCAAACCGACCGTCACGGGCGTCAGCCCATCGTCGGGCACGGCCGCGGGGGGGATCACCGTCACCGTCACCGGCACCGGCTTCGCCCTCGGTTCCGGCACGACGCTGATCTTCGGCAAAGTGCACGCGACGGGCGTCAACTGCACGTCCAGCACTTCATGCACGGCGACCACGCCGCCGCGGGCCAAACCCGGCAACGTGGAAGTCTTCGCGCTGGTCGGCAAGAAGTCCAGGAAGAACCCGCCGCTGGACACCTACGAATACACGTGAGACGCGAGTCCGGGCGGCCACGGAGAGCCGCCCGGCATCGCACTCGCCCTCGCTAGTGGGTGAAGCGGGGGTCGACGTAGAGCCCCGCGATCTGGTAGTCGCTTTTCTTGCCGGTGTTGGCGTAGACGAAGCGCACTTCACGGACGCCTTCTTCTTCGCCCGTCAACTGCGGCTGGACGTTGAAGGGCACTGACAACCGCCAGCCCCTGCCGGCCCTCGCCGTGAGCGCGCCGACGTGCGCCGGTCCGTTGGCGCCCGCGTAGAGCACGCTCACCTGCACGCCGCCTCCGCCTTCGGAGTCCTGCACCCAAGCGCGTGCCGTCGGGTACTGCAAGGTGACACACGTGGGCGGGCTGATCGCAACGGCTCCGCTGGGGAGGTCGAAGACCCCTCCGGTGCTGCCGTCCGGGCGGGTTGCTTCGACGACTTGGGCGCCGCCCTGCAGTTCCCACCCTTCGCCGGTGGAAGCCGATTCGCTTCCTTCGACGAGCGTGTAGTAGTTGTTGTCCTTCAGTTCCGTGAAGGGCTGAAGGAAGGTCTGGCCGGGACACACCGCGAGTTCGGCGCTCACCTTTGCGGGCGCCGGCACGGGAGCGCTGACCACGGGTTCCTGGGTCGGTGCTGCCTGGGTCTCCGGTTCAGCGGCGTTCGCCGCGGCCGGCAGGTAGATCGCGATCAGCAACGCAAGGGAAGCTCCCATCGCGCAACCGATCTTCTTGGTGATTCTGCTTGCCGCGTGGCGAAACGAAGACATTGTGTCCTCCGTGACTCCACTGGCGGCCGAGCTATCTCAAATGGTTTGAGACCTCTGGCTTTGCGTCCCCGCCTCACGACGGGTTTGCCTTTTGCAGTGATTGGGTTTACGCCTCCTCATCGGATCGTCGCGGGAAGTCGCTTAGCCACAGCGACATCTTCTGGACACCACCCCGGTGTCCCAGCCGTGACGTCGCGGCCGGGACGAGTGGCCAGCGCGGCGGCCCGCGCGCTAATGGGTATGCGCTGCGGGCCGATAACCCCAAGGTGGCACTGGATCCCAGCCTCGAGGAGCAGGAGCTGCTCGCCGACACGCTGACGCGTGAGCGTTCGGCGATGACCCGGCGCGAGCTGGTTTGCGGCCTCCTGGCCGGCGGGTTGCTGGTGCCTGCCGTCGCGGCGCTGTGGGTCGCGAGCCCCGTGCACGAGATCGCCGTGTGGCCGCTGGCGCTCTGTGTGCTCGTCCTGGTCGCGGCGAGCCGCGTCTCCTTCGATACGCCGTTCGGCTTCACCGTCCTCACGCAGCTGGCCTTCGTGCCGCTGCTGTTCGCCGCTCCGCCGGCGCTCGTTCCGGTCGCCGTCGTACTCGCTCTGACGCTGGCGCGCGTCCCCGATGTCCTCCGCGGCGTGATCCCGGCGGCGAGACTCCTGCAGTCGCCCGGCAACTCATGGTTCGCGGTCGGAGCAGTCTCGGTGTTCGTGATCGCCGGCACCTCTCCCGCGGCCGCCGGCGCGGCGCTGCTCCTAGCGGCGCTGATGGCCGAGTTCGCGGCCGACTTCATCGTCTCGACGTTGCGCTACAGGCTCGCGCGCGGCGCCTCGCTGCGTTCCCAGCTGCGGGAGTCCTGGGTCTACGCGATCGACGCCGGCCTGTCCGGCGTGGCGCTCGTCGTCGCCCGCCGCGTGCCGGCGGAGCCCGCCACGGTACTCAGCGTACTCCCGGTGCTGGGGCTGTTCGCGGTGCTCGCCAAGGAGCGCCGCGAGCGCCTCGAGAGCCTGCTCGAGCTGAACGCCGCGTACCGCGGCACGGCGCTCGTGCTGGGGGATGTCGTCGAGGCCGACGACGGCTACACCGGCGAGCACTGCAAGAGCGTCGTCGCCCTGGCTCTCGAGGTCGCCGAGCAGATGCATCTCAGCGCCGCTCAGCGCCGCAACGTGGAGTTCGCGGCGTTGCTTCACGATGTCGGCAAGATCGCGGTGCCCAAGGAGATCATCAACAAGCCGGGGAAGCTCGATGCCGAGGAGTGGGCGGTGATCAGGACGCACACGATCCAGGGCCAGCGAATGCTCGAGCGGATCGGCGGCTTCATGCGTGAGGTCGGCCTGGTCGTGCGCTCCCACCACGAGCGTTGGGACGGCACGGGTTACCCCGACGGCCTGGCGGGCGAGGAGATCCCGCTGGAGGCCCGGATCGTCGCGTGCTGCGACGCCTGGAACGCGATGCGGACCGATCGCGTCTACCGTCAGGCCCTGTCACATGAGGTGGCGCTCGCGGAGCTGGGCGCCAACATCGGTACGCAGTTCGACCCGCGCGTGGCCGCGGCGGTGATCGCCGTCGTCGCCGCCGAGGGGGCTGTCGAGGGGGCGAAGGCTTTGCGGGGGCGCACGCGCGAAGACTCGAACGAAAGCGAGCTCCGCGAGCTCCCACAACTGCAAGCGCCGCTCCGCAGCTGAGCAGCCGGCGGCGACGGGTCGGGCGCTCGTGGTGTGAGCGCAGCGGTGCGCCTATGATCGGCGCGATGTCTGACCCCAAGCGCCTGCTGATCCTCGGCTCGACCGGCTCGATCGGCTGCCAGGCCCTGGATGTCTGCGAACGCTCCGATGAGCTCGAGTTGGTGGGGCTCTCCGCGGAGCGCTCATGGGAGCCGCTGGTCGAGCAGGCACGCCGCCAGGGCGTGCGGCGGATCGCCCTGGCCGACCCCGACGCCGCCGCCCGGGCCGCGGAGGCGTGGACCGACGGACAGGTGCTCGCCGGTGCCGAGGGCCTCGTGCGGCTGGTACTGGAATCGGGCGCGGACATCGTGCTCAACTCGCTGGTCGGCTCTGCCGGGCTGGCGCCGACGGTGGCGACGCTCGGCGAGGGCATCGACCTGGCGCTCGCCAACAAGGAGTCGCTGGTCGTGGGCGGCGAGCTCGTGACGGCGCTGGCCGAGGCGACGGGTGCGCGGATCGTGCCCGTGGACTCCGAGCACACAGCTCTGCATCAGCTGATCGCGGGCCAGCCGGCGGGAGCGGTGCAGGGGCTCACGATCACCGCGAGCGGCGGGCCGTTCCGCGGCCGCAGCCGTGCGGAGCTCGGCGAGGTGACGGTGCAGGAGGCGCTCGACCATCCGACCTGGGCGATGGGCGGAAAGATCACGATCGACTCGGCGACGTTGATGAACAAGGGCCTCGAGGTGATGGAGGCCCACCACCTGTTCGGAACGCCCTATGAGCGGATCGAGGTCGTGGTTCACCCGCAGTCGCTGATCCACGGGATCGTGCAGCTCGCCGACGGGGCGATGCTGGCCCACATGGGGCCGCCGGACATGCGGATCGCGATCTCCTATGCGCTTCACGGCGGCGAGAGCGTGCCGCTGCCGATCTCGCCGCTCGACCTCGCAGCGGTCGGACGGCTCGACTTCGAAGCGGTGGACCTCGATGCGTTCCCCTGCCTGCGGCTGGCCGGCGAAGCGGCTCGAGCCGGTGGCACTGCGCCCTGCATCTTGAACGCCGCGAACGAGATCGCCGTGCACGCCTTCCTCGACGGCGGCCTGCGCTTCTTGGAGATATCCGACGTGATCGAGCGGACGCTCGATGCGCTGCCCAGCCAGCCGGTCGTGACGTTCGAGTCGCTCTACGAGGCCGACCGCCTCGCGAGGGATCTCGCCGGCGAGGCCGTCGCGGCGCTGCGCTGATCCGCCGCGCCCGCCGGGAGCAGGCCTCGAGCACGGCAGGGCTAAGCGCCGGAGCCGGCCCTGGTCGCCTGCCACACTGGGCCGGTGAGCTGGGTACTGACGATCCTCGGGATCATGGCGCTGATCGTGCTCCACGAGCTCGGTCACTTCGTCGCGGCGAAGGCCGTCGGGATGCGCGTGGAGCGCTTCTCGCTGTTCTTCCCGCCGAAGCTCGTCGGCATCAAACGCGGCGAGACCGAGTACTCGATCGGTGCGATCCCGGCGGGCGGCTACGTGAAGATCACCGGCATGAGCCCGGTCGAACTGGGGCTGCTCGACCTGCGGGTCGCCGACCGGGCCTACTACATGCAGCAGCCCTGGAAGCGGATCGTGGTGATCCTCGCGGGACCCGCTGTGAACCTGCTGATCGCGTTCTTCATCTTCTGGGGAGTGCTGCTGGCAGGCTCGCCGAGCGGCTCGATCGTGCTCGGAAACCTCAACCCGGCGGTGCCGACGACGGTGCCCAGCACACAGGTGCTGGCGATCGAACCCGGCGAGCCCGCCGCCGGCAGGCTGCGTGTCGGCGACCGCATCGTCGCGATCGACGGCAAGCCGGCCACGATCGAATCTGCGCGCGCACGGATCGATACGCACCGCTGCGCAGGCGCGCAGAGCAAGGGCTGCCGGGCGGCTGTTCCGGTTGCGGTGACGGTGCTGCGCAGCGGCAGACGCCTGACGCTGAGCATCTACCCGCGCTACAGCCCGGAGGCGAAGCGGATGCTGATCGGCTTCGCCTTCGGCTCGCCGCGGTCATTCGGGGCCGCGGGGGCTGCCGGCGCGGCGCTCAGCGAGATGTGGCACACGACGACCGGGACGATCACGGGCTTCGGCCGCGCCCTGACCCAGCCGAAGGCCCGCCACGAAGTCTCGAGCATCGTCGGCATCACCGCCGATGCCAACGAAACCGTCCACGAGGGAGCGGGCAAGGCGCTCGTCTTCCTCGGCTTCATCTCGCTGGTGCTGGCCGTGATCAACCTGTTCCCGTTCCTGCCGCTCGACGGGGGGCACCTGCTGTGGTCGCTGCTCGAGAAGTTCCGCGGCCGGCGGGTGTCACTCGGGGCGATGTACCGCTACAGCTCGGTCGGAATCGTGCTGCTGTTGTTCCTGGTCGTCAACGGAGTCGGCAACGACATCAGCCGCCTGACGGGATGACGCTATCGGAGGGCGGGCGGCAGCCGGATGCTCACCCAGCTCTTGACGAGCGGCCCGAGGCGCTCAGGGCGGGCCGGGCCGAAGAAGGCTTCCAGCTCGCGGCGTCCGAGCAGGGAGATCTCCTCCCAGTCGCCGGCGGCGCCGAGGCGCCAGTAGCGTTGCCGCAGCGCAACGGGTAGCCAGTGGGCTGCGGGCAGTAGGGCGTGGGGCTCGATCGGGAAGGAGCGGGCAGGCGTCTGCACCATCCAGCCGCGGCCAACGCGGCGCAGCTCGGCGGCGAAGGCCGGCCGGCGCGCGGGGGGGACGTGCTCGATCACGCTCGAGCAGTACACGAAGTCGAACTCCTCGTCGGCGAAGGGCAGCCCCGAGGATGCGTCGGCCTGCACGAAACGCCCGGGGTAGGCCGGCTGCGGGTCGATGTCCGTTCCCGTGATGTCGCGCCCGGGCTCGAGGCCGCGCAGGCCGAGCACGCCGCAGCCGAGATCGAGAATGCGGGCGTCCGCAGCGAGCTCCCGGCGCGGGAAGAACGCGTCGTGGCGGCGCCGCCGTGCGCGCGCCGAGAGCGGCCCGGCCAAGCGCGCCAGCGGTCCGCGTGCGGTGGCGTAGACCCCGGGCATCGGCTCGGGGACACCGTAGAGGGGGCCGGCGCGGTTGTGAAGGAGCCGATCGGCAGCTTGACCGGCGACCCGCCCCCTGGCTAGGCTGGCGGTTGTTGGCTTTGAACGGGAGAGTGGATCGAGCCAGGGGGAGCATGATGCTTGGACGTAGAGGCAGTCGAGGGATGAGCCGACGAGCCATGGTGGCCACGGCTCTTGCGATTCTGGTGCTCGGCGGCCTCGGGGCGATCTCCGCGCTGGCCTCCGGGGGCGCGCCGGTCGCCGAAAGCGAACGCGCGACCGGAATCACGCGTACCGCCGCGGTCCCGAACGCGATCGTCGATCCCGAGGGCGCCGCGACGGAATGCGAATTTGAATACGGCACCGTCAAAGGCTCCCTGAGCGAACACGCACCGTGCGCGTTCTCGCCCGGCTCGCGACCGATCGACGTGCCGGAGTACGCGAACCTGTCCGGCCTGGCCTCCAGCACCGTCTACTACTTCCGGATCCACGCGAAAAACGAAAACGGCGAAAGCATCGGCGAAGAACTCCAGTTCACGACGCTCGTGACGACGCCCGGCGCGAACACGGAAGCCGCGACGGAACTCGAACGCACCGGGGCGACGCTGACCGCGTTCGTCAGGCCGAACGGGTCGCTGGTGACGGAATGCTTCTTCGAATACGGAACCGTCAAAACCGAACTCAACCAGTCGGCTCCCTGCGCGCAGGTGGTCGGCGAAGGCTCTGAACCATCCGAACCCGTGCACGTGACCGCCCACATCAGCGGTCTGGAAGAAAGCACGCTCTACTACTTCCGGATCGCTGTACGCAACGGCGTCGGGCTCGAACAGGGCGGCCGGGGGAGCTTCCGCTCGCTGCCGAGCGAACCGGCGGTCGAGACCGAAACGGCCACCTTCGTGGAACGGACGGCTGCGACGCTGCGGGGATTCGTGACCGCGAACGACGTTCCTGTCACGGGCTGCTTCTTCGAATACGGCCCTCCGGTCGTCTCGGGTCTACTCGAAAAATCGATCGCCTGCGAAACGCTGCCGGGCGGCGCGGGCGAGACGAAGGAAGCGGTCTCCGCGCGTCTCGAAGGCCTGCCCGAAAGCACGACCTACGAGTACCGGCTCGTCGCGACCAACAGCTTCGGCACGAGCGAAGCGGGCGCGAGGCGCTTCATGACCAACCCGTCCGGCCCGAAGGTGATCCTGCACCTGGCGAAGGAAATCACTCCGCACTCGGCCGAACTGACCGCGCAGGTCGACCCCGAAGGTGCGCCCGTCACCGAATGCTACTTCGAATATGGCACCACGCCGGCGATGGGTGGCCTGGCTCCCTGTAACGCGCTGCCCGGCGAAGGTGAAAAATACGTGAAAGTCACCGGGTCCGTGAGCGGGCTGACGCCAGACACCCACTACATCATGCGAATCGTGGCGGTCAACGAATTCGCCACTGTGCGAAACCCGACCGAACGCAAGGGCTTCACGACCGGCACCGGATTCGAACCGCCCGTCGTCACGACCGTCAAACCGCCCAAGGGCCGCTCCGGGGGAGGAACGAACGTGGTCATCAAGGGCTCGAGCTTCGAAGGCGTGACGGCCGTCTTCTTCGGAGACACCGAAGCGACGATCAACTCCGTGACGCCGTTCGAGATCCAGGCCACATCGCCGCCCGGCGTAGGCGCCGTCGACATCACGGTGCAGACCGCCAACGGGACGAGCAAAATCGTGCCCAAGGACCAGTTCGTCTACCGCAACCCGGAAATCGAAACGATCAGCCCGGGCGAAGGCCCGGCGAGCGGTGGCACCGAAGTGACGGTGAGCGGCAACGGCTTCGAACTGGGGCACGGCACGACGTTCATGTTCGGCAAAACTCCGGCGAGCGACGTCGAATGCAGCTCGAGCCAGTCGTGCGTCGTGATCGTGCCCGCGTCGAGCCAGGGCGCGAGGCCGGTCCGGGTGAAAGCGATCGTGAACGCCAGGAAGAGCGCCCAGGCGATCTTCTACGGCTACACCGCCGGCTGAGAAGCAGCAAAACCCCCGGGCGCTGCCCGAGCACCCGCTGCTCGGGCAGCTCGCCGCCGAGCCGGCTCGGCGCGAAGCGCCCTGATGCAGAGGCTCGAGCGGCGGGCCAACTAGAATCCCGCCATGGCCTCACAACGGCAGATCCTCGTCGGCAAGGTTCCGATCGGTGGCGGAGCCCCCGTCGCCGTGCAGACGATGACGAAGACCGAGACGGCCAACATCGGTCCGACGATGGAGCAGATCCGCACCGTCGCAGAGGCCGGAGCGGACATCGTGCGGGTGGCCGTGCCGCGCGAGCAGGACGCGGAGGCGCTGAAGACGATCGTCGCCGAATCGCCGATCCCGATCATCGCGGACATCCACTTCAACCACACGCTGGCGCTGAAGGCGATCGAAGCCGGCGCCCACTGCGTGCGTCTGAATCCCGGCAACATCGGCGGCCCCGAGAAGGTCGCCGAGGTCACCGCCCTGGCCGAGCGCCACGGCACGCCGCTGCGGGTCGGCGTCAACTCGGGCTCGTTGCCCAAGCACCTGCGGGAGCTCGAGTACGAGAACCCCGTGGAGGCCCTCGTCACGGCGGCGATCGAGACGGTCGAGCTGATGGAGCGCCTGGACTTCAGGAACTTCAAGGTCTCGATGAAGTCGACCTCGGTGCCCAACACGATCGCCGCCAATCGCATGCTCTCCGAGCGCATCCCGTATCCGCTGCACCTCGGCGTCACCGAGGCGGGCACGAAGTGGTCCGGCTCGCTGAAGTCGGCCGTGGGCCTCGGCACGCTGCTGGCCGACGGCATCGGCGACACGATCCGCATCTCGCTGTCGACCTTCCACGCCGAGGAAGAGGTGAAGGTCGCCTGGGAGATCCTCAAGGCGTTGAAGCTCCGCGAGAAGGGACCCGTGCTGATCGCCTGCCCGACCTGCGGGCGGCTGCAGTTCGACATGGACACGGTCGTGGCCGAAGTCGAGAAGCGCCTGGAAGCCTACGAGGACCCGATC
>WNFI01613396.1_pt1 | contig 33283 bp, 27 predicted proteins | sample 5400471 | NCBI WGS metagenome assembly WNFI01 (sample SAMN13153348, study PRJNA577476) | soil metagenome | isolation source: 100 cm saprolite on Douglas fir-dominated hillslope | place: USA:California | collected 2013-09-17 | reverse complement strand
CCATCTGCTGCCGGGCAGCGGGAGCGTCAGCAGCGAACTCGTCGTCGCTTACGAACCGTTTCACCCCCGTGCCGAGGAGCTGCGGGCGCTGCGGACCCAACTCTTGATCCGCTGGTCCAACGCCGAAGTCAGGCACCGTATGCTGGCGGTCGTCAGTCCAGGCTTCGGCGAAGGGCGCAGTTATGTCGCGGCCAACCTCGCCGTAGTTTTTTCGCAGCTCGGCGAACGCACGCTTCTGATCGACGCCGACCTGCGCACACCGCGGCAGCACCGGATCTTCAACATCCCCGACCGGATCGGTCTTTCTGCGGTCCTCTGCGGCCGCGCTGACCGCGGCGCGGTGGTGCCGGTTCCGGAATTCGGGACGCTTTCGCTGTTGCCGGCCGGTGCATGTCCGCCCAATCCACAGGAGTTGCTGTTGCGCCCGGCGTTCGCGACTTTGCTGGAGGAATTACGGACCGAGTTCGACGTCATCCTCTTCGATACGCCGCCGGCGAAGCTCTACGCGGACGCGCAGAGCCTGGCCTTCCGCGCGGGCAGCGTGATGATGCTCGCCCGAAAGGACCATACCCGCTTCGCCGATACCGCCAGCGTCATCCGGGAGCTGAGCGACACGGGGGCCCGCGTCGTCGGCACCGTACTCAACGCCTTTTGAACCGAGCCGGTCGGCATGTCCTTGGTTCTGGAGCAGCCCCTCCCGGTGGCTCGGGATCGGGGTGTCCGCCGTACGCAGCATTCGAGCCCGATCGCGCTACGTGCGATCTTCGTCACCGGCTCGCTGTCGCACGGCGGAGCCGAAGGCCACGCGATCGCCGTCATGAATCGCCTGGCGGAGCGCGGGCACGAGTGCCACGCTGTATACATTAAAAACAGCGCTGGCCAGCTTGACCGCGTCCGGTTGCGTGACGGCGGAACGGTGCGGTGCCTCAACGCGGCCCATTATTTCGATGTACGTGCAGTGGGCGATTTCGCCGCGCATATTTCCCGCATCAGGCCTTCCGCGATCGTCGCGGCGAATCCGTACGCGCTCATGTATTCCTGGCTCGCGCTGCGTCTTTCGCGTCTGCGGGTGCCGCTGGTCGTCACCTATCATTCGAACCGGCTGCTCGGGGCAAAGGAGCGGCTCCAGATGATCTTCTATCGCCTGCTCTTCTGGACGGCGGATTGCTTGGTCTTCGTGTGCGAAAGGCAAAAGCGCTACTGGTTGCGCAGGGGAGTGATTTCGCGAAGAAACGAGGTGATTTACAACGGCGTGGACACCGGCGAGTTCCGCGACAGGTGGAGTTCCGAGGAACGAGGTGCATTGCGCAGCACACTCGGCTTTCGCGACGTGGACTACGTGATCGGCATATCGGCGTTGCTGCGCCCGGAAAAGAACCATGTTCAGATGGTGGATGCCGTTGCCATGCTCCGTAACATGGGCATCCCGGCCCGGGTGCTGATGATAGGCGATGGCGAGATGCGCGGAGCGGTCCAAGCCCACGCCCGGGAGCTCGGGGTCGAGAGCCACGTCGTGATAACGGGGCTTCAACGGGACGTCCGTCCCTATATCGCTGCCTGCGACGCCATGGCGTTGTGCAGTTTTACCGAAGCGTTTTCTGTGGCCGCGATCGAGGCCATGGCTTTGAGCAAGCCGGTTGTCCATTCCGATGTCGGCGGCGCCGCGGAGATGATCGTCCCGGGGCGGAACGGGTTTCTCTTTCCTGCGGGCGATACGGCAGCCTTTGTCCACAAGCTGGCGATCTTGGCGGACCGCGCCGCATCAAGAAAAATGGGAGGCGACGCTCGCGAAGCGGTCGAGACCTTCTTTTCGGAAAAGGCGATGGTAGACCGTTACGAGCAATTGCTTCTGGAACTCTGCGGAAAACGTCCGCGCGCCTAGGAAGCCCTGATCTACTGAGCGCGTGATGAATGAAGCAGGGGCGTCGCAGGCGCGAGCCGGGGAAGTACGGAGGCGACAGTCCATCCGGACAATGGCGACTGCAAGAACACTACACATTGAAATCCGACAATCCCGAAACGCGGATTGCACTGGGCTCGCGTATGACGCCTCGGTCCGGGAACCCAGGAGAAGGGAAAGGCGGTGAGAACCTACGAGGAAGTGCAGGATCGTATCAGGAGCCGTCCGCGCACCTGGCTGGTTACCGGTGCAGCCGGATTCATCGGCTCGCATCTCCTGGAAACCCTGCTGAAGCTGGATCAGACGGTGGTCGGCCTGGACAATTTCTCGACCGGGAACCGGAGCAACGTGAAGGAGGCGGTCGGCGCGCGCCACTGGAAGAATTTTAATTTCATCGAAGGGGATATCCGCTCGCTCGATCAATGCCGCCGGGCCTGCCGGTCGGTAGATGTCGTTTTGCATCAAGCGGCCCTCGGCAGCGTGCCGCGCTCGATCGAAGACCCGATCGGGGCCAACGAGAGCAACGTCACGGGTTTTCTCAACATGCTGGTCGCGGCGCACGGCAGCGGAGTATCGCGCTTCGTCTACGCCGGGTCGAGCGCCATTTACGGGGATCACCCGGCGCTGCCGAAGGCGGAGGCGCAGATCGGCCGGCCGCTATCGCCTTACGCAGTGACCAAGCGTGTGAACGAGCTGTACGCCGAGATCTTCGCCCGCTGCTACGGGTTCGAATCGATCGGGCTGCGCTATTTCAACGTGTTCGGCCCGCGCCAGGATCCGAACGGCGCTTACGCGGCGGTGATCCCGAGGTGGATCTCGAGCATGATCCGCAACGAGCCTGTATACATCAACGGCGACGGGGAAACGACCCGGGACTTCTGCTACATCGACAATGTGGTCCAGGCCAACCTGTTGGCGGCTACGGTCGATGATCCTGCCGCAGTCAACGAGGTCTACAACGTCGCTCTGAACGAGCGGATCTCGCTAAACGAGCTCTTCGCGATACTCAGATCGATGCTCGAGCAGCGATATCCTCACCTGCGCTCGCTCAGGCCCATCTATCGCGAGTTCCGCAATGGGGATGCGCGCGCCTCTCAAGCCGATATCGACAAGGCCCGCCGCCTGCTCGGCTATCGGCCGCTATGGGACGTCAGGCAGGGACTTGCGCGGTCGATCGACTGGCATGTAGCGAAGCTCGCGCCGCCGCGTTCGATGGACGGTGCAGTGCCGGAGCGCAAGGCGGCGCAACGGGTCGTAGTTCGATCGGCCTGCTGCGGATCACGGACTTTCAATATTTGACGGTCACACTTCACGCTGGTTTTCGCGACACTTGGCGAGGGGTCAATCCATGACAAAAATCGCAGAACGGACCTACGCGGCAGGTTTTCTTCTATTGATGTTCAGCCTGGCTTGGAGTTCGCCTCAGGCTCTGGCGCAATCCTCGCCAACGCGCTATGAGCAAACGGATCCGTCCGTCACCTACACCTCCGGATGGAGTGAGGATACGAGCAGGTCGTGGAGCGGCGGGACCGCTGCGGCCTCGACCACGCCGGGCGCGCAAGCCACCTTCACCTTCACCGGGCCCTCGGTCAACTGGATCGGCGGCCGCGGGCCTTGGGCCGGAATCGCCCGCGTGTCCTTGGATGGTGTTTTGGTGAGCCAGGTCGATACGTACTCCAGGACCGAGGAGATCCGGGTGCCGATGTTCACGGCAAACGGCCTGACCAACGCGAGTCACACGCTGACGATCGAAAATACCGGCCAGACGAATCCACTCTCCACGTCTACCTATGTTGTCGTGGATGCGTTCGACGTGCCCGGACCGGCGGTCGCCCGCCTTCAGGAAACGGATCCGGATGTTACCTATACAGCAGGCTGGGTCCAGGACAATACGCTCAACTCGTTGGCCGCCGGGATCACCAGCTATGGGACTCCGAACGTTTCGCTCAGAAATTGGAGCGCGGCGGCTGCCACGCTCTCCACTATGCCGGGCGCGCAAGCCACGTTCACCTTCACCGGGACCTCGATCAGCTGGATCGGCGCTCGTGGACCCCAGTCCGGGATCGCTGACGTGTTCTTGGATGGAAGCCTCGTTGCCGAGGTCGATCTTTATTCTCCCACGGAGCAGATCCAGCAGGCCGTCTTCACGGCAACGGGCCTGGCCGATGCGAGCCATACGCTGACGATCGAAGTGACCGGCCGGCAGAACCCGGCCTCGCAGAACGCTTTGGTCGTGGTGGACGCATTCGAGGTGACCTCCCCGGGAATACAAATCCAGGAAACGGATCCGTCCATCACGTACGGCCCTGGGTGGATCATGGACACCGGGGACAAGGCTTACAGCGAAGGTACCTCGGCGGAATCCAACACGGTGGGCGCGCAAGCGACCTTCACCTTCACTGGAACGGGGGTCCGCTGGATCGGTGCCCGCGGACCGCAGACCGGGATCGCTCGGGTATTCCTGGACGGAGCCTTCGTCGAGGACATCGATACGTATGCGCTTACGGAGGGGCCCCAACATACCGATTTCACAGCGACGGGCCTAGCAGCGGGGACCCATACGCTGACGATCCAGGTGATAGGCAAAAACCCGCTTTCAACGAATGCTTGGATCCTGATAGATGCCTTTGACGTCACTCCATGAACTAGGCCGAGGTGGAGATGGCTGTTAAATTAAATACCTTCCATCTTGAAACCTCATTCGGCAGCCGGTCGCTCTTACGGGACAATTGGTTATGTAAACGCATCATCAAGGATTTGCGACGCCATGAAACGATGACAGAGGAGGAAATCGACGCATTGCGCATGGTTTCCCTTCACAGAGCTCTGGTTTCGACCATATCGAAATTACCGTACTACAGCCAGATCCCGAATCGTTTTCCGGTCGCGCGGTCGGTTGAAGTATTGCATCGGCACTTCCCGATCATCAGCAAGGAGACCCTGCTAGAGAACCGGGACAAACTGTACCCGAACGCCGGAAAGCCTAGGCCGTGGAACTCCATAGGAAAAACCAGCGGCACAACGGGAACTCCCCTCTCCGTGTTTAGAAACCCGAAGTCGGTGCTGATGGAGAACGCGTTTTTAGGAAGGCACTGGGAGTGGGGCGGGTATCAGCACGGCATGCCGCGTGCGACGCTCCGCGGCGAAATGATCGTGCCTTTGGATCGTACCGCTCCACCGTTCTGGTTTTGGAATCGGTACAACAACCAGCTTCTGATTTCTTCCCGACATCTCAGGGATGCTTGCGCGGATGCAATCATCGACGAATTGGAGCGGTTTTCTCCAGTGATGTTGCAAGCGTATCCGTCGACCGCATTTACCCTCGCCCAGCTCATGGCACACCGGAATCGCCGTCTTAGCATTCCAGTGGTATTTACCGCTTCCGAACCGCTCTATCCTCATCAGCGGGAATTGATAGCGGAGAGATTCGGCGCAAAAGTCATGGACATGTACGGAATGGCGGAGCGAGTGGCGTTTGCCACGGAGTGTGAGTTTGGATCGATGCACGTCAATCCGGATTATTCATATGTGGAATTGGTCGACTCGGACGGACAGCCCACTCGAGATGTCGGTTACGTCGTCGGAACTAGTTTCCACAATCTTGCGATGCCGTTGGTGCGCTATAAACTTTCGGACCGCACTCGCTGGATATCAGGCGGATGCCGCTGCGGACGACCCTTTCCGATGATCGAGCCGGTCACCGGAAAAATGGAGGACAGCATTTTCGGCAGCAACGGCGTGTTCGTCAGTCCATCGGTGCTCACCTTCGCGTTCAAAGGAGTGCAGAACATCAAGAAATCGCAGGTTGCCCAAGTTGCTCCCGAACGCTGGGAAATCCGACTCGTCCCGGCCCCTGCATTTGGAGCGGATGATCAGCACAAGCTCGTCGACAACATTCACAACCTGGTCGATCCCGGTGTGAACGTCGACGTAGTGCTGAGGGACGAAATACCCTGCACGGCGTCCGGAAAGTTCCGATGGGTGGTGAACGAGTGGTCCCACGCTGGCGAATGACCTTAGTCCTCACGATATACGATGTCGTCAAGCGCACCTTGTCGCTCGCGCGCGATCCGATGGAACTCAAGCTGCTTTCCCAGAATTCGCAACGGAGCTGTCGTGTCGGGAGCAAATTGGGGATTTCCTCGATCACCTCTGGTTGCAGGCGAGCCGCTGTTGGGATACGCGCCGCCGCGGTTGCGCTTATCCTGGGCGCGGCTTTGCCGCTTGTGGCCCAGACGGCGCCTGCGCCCACGAGGGCTCAACGCCTGTTCGCCTCCGGCTTCGAGGGCGCTACCGCGATAGTGCCTCCTAATCAGGCTAACTTTTGGGGAGCAGGCGGATGGACGGACATCACTGGCACCGACGCCACCACGGGTTTCACCTGGCCACCTAATATTTGGGGTGGGGGCGGTGGGCGGTTCCTGTTTCTTACCGACCCTCTGGTAGTGAGCGCCGCCGAGATCGGCAGTTATATGTTCAATCAAATCCAGACCGTGGCTGGACCTAAGGGGAACCAGACCCAAGCCCTTTACCAGCAAATCTCGCGGAATGTAAACGGCACAGAGCCGATGGGGACATCGCCCACCACAAATCTATTCAGCGTCAATCCTACTGGCGAAACGAGCGATCTCTACGTCAGCTATTGGATCAAGTTCCAGCCGGACCTCGTGGAAAAGATGAACAACCTGCCTGCGGGACCGGGCATCGTTGACGGGGGGACCTGGCGCGCATTCTTCGCGTTTAAGACCGGCGGTCAAAAAGCCGTCGCAGGTCCTCTCAACGATCCAATGAACAACGGTGACTACCGCGTAGAAGTCTATGTGATGACATATGGCGGCGGCACGCCTTATTGGCAGGTCCTTGCGGACAACAATGCCGGCGGCGGTGCTCCACTGGTCAACAGCTGGGTCGTGCGGAATCGCGCCGTTCCGGTGCCGGTGGGTGAATGGTTCAAGTTCGAGATCTTCTGGCACCGCAGTAACGGAGCCGATGGTCGCGTCTGGGCGGCTGTCAACGGGAACGTAATCTGTAACCACTACGGGCCTAACATGGGAGCCTGGAACCTTCCTATTAATCGCATCTCGATGCCCACGGTCTACACCGGAAGCCGTATGCCTGTGTACCAATGGATCGATGACCTGGAAATCTGGAATGGCTTCCCGCCGGCCCGCACGCCCGTCGCGACCAAGAAGTGATGCCATGTGCGGGATCGCCGGTTATCTGAGGTTGCGTCCGGAAAACTCCGCGCCGATCTCGCCTCTTGTGGCGAGGGAGATGCTGGCGGCGATCCGTCGGCGGGGACCGGACGGAGAATGCCAGTGGCGCTCCGCCGACGATCTCTGCTGGCTCGGCCACCGGCGCCTCGCCATCATCGACCTGCATACCGGCGACCAGCCGATGTGCAACGAGGACGGGACGATCTGGACCGTCTTCAACGGCGAGATCTACAACTATCTCGTCCTGCGCGCTGAACTCGAGGCACGGGGTCATCGTTTCAAGACCCGCAGCGATACCGAGGTGCTGGTCCATGGCTACGAGCAGTGGGGCCTCCGCGGGTTAGCAGAGCGCCTGCAGGGCATCTTCGCTTTCGCTCTATACGATGTCGTCAAGCGCACCCTGTCGCTCGCGCGTGACCCGATGGGAGTCAAGCCACTCTACTGGTGGAGCGATGGCGATGCGCTGCTGTTTGCGAGCGAGATGAAGTCCTTGCTGCGCCATCCGGCGTTGCGCGAGCGCAAGGTCAACCGGGCGGGCATCGCCCAGGTTCTCGTGACCCGTTACGTGTCGCGCCCCCACACCATGTTTGAAGGGGTGTCGCGCCTGCCGGAGGGATGCTGCATGGCGATTGACGTGAACGGCAGCGTTCCCGCGGCGCCGCTGCGTTACTGGGACGTGCGTCACCGATCCGAGCATGTCGGTCTCGAAGAGGCCACCGAGCAACTCGATGCGCTGCTCAAGCGCACGGTGGATATGCAGTTGATGTCGGATGTGCCCCTGGGCGTGCAGCTCTCCGGGGGCGTGGACAGCAGTCTGGTGGTCGCTCTGATGGAAACCCTGCGCCGGGAGAAGGGAGATCCCGTGCCGGTGAAGACCTTTTCCGTCGGCTTCGATATCCCTGAGTTCAGCGAGCTCGGCTACGCGCGCAAGGTGGCGGAACGCTACGGCACCGAGCACCATGAAATCACGGTGGGCTTCAGGGAATTCGCCGAGGAATTGCCCTTCCTCGCCTGGATTTACGACGAACCGATGGGGGAGCCTCCGGGAATCCCCACGTACTTCATGTGCCGCGAGGCGAAGAAGCACGTGAGCGTGATGCTGTGCGGGGAGGGGGCCGACGAGCAATTCGGCGGCTATTCCAAGTACATGTTCGACCAATTCTCCGCGGCATTCGACTGGATGCCGTCCGGGGTTCGCAATGGTCTCCTGCGCGGTGTCGCGAGCGGCCTGCCGTTCAAAGGCCGGCGTCTGCGCAGCATGGCGGAGATCCTCGCGATCGCCGATGCTCCGAGCCGTTTCGCGTCGTGGTACGGAGGCTTCGACACGAAGCTTCAAGCCCGTGTGCTTTCCGATTCGATGAGAAACGAGATTGGTGATGGCGGATTGGCCCAGGCGTTCGACGAAATCGTCAATGCCTGCGGCAGCGGCAGCGCCCTCGATCGTTTCCTTTACTGCGACGTTCATACCCGACTGGTGGACGACATCCTGGTCAAGAGCGACCGGATGAGCATGGGGGCCGGCATCGAGGCCCGCGTGCCTTTCCTCGACCACAAGCTGGTCGAGTTCGCCGCAAGCCTGCCGCAGCACCTGAAGGTCAGCGGCTTGAGCTCGAAGATCGTTCTCAAGCGGCTCGCCGAGCGCTATATCCCCCACGAGACCATCTACCGCCGCAAAGTGGGTTTCACCGTCCCGCTGACCCGCTGGTTCGCGGGACCGTGGCGCGGCCTGATCAACGACGTGCTGCTCTCGGACCGCTGCCTGGGTCGGGGTTACTACGACACCGACGTGGTACGCGGCATCGTGAGCGACCATGTCAACGGCCGCGTCGATCGGGAACAGGGGATCTGGCTCCTGCTTGCCCTGGAAATCTGGCACCGGCTATTCGTGGACGAGGACGGCAGCGAAGCGGTGGTCGGCAGGGTCAAGGCTGACTTCGCGCGCTCGCTGCGCCCGCTCGCGGTGGCGGCATGAAACAAGTCCGCCATTACCTGCGCGATGGCGCCCTGGATATCGGCGAGGTGCCCATCCCCGCGGTCGGCCCCGGCGACGTGCTCGTGCGCAATCACTACTCGTTCGTGAGCGTGGGCACCGAAAAGATGAAGATCTCGCAGGCGCGCATGAGCCTCGTGGAGAAGGCGAAGCAGCGCCCCGATCAGGTCAGGCTGGTGCTTAACACGCTGCGCGAGCAGGGCCTGGTTCCCACGTTCCGCAAGGTGCAGGAGCGACTCAAGGCTCCGGCCACTCTCGGTTACAGTTGCGCCGGAACCGTGGTGGAAGCGGGTTCCGAGGTGGAAGAGTTCCGCGTGGATGACCGCGTAGCCTGCATCGGGGAAGGCGTAGCGACGCACGCCGAGTACAACGCCGTGCCGCGGAACCTGGTGGTGCGCGTTCCGGCCAACGTGAGCCTCGAGGCCGCCAGCTCGAGTGCGGTCGGCGCGATCGCGCTCCAGGCAATACGCCAGGCGAAGCTCGAGCTGGGCGAAAGCGTCGCCATCATCGGGCTCGGGCTGCTCGGGCAGTTCCTCGTGCAGCTTTGCCGCGCGAACGGATGCCGCGTGATCGGAGTGGACCTCGACCCGGGGAAGTGCGCGCTGGCCTTGGAGAACGGCGCCGAGGCGGCTTGCGGTCCGGAGACCGACGAGGCCCTCCACCACGCGCTGCGCGCAAGTGGCGGTCTCGGTGTCGATGCGGTGTTGCTCACCGCCTCCACCAAGGACCTCGGCCCGATCGAGCTCGCCGCCACACTCGTGCGCGACCGCGGTCGGGTGGTGTGCCTGGGCAACACCGCGATCCAATTGGAATGGCGCACCTGGTTCGGCAAGGAGATCGACTTCCTCTTCAGCCGCGCGATGGGGGCCGGCATCAACGAGCCCGACTATTTCGCGCGCGGCAAGGACTATCCGATCGGCTACGTGCGCTGGACGGCCAACCGGAACATGCAAGCCTTCCTCGATCTGATCGCGCAGGGAAAGCTCACGGTGCCGCGGCTCATCACCCACCGGTTCCCGTTCTCGGACGCGATCTCGGTGTTCGACAGGATCGCGAGCGGCGAGCTGAATCAGGCGGTGGGGATCGTCTTCGAGTACCCCGAGCCCGAGAAAGGCGTGTTCGAATTGCAGCCGCGCACGCTCACCTTCGGGGGCGAACAGCCGCGCGGCGCGGTGCGGCTCGGGCAGATCGGCGCGGGCAATTACGCAAAGTCCATGCTCATGCCGTGTTTTCCCTCGCTCGCGGAATCAACGCGATCATGGTGGCGACCCGTCACGACAGCCACGCCCGCTACGCCGCTCTGGCGCTTCAAGCCGGCAAGCACGCCTACGTCGAGAAGCCGCTCGCCATGACCGAGGAGCAGCTCGCGCCCATCGCCGCCGCGCTCGGCAAGCGCGGCACGGACGGCCCGACGCTCTGGATCGGCCATAACCGCCGCTTCAGCCCCTTGAGCCAGTGTGCGCTCGCCCACTTCAAGAGCGTCGAGGTGCGGCAGGTGACCTGTACCGTGCGCTCGGCGAGCGTGCCGGCCGACAGCTGGTACCAGGACAAGATCGAGGGCGGCGGAATTCTTTTCGGCGATGTCTGCCACTTCATCGATCTCGCGATCTACTTCGCACAGAGCCTGCCGGTCGGGGTCGCTGCTTTCGCCACGCCCGATCCCGGACACCGCGAAGAGAGCTGGGCGATCACGCTGCATTTCGCGAACGGGGGCCTCGCGGTGGTGCATTACGTGTGCGGCAGCCAGAAAGGACTGGATCACGAGACCATCGACGTCCTCGGCGGCGGGCGCTCGGCCCAGATCATCGATTTTCGCCGGCTGATCCTTCGCGGCGGCGCGGGCGGCGGCAGGCGTCAGCTCCAGCCCGACCTCGGCCAGAAAGCGATGCTCCAGACGATGGTCGCCCAGTTTTCCCACGCGCCCGGCGCGGTTGACTACACCGAGAGCTTTCTCGTGTCGGCGCAGGCGCTGCTCGCCGCGCAGCGGTCCATCACGGAGCGCCGGATCGTGAAGATGGAGCCGCGATTTCCGTTCAGGATCGACTGACATAGCTGTGCCGCGCCCCCGTCTCCTCCTCGTCGGTCCGCTCCCGCCGCCGCTCGGCGGCGTGCAGCTCACCGTGGATATGCAGCTGCAGTCGAGTCTCGCGCGCGAATTCGAGCTGCACATGGTGGACACCTCGAAGCGGCGGCTGCGCTGGGCGGTTGAAAATCCGACCTGGCGGACGCCGTTCTACTTCGTGCGCGACCTCACCCGGTTGATCCGGATGCTCATTCGAGTGCGGCCAGCCGCCGTGCTGCTCCACGCCGCAGCAGGCGTTTCGTTCCTGCGCGATTGGGTGCTGATGCTGACCGTGCGCCTGGCGGGCGCAAAGGTCGTCTGCCACTACCACGGCACCCTGCATGCCCGTTTTCCATCGGGCGAAACGCGGCGCGGCCGTGCAATCGGAAGATTCCTAATGTCTGTGGCGCACCGGGTGATCGTGCTCGGGCCCACTTATCGGCGCGAGATGGGCAAGGCGTGGAAGCGCGACGATCTGGTCTGGGCTCCCAATATGGCCGACATTGCTTTGTTTCGGAGCATGTCTGCCGACACCCCGGCGCCGTGGCTGGCGCCGGGCGAACGCGCGGTCCTGTTCGTCGGCAGGCTGTCCGCACCGAAGGGCATTTACGACCTGTTCGACGCGATTCCCCATGTCGTCAAGCGCCACCCCGAGGCGCGCTTCGTGCTGGCCGGCGTCGCCGAGAGCGACGCGATGGAGCCCGTGGTCCGCGCCGAAGCGGAGCGTCGCGGCATTGCCGCGCGCGTCACGTTCCTCGGCTCCCTCGAAGGCCGCGACAAGGCGGCGGCGTATGCGGCTTCGCAAATGATTGTGGTGCCGTCGTGGACCGAGGGGTTTCCGCTTGTCATCCCGGAAGCGATGGCCGCAGGGCTTCCCGTCATCGCCACCGCCGTGGGCGCGATACCGGATTTTGTGAAGGACGGCGAAGACGGCTTCCTGATCGCGCCCAGGGCGCCGCTGGAGCTGGCAAACCGCGTGTGCAGGCTTCTGGGGGACGACGATCTGCGCCTGCGGATGAGCCAGCGGGTACGGCAACGGGCGCCGCGCGAATTCGCGATCGAGGTCGGGTGCACCGAGGTGGCGCAGGCGATAACGGACGCGCTAATTTGTGAAGCAAGAATTCAAGCTCAATAATTTCGACCTGCTGCGAATTTTCGCCGCATCGCAGGTGCTGGTATGCCACACGGTCCTGCATCTGCATGTTTTCGCACCGCAGTGGTTGATGAAGCTGATGTACGCGTTTCCGGGTGTCCCCATCTTTTTTGTGATCAGCGGATTTCTGATCTCGCTTTCGTACGAACGGAGTTCGGGACTGAAAGGCTACTGCCGCAATCGCGTGCTGCGAATTTACCCCGGGCTTTGGTGCTGCATCCTGTCAACAATATTGGTCGCCGCGCTCTTCGGCTACAGCTTTGCGAGCGGCCAGGCGGTGGTGGCTGCTTGCACCTACCTTGTTGGTTATCTGTCTTGGATCGCCGTCGAAAGGCCGTTTCTGCGGAAGAAACAGCAGACTATTTCTCCCACGCTGGTGGCCGACAAGCACGTGAACCGGCTTGCGTCGGCAACCGGATAGACAAGCGCGTGCTCAGCTCCCTCCTGATATACGCGTTGGTTACCGCTGGCACCGCATGAGCGCGACGCTGACCTGGAGGCTCAATCGCCTCCGAACCATGGGCTTCGCCGAGGTCCTGTGGCGGACCCGCCGCGCCATCGCCGCGGCGCTTGAGCGCCGAGGCTTCGGCCTGGCGCGCCAGGTCGATCCGGCTGCAGGCGGCGCCGGTCGGCCATGGACTTCGGTAATGCCGGTGGGGTTTCAAACTCACTGGTACGTCGAAGCTGCCGAACGCATCCTCGCCGGCCGCTGGGAGATATTTTTGCTGCGCGACCACGTCCTCGGTTTCCCGCCGCGCTGGAACCGCGATCCCAGGACCGGCATCGAGGTCGCCCTCGGCTACGGCAAGGCGATCGATTACCGGGACGAGCGCGTCGTCGGCGATATCAAGTATCTCTGGGAGCTGAACCGTCACCTGGAACTGGTGACCCTGGCGCAGGCGTGGCACCTCACGCGCGAGCGACGCTATGCCGACGGTGCGCGCGCGCTTCTCGCGTCCTGGTTCGAACAGTGTCCTTACCCTCTGGGCCCGAACTGGACGAGCGCTCTCGAAGCGGGGGTGCGCCTGGTCAACTGGGCCTGCGCGTGGCAGCTGCTCGGCGGTGAAAGCTCGCCGCTGCTCGAGGGTGGGGAAGGCGATTCGTTCCTGCGCGGCTGGCTGGGCGCTATCCGCCAGCACTGCCATTTCATAGCGCATAACCTGTCGCGGCATTCGTCGGCCAACAACCATCTGTTCGGCGAACTGACGGGCTTGTTCGTCGCGTCCGTCACCTGGCCGCTGTGGTCCGAGTCGGCCCGCTGGCGCGAGCAGGCGAAGGATGAGCTGGAAGCGCAAGCCGTGAAGCAGAACGGCGCCGATGGCACCAACCGCGAGCAGGCGCTCTGGTACCACCATGAGGTGGCGGACATGATGCTGCTGTGCCTGCTCTTCGGGCAGGCGAACGGGATCAGGTTTTCCGGTGAGTTCGCGAAGCGGCTCGAACTGATGCTCGAATTCATCGCCGCCGTCATGGATGCGGGCGGGCATGTGCCCATGATCGGCGATGCCGACGACGCCGTGATGGTGCACTTTTCGCGCGAGCCGGGATTCTGCCCCTATCGGTCGCTCCTTGCCACCGGGGCGGTGCTGTTCAGGCGGGGCGACTTCAAGGCCAAAGCGGGACGCTTCGACGATAAGAGCCGCTGGCTTCTGGGTGATGCAGCTGCAGCACGGTTTGACGGCTTACCGGTTTCGACCCCGGTGGAGGGGAAGCGCGAGTTCTCCGAGGGCGGGTACTACATCCTGGGACGTGACTTCGGCACGCCCCGCGAGGTGAAAGCCGTAGTGGATGCGGGGCCCCTGGGTTACCTTTCGATTGCCGCACACGGGCATGCCGATGCGCTCGCCTTGACCTTGTCCGTCGGCGGTAACGAGGTCTTAGTCGACCCCGGCACCTACGCCTACCACGGCCAGAAACGCTGGCGCGACTATTTTCGTGGTGCCTCGGCGCACAACACATTACGAGTGGACGGGAAAGAGCAGTCGGTGCCCGGCGGCAATTTCATGTGGCTTGCCCACGCCCGCGCCCGGCTCGAGCGCTTTGAAACCGGCGCGGAGCGGGACGCGTTCGAAGGCGTGCACGACGGTTACCTGCGGCTGGACGATCCGGTGCTCCACCGACGGCGCATCGAGTTCGACAAACGCGACATGCGCATCGAGGTGAGGGACGCGCTGGAATGCCGCGAAGAGCATTTCGTGGAGACCCACTGGCATCTGGCAGAGGGCTGCACGGTACAAGTTTCCGGTCATGTGGTGGAAGTTGAATGCGCGAACGTGCGCCTGCGGGTCGAGTGTCCGCGTGAGCTGGGCAAGCCGGAGGTGGTCGCCGGTCGGGACGACCCGCCGCTCGGCTGGATATCTCGGCGCCTGGACGAAAAAAAGCCCTCGCCCGTAATCGTTTGCCAAGGGCGCGTTGCCGGCAATACCGGCCTGCTGACGGTCATCAGAATTACAATCGGCGCAACTTGATCCCGGACAGCATTTTGATGGCGGTGAGCCCGGACCGGCGCCTTCTCTACGCGGCCTCGCGCTCCAAGCCCTAAATGATGATCAGGCTGGTTAGTCGATCGGGTTACATCCAGGAAGTCGTAGAAAACGTTCAGGAAACGGGCACCTGTCACGACGGCTGAACGCTCTATTCGCTTCCCGGACCATAGCTCTGGAACGTGACCGCTTCAAGCGGCGCCAAGGCAAGCTCGACGGCGTCGATGAAACGATGTCCCTTGTCGTGCCGCTAGTTACACGGTCAAGTTCCGCGCCTGAGGGCTAGTGGGGAGCATACGGAGGGTCACACCAAACGGGAGGGGGGACCGTACAAGCTGGAGGGAAACCATCCCAGATTTGCAGGTCGTCTACCCACTGGTAGATAGGTAAAAGCCCCCCGCTGTAAAGCGAATTCACGGTGACCCGATTAATGGGAAGGTTGGCGGAGCCCATGTTTGCCCCGAGGACATTAAAGATCTGTGTACCGTTGACAGCCATCCAAACTCGGCCATCAGCGTTAGGGCTGCGATGCCAGAAAAACTCCAGTTTGAACCACACCCCTTCAGGTACCGGGACGGAACTATTCGTATAACCCCACCTATTCACCACAGGATAATTGCCACCGGCGTTGTTGTCCGCGCCGATAGCCCAGTAAAGCGTTCCTGCACTGTTCTGAGTACTCACATACGCTTCCACGCGATAATCGCCATCGTCATGTGCCGGCGGCGTTCCGGTTTTGAACGCCCACAAGGTGCGCCAGGTTCCGCCGTCATTGGCGATGCCCGGTCCCGCGTCCAGGCCGCTCATGTTCTTCGCCGTACCCGGCGGGAACTTGAGCCAGTAGCTGATGTAGAGGTCGCTTGTTTCGCTGCTCGGGGTGAGTTCGAAGAGGTTCGTGGTGGAAGCGGTGCCCATCGGATTTTGTCCGCTGGGACCCTTCGTGACCTGGCTGTAGAGGGCTTGGTTGCTCAGGTTTCCGGTATGCCCTTTCACGGTCACGATTTGATTGAACATGTAATCACCGATGTTCTCAGCCGTCACCCCCGGCGTGTCGGCAAGGAGCAGGAAGGCGCTGCCGCCTCCGCCCCAGATACTTGGGGGCCAAGTAAAACCGGTGGTGGTGTCGGTACCGGAGATGTGTTGCCAGCAACCGCTAGGCGTCAGCCAGCAGTCGCTCGGAGAGACAGCGTTGATAGTCTTGGAAGGCTCATAACCCGACTGAAACAACAGGCTCGGGATCTGGGCCTGGGCCACGAGCGGCAAGCCCGCGGCCAGCAGAAACCCAAATGCGGCTGCGCGGATCGTGCAAGCCACGGCCTTGCCGATCGCGACGGGCGCTGGCGCGATTGGAATCCGTTGCTCTTGGATCAACCCGCACGAATTGACGGGAGACCAACAGGACATCGTGACCCCAGACCATAGGTACTTCATGTCGGCTCCTCCTAGACTGGCGCTGTTGCTTCATGTTGCTGGTCGGTGTTGTTATGTGGAGCACCAGCATTACGGCGTCCTATTGCGCAACGTCGACAATTCGATACGCCGGTCGGACCACTGTTAGCCAGGCTCTGCTGAGCCGATCGGACTACATCCCCGCCTTGCAGTCGCACCACGAGCGTCAACAACCCCTTCTATGCTGTGGAAAGTGTTTACGCGGCCGGGCGCGCATACGGCGCTCGGTGTCCTGCAGCGCGGGCTCGCCGGTCGATTCGTTGCAACCATGGGAAGCGGTCATGAAGCTTAGCGTTTGGGGTCTCGGATATGTCGGGACCGTTTCGGCGGGTTGCCTAGCGCAGGAAGGTCATGAGGTCATCGGCGTCGATTCGGAGCAGACGAAGGTTGATCTGATCAACGCCGGCAAGACTCCCATCATCGAAAAGGACATCGGCCGGATCATAAAACAGCAGGTGGCCGCCGGCCGGTTGTCCGCGACGACGGATGCCGCCGTCGCGGTCCAGCGGAGCGATCTGTTTCTGATCTGCGTGGGAACGCCCAGCCGCAGCAACGGCGACATCGAACTGAAATACGTGCGCCGCGTATGCGAGCAGATCGGCACGGCCCTGCGCAACCATCAGGGCGCTCCGGTCGTGGTGATTCGCAGCACGATGCTGCCGGGGACCATGCGCGATGTGGTCATCCCGACGCTTGAAGCGTGCTCGGGCCGGCGCGCCGGCGCCGAATTCGGGGTCTGCATCAACCCGGAGTTCCTGCGCGAGGGAACCGCCGTGCACGATTTCTTCAATCCGCCGAAGACCGTCATCGGCGAGCTCAACCGGGCAAGCGGAGATCTGCCGGCAAGTCTTTACGCCCGGATCGCAGCGCCGCTCATCCGGACCGACATCGAGACCGCCGAGATGGTCAAGTACGCGGACAATGCATGGCATGCGCTCAAGGTGGGTTTCGCCAACGAGATCGGCAACCTCTGCAAAGGGCTTGAGGTGGACAGTCACCGCGTCATGGACATTTTCTGCCGGGACACCACGCTCAATCTCTCGCCGTATTACCTGAAGCCCGGCTTTGCGTTCGGCGGTTCGTGCCTGCCCAAGGATCTGCGCGCATTGCTGTACAAGGCGAAAACGCTCGACGTTTCGCTTCCCATCCTCGCGGCGATCCTGCCGAGCAACGAACAGCAGATCGAGCGCGGGGTGCGGGCCGTTATCGAGAAGGGCAATAAGAAAGTCGGCGTGCTCGGCTTTAGCTTCAAGGCGGGGACGGACGATCTGCGCGAGAGCCCGGTGGTGGAGCTGACTGAGCGTCTGATAGGCAAGGGTTACGACTTGAGAATCTACGATAGCAACGTCAGGCTCGCGGTCATCCATGGGGCCAACCGCGACTACATCCTCAACCACATCCCCCATATTTCGCGCCTGATGGTTCCCAGCGTCGACGAGGTTCTCGATCATGCCGGCACCATCGTCATCGGCAACGCCGCGCCGGAGTTCCGCGATGTTCCTAGGCGGCTGACCGACGGCCAGACCATCGTCGATTTTGTGCGCGTGATCGATTCGCGCACCGTGTCCGGCGTCTATGAAGGGATCTGTTGGTAATGCGTGATTCGACCGTGAAAGTAAATGGGAGCCGGCCAAAACGCGTGTTGATGCTGGTCGAAAACCTCCCCAGCCCGTTCGACCGCCGCGTCTGGCAGGAAGCTTGCGCGCTGCGGGACGCCAGTTACGTGGTGTCGATCATTTGCCCCACTGGAAAGGGTTGCGAGAAGAAATTCGAAGTGGTCGACGGTATCGCTATCTGGCGCTACGATCTGCCGGTCGAAGGCAAGGGCGCGCTCGGCTACGCGATCGAATACTCCGCGGCGTTGTTTTGGACCTTTCTTCTGTCCTGGCGAGTTCTGCTGGTACGCGGTTTCGATATCGTTCACGCTTGTAATCCACCCGATCTTTTCTTTCTGATCGGTGGGTTCTTCAAGCTGTTCGGCAAGAAGTTTGTCTTCGATCATCACGACATCAGCCCCGAATTGTATGAGGCGAAATTCGGCCGCCGCGATTGTTTCCATCGCGTTCTGCTGAAACTCGAATACTGGACTTTTCGAACCGCTGATGTATCGATCGCCACCAACGAGTCTTACCGGCGTATCGCGCTCGGGCGCGGCCGGATGCCCCGTGAGCGCGTGTTCGTCGTGCGCAGCGGCCCGAGCCTCAAGCGCATGAAGATCCTGCCTCCCGACGAGCGGCTCAAGTGCGGCCGCCGTTACCTGGTCGCTTACGTCGGCGTGATGGGAAGGCAGGAAGGGATCGACTACCTGCTTCGAGCGGTGCGGCACATCGTACTGGACCTCGGGCGGACCGACGTCCATTTCGGACTGGTCGGAGGGGGGACCTCGGTTGACGAGATGAAGACGCTAGGTACGGAGCTGGGAGTCGCCGATTTTGTGACTTTTACCGGCCGAATTCCGGACGATGAAATGCTGGCAATGCTCAACACCGCTGACGTCTGCGTCAATCCCGACGCCGTCAACGAGATGAACGACAAGTCCACCATGAACAAGATCATGGAGTACATGGCGCTCGGCAAGCCGATCGTGCAATTCGATCTCGCGGAAGGACGTCACTCGGCTCAGCGCGCATCTCTATACGCCAGGAAAAATGACGCTCTGGATCTTGCCGCAAAGATCGTCGAGCTGCTGGACGACCCGGTACGGCGCGCGGAGATGGGCGAATTCGGGCGCAGGCGCGTGGAGAGCGAACTCGAATGGCGCCACGAAGTGCCCAAACTGCTCGCCGCTTACGAAGCGCTTTGGCATCGTGCCCGGGTCTCGCCCGCTGCAGGCGGCCTGGGAGTCCGGTAACGGTGCCGTATCTGGCGACATGAAGCTGCTGCCCCTCGACAGGACTGAAATTCTCGAGCAGGTCGCGGGCTGGCTCGCGCAAAAAGAGAACTACCAGTGGCTGGATTTAGGGAACGGAAGACAGGTCGTCACGCCCGCCCTTCTCAAGATCATGGCGCAGCGGGAAACGCATTTCATGAGGGCGTATACGTCGGATCGGGACGACACTCCCATCGGGATCGTCGGACTGCACAACGTGGATCGCGCCTTCAGGACTGCGACGTTTTGGGGGGCGTCCGGGGAGAAATCCTTCCGCAACCGGGGTATTCGACCATCGCCAGTTCGAAGCTCATGACCCTTGCGTCAAACGATCTTGGCCTTCACTCGGTCAATACCTGGGCTGTGGCCCATAACCCGTCGATCCGGACCATAGAACGTCTCGGCTTCCGCTTTGTCGGCAGGCAGCGGCAGTGCCACACCATCGATGGCCGCCCGCACGATCGGCTGCTGTTCGATCTCCTCGCTTCCGAGTTTCGGGATCTCGATGAGATGCGGTTGCGCCGGATCGATAAAGCGCAACGGGAAGCGGTGTACGAGTAGCAGCGAGTCCGGCCCAGGAGGCGGCGGTGGATGCGAAAGTCAGACGGAAGGCGCTCCAGATGCTGTCGAACGGAGTGTACGTGCTGACGTCACGCAGCGAAGGCCGCTACGGGGCGGCGACCGTCACTTGGGTCTCCCAGGCGTCCTTCAGGCCGCCGTTGATCATGGCGGCGGTCCGCAGGGAAAGCAACGTGTTCAGATGCCTGGCGGAAAGCGGGAGCGCGGTTCTTCACATCGTGGGCGACCGGCAGCAGGAGATCGCCCGGCGATTTTTCTCCCCGACCCGCGCCGCCGGCGGAACGATCAACGGCGAAGCGTTCATGGAAGGAAGGACCGCCGCGCCCGTATTGCCCAATTTGCCGGCGCACGTCGAATGCCAGGTAGAGCGGATCGTGGATACGGACGGGGATCATGCGGTCGTGATCTTGCGCGTGGTCGAGGCCGAGTGCCGGGAACCCGTCCGACCCTTGACCATAGCGGAGACGCCGTGGAAATACGGCGGCTGAGAATGATTCCGGGGGCGCGGTTCACACCGGAAGGCAAGCCTCCGGCGATTGCGATATGCACTGCCGCCTTTGCGCTGCTCTGCGCCCAAACCTCATTCTGGTCTACGACGCACTCGCTTCGGGCGTTCCGCGGCAATGGGAAATGGAACATCCACGCGCTGAACGCTATGACTGTCGTTTCCAATCAACGGATCTCCATTCAGAACAATGGCCAGAGCCTGTGCGTGGATATGCTCGCCGGCCCCCCGATGCAGTTCACGCAGACCAACCAGTTCACTGCCGATCCCGAGACCGGGATGCGCGGTGGCCCTGATCCATTCGGCCTACGGGCTGGTTTGTCGGCGAAAGCCCGAAGATATACGCTACATGCACTGGAGCGCTGTCGCAGCCTCCAAGATGCTAACTGCGGAGGTCCCATGGAAATGCGGAAGATGGTCGACTACATTCGGGAAAACGTCCGCACGTACGGCATGGGGGCCACGCTGCATGATATCGAGTGCCGGATGGTCAACAAAATTGTCCATTTCGAGATCTTGAAGGGAATGACCGTTCGGATGCAGGACGTAAAAGATCCCGGTCTCTTCGAGGCGCAGGGATTCGATGCACGCTTTGTCGGCGAGGACGAGCTCGCGAGGTTCGCACACGACGGCGCCCACGACGTCTCCCTCGATTTTTTGCGCAGGGCGCGCGCACGCGGCGATCGCTGCTATGCGCTCTTCGATGGCGAGGCACTCGCCGCGTATGGCTGGTACTCCGATTTGCCCACCCCGATCGACGAGCACTTCGTGCTCCATTTCGACCCCGCCTGGACGTACATGTACAAGGGCTACACGGTGCCGGCCTACCGCGGCAAGCGGCTGCACGCGGTCGGGATGTGCCGGGCGCTGCGGGCAGTCACCGAAGAAGGCAGGAACGGGCTGATCTCGTGGGTATTCTCGAACAACTTCGCCTCCTTGCGTTCCGTGATGCGCATGGGCTATCGGATCTTCGGCGAGGCGTACGTGCTCCGGGCGGGCACCCGCTCTTTCACTTACGCGACCAGTGCCTGCCGGGACTACGGCTTTTGGGTCGAACCGCTCGACACGGTACTCGGCGTGAGTTCGACAAAGCGCTTGAGCCACCAGTGAGGCTGGCTCCGACCTCCCCTCTACGAAGATACAGGGCCGATGTCGCAACCTGAACCCCGTAGCGCGCGCTTGGACTAGCCGATGGGCGCGGTTTCTGCCGCCGGGTGAGATTCACCCCTGAGACAGAGAACATGCCGCCTTATCCACCCTGGAACCGCAGCCACCACTCGCCTTCGAGGCGACTGAGCATGGCGTCCCCTTGTTGGATGGCCGCCATGACTTCGGCGTGGCGGGAATGGACCAAGGTGCATGGGCCTTCCTGTCGCAACCAGCAGTGCTGGTCCGACAACTCCTGAACATAACGCGGATTGAGACGCCCCCGCACCGCCACCGCGCCATGTCGCCAGGCATCGGCTAGGAACCGCTGCAGCACGCGGCCGAACCACCCGTTCCTGGCTGCAATCTGGACGACTTCGCCCGTCCAGCCTGCCCGTACGTAGTAGAGGTACTAGCCGATCAGCCCCCGCTCGCCGTCGCGCACGGCACGCGCGCGTAGAGTTCCATGACGCTTCTTGCGAGCGGCCTGCTCGAGTAGCCAGGCGAGCGAGTGCGCGTCGTACGTCGGCTGCAGCGCGCTGCCGTCCATGACGTCTGGCAGATGTGCCAACATCGTGGTCGGATCAAGTGCATCCTCCGCCAATTCGGCCTGTTCCCGAAGGAACTGGTTTGGGCGCAACCGGGCCCCAAGTACCTCTGCCAAGGCGCCCAGAGGGCGCGCCGCCAACGTCAAGGGAAGAGGGAACGCCGCGCGTTCTTGCAGGCGCGACAACATGTACCGGACGGGGCGGAGCGGCCGGACCCAGTGAAGATTGTAGAGCAGCGGCGCCGTTCCGCCGAGCCCGATCCACATGCGTCGAGACAGGTCGTTTGCGCCATCGGCGAGCGTGAGATCCTATACATGTTTTCGCCAACTGCAGCGCCGTAAGGCCGCGGCGCTCGCCCGGGTCCACTATGAATTGGCAGCTCACGGCGACGCGGATCGGCCGCCCGCGCAATTGCATGGCCGCGGCACTACGGCTTGGAAGCCGGCGATGCGGCCGTTCTCCTCGGCCACCCAGGAAGGCAACTGGAGGTCGCGCCACGGATTGTCGAACAGCATCTCCCGGAAGTAGGACTCGCACGCGGCCTGCGAAGTCCAGCGGTGTTCGGGGTATACACGCCCGAAGAGCGCGGCAACGGCGGGAATGTCGTTCTCGGCAAGGATGCGAAGCGTGGCCATGGCACAGGATCCGTCCTTCGCTGTCGGAAACCGCCCTCGGGCAGGGCTGATCCTTCTACTACGAGTTATCCGGAAGTCCGCCGGGAATGCTCGCGCCTGATAACGTCGAGGATCATAGACTCGCTCGAAGACGGGGCTTCATCGAGACGCGCGAAAACCTTGGTCCATTCGGCTCATGAGGCCGTACTTGGCGGCAAAACTGGATCGGTATGCTAAGCCTGCTCCCATGGACCGCAGCCGTCCCGCAGCACTTTCAGATACCTCGACTCAGGGAGGGAACCCGTTGACCTTTGATCCGACGCGGGTTCGCACGATTCGATTGAGGAGCTGGGACGACATTCCCGATCTGGAATCCGGGTGGAACGGTCTCCTGGACCGCTCTCCGGGCCATAGCGTATTCCAGACGTTCCCGTGGCACGTCTGTTGGTGGAGGGCCTTCGGCGATCCCCATGAACTCCTTGTGATCCTCGGATATACGGGCTCTAGGCTGGTTGGAATTGCGCCGATGATGATTACCCGGAAAAGGGGGCCGATGGGTCGGGAGCAAAGTCAAGTTCGCTTTATCGGAAGCGAAAACCACGCATCTGACTACTGCGATTTCATAACCGATCCCGATGTTCCAGAGGCGTTGGACGCGCTCCTGGAAAATCTGTGCGTCGGTTCAGAGGCGTTTTACCGGGTCGATCTATCTCACTTCCCGAGGCACTCTCCGAATCAGGTCAGAACGCTGGAATATTTCAAGAGCCGCGGTATGAGAGCGTCCGTTCAATTTCTTTTGGACGCCCCCGCCCGGATCTTGGGGGACCGTCAGGCGGATTTGAAGGCGGCAAACAAGTCCAGCCTGAAGAGGCACACCGGTTTCTTCCGGAAATCGGGAGAGCTTTGCTTCCATCGGTGCGGAAGCGAAGAGGAAATTCTCGGGTATTTGGAGGAGTTTTTTGAGCAGCACAGGTCCCGATGGGCACGAACGGACTCGCCGAGTCAGTTTTTCGATCCGGCCCAGCGAGGTTTCTACAGAGAGCTGGTGCGGGAGGTCTTCCCCTGCGGCTGGCTCAGATTCGACGTGGTTCTATTCAATGGCGCTCCGCTAGCTTTTCATTTCGGGTTCGAATATCGGCGCCGCTTCATCTGGTATAAGCCGACTTTCGACGTTCAATTCGCGTCCAGATCTCCCGGAGAAGTGCTGATCAAATTCCTCCTGGAAGACGCGATAGAAAAGAAGCTCGAGGAGTTCGATTTCACGGTCGGGTCGGAACCTTTCAAATATCGGTTTGCTAACCGGATTCGTTCCGTCAATCGAATGATCGCGTTTCGCTCCGCGGGAGATTACTGGATCTACCGCGGAGTTCATCGCGGAAAATCCATGGTGAAGAAACTTCTCGGCCGCAACGCGGCGTCGAGGGACAACCCCGCATCGCCTATGCAGAGGCGCTTCTCGACGGCTGGCGGGTCGTGATGTTCAGGGTATTCCTCGCGGTGATCGGCTCTGCCTTCTGGAGCCTTAGCGCTCTCCGATCGATTCGAGAACGAATCTCTAGAGCTGCCGTTGTCGGTTTACCAGGTAGTCGACGACCCGCAAGCGCTTGCTCCCGCCGAAGGTGTGGACGCGCAAAATACCCTTCTGCCATCCTGGCGCGATCCGTTGCACGACTGTCTCCCGATAATCGTCGTCGTTCAGCACATCCACGCGATTGATCAGCACGGAGTGGCCGTAGGCTGAAGAGCAATCCTGGCTCGGTCGATACAGCTTCCCGTCGCGTGAGAACAGCGGTCCGGCGGGACGAGCCGAACGCACGTCGGAAACGACTGGGTTGCCACGATGAGCTGTCCAGGGCCCGAACGGCGTCGTGCTCCAATAAAGATGGAGCTCGTCGCTGCTGTCCGCCCCCGCTTCTGCGACGGTGACGAACATCCACCATCGATCGCCTTCCCGCCACAAGGTGGCGTCGAACGCGCTGAGATTCTCAAGGATAACCTGGTGAGGCTGCCAACGATGTGGAAACGCCTCGCAGCGGTATAGCTCAACCGTGCGGTTCTCGGCCGTCTCCGGCAGCATGTACAGCGAACCCTCCCATTCGAAGACGAACGGATACGACAGATGGTAGGGCCGCTCGAGAACGACTTGCGCCTCGCCGGGTTCGGCGTCCTCGAAGATTTCGATCGCCATGATGCGCGCCTTTTGCGTGCGATAAGGCAGTTCCTCGAAGAAGATAAAGTACCGACCCTGGTGTTCGAGGGCGAACGGATCCGCCCAGAAGCAGTCCTTGGGGGGTACCAGGTGGCGCAATCGCTCAAATTGACAGCCCGCGTCGCTCTCGTCAGCAAAGTAATAGGCCACCTGCCACTGGTCCAGCATGTGCAGTAGGCGCAATTGGTTAGCCGCCACATGCGAGACCAAACGCCAGCACAGCCGGACTAAAGCCGGAACCGTCGGCGCGGGCAGTGCCGGATAGTCTGCGGGGACGGCCAGCGTCGCTGGCGCGCAGAACCGGGTACTCCCATTGCGAGTCAAGCATTCCAGCAACCGCTGGAAAAAACTCATCCCTTTGCGCAGGGCAGCAAGGCGACTAAGGCGAACTGAGTTTCCAAGGGTCGCGCCGAAGGACCGGTATAACGGACCGTTTCCGGACTCCGCGTAATTGACGACGCTAACCATGGTCACCGGGCTGTCGGCACCGACTTCGATTGCGCCGGCCCAAACGCTCGCTGCTGATACGCTCCGTCCAATCTCAATGCCCCATACCCCCAAGCGGGAAACAGGACACAGCGGTCGCCGCGGCGGAGTGGCGGTGAAACACAGCCATACGTCGACGTTACACCGCCGCAGCGTCGCGACCCCCGCATCGTCCGGACACCAGCCGTCGCTGTGGCGAGCGACTTCAACATTCAGCAGTGGCACCCCGAGTTCGGCGGCCACGTCGGTGGGGACAAACAATCGCTCCTTTCGGCATCGCACCCGCTCCTCGAGCCGGTCGAAACGCCGATGGAGGCGAGAGGCAAACGATTCGCGGGAATTCCCGAGGGCGACGGCTACGGCCGCCAAGCTTACGCCCGGCACAGCCACAGCACGTTTCAAGGATTCGAGCACCCAGCGATCTTGGATCCTCCCGTCGAGCATGACGCCAAGCGTGACAGGGCTTCCGGTTTGGCCCGCCGTCGAGCCGCAATCATTTTGATTCGTTTGAGTCAATGCGAGTTGGTCGCGCGACAGTAGGCGCCGTAAGTCGCATCGGCGATGCGCGGCCAGGACAATTTCTCTTTCGCGAATTGGGTGGCATTTGTCGCGAGGGAATCGCGTAGTCCGCGGTCGAGAAGAAGCTTTTCCATGGCATCCGCGAGCGCGTTCCCATCCCGCGGGGGGACAATCAATCCGGTCTGGCCGTCGACCACAACGTCCGGCACATCGCCTACGGAGGTTGCGATGACTGGCCTTGAACAGGCAAATGCCATGGCGCTCACGCCGCTCTGGGTTGCGTCGGTGTACGGCAGGACGATACCCATAGCGCGGCGGAACAGGGCAGGGACTTCCGCAGCGGAAATGTATCGATCGATCAATTCAACCCAGGCGGTCGATGCAATTCGTTTTCGATGATGTTCCAGGTCGCTGCCCGTTCCGGCCACGACCAGCCGGAAAACATGCCCTCGGCTATGCAGAACATCACCGGCGTCCAGGAAATAACGCAGGCCTTTATAGGTCTCGATGCGGCCGAAGAACAAAAACGTACCCGGCTCGTATCCCGAAATATCATCGTCGGTGCTTGCCCGGCCGAGTATCCCGTGAGGGATCACGTCGATCCGCCCTGCAATGCGTGCGTCCAGTTCTTCGAGTTCGGCTCGCATCCGGGGTCCGTGAACTATCACCCGGCTTGCCTTACGGCGGAACCATGTAACGACTTTCCATTTCCATCCATGCCTGGAAAGCCCCCCGGAGTGTTGGACAGGATCGTGTATCGTAACAACGACTGGAATGCGTTTGCGAAACGAGAGAAATGTCCATCCACCGAGCACAGGATGAATCTCCTGGATGTGCAGTATCTCCGGGGCGAAATCCCGGAGAATCCGGTTTATTGAGAGACTGGTACCCAGAACGCGCGGGTCTCGCATCCTGCGAAGTTCGAGGGATCGTACGGCAACTGTTTTGTAGAGTAGTGCGCGTAAGTCCTCTGACAATTCATTTTGAGCATTACCCGAACGCAGCACGAGCAGCACCTCGTGTTTGGCCGACAACGCGACGGCAAGGCGGCTGGCGTACTCGGCGAAATGGAGCGCCAGGAGGGCGATTCTCACCGGGGTCTCCCGAACAATATTCGTCCTGCAAATCCGCTCACCCCTGCGCGTTTCGCAGCCATGGAGCTGAGCTCAGTGCCCGCGTCCGGCAGTGAGTGCGGTGACGCCGACCGTGCCCCGGACCGGCTCCGCCGCGGCGCCGCGCTCGTCGAGGCCGATGAAGCGGAGCCAAGCGAGCGACGCGGCCAGCCCGGAGGCAAAGGAGTTTAGGTTCTGGTGGCCAAACGTCGCCCGGAACTTGGCGGTCGGCAACGGATACCGCGTGGTCTGCAGGTACCACATATCGCGCGTCACGATCGGGTTGGCGTTGGCGCCTTGCTGCGCTGGCCGGTCGCGCCCGAGGGCGAGCTTGAGTCGGAGCTTGATGGCTTCTTTCGTCTCGTGCGACAAGCGGTATTTGAGCCACTGGTAGGGGGGAAACTTCTTGATTTTTTCCAGCAGGCCGCCGAGGCCGGCGCGATAGCGGTCGCCCGGCACCATGTGGACCGTCGCCAGGTCCACGCCGAGACCCGCGGCCAGGGCAGCGTAGTACGCGTGCCACGTCGTCGTCTCGTCGTCGGCGACGTGGTAAAAACCCGAGACCTGCGTGGGATGTGCGACCACCGCGTCGATACTGCGTACTAGATTGTCCACGTACAGCAAGTTGCAGATTCCGCCCCCGCCCCCGACCAGATAGGCGCTGCCGCCGACGAGCTCGGTGGCCGGCCGAAGGACCCACGGCGAGCGGGGGCCCCAGATCAAGCCGGGTCGCAGCACTACGATCGCGAGGCGCCCGTCGGCCATCCGCTCACGCAGGAAATTCTCCGCGAGGCCCTTTTCCCGCGCGTAGGGCATCCAGTGGTCGAGCTGGGGCGGCGCGTCGTCCGCAAGATCGGGCCGCTCGACCTGGCCGTAGACGGTGGCCGAGCTGAGGTGGACCAGAAGACGCGCGCCGGCGGCGACGGCCGCGGTGTATATGCTCTGGGTCGTGCGTAGGATGTCCGCTGGGTTTCCTGTCGTGAGATTCACCACGGCGTCGCACCCGGTGAGTGCCCGCTCGAGCGAGTCGGCACAGGAGGCATCGCCGAGTCTGTGCGACATACCGAGGTTCGCGATCCGGGCGACGCTCCGAAAGGCGCGGACGAGGGGGACGATGTCCGTCCGGCCGCCGAGGACGGCCATCTCGAGCACCCGGGCCCCGACGAACCCGCCGGCGCCCAGGATCGCCACTCCGCCACTCATCGCTGCCGACTCCAGTGACGGGCGTCCGCCTGCGTCTGCTCGGCCTCCGTCAGCCACGAAAGCCGCAGCGGCGTGGCCTGCCGGTAGCACGCGTCGATCGCCTGCATGACCGCCAGCCCATCTTCGCCAGTGACTGGCACCGGCTCCCCGTGGACCACCGCTCGTAGCGACTGTACGAGCTGGTAGTACACGCACTCGTCGTAGGTCCGGGGCGTCCCCCGCCGTCCCCCCTGCCGGAGGTCGCACGGCCAGGTCGCCGCGCTTACGCGGGTCTCCCAGGCGCCGCCATTTCGCCGCCACCGCACCGCATCGAGCCGCCACGGGTGCAGTGTCAGCTGCCCAGCTGAGCCGGTGATGTGGAGGCCGTTCACCAGCGGCTGGCTCCAGGACAGCTGCACCTTGCCGCTGGCGCCGGGAAAGACGACGCTGATCTGGCAGTTCGTTTCGACGCCATCGGTGTGGCCATCGTCCGCGTAAGCGGCGGCTTTGGGCTCGCCGAACAGTGCGGCCAGGAAGTCGAGCACGTGCGTGCCCTTGTCGATGAGCACACCGCCGCCGGCAGCAGCTCGGCGAAAAGGGAAATCGGTACTCACCGGCCACCCGTACACATTACCCTCGCGGCACACGAAGCTGAGGTGATCGCCGAGGGCTCCGGCGGCGAGAAGCGCCCGCGCCTCGGCCAGACACGGGTACATCCGCCGGGTCATCCCGACAGCCAGGACGCGCCGCGCGGCGCGGGCGGCCGCCACCATGCGTTCGGCATCGTCAACGCTGGCAGCCATCGGCTTCTCGCAGAGCACGTGGCTGCCGGCGCCGAAGGCGGCGACCGCGTGTTCGGCGTGCAAGCTCGGCGGGGACGCAACAATCGTGAGATCCGGCGTCGTCCGCGCGAGCGCCTCGGCGGGGGTGGCAAACGCGCGGGCCGACGGGAAGTGTTTCTCGATGGCGGCGATCCGGCCCGGGTTGGAATCGACGAGGGCGACAGCCCGGGCGACGCCACGCGACTCGAGCTTTTTCAGCGCGCCTTGGTAGTATTGGTCGAACATCGTTCCGCAGCCGACGACCATGAGTCGAAGTGTCATGCCGCGGACCTGTAACGAATAAGAAGGTCCATCCCGGTCGCGCCTCGTTCCGGCCACTCAAGGGGCCAAGGCGGCGATGCGCGAGGCGTTGTGCGACTTGTCGACATACCTGTCCTCTTCATTGCTCCCTGCGACACTGCGGTCACCTGCCATGTGACCGTTTATGCAAATTCGCTCAAGTCCCTTTGCTAAAGAGTATGGGTGCTGTACTTCTAACCGCCCCATAGATACCGGTCTTTTCTGATTCGCTCAGCAAGTGCGTCCAACTGGCAACACCGTATGCCAGAACAAAGCACCCGATTCCGCAGACAACGTTCCAAAGTGAAGACAGCGGAAACTGCGCCACGACTACGCTGCTGCCCCACGCAAGCCCGATTCCCGCCGCCGTGATGAGGAAAATGTCACTGCCAAACGGGAATACTCCTATGGAGCGGCGGACGAACAGCACCCGCGCGAGATTTGCGATTACCACTGAGGTACACGTCGCGACTGCCGCCCCGAGCTGGCCGAACGCCGGCACCGTAACCAAGCACAGGAGTGTGGCAATGACCAGGCCTACAGAAAGGATCTTCAGCTCGAGGAAGTGCTTGCCCGTCATCGACAGGCCGGTAGCGGTAGGCCAGAAAATCAGGGCGACAAACGGGCCGGCGGCCAGCCAACTGACTACGGCTTGAGATGCTACAAACGATGGGCCAAAAAGGTGCGTAATCTGCGCGCCCCAGAACAGAAAAATCGCAAAAATTGGCACCGTAACCAAGGTGATCAACCTAGCGGTCACAGACATTACGTGGACCATTCCATCAAGGTCTCCGCGAAAATACCGATCGGCGACCAATGCTTCTAGACCTTGGCCACATGCCACACCGAGCACCCCCGTCAGGATCAGCAGCGTCTTCACCAGTGAATACTGTCCTAAGTCTTGCGCCGTCGCGAAATGGCCTAACATCAACGTATCCATGCTCGTGGTCAGTGAAGTAACGATCATCGATCCTGCCAAAACACTCGAGTAACCTACCACCCGGAACGCGTCGATCCACGAATGTGGCTGAGCAGGAGCGTCGTCACGGAAATCAGAGCGTGCGCGCATCGCGAGAAAGACCGCAGCCAGGAAGGACCCCAGCGTTGTCCCCGCGACCACGGCCCAGAGGCGCCACCCGGCCATAAAGAGAATGACAATTGCCGCGAGCCGGACGGTCGGCAACAAGACGGACTCCGCAATCACGCTTGGAGACAGTTTGAGAACACCCCGGTACGCGCCTCCTAGTACCCCAATATCGGTCAAAAATGGAAGCCCCAGAGCTAAACACAGCAGGACTTCCGCAAAGCGGGAATAGTGATAGACATTTGCCTCGAGGAACCGACCCAAGCCGAGCGCAACGGCAACCACCGGCAACAGGGCGAGCGTGCAGGCCAGCATACGGACCCGCAGTAGCACTACGGTGCGCGAGGCGCGGTCTCGCGCTGCGCTGCTCTCGCCAAAGTACCGTTGAAGTCCTAAATCAAGCCCCAACCGCGTAAAAATTCCCGTCACTTCCACAAGGTTACGGGCTAGATTGAAGATTCCGTAATCCGATGCGCCAATGACACGGGCCACGATGAGCCCTGAAATAAACGATATGCCCTGCCGGTATACGGCTCCAGCAGCTACGATCGAAGCGCGACCGATCAGCTTGCGCGGTCCGGATTCGTCTGTTCCGTTTTCCATCGCCAAACCGTTACGCCTTAGGCGTAATATGCGCACCCTGTAGCGAGCGATGCCAGATTACGGCAAGAAAAAAAGCGAGAATCCCTGCAATCCTTCCGTCGCTCACGGTAAAGAGGGTTACGAACGTCACGGCAAAGGTCATGAGCCCCGCAAGCGCGGCGATGCCCTCGGTGCGGACATCCGGATTTACGTTGCTGCCGGCGACGACGACAGTAATTGCTCGTCTGAGGGCGTCGCCGGCTACCAACAGCGCTGCCAGGGACCCGGCAATTCCACCTTCGTAAAGTATCTTGAGATAGCCGCTTTCTGGCTGGTCGGGAATGTAAACGACACCTTCCGCCTCGCCGAGGCCGTAGTAATTGAAAACCGTCGGCCGTGTTTCGACGAGGTAAGGCTGGAAGCTGCCAAGGCCAATGCCGGCAACCGGATGATCGACAAATATGTTCCACGTATCGAGCCAGATGAAGAGACGGTCCTCGAATCCCGTGCGTGACTCCAGAAAGCGCTCCGCAACAGCCGCGGGAACGACGTTCAGCCACGTTTCCATGGGCGTTAGCGCCGCAAGCAGGGCAATCGAAGCCATGCCTCCCGCGATCACTAGTTTGGCGGCAGCATTCCATTTGTTGAATGCAAAGAGAGCCAACCCGGATACCGACAGGCACGCCAATATGGCGCTGCGGGAAATCGTCGTTGCCAGTGCGGCCAAACCGAACATAATCGCGGCCCACACCACGAAGCGCATCTTCATGTCGCGGAACCGGCCCCGGATGGACAGGAGCAGCAGAAATGTGATCATGCACGCGAGAAACGCGCCGGCCTTTTGCGGGTCCTGAAAGAAACCGCCTGCCCGCCACACTTCCATGCCGGCAACGTAGCTCAACTGGTTCAGGTTGCTGCCCCGCAGGCTCAGATTCACGTGCAGGACGTGGTCGACAAAGAGGCCGGCCGCCATGAAAAGCAATACGATCGACAATAGAAGAACAAGGCGTTCGAACCCTCCCTCCCGCCCTAACTCGCAAAGCGCGAATAGAAAGAAAACGTAAACCGCAAAATTCATGATGAATATCTGCAGAGACAGCAACGGAAACTGGGAAAACACCACGCAAGGAATAGAAATCAGCCACGCAATCGGTAACGATTTCGTCGGGAAAAGCGGCTCGCTCGCCATGGAGGGGGCAAGCATCTTTTTCCCAACCAACCCGATCGTGAGCGCGATCACGACCACATCGAAGATCGTAAGTCCGATGCGTCCCGGCGGGACTTCGGCGGCCGCAACCGGAAAGCAGGCAATCAGCGTCAGAAAGACAAAACGCAACGGCTCCCTTCGTGTAACCGCTACGATAGTCCCCGTGACGATAAGAGCGAAGACAGCAACGTAGTAAATGGCGCGGTAGCCAGCCAGGCTGCCGACAATTGCCGTAACCAATCCCGCGGACGCCGACACAGCTGCGACCAAGACCATTATCGGCAGTACTGGCGACTCCGCAGTCGCGGCAAGAATATTGGCTCTACTGAGACTCATCGTTCAAGGTATCCCAGGCGATGCGTTCTCAACCGACAGTTCATCGCCACGCGGATCGGGCGCCGTCGGAACTGCATCGGGCGCGTCAACGGCGGGGATATCGTTCTCGACAAGGATACGGCGCGTGGCCACGGCAGGAGTTCGGGGCGGACGGCCGATTTCCTTACCGCACGTTATCCGTAGAGTCCGGCCGCTCGGCTCCGCGGAAAGATGGTCGCGCCACCGAAGAATCGGCCGCTGCGCGATGCGCAGCTAACAATCCCGCGATCCGCGCGAGCGTGCGCAAGTCGTCGCGTTCGATGGCGTCGATTTTGATTCGGAGGTCGAACTGCCGAATGCCCTCACACCCGGAGTCTTCGCTCCAGCGCGCGATTTCCTCCAACTGGCGCAAGCACGTTCCGGGCTGCGCCAGGGCGGAAGGAGGGCAGGTGGTGAAAAGCTTCAGTCCGTGATCGGGAGCGGCAGTTGGCATAGTTGAATGCTCACGCTTGGTCTAGGAACCGGACGGCAACTCACGGCGTGCTGCCTTTGCTGGCAGCTGGTCAAGCAGCGCACCTAAGCACGCATCGTAGGCCCCCTCGAAGACAGCACTTTGTCAGGACATCCTGAACGCCTAGTCCATTCGGCTCACGATGCGATAAGTACTTGGACGGCATGATTCAACTAGGACTTGTCTATCCTGCTTGGATCATGGTGTTAGTTCGCGACCAGTTGGCTCGTCCAGGTACTTTCCGGCAAAGACCGGTGAATCTGCCCCTCATATGATGAAGGACTTCGAGTCAAGCCCGTCAGAAGGCGGAGCGGTTGTGCCGCTGCCCCGTCGGGCGACTGTGTATTTCGCGGATGGCGCAATTGACGTCGTGGTAACTCGGCTGGACCTGAGGCCCACGGCGGTTCGTGCTCTAGCAGTGTGGCTCTCGGACGCGGAGCG
>WNFI01275891.1_pt1 | contig 33290 bp, 33 predicted proteins | sample 5400471 | NCBI WGS metagenome assembly WNFI01 (sample SAMN13153348, study PRJNA577476) | soil metagenome | isolation source: 100 cm saprolite on Douglas fir-dominated hillslope | place: USA:California | collected 2013-09-17 | reverse complement strand
GAGGTGAATCTCGCTGCGCATCCCGTCGGGGACTCGCCAGCGCGCGACCGCGTCCGGGTCGAGCAGCGCGGCGTAGACCTGCTCGCGCGGCGCGGCGATTCGGCGAGTGACACGGGTCGCGGCGTCTTTGGGGGCCTGCTGCTCGGGCACGCTGTGAGTCTTGCAGCGAGCGCGCCATCTTCGTCGATGCGTGCTCATCGATCATGGCTGCGTGGGATGAAGCTAACGCGCGCAACCCGTCGTTCGTAGACTTGCGGCGGTGATCGGAGCATCGGGCGGGTGGATGTGGTGAGTGCGAGGGCCGGCCGCGAGGCTGTGGTCTGCGAACCGTTGCGCACGCCGGTGGGGCGCTTCGGGGGTGTGCTCCGCGACGTGGATGCGGCAACGCTCGCGTCAACTGTGATCAAGGAGCTCGTGGCGCGCACGGGCCTCGCGGGCAGTGACGTCGACGACGTGGTGATGGGCCAATGCTCGCCAAACGGCGAGGCGCCGGCGATCGGACGGGTGGCGGCGCTCGACGCGGGCCTGCCGGTTGACGTCCCGGGCGTCCAGGTCGACCGGCGCTGCGGCTCCGCGCTGCAGGCCGTGATCGACGGCTGCATGCGGGTCCAGACGGGCGCCGCCGATCTGATCCTGGCCGGCGGCGTCGAGAGCATGAGCCAGACCGAGTTCTATTCCACGCATCTGCGGTGGGGGATCAAGGGCACCCAGGGCATCCAGCTCGAGGATCGTCTCGCGCGCGGGCGGGTGACAGCCGGCGGTGTGAACCACCCGGTTCCCGGCGGGATGCTCGAAACGGCGGAGAACCTGAGGCGGGAGTACTCGATCCCTCGGGAGGAGCAGGACGAGCTGTCGCTGCTCTCACACCAGCGGGCCGTGGCCGCGCAGCAGGACGGGCGGTTCGCCGAGGAGATCGTGCCCGTGCCGGTGCCGCGCGGCGAGCCGGTGGCTCTCGACGAGCACCCCCGTGCCGACGCGAGCCGCGAGTCGCTGGCGAAGCTCCGCCCGGTGATGTCGGGCAGCGACCCCGAGGCCACCGTCACCGCCGGCAATGCCTCCGGACAGAACGACGGCGCTGCGGTGTGCATCGTGACCCACGCCGAGAAGGCCGCCGAGCTCGGCCTGCGCCCGCTCGGAAGACTCGTGTCCTGGGCCGCAGCCGGCGTGCCGCCCGCGACGATGGGGATCGGCCCCGTGCCGGCGACGAAGCAGGCCCTGCGGATGGCGGGCCTGTCGATGGACGACCTCGGGCTGATCGAGCTGAACGAGGCCTTCGCGGCGCAGGTGCTGGCTGTGCTGCGCGAGTGGCGGCTTCCGGACGGCTTCGAGCGTCTCAACGTCAACGGCTCGGGGATCTCCCTCGGCCATCCCGTCGGGCGTCGTTAGACTCTCTCGCTCTGCGCCCGTAGCTCAGCTGGATAGAGCGTCGGTCTACGGAACCGAAGGTCAGAGGTTCGAATCCTCTCGGGCGCGTCGTGTTCTAGCCTAGAAAACCGGCGTACGTGCAGGCGTTTAGTGTCACTCGCGGAACCTCTACGGGTGGCAACACAGGGGGCAACAAGGCAACAGAAGCGGGTGTTGCTCGAGCGCACGCTACACCCCGGCGTCTACAAGCGCGGCGGCAAATTCGTCGCCGTCTACCGCCTCGACGGCCGCCAGATCAAGGAGTCAGCCGCGACGTTCGCGGATGCCCGCGCGATCAAGCTGCGCCGGGATGTCGAGGCGGCCACGCAGCGTCGGGGACCGATCCTCCACGACTACGCGCTGCGCTGGGCTGACACCTACCGGGGAAGGGGCCACGACGCGATCCGAGGGCAGACCCGGGAGGAATACCGTCGGTTACTCATCACCTACGCGCTGCACTACTTCGGCCCGGCAGTGCGACTCGGTGAGCTGGACCGCCGGACGCTCCAGGGTTTCATCGGCTGGATCGTCGACCAGACCGGACCGAAGGGACGTTTGTCGGACCGCTCGATCCGCAACGCCGTGACGCCGCTGCGCGCCTGTTTGCGCAGCGCAGCCACCGAGGGCCTCGTCTCGCCCGAGCTGCTGAGCGCGCTCGTGCTGCCGTCGCGTCGCGGCGGGAGGCGCTGGGAGGTGTCCGAGCGCCGATTCCTGACCCGAGAGGCACTCGGCCGCCTGCTAGGCGAGATCCCTGCGCCCTACGCGCCGCTGTTCTCGGTACTCGCCTCGACCGGTCTGCGCATCTCAGAGGCGATCGCGCTCCGCTGGCGCGATCTCGACCTCGACGCGAACCCACCGCGGCTGCGGGTGCGCCGGACGATCGTCAACGGGGTCGTGGGGGCACCCAAGTCCCGACACGGTGCTCGCGTGGTTCCGCTCTCATTCGACCTCGCTTCTCGCCTCCGATCTTCGCGCGCGTTGGACTTCGGTCCCGAGAATCTGGTGTTCCAGGGCCCCGCCGGCGGGCCGCTCACACCCGACAGGCTCCGTAAGGGGGTGCTGAACCCTGCTGCGCGACGCGCTGGCGTCGACGGCGTCGGTCTGCACACGCTTCGTCACACCTGCGCTGCACTCCTGATCGAGCAAGGGGCAAGTCGGCTGCGTCTACAGCGGTGGATGGGCCACCACTCAGCCGCCTACACCCTCGACGTGTACGGCCACCTCATCGACGGCGACCTGGGCCTTGCGCTGACGGCGGAGGACATCGGGCTCGCTCCCGTGAAGCCGGCGTCTGGCCCGCTCCAAGTGCCGATGCGTGGACTACGCTGAGCGCATGGACAAGCGCATCGAGCAGCGTGCCGTCACGCCCCGCTACACGATCAGTGAGGCAGCCAATCTGGTCGGTCGCCGCGCCGAGACGGTCAGTCGGTGGAGCTTCGGACATGAGCGCCGCTACAAGGGAGAGCCCCGCCGAGACGAGCCGCTGATCCCCGCGGACGGGACGAAGGGTGCGTTGGCGCTCTCCTTCTTGAACCTGCTCGAACTCAAGACTCTCTCGATCTACCGGGGAGACGCTGCACTGCAAGCAATCCGCCGCGCCCTCGATTACGTCGGCAAGGAGCTCAAAGAGCAACGGCCACTGATGACGCGCCAGTTCCACGTGTACGGCGGAGACCTGCTGACCAAGTTCGTCGAGACCGAGGACGGCGCGATGTTGCTCAACGCATCCAAAGGCGGGCAACTGACCGCTGAGCGGTTGGTCGAAGGTGCCCTGTGGACGAAAGACATCGACTACGACGAGGACGAAAGCGCCAGGCGCTGGTGGTTCAAGACCAGGGCCGTGCCGCTTGTGGTCGACACCCGCGTCGCCGGAGCCCAGCCGATCACCGCAGGTACGGGCGTCCGCCTCGACGCGATCGCCACACGCAACCGCGAGGGCTACTCCAACGCCGAGATCGAGCACGACACTGGTGCCACAGAGGCCGAGATAGTCGCGGCCATCCTGGCCGCGTGATTCGCGACCTGTACGTCGAGAACTCAGTCGGGCGCGACCTGACAGACACGATCAACCGCTTCACGCGCAATCACGGCGTAACCGCGCACTTCCAGCACGACATCCATCCACAGATGCAGCGTCCTCAGAACGGCGACGAGTGGTGGATCGAGGACATAGCCGCTCGTGGGATGGCGATCCTCACGCAGGACGCTGCGATCCTTGGGATACGCCAGAAGCGCCAACAGGGGATCGCGACCGTCGAGCGGCAGGCGATCATCGGCAACGCGGCGCACGTCCTCGCGTTCGGCGACGCCAAATACACCCAGTGGCAGAAGCTCCGGTGCCTGCTCGCCCACTGGGATGCGATCACGAACGTACTCGACGCTTCGGGACCCCAAGCGGGCGTACTTCGCCTCAGCGGACTCCAACACGAGGCTCTCGCGCAGTAAATCGACCGGTGTCATCTCGACTCCCTGAACGGGGGAGCTACGTCGTCCGGCTCAGGACGAGGACCGACTCCATCTCTGCGACGAGCCTGTACCACCGGGACTCGATCTCGGGATGCCGCGGGGGGTCGGTACTGCGCGTGTCGTTTAGCCAGCGCGCAAGGCTCAGTTCGCGATAGTCGCTGCGGGCTTTCCCTGCGATTACGTCGATGAGCTCCTCACCGGATCCGACAAGGCCGGCAATGGCCTCGATGTCGCCGACGCCGAGGACTGTCAGCTCCGCGAGTCGTGGGTCTTCAAAGGTTTTTGGGTCCAGGTGTTCCTCCAGCCAGGCCCAGAGCGGCTCGCTCTCGGTGAAGTCGCCTGCAGTCACGACGACCGGCCAAATGCGCTGGACCGTTTCGCGATCGACATCCGGGATGCTGGCTCGACCCGACAGGATGTCGCGCGAGACACGATCCAGCTGGTCGATCTTGTCTAGGAGTGTTCGCTGCAGGTGGGTCTTGAGCTGTTGTGGATCTGCTTCTGTACGGACCCCGAGCGGAAGGCGCCTGGAGATAACCTCGAAAAGGAGCAGGTCGCTGCCGTAGTCGACAGCGACATCAGACGTCTTCTCTCCGCTGGCATAGGACTGCTCGCCGTGCACTCGACCTGAGCCGATCCCTCTGTCTTTGAGTGCGAGTTCGAACACCTCAAGAACATAGGTCTCGAAGAGGAACCCGATGAACGTCGTGAACCGGTCCCGCTCGCCTCTATCGATAGCGATATCCAGGAGCCGGTAATACCAGCCGTCGGTAAGCCACGTTTGTAGAGCGCGCGGTGCTGAGAGCGCTAGCCGACCATCGTGTAGACGCACAAACGGCCGCTGCAAAAAGGGCGTTCCGTCCCAGGCGAGACGGAGGGGGTTGTCCTTGCTCCGAGCGAAGCCTTCGACGAAGTAGTCTCGTGGCGCGCTCAGCGACGACTCGACGTCCGACGCTTTGCTGGCCAGCTTGGTTGTCGCCAGGTATTGCGACATCGGCGGCAGCAGCCCGTGAACTCTCTCGGTATCCCCGGATTCGTCTGGCATCACGGCTTCAGTTCGTGCCAGCTCTATGAACAGTCGGTGGGCTCGTACGAGCGCGTAGAGCGGCTGGCCACCTTCGTTGAACGATCCGTTCTGCGTGAGAAAGCCGACCCAGTCCTCTAGTTTCCTCGTTTCGCCTTGGACCCTTGCCGACCCCTCGCCTACGATGGAGGTCACGCCGAGAAACGCGCGGGCAAATGCGTCGGTCTGCTGGGGGGTCCAGGTTTCGCTCTCGTCTTCGTGAGCCTCCTCGATCACGAGTCGTTGAAGAACCTGTAGCTGCTGCTCACTGAGGACGTACAGTCGCTCATCCAAGTCGTCAGGCGCACTCGAGAGGAAGCGGTCGTAGGCCGCAAGCACCCTTTGGTTGCTCGTCAGCTGCTCGAGGAGTTGCCGTTGCGCTGCCGGGTTGTCTCGGATCGGCCATAGGCGAGCCGCGGTGTTGGCAACGAGCGCGACAGTGCTTGTGAAAGGGAGCGTCTTGAGGAGGGCTCGGATCTCGTGGACCGTCGACACGGGAAGTCCCAGTGCTGCCTCGTCCGCGACGACGAAGATCTGGCCGAGCATCGTCGGGATCCTGGCCGTCGCGCTGAGGAGGACGCCTTGCGACTGTGAGATCCGGTGTATCTCGCGCGAACTGAGGCCGGTTCCTCGGACGGCGCTGAGCGGCACGATGAGACCTGTCGGCGTGCGGACGACGCGCGTAGGTACGACTGGGCGCTCATGCCGTCTACCCATGGGCGGATGAATAGCACTCGGGGCGCGATTCGACGGCCGCACTCGGCTATGGCAACTCAGACCACGCGCCCGGAGCTATAAGGCGCACGTGAGACGTGAGAGCGAAGCCAAGCTGCCACTGGTCTGGCTCGGTTTCGACGCAGCATCTCGCGCCACGAAGAACGGCGCGTACCGCGCGCTCGGTCCCCGCGTCGGCATCGTTGACTCGGAGCGCGAGGTCCGCGACCGACATCAGTCCCTCAGGGGATCGTGCAAGGGCACGAATGCAGGTCCTGGCCAGGCGCGCCTCGCATGGCAGGCTGGCAATTTCATGCGCGGTCGGCACTGCAGGTAGCGCTGCATTGAAATGCCCCTCTCGCTCACGCTGCTGGACGGCAACCTCGACGGCGACTTCCACGACTCGGCTGAGCGTCTTCCGCATCTCCGTCCGGCTAGCGTCGCGCAGCCATTGGACGCCCGCGTAGGCCGCGATCAACCCGACCAGGACGACGACCGGTCCGGCGAGCTCGTACAACGACTGGGCGCCACGCATCAGTCCGTAACTGCCGAGGCGAAGAAAGGCCCCCGTGCCCGCCACGAGCCGTTCGAGCTCGGCTGCGTCTCCGCCGGCCTTCAGCCGGGAGACCCACTCGCCATGCTCCACCAGATCGGACTCGGGACCGTAGGCCGCGCCTAGGGCGACCTTGTCCTTGGACAAGAACAGGCCCCGCGTCAGAAGTGCGAGCTTTACAGACGGGACGTCGTCGGGATCCCGCAACCTAAGCGCTTCGACCCGTGCTCGCTCGGCTGCCGTCAGCCAGCGATCTTCGATCCCATCGTCGGGCACGACCCTAATGAGCGGCGCATATTCGGCCCACCAGCGACGCAGAAATGCCGAGCTCTCAAGCGGAACCCGCGCCTTCGATGTCCAGATCGGGTACTGCGTCAGCAACTCCTCGACCACATGTCCCGCACAGTAGACGCGAACGTGCTGCTGATTGGCGAGATTGATAAGGGTCGTTCGGCGGTTATGCCTGCACGCGTATGCGACATCCTCGGCGAGCACGCGCGTGTCCTCGACGACGGGCCTCGGTGATCGCCACGCGGTCGACGGGAATGCTCCACCCGACGAGAGCGAGAGCGCCTCCCCTGCAGTCCGCGCGTGCGTCAACGAGAGCATCCCCTCGACGACCTCCACTGACGTTTCGGGTCGGCGCACTGGGCGTGCAGAGCTCATGCCGTCACTATGCCGCGTCTACCGGTTCGATGCGATCGACGTAAGACACGTGAGGGCTCGGCCCCCGCGCGTCCCCCCAACTTCTGACCACATCTAGCACCTGCGGAACCGAAGGTCAGAGGTTCGAATCCCCTCGGGCGCGCTCGTAGATGTCCGTGAAATGCCCCGTGATGTGCTCTCCGGTGCTCAGCGCTGCGGGGGCAGCGCTCTCGAGCGGTTCGCGAGTCGCGCGCTGGCTCTCGTCCGCCAGCTCTGCGCGGTTCGCCTAGTCGTTTCGTCGCTGAGCAGCGAGACCGTCAACGTGTCACGCCGGTGTCAAGGGGCGTCGCGCTTGACGGGTGGCCTGATCGCTTTGTGCGGAGAGTCGCCTCGTCGAGCGTCGTCGTTCATAACCCGCCGACGAGAAAGCTGCTTGAGTGCGTCCATGAGTACTTTGAGCCCGTTCGAAGACTTGCTTACGGTGAGCCGTGAGCTCGAAGCTCGCGCCAAGGCCGTCCAGGGCGAGCGACACATCGAAGTCGGCGAGGCGAGTACGCAGGGAGCTTCTTTCAGCACCGCATCAAACACTTCCTCGAGTCTCCCGGTGAGCCCAACCCGTTCTTCGACGCCGACCAGAACCCGCTGAGCTTGTCATTCTGGAACCACCCCTTCGACGGTGAGTTTCGGGCGCCGATGATGCGCCAGCGCCAGATTCTCGCTGAGGCCCGGCGAGTGGTGGAGGGCGAGGGGGGTTACAAAATCCACCTGGACCTCGTCGAGCAGATGGCGCGGCGACTACCGGATCTCCTGCAGGCGCTCGCCAACCGGCACGATGGGCGTCCTCCCTACGCAGTAGAGGATGAGTATGACCTTCAGGATCTGCTCGGTGGTCTTCTGCGTCTGTTCTTTGATGATGTACGATCGGAGGACTACGTCCCCGAGCATGCCGGTGGACGCTCGCGAGTGGATTTCGTCCTGAAGACCGAGCGGCTGGTCATCGAGACGAAGATGACCCGCGATCGGTTGGGTGCCAGGCAGGTTGGTGAGGAGCTGATCGTCGACATCGAGCGATACCGGGCGCACCCAGATTGCGCAGCGCTGCTAGCAATCGTGTACGACCCGTCGCGACGCATTGCGAACCGCCGGACACTTGAGGCAGACCTAGGCCGGACTCGCGAGGGCATGGCCGTACGCGTAGTCGTCGTCCAGTAGGACACGATCCGGCGAAGCTCGTGGCGGGTATGGCTCCCGACGGGCGGCGCTCACCTCCACGTCGGCGTTGGCCTAACCTGGTCGATCATGGCGAAGGGCCAGATCGGCGAGCCAAAGCCGGACCGGGACTACGAGGCGCGGTTGGATCCCGACGGTAACCACCGGCGGTTGACGAACGGGATGGCGCTGCTCGCGAGCGGGCCTGGAGGGTGGCTGATGAAGAAGCTCGGAGTCGACGCCGAGACTATCGAGAGCGCTCGAGCTGCACCACAGCGCTTCGAGGAGCTTGTTGGTGGGCTTGAGACTGTCACGGAAACGCTGGCGCCGCTCGGATGGATCGCGTTCGGGGCGATGCCAACCGATGAGTACGCGCGAGCGGCGCGGCTGGTTCTCGATGGAGAGAGCGACGCGGCTGAGGAGTTGTTGGTGCACGCCTGGGAGGAGCGGTTGGAGCTCGCTCTACAGCCGCTTCGGGTCCTGTATGAGGATGAGTCTCGGTGGGCGAGGACGCCAGGTCGTTCTTCGCCTCGGGCGCCAAGGCTCGGCACCTGACAGATCAGGACACCCTCGCAGGGCACCCGAGTGGCCTCCTGGTACTCGCAAGGCTCTTCAACAAGGACCGCCGGCAGACCAGCGTTGACGGCGATCTGCGACGCCACGGGATCATCCACGGACGAGAGCTGGAATTCGGCACAAGCCGAAACGCGATCAAGACCTTCGTGGCGCTCTTCTCGGTGATCGAATGGGCCCGCCCGATCGCTGCAGCCGAAACCATCCGGTTGCGCGCTGCGCGAGAGGAGCGCTACGCCGGCAGCGAGGAGACGGACGAGGACGGCCGCCGGCTCGATCGTCGGGGGTTCGAGCAGGTCCAGCGGGCACTGACCACGATCGAGCTGTACCAGCATGCGCGGTTTGATCGAGCCGGCTACGCACGTGGCGTAGGAGAGCTCGAGGCCAACGATGAGTTCTCGAGCATTCCGGGGATCCAGATGACCTGTACGGTCGACGGGCGTTCCTTTAGTGCGTGGGCTCCCACCGAGGCTGGCATCGTCTTCGGGGTCGCAGGAGAACTCGGGGTGCAGCTCGGATGGCGTTATCAGGGGAGCTCGTCGCCGCCAGAGAATTTCAGGGCGCATCCCGAATGGAGGCACCTGATTGACGACGAGCCCCATCCCGATTGGTAGTGGACTGCTCAGCTTGGCCTGCCGCATCTCGGCCTGGTCGGATCAAAACCGTGTCCCGAAACGTGTCCCCAACTCCGCAAATCTGATCGCATCTAGCCCCATCTGACCTGATGAAATCCGGTTCTCCAGAGCCAAGACCCGCCCCAATTAGCCGCCTACGGAACCGAAGGTCAGAGGTTCGAATCCTCTCGGGCGCGTATGCGAATGGCCCTGCTACGGCGGGGCTTTCGCGTTTCAGGAGTCGCGCGCGCTGCCGTCTGAGGCGCGGGTGGCAACGAAAGTGGCAACGCGCCGAGGGTTCGTCAAGCGCCGGAGCCACGCGGCCGATGGGTGGGTGTGCAGCGTGTTCCCGGTCCGCTCCTGCTGCTCGTGGCCGTTCCTGCGATCGGCTCGCTTCTGCCTGCTCTGGTCTGGCTTGGTGTTCAGGGCCATAGCGAGAAGGTGGTCATCGGCGCCACGATGGCCTCGCTGCTAGCCACCGGTCGGATAGCGATGCGAGTCTTGGATCGTCTGGGCGTCAACGGGATGTGGGCGAGACTGAAGTGGGTGATCGCGGCGATCATCGTTGGCCTCACCGTCTGGGGCGTGGTGCTGTCGGCCGGTGGCGCTTACTACGAAACGCTGAATTAGTCCGAGGCGACCCGTTCGCTCGACTTGGCGCCACTTGGTTCAGCTCATACTGAGAACCGATGAGTCCGGCGGCCCCGGACATCTACGAGCACGACGTCGATGCGGCGCCCGACGAGGCCTTTGGGGCCGGGACGCTCGGCCATCTCGCCATCGGAAATCGGGGGCGAATGCTCGACCCGCGCCGCACCCCCGTGACGATCACGGACGTCGATGCGTCTCGTGGGATGTTCGGCGTCCGAGTCGAGGCATTCGAGGACGTCGGGGCGTGCTGGCAGCTTCCGATCGAGGACGTCTCGCACTTCCAGTTCGAACGTGGCGCCGCCCGCCTCCAGCGTTCTGACCTCGAAGAGCTCGAGCGGGCCGCCTCGCGGTTCGACCAGATGATCCACATCCCGGTCAGCGAGCAGGCCCGCACGCGGACACTGCGAGCGATCGAGGAGCGGCGGGCTCTGATCCGCCCTGAGCTCGCGGCTCATCCCGAGTTGCGAACGATCGACATCGACGAATGCGTCCGAACGCGCCGAGGCGCGAGCGGGGCTGCCGAAGCACTCACCTCGCTCATCGAGCGTGCGGGACTCGCACAACTCGAGCAATCATTCGCCGAGACATACGTCTCGAATCCACACTCCGGAGAGATCGTCAAGGGCCACTCGATCGTGATCGCCGAGATGGGCCTCTGCCCCTACTCCGGCAGGATCGTGCGAGACGATCGGCTGTTCGACGGTGACGGGACCAAGGAGCGACGGGAGGCCCACGTCGTGCTCCGGCTGGCATTCATGCAGGAGCTGCTCTCACAGCTCGACACGCCCACACTCGAGCTCTATCGCGGCATCGCCGTGGACGGCCCCTTGGAGCCTCAGCGGCCGGCTTCTCTGGTTGCCGCGACGTTCTCGCGCGATGTCGCGATGTCGCATTTCGAAAGCCCCACAGAGGTCGCGGTTCTGCTGCGCCGGCAAGTTCCTGTTTCGCGGCTCTTCATGACGTTCCTCGAGACGGTCGCCATGAACGAGCGATACCACGAGGCCGAGGCCGTTCTCATCGGCGCACCGGGAAACCTCGCGTTCTGACGCACCTCACCCTGGGGCGCCAGCGTCCTCGACGCGCCCCGAATCCGATCGTCGCCGCCCGCCGCTCCAACCTTTGGCTCTTCTCAGCGTTTCTATGGCTATGCGGTACATGTGCCCACGGCTGTCGGCTGGCCGCTACCCGCCCGGAGGGCGCGGGCCGCAAGGCGGATCCTGTCAAAGGGTTGTCAACAGACGGTGCGCGGTTGTCAACCGAGCCCCCGGCAAAATTCGTCAAAGGGTTGTCAATGGTAAGCTTTCCGACAAGCCAAGGGTGGCGAGCGCCTACGGGCGTGCAGCGGCTGAAAACGGCTCTGGAAAGCCCCCGACCGAGCCGCCCAAATGTTCGGATCATGCCGCCTCGCGGAGGCGCTGCATGGTCGTCCCTTTAGACGGCCTTCATGGTATGCTCGCGCGAATCGAGTCCGGATCCCGGGGGCCAAAGGGGGGCGCCCGGAGCGCAAGGGGTCGAGGGAGCGCGTTGAGGGCAACCGTCAGCCTTTCCAGCAGGGCGAAAGCGAGGACTTAGGAGAATGAGAACGATCAAGGTCACGATCGGCCTCGCCGTGGTGGCGATCTGCGCTTTCGGCGCTCTCGCTGTGCCGGCGTTCGCCAAAGAAAAAATCGTGTTTGGCGAATTTCAGGCAAGCGTCACCGGCAAGAACCTCGAAACGGAAGCCGTTCCGCTGTCGATCTTCCACGAAGACCAGCCGACGCCGTCGATCGAAGGCCTGCAGATCGGCCCCTACAAGTTCGGACCGATTTTCCGCACCGGGCCGAACGCCGGCAAAGTCGACACGTCACACCCGTGCAAGGTGGCCCCGAAGCTCACGGGCAAGTTCCAGTCCGAAGCCGGCAAGGTCAACAAATCCGACAGCCTCCTGATCACGTTGCACTTCAGGAAGTGCATTACGCGATCCGAAGCCGGCACGCTGGTGCACGAAAAGAGCACCAACTTCGCCCTGTCCTTCCGGCTGGAGCAGAACTTCTCGTCGGAAGTCGGCACGAGCGCATCCGGGATCGAAATCGAACCGACGACCGTGTCGTTCAAGGGCGGCGTCAACCAGTGCCCGGTGATCATCCCCCGGCAGACGCTTCCCGGCAAAGACAACACCGAACACGAATACGAAGAAATCGTCTCCTTCTCAAACGAATCGGAACCCGTCGAAAACTGGGAAAAAAGCAAAAAACTCAAAACCTTGTACCCGAACGGCCTCAAGGAACGACTGTTCGTCGAATTCGAAGAAAAATTCAAGGGCATCAACGCGTTCGTGAAGCAGGAAGGCGCCTGCACCAACAAGAAAGGCGAAGAAAACCCGAAAATCGACGAAGAAGGCCCGGAAGGCCCCTACAAAGGCGAATTCACCGGGTACCTCGAATACCCCAACGGTCACATCTTCGGCGAAATCGAAGGGCTTGAAATCAGAGGCGGCGAGCTCTCGTTCGTCGGCGGTTGATGCAGCCCTCAGCGGGTTCGCGTGGGGCTCGTGACCCACGCACCGCCAACTAATCGAGAGCGCGGCGACGCGGCCACGGAGGGCCGCGTCTTCGCGCTCTTCGGCGTCGATCGGCTCTGGGATCTAGGCGCTCGCGAGCACCGGCGTCGAGCGTCCCTCGCTCTTCGACCGGTACATCGCGTTGTCGGCTCGCTTGACGAGCTCGTCCGCGGTCAGCGCTTCGCCGCTGGAGCAGGCCACGCCGATGCTCACTCCGAGCTCGGCCTCATCGCCCGAGCACAGCTCGAAGTGGCCGCAGACCGTCATCCGGATCCGCTCGGCCACGTGCATCGCCTGCTCCGGCGCCTGCAGATCGCGCAGCACGATCAGGAACTCGTCACCGCCGAGGCGCCCGACCACGTCAGTGTCGCGGCTCGCCATCCTCAGGCGCTCAGCGACCATCACCAGCAGCTCGTCGCCGGCGGCATGGCCGAGGGTGTCGTTGACCGGCTTGAAATCGTCGAGGTCGACGTACGCGACGCCGGTCGCGACTCCATCCGTCCGAGCGAGCTCGTCCTCCAGCAGCGCGAGGATCGAGGAGCGGTTGAGCGTCTGGGTCAAGGTGTCATAGGTCGCTCGCTGCTCGAGCTCCTGGCGGGCACGCGCGCTGTCGGTGATGTCGAGCATGCACGTGATCGCGCCGCTCACCTCGCCGCTCGCCCGTGCCAGGGCCCGCAGGTTCATCAGCGCGCGACGCCATCCGCCGCCGGGCAATGCGATGTCCACCTCGACGTCTCGATCGACGCCCTCGCCGAGAACCGCGTCGAGCGCCGCGTCGAAGGTCGCCATGCTCTCCACGGTGAGGGTTTGCAGGAGCGACGTCACGGCGGGTGAGCTCGCGTCGCCCTGCGCGTCCGGTGCCGGCGCCTCGCCGTGCAGGCTCTGCACGTCGTCCGCTTCGGCGCTCCCGATCGGCTCGCTGCCGTAGAGGATCTCGAGCAGGCAGGCGTTGTTGTAGACGACGTCCCGCTCCGTGTCGATCTGCAACAGCCCGACGGGCATCGCGTCGGTCAGGCGTCGCAACAGCTCCTCGTGTTCGCGCAGCGCCTCCTGGGCTGCCATCTCCGCGGAGATGTCGATGATCTCGACCACCACGCAGTTGCGCCCCGGCTGGTTGAGGAAGTTGTGCAGGGTCGTGTCGACCCACATGAATGACCCATCCTTGCGCTGCCGTCGCAGCCGCGTCTGCTGGGCGCGATTGCTCGAGAGCACCGCCAGCCAACCCTCGACCGCGCGGCCCTGGTCGTCGGGGTGGATCTGGTCGAGCACCGACTTGCCGAGAAGCTCCTCCTCGCTGTACCCGAACATCTCCGTGAATGCGGGGTCAGCCGCGAGCACCCTTGCGCCCTCGTCCTCGGTGAGCGTGCAGAACCGCGGCGCGGCGGGTTTGCCTGCCAGCGGAGCTGGGGCCGTATCGGCGTCCTCGTCGCTCGGCAGGACCACGCCGAGGAAGATGCCGTGGACTTCCCGGAGGTCCAGGAAGTGCAGCGTCGACCACTTGTTCGGCGTTGCCTGCATCCTCACCTTGGCCGCCGCGGCGCCTTCCTGACCGGCCGCGATCCAGATCCTCACGACCGCTGTGCGGTCGGCGGCGACGACGCCGTCGATCAACGCACGTCCGGCGATCAGTCCCTGCCCCCACAGGCCCACCGTCTGCGGCACCGGAACGATCAGGCCGTTGGAAGCCAGCGCGCACACCTGCGCCGTGGGGTGCTCGCGAAGCAGTGCTTCCGCGCCCTTGGCGATCGCGTGACCGTCCTGCTCTACGTTCGCCACAGCACGCCTCCGCAGTGGGCGGGCGCGACTCGCACGCCGCTGGTATCTGAGCTGGTCCCCTTCATAGGCTTCGCTCCGCCCCTCGATCCTCAGCATCGACCTTTCGGACTACCTGCATGAGCCTGGCAAGGCGGTTTGGACGGCTCGAAGCCGCGGCCCTCAGCCGTCGGCGAAAGGCGCGAAGGTCACCCCGTCCACGCCCATTCCGGTGTCCCGCATGCCGAGCTCGTAGGCGCCGCCGTGCTCGCTCACGAGCGTTCGCCGCGGGCCTCGGGGCTCTGCGAGCTCGATGCCGAGTGACGCGATCGAGCAGTTGACGACATCGTGCTCGCCCCCGTCCGGGTCGGCGTATCGCCATCCCGCGGCGCTGCCGTTCGGCACGCCGGCGCGCACCTCGAGCCGCAGCCCCCGGTGACCGCCGAGCGTGAGCTCCACGCCCGCCGTCGACTCGGCAACGCGCGGTCGCGCCTTCAGCAGACCTCCGAGCCGGTGGCGAACCCCGTCGAGCGAGAGCACGCCGTTGGCGAGGAACGGCGTCATCCGCCCGCCGATCGACAGCCGGCCGGCCGCGAGGTCGAGCCACGCCTCCGGCTCGCCGGCGAACTGGCACCCGTGCAGCCAGATCCAGCGCTCCGCGTGCTCGCTGCCCCAGTTGTGACCGATCATCCCGGGCCATCCCGCGACCTGGAGCGGCGGCCGGTCGGGCAGCTCCACGACGCCGTCGAACAGCGCCAGCGGCGCGGGGCTCGTGAGCTTCGTCCGCGGCAGCGGCGCACGGTAGAGCCACGCCGGGCGAAGGTGCCTCAGAGGCTCGTCCTGCGGAGTGAACCGCAGCGACCACCGCGCCGGTCCGCAACGCCCCTCTGCTCCGGCCGGCCCGAACGTCGCCTGCCGGTCGATCTCGATCCACCCCCCGGCCGGCACCCGAGGGCCCTCCGACGTCGTCTTGTGCATGAACGGCGCACCGCGCGAGGCGTCGAACACCGTGCACCACAGCGAGCCCTTCGCCGGCTGTCCGGGTCGCTTGTGGACGGTATAGCGGAGCCACACCCCGACGGGCGCAGTGGGCGACACCGCGCGCATGTAGAAGGACTCATAGAGGCCGGCCTCGGCCGCCGCCGCCGGGAAGACCGCGCTCGCCTGCATCGCCGCGATCCTACCCTCGTCCACACGATCCTGAGAGGATGCGCCCCCATGAACCGGGCGACCCTCGTCTCGATCCCCGACGCCTTGACCCACCCGACCCCTCGCGAGGACGCCCGCTACCTGCTCGGCATCGACGGCGGCGCGACGAAGACGCTCGCGGCGGTCCTGGACATCGAGCAGGACATGCTCTACCTCGGCCGGTCCGGACCGAGCAACGAGGACGCGGTGGGGGCGAAGGCGGCGGTGCAGGCGCTGCTCGATGCGGCCGGCGAGGCCCTTCAGGCGGCCGGGATCGGCGAGCCCGACCTGGCGACGGCTGTCGCCGCGGTCGCAGGAACGGATACGGCCTCGGTCAGCCGCCACGTCCGCAATGCCCGCGGCGAGGCCTGGATCGTGGTCAACGACGTCGTCGGCGCATGGGCGACGGCCACCGGCGGCGGGCCGGGGGTGGCGGCGATCGCGGGAACGGGCTCGAACGTCTTCGGCGTCGGGCCCGGCGGGCGCAGCTGGCGAACCGGCGGCTGGGGTCATCTGCTCGGCGACGAGGGCTCCGGCTACTGGCTCGGCCTGCAGTCGATCCGCGCCGCCCTCCGCGACCGCGACGCGTCCGGCCCGGAGACGGCCCTGGGCGCAGCTGCGTGCGAGTTCTTCGGATGCGATTCGGTCGAGGCCGTCGCGAGCCTCGTCTACTCCAAGCCGCTCACGAAGGGCGAGATCGCCGCCTTCGCGATCGACACCGCGAAGCTCGCCGAGCAGGGCGACGATGTGGCGCGCGAGCTGTTCGAGCGCGGCGCGACGCTGCTCGGCGGCCAGATCGCCGCCGTGATCGAACAGGTCGGGCTGGAGGGAAGCTTTCCGATGGGCCTGATCGGCAGTGCCTACAAGGCCGGTGAGCTGTACCTCGCGCCGCTGCGCCGCCGCGTGGCGGAAGTGGCCCCCGGTGCAGAGATCTCAGCTGTTGAGATGTTGCCGGTTGGAGGGAGCCTGATACTCGCCGCGAAAGCCTGCGGCCAGGAGCAGCGTGTGCGCGCCGAGGCCCTCGCGATCCTGCTCGACCGGGCCCTCGCAGCCTGATCAGGCCGGCGGCTACGGGCGACCGCGGCCTGATCAGGCCGGCGGCTGCGGGCGCTCGGGATCAGGCCGGCGGCTGCGCCGGGCTCGCGGCCCGCGACTCGATCTCCGCTGCCGTCGCGATCGCGCCGGCGCCGACGCCCAGCATCCTCAGCGCGGCTGCGGCATGGCCGATCCGCGCCGCTGCGAGCGGCTCATCGCCGGCCGCCAGCCGCACGAAGAACGCGGCGGCGTACACGTCGCCGGCGCCGAGGTCGTCCACAGGGTCCGCAACCGGCTCCGCGGGCAGCTCCCAGGTCTGGCCCTTCGCGGCCAGCACCTCGGTCGATCCCGGCCCAGCCGTGACCGCGACGGTGGCGCCGTCGGCGATCGCGCGCTCGAGCAGCGCGGCACAGGGCGCCCGCTCCTCCTCGCTCAGCACGATCGCGTCGCATCGCCCCGCGATCGCAACCAGGTCCTGGTCCGGCGCCCGCATCGTGATCTCGCCGCCGGGCTTCTCCCAGCGGCGCGCGAGACCCTGGGGGGTGAGGCCCACGAACGGCCACGCGCCCTGCGCCCGGCCGGCGAGCTCGGCGGCGACCGGAGCGAGATGCAGGATCTCCGCCTGCGGCAGTCGATCGAGTGCAACCGGCCCCGCCCACGACTGCAGACGCTGGCGACGCTCCTCGCCGATGCCCGCGGTGGCGAGCGTCGTGGTCGCCTCCGCCGGCTGCACGATCAGCTCCAGCTCCGCGGCGAAGGGCGCGAGCATCGCGGCGATCTCCTGCTCTACGCCGCGAGTGACGATCGTTGCGCTGAGGCCCAGGCGCGCTGCCTGCAGCGCGCCGTACAGGGCCGTGCCGCCGGGACGGCGCTCGCCGTCTCCCATCACGTCCACCGTTACGTGACCGACGGCCAGATATCGGGGGCCGCCACGCCGCCCGGGCTCACCCTGCAAGCCTCCGCTCAGGACCGGCACCTCCCCTGTGCCAGCATGCCCGGCGCCCGCACCGGGACGGGTACGACGGTGCGGCACCGACCAAATCGAAGCGCGCCGGGCGCTGTTGTTCCTGGGAGACCGATGATCGTCACGTTCCTCGACCGCCATCTTCCCCGAGCTGCCATCGCGGCGCTCTGCTGCCTGGCCCTGCTCGCTTTCGCTCCTGTCGCCGCGACGGCGGCGAAGGGCTCGCCGCGCTATCCCGCCGCTGCCACGCGGCCGTCGTTCCTCGTCAGCCCCGGCCAGCTCGGCCCCGCTGCACACGCCGCGGGCCGGCGATCCAGAAAGCCGAAGCGCAAGCGCGCACCGTCGCTGCACGGCAACCCCGCAAGGGCGCTGGCGGGCTTCCGGGCGATGCAGAAGGCCTACTACATCGCCGGCTCGGGTCTCTACGAAGGCGAACCCTTCTCGTTCCTCTGGCCTTTCTCGCAAGCGTTCGCGGCGACCGTCAGCGTCTCCAACGTGCCGGTCCTGCGACCGCTGTTGACGCGGGAACTGAAGGCGCGCGTGATCGGCCTGCGCTCATACCTCGATCTGAGCAACTCCGGGGCGCCGGAAGGCTTCTACACGAGCACGCTGCCGGCCTTCGACGGGACCGTCGCCCCGCCGGCCGGTCCCGGCGGCGCGAAGTACTACGACGACAACGACTGGATCGGCATCGAGCTGATGCGAACGTACCGGCTCACCCACGAACCGTCGCTGCTCGGCAGCGCCGAAGGGATCATGGCCTTCGAGATGGGCGGCTGGCAGGCGAGTCCCGAACTCGGCTGCAGCGGCGGGCTCCCCTTTACGAACCTGGCCGAAAACACCGACCGCAACACGATCACGACCGCTCCCGCGGCGGAGCTCGCCCTGCAGCTGTACAAGGTCACGGGCAACGCCCAATACCTGCAATTCGCGATCCAGGCGTACGAATGGGTACGCAGATGCCTGCTGCTGCCTTCGCAGATGTACGGCGATCACGTCAACCGCCGCGGCGTCGTCGAACCCCACCTGTACAGCTACACCCAGGGCGTGATGATCGGCGCCGGGACGCTGCTGTACCAGGCCACCGGCTACTCCGGCTTCCTCTACCAGGCCCGCCAGACCGCCGCCGCGGCGCTGGCCTACTTCACGCCCGAACGCCTCGGCGCCGAGAACCCGTTCTTCCCCTCGATCTACTTCCGCAACCTGCTGTATCTCGATTCCGTCACTCGCGACCCCCCCGGCCCGAAGGTCGCCCAGGCTTACGTCGACTATGCCTGGAGCCACCTGCGGCTCAGCAACGACCTGTTCGTGGCGGGCTCGCCGCCGTCCGGCCAGCTGCTCGTGCAGGCTGCGATCGTGCAGATCTACGCGCTGCTGTCCTCCCCGCCGAGCACCTACTTCTAGCCCGCACGCCCGGGCACCGGCCACGGCCAGCTAGGGTCTTGGCGATGAGTGACGCCGCCAACCTGATCACCGCCGAGGGCCTCGAGACGCTCGAATCGGAGCTCGCCGTGCTCGAGGGCGACGGCCGCCGCGAGATCGCCGAGCGCATCAAGACGGCGCGCGAGTGGGGGGACCTGAAGGAGAACAGCGAGTACCACGACGCGAAGAACGACCAGGCCCACCTGGAGACCAAAATCGCCCGCTTGCGCTCGAAGATCGCCGACGCGGTGGTCGTGGCCGACGAGCCGCCCCGCGCCGGCATCGTCGGGCTCGGCTCGAAAGTGCTCGTGCGCGACCAGGACGACCTGGAGCAGACCTGGCTGATCGTCAGCTCACATGACGCCTCGCCGCGGGACGGGCGACTGTCCGCCGAATCGCCGATGGCGGTGGCGCTGCTCGGTCGCCGTGAGGGCGATCAGATCTCGGTGTCGCTGCCCCGCGGCACCCGTAAGCTGACGATCCTCAGCGTCGGCTGAGCGGCCGGGAGGCGCGCCGGTAGGCCTTCGCGGTTCTGCGCTGGAAGCGCCGCGGCTTTCGCTCGTAGAGCTTGATGCCTTCGCGCAGGGCCCGCCGGCGGAGCTTCCGGCGGCGCCGCGCGATCACCTTGCGAAGCCGCCTCCGCGTGCCGCTGCCCGCGCCCGCCGCTGCGCCATGCAGCCTGATCCACTCGCTCAGGACCGCCAGGTCGTGCTCCTCGCCGAGCACTTCTCCCAGCCAGTCCGCCCGCTTGCCGAGTCGCCGCAACCACCGCATCTCTCGCTTCGCGCGGCGGCGGGCACGCGAGCTGCCCGCGTGCTTGGCGCCCGCATCCCGGCGCTGCAGCACTTCCGCGGCGTAGCGGAGATCCTTGACCCGCTTGCGCCACTGGTGCATCGTCCGCACCCGCCCGCCGCGCTTGCCCGCCGCCAGGCAGAAGCGGCGCCGTCCCTGCCGGTAGATCCTCCGCAACCCCGGCTCGACGACACCGATCCCGGCGTCTGAGGCGAGCTGCCAGCCCGACGCGCGGCCGCGGAACAGTCGCAGCTCTTCGCTCACCCGCAGGCGGTTGTCCGGCGCGAGCACCCAGCGCTCGGCCTCGTCGCGGTCCTGCGCCAGCTGCAACCTGAGTGACACGACGCCGGCCCGGCCGGCCAGTCGCTTGCGATCGAGTCCCACGAGGCGGTCGAGCGTCGCGAGCATCACCTCCGCGTCGCGCGCGCCGGCCAGCGCCGTCGCTGCGACGGCTGCGGCGAGCTGCTCGAGTGCCATGTCGGCCTGCTCGACCGCCATGCGCCGCAGCCCGGGCGCCAGCAGCTCGCCCGGGACGAGGCCCAGCCGCCGCGCCTGCACCTTCCGGCGCGGACGGGCGCGGCGCTCGCCGGCGCGCGCCAACGCGACTCCGAAGCCGATCGCGGCGCTCGCGGCGATCGTCGCTGCGAGCGGCGCGACAATGGAACGGTGCCGAGCCTTCCGAGCGCGCCATGGTGGACGGTTCGCCGCGCCGCCAACCGCAAGCCATCGACGTATCGCTGTCCGATCTGTGGTCATCTGCTGCCCGCTCTCAGCGAGCATATGCTGATCGCGCCCGAAGGCGACAGCCGCCGTCGCCGCCACGCCCACGCCGAGTGCGTGATGTCGGCCCGGCGCGGCGGCGAATTGCGGCTTCGCGACGAGTGGCTCGCCGAACAGCCGCGGCGAGCTCCGTGGTGGCGGCGGCTCTCGGGACGCGGCTGAGGCTGCCTCTCAGCCGCCGAGCACCTTCGCCTGGTCGGCCTCGATCTTGATGATCACCCGCTGTTCCCCGGGCTGGCGGTAGGGGTACTCCTCAGCGCCGAGGTACTTCTTCGCGAGCGAGTCGATGTGCGCGTCGGCCCCCTCGTGGGTCCGCTCGGCGACCCGGCCGCGGATCTCCAGATATTCGTATGGGTTCTCCATGTTCTGCACCGTCAAAGTGGCGCGCGGGTCGCGTTCGAGGTTCGTCGGCCATGCGCGGCCCTCGGCGGTGTTCAGGAGCGCGAGTCCGTCCTGTACGTCCACCCAGACGGGCGCGCAGAGCACCGACCCGTCCTTGCGCAGCGTCGCGACGTTGCAGAAGTTCTTGGCTTGTAGGAGCTCCTCGGCTCGGCCCTCGATCCGTACGCTCATCGTCGAACCCTTTCTGTCGTGTTGTCGACCAACATACGCCGTCGCGGGCGCCCTGCGAACGTGAGTTGACGAGACCGGGCGGCGGGCGCCGCCGGGACGGCGTCAATTGCGGCTCAGGCCCGTCTTCGAAGTCGCCGGCGGGATTTCATCGAGTGGCGCGAGCTTGCCGTTGTTGAGCGCGAAGTGCACGACCCGCTGACCGCCGCCCGGGCAGCACAGAGGGTCGCTGCTCCGGTACAGGGGGTAGGCGATCGCGACTTCGGTGTCCCCCTGCGAGACGATCCTCAGCTTCGCGCTCGGTTCCTTGGCGTCGGTGCCCAGGTAGCGGCCGTCGAGGAAGAAGAAGGCCTGCTGCCCGTATCCGTCACCCGATCCCGTGCGGGTGCCGAGCAGGACCCTGAGGGTCTGGCCGGAGTGGTATTCGGAGGGGTCATTGGGGGTGAAACCGCGCGCACGCACCGTCGCGACGGCTGCGCCGAGCGTTCCCGACTTGCTTTCCTGTTCGGATTCGGTGAAGGAAGGCTCGGGGGCAGCTCTCGTCGTCGTGGTGCTTTTCGGCGTCGTCGCGGTTGTCGTGGTCGCGGGCGTCGAGTTGGTCGTCCGCGCGGTGGCGCTGCTCGTACTCGTCGCCGGCGGCGAACCGGCAGCGGTGACGGTCTTGGTCTGCGAGCCGCATCCGCTCAGCAGACCCAGCGCCAGCAGCAGTATTCCCAGGCAGCGTCTCATCGCAAGCATCCTATTCGGCGCCTCCCTGCTCGATCCTCGCGGGCATCGACCGCAGTCGCGGCTCCCCGAGGGGGTACGATCAGGCCAGCGAGATGTCCACGACGAGCCCCCACGAGCCGGCCCCGCCGAAGAAGCCGGAGCGGCCTGCCCGCTCGCCCCGGGAGCGGACCCGCACGGGTGGCCTGGTCGTGCTCGCGGTGTTGATCACGCTGTTCGCGGTCTCCAACTTCGACGAAGTCAAGGTCCACTGGATCGTCGGCTCGGGCAGGGCGCCGCTGATCATCGTGATCGTGATCTCTCTGCTCGTGGGGATCGTCCTCACGCACTTCGCCGAGCGCCGCTCCCGGCGCCGCTAGCAGGGCCCTGAAGAGCGGCGATCGCAGCCTCGGCGCCGATCGCCGGTGCGAGCAGGACGTAGGCGAGGTGGTCGGAGAGGGCCGCGAGCATCGGCCCCCGTCCTGCCAGGAGCGCGTGGCGGACGGTATGCCAGAAGGCGCCCGCCGCCGCCGGCGCGGGTAAGCCGTCCGCGGGGGCGCCGCGCGTGAGCGCCGTCCCCAGCGCGACATCCAGCTCTTGGGCGCCGCGCCGGGCCTGGTCCCCCGCGCTGTGCGCTACGAGCGCCAGGGCTCGCGCCTGGACCGGGTGGGCGGCGAGGTGGCCGAGCATCCCCGCCAGCGCGAGCCGCGTCGCCTGCGGCCACTCGCCGCCGGCGAGCTCGGCACGATACGCGAGCTGCACGAGCTGCCCGCCGGCTCGCGCCAGCGCCTCCTCGAGGCAGGACTGACTGCTTCCGAACGCCGTCAGGAAGTCATCGATCGGTACGCCGGCTTCATCGGCGATCTCCGGCATGTCGAGGTGCGCGACGGGCTGGCGCGCTGCGAGCCGCAGCGCGCTGAGCAGCATCCGATCGCGTGCATCGGCCGGCTCCGAGGGCGGCGTGGACCGCCGCGAGGCGCCCAGCGCCGCCCGCCGCGCCCTGTCCCGGAGGCTGCCCGCCAGCTCCGCCGCAGCGCGGTCGCGTTCGGAGGTTCGCAGCGCCAGCACGATCGTCGTCATCGCGCCCGCAAGCGCCCCGTCGCCCCGTGCTGCCCGCGCGTCCAAGTCGGCCTCGAGCATCCCGTGCAGAGCTCCCGCGAGGGCTCGCACGATCGGTCGTCGCAGAGCCGTGGCCCCCTCGGGCCCGAGCGCCCCGCCGAGCATCCGCTCGGAGGCGCCGAGCGTCTCGACGAGCAGCGCCGCGCCCTCCTCACCGGCCGCGAGGCAGTCGCACAGCACCAGGCGCAGCGCATCCGGCCGCTCCCGCGTCGCCCCGGCGATCGAGGCGAGGCCGGCGGCAAGCGCCGCGTCCGCGGGTCCCGTCTGTGCGCTCGATGCGTCGCGTGCCTCGCGCAGCTCCCGTCGTGCGATTCCCCGGGCGGTCTTCAGGAAGCAGTCATGCCGGTTGTCGAAGTGCTCGTAGAAGGAGCGCCTCGAGACGCCGGCCAGGCCGATCACCTGTCGCACCGTGACCCCCTCGTAGCCGCGCCGCGAGATCGCCTCGACCATCGCGCCCTCGATACGGGCGCGCTGGTGCGCCGCGATCTCAGCAGGGGCGAGGTTGTGAGGCCCGCGTGGAAGGTGCCGGTAGATCGGCTCGATCGGCGCCCTGGCGGGGCCACGCGCGCGCCGCTCACCCCCCGCGGGAGCCCCGCTTTCTCGTGACACTCGAACACCTCCTCTGCGCTCGCCCACGCAGACGAGCTGTCCCAACTGTTCCGAGAAATCGATCATTACACAGCCGCAGACAATTGTCTACAGTCCGTACGCGCCAGGTTCTGCATGACCGCGGAGGCAGGCGGCGGCTAGCCTTGGGCAATCGTCCCGCCCGACCCCGCAGTCAGGCTGCGCCAGGCCGTGCTCGTCGCCGCCGAGCTCGAGCCCGCGATCGCGCTGCTGCGCGGCGAGCTCGGTCTGGCCGAGCCGTTCCGCGACCCAGGCGTGTCGGAGTTCGGCCTGGCGAATGCCGTGTTCGCGATCGGCGACTGCTTCCTCGAGGTCGTCTCACCGGTGCGGCCCGGGACCGCGGCGGGGCGCCAGCTCGAGCGCGCGGGTGGCGACGGGGGCTACATGGTGCTGTTCGATCTCGAGGATCTCGAGGGCGCCCGGGGCCGCGCCGAGCGAGAGGGCGTGCGGACCGTGTGGCGAATCGACCTTCCGGACATCTCCGGCACACACATGCATCCCGCCGACCTCCGCGGCGCGATCGTCTCGCTCGATGGCTCGCGACCCTACGGGACATGGCGCTGGGGCGGCCCCGACTGGACCGGCAGCACGGGCCGGGGGTCGCCGGGGAGGCTCGAGGGTGTGACCGTCGCGGTCGCCGACCCCGCCGCCGTCTCGAGGCGATGGGGCGAGGTACTAGGCGTGCCGGCAAGGGTGGGCGCGGAGGCTGAGCTCGCGATGAGCGACGGTGCCTCGGTGCGGTTCTTCACGGCCGCTCCGGACGGCGTCGAGCAGCTCGTCGAGATCGCCGTGGCGCTGCCGGCCGAGCTGCGGGCGGGACGGGATCGGATCGACGTGGGCGCGGCCCGGCTGGCGTTGAGGGATCTGTAGCGATGGATAGGGCGCTCGAGGCGCTCGCCGGCTTCGATCCCTTCGGCGGCGTTGGAGCCCCGCGACGCTACCTGCTGATCGACGTCTTCTCCGATCAGCCCCTCGAGGGCAACCAGCTCGCCGTCTTCCTGGACGGCCGGGGCCTCCAGGACGGGAGGATGCAGGCGATCGCGCGTGAGCTGAAGCTGTCGGAGACCGTCTTCGTGCTGCCCGCCGAGGACGGCGGCGACGCCCGCGTGCGGATCTTCACGCCCGCCGCCGAGCTGCCATTCGCCGGGCACCCGGTGCTCGGCACCGCCGTGGCGCTCGCGAGCGCGCTGGGGCTCCAGTCCGTCTGCCTGGAGACCGGCGCAGGGCCGGTGAGGGTGGAGCTCGAGCCGGGCACCGGGCGCAAGCGTTCGGGCGAGATGTCCCAGCCGGTGCCGAGCTGGGCGCCCTTCGAGGACTCCGCGGGGCTGCTGGCGGCGCTCGGCGTGGAGCGCGCGGAGCTACCCGTGGAGGAGTACCGCAACGGGCCCCGTCACATCATCGTCTGCATCGCCTCGGAGGCCGCGGTCGCTGCCCTCGAGCCCGACCTGCGCGAGCTCGAGCGGATCGCCGGCGAGGCCCTCGTGAGCTGCTTCGCGGGACGTGACGGCCGTTTCAAGAGCCGCATGTTCGCCCCGGGTCTCGGCGTTACGGAGGACCCCGCGACGGGCTCGGCGGCGGGCCCGCTCGCGGTGCACTGCGCGCGCTACGGCCGCAGCGAGTTCGGCCGGCAGATCGAGATCCGCCAGGGCGCCGAGATCGCGCGGCCGTCGCTGCTCAGGGCTCGCGCCGAGGGCTCCGCGGAGGCCTTGGAGTCGGTCCACGTGGGCGGCAGCGCCGTGATCCTCGCCCGCGGCGAGATGTTCCTCGGCTGAGCGCCGGCGCGCGGCGCTTCTAGCCTGCCTGCTGGCGCTGCTCCTCGACCGTCAGCTCTGCCGTCGGCAGCGCCTCGAGACGCTCGTCGGGGATCGGCGCGCCACTCAGCACCGACACGCCATAGGTGCCGTCGTCGAGTCGCTGTTCGGCGCGCTCGATCGCTGAGATGCGCTCGGCGAGATCCGCGGTGAGGCCGATGCCGAGCTCCTTTTCGTATAGATCCTCGGTGTCCCGCTCGCCCGGGTCGTCCTGGTCGGCCTCCAGTTCGGCTTCGCCCGACCCGCGCCCGGCGATCGCCGCCTCGACACGCCGGCGCTCTGCGGCCAACAGCTCGCGTGCGCGCTCCTCGTCCATGGAGCGCACCCTAGCGTCGAAACGCTCGTGCCGCTCGTCGCAGTAGCGCGAGAGCCTCGCCCGCGCCGCGGCACGCCGGGTACGCTGTGCACCGCCCCGCCTCGACGGGCGGGCTGCACCGTTCTGATGATCGGACGCGTGGGAGGAAGGATGGGCCGAGCCCTCAGCACCCTCAGCGGCGTGGTGCCGGCGATCGCGGTGCTGGCTCTGCCGTCGCTCGCTGTGGCGACGCCGGTGGTGACCTTCAAAGCCAAGCCGGTCCCGATCCCCGGCTACCCGCACACGGGCTTCATCCTCGGCGCGGGAGCTGCGCTGGAAGCCGAATACCACATCTCAGGGACCGAATACGGTGGCTTTCCGCCGCCTCTGAGCGGCATCACCTTCTATCTACCCGCTGGTGTCCTGCTGCACCCTCAGGGCTTCCCGACCTGTCCGGTCTCGACGCTCGAACCGACCGGTCGGGGCCCCTCTCACTGCCCGCGTGGCTCAGCCGCCGGGCCGCCGGGGGAAGCCACGGGATACGTGGCCTTCGGCACGGAAGTGGTTCCCGAGACGGCGCGGATCGAATCCTTCTACGCGCCCGGCGGCGGGCTGACCTTCTTCACCTTCGGCCATGCTCCGGTGCTGCTCGAAATCATCAGCAAAGGCCACTACGTGCCGGCGGCGGGGCCCTTCAGCCGGAAGCTCGAATCGCAGATCCCGCTGGTGGAAACCGTCCCCGGCGCTCAGGACGCGTCGGTCAAAAGCATCAAGGTCAAGGTCGGCTCGGCGATCCGCGTGAACGGCAAGCCGCTGTTCTACGGGCGGCTGCCGCGCAGATGTCCGGCCGCCAACTACCTTCCGGTCAAGACCGAAGTCCGCTTCGCGGGGCTCGGCGGGCTGCCCCCGCAGACCGTGACGGTCGAATACAAGGCGCCCTGTCCACGCCGCTAGCGCCGACTTGGAGGCGTCGTTCTGCACCGAGCGCTTCGAATTCTGACCGCGGCGGCTCGCGGCCGAAACCCGGGAGGGCCCGGGCGTGTTAGGGGATGTGACGGCAGCGGAGCGCATTCCGCTGTCTTTTATCCGAGAGAAGGAGAGAGAACTGCGATGCGCAGAGCAATCACCAGCCTGTCTGTGCTCGGCCTGGCGCTACTCGCGCTCGCGCTGCCGGGAGTCGCGTCGGCGACGCCGACCGTGACGTTCAAAGCGAAGGCCGTGCCGATCCCGGGCTTCGCCCACACGGGGAACATCTTCGGCAAGGGCGCGGCGTTCGAATCCGAATTCAAGATCGAAGGCAAAGAATACGGTGGGTTCCCGCCACCGCTGATCCACGTCAACGTGTTCCTGCCCGCCGGCGTGAAGCTCCACCCGAGCGGCTTCCCGACGTGCAACCCCGCCGTTCTGGAACCGAGCGGCAAGGGCCCCAAGGGCTGCCCGAAAGGCTCCGCAGCCGGTCCGAAGGGGACCGTTCAGGGGTTCGTTGCGTTCGGCTCGGAAGTGGTCCCCGAGACCGCGTCGATCGAATCGTTCTACGCGCCCGGTGGCGGCCTGACGTTCTTCACGTTCGGTCACTCCCCGGTGCTGCTGGAAATCCTCTCGAAGGGTCACTTCGTGGGCTCGAGCGGCCTCTACAGCAAGAAGTTCGAAGCGGTCGTGCCGCTGGTCGAAACGGTGCCGGGCGCCCAGGACGCGTCGGTCAAGTTCATCAAGGTCAAGACCGGCTCGGCGATCAAGAAGGGCCGCAAGACCACCTACTACGGCACGATGCCGACGAAGTGCCCGAAGAAATTCCTGCCGCTCAAGGCCGAACTGACCTTCGCGGGCCTCGGCGGCCTGAAAGAAGAAACGGTCACGGCCGAATACAAGGCGCCGTGCCCGCGTAAGCACTAGCCGGGGGGTGCAACAGGCCGGGCGTGCCTCATGCGCGCCCGGTCTGCTTGGCCCGAGCGTCCTCGCTGGCCCGAGCGTCCTCGCTGGCCCGAGCGTCCTCGCTGGCCTGAGCGTCCTCGCTCGACGCAGCGCGGGCGACCGCAACCCGTCCACCAGGGCGACCGCCGGGGCGTTTCGGCGCTACGCTCTGAAAGGGCCGCAGAAGGGGGTGGAGCGTGGCCCGGGGTGACCCGAAAAGCATCGCGATCCGGCTACTCGTGGCGACGGCGCTCGTGGGAGCGGCGCTGGCGGCCACGCGCCCGGTGCCGGCGACGGCCGCGCCGAGCGTGACGATCACCAGCCCCGCTGGCGGCTCGGTCAGCAAAGAAACCGCGCCGATCTTCAGCGGCACCGGCGAAGAACTGGCCGGCGTCGTGACGCTGCACGTCTACTCCGGCACAACGGCGGAAGGGACTCCGCTGCGGACGCTGAGCACGACGCTGTTCGGCCTGGGCGGCGTGTGGTCGTTGGGGCCCGTCGAACCGCTCGAAGACGGGCTCTACACGGCCACCGCCGAACAGACCAACTCGCTGCTGCAGAGGGGCATCAGTGCACCGATGTCCTTCAGGGTCGAGGGGACGGTTGTCGCGCTCGCCACCGCTGCCGGCACGGGCGCCGGGTGGCATTCGAGTCCCGCGAGCCCCGCACTGGCGGTCGGGCGCTACACCGCCGTCGCCGTGCAGCACAGCTCGCTGGGCAACCCGCCCGGTTGGAGTCCGGAAATGACCTTCGAGGTCTCGCCGCCCGCCCCGGCCCCTCCCGCGCAGGGCCCGGCCCTGCCGAGATCGGCGCTACCGGCCCAGGCGGCCGCGCGCGCGTCGACTGCCACCCCGCTGATGACGCCATTTCCGGTCGTGCGGATCGCCGGGGTGTGGTTCGCCGGCGGGGTGGACCTGCGACTGCTGAGGGTGCAGAAGGCGCCGCCGGGGGCGCTAGTCACCGTGCGCTGCCGTGGACGCCGCTGCCCGCGCCGTGCCGTGGTGCGCCGCATCACCATCGCCGGGCCGCATGGTGTGCCGGCGATCTCGTTCCCCGCGTTCGAGCGCTTCCTGCACACCGGCGCCGTGATCGAAGTGTTCGTCTCGAAGGCCGGGGTGGTCGGCAAGTACACCCGCCTTCGCGTGCGTCGCGGCAAGCTCCCCGAACGGGTCGACAGCTGCCTGGCGCTCGGCAGCCTGAATCTGCTCCAATGCCCGGCTGTCTGAACTGCGCGCCCAGGCTCCAATGCCCGGCTGTCTGAACTGCGCGCCCAGGCTCGATCAGCGGATCTCGACGCCGCTGGGGCGCGGTTCCTCCTCATCGGCCGCAGCGCGCATAGTGAGCCTCAGGTGGCTGGTGTCGAGCGGGGCACCGTCCTCCTCGGCGCTCGCCGCTTCGGCCGTCGGGTGATGCTCGGCGGTGAGCGTCGCGTAGCGCTCGACGCCGCCGCGGGCAGCGGCCTCGGGGTCGCCGATCACGGAGCGGTCGCGGCCTCCCTGCTTGGCGGTGTAGAGGCCGCGGTCGGCGATCGCCAGGAGCGTCTCGACGCTCTGCCCACAGGTCGAGTCGCTGACGCCGAAGCTGACGGTGAACCGGGGGGTTTCGCCCGGGTGGGCGACGGCCAGGTCGTGGCGCACGCGGTCGAGGATCGCGACCGCCCGGAAGCGGTCGAGCTCCGGTAGCGCGAGCACGAACTCCTCGCCGCCCCACCTCGCGATCATGTCGTGCTCGCGCAAGGTCCGCTTGACCGTCTGGGAGAAGAGTCGCAGGGCGCGGTCGCCGGCCTCGTGGCCGTGCGTGTCGTTGAGCTGCTTGAAATGGTCGAGGTCGCCGATCGCGACCGCGAAGAGGTGACCGGCCCGCACCAGCTCGCGCAGGCGGCGCTCGGCGGTGCGGCGGTTGACGAGACCCGTGAGACCGTCCGTCGAGGCCTGCAGCTGAGTCTTTTCGAAGGCCCGCACGGTCCCGATGCGCGCGCCCGACTGGCCGGCGAGCACCGACAGCTGGGCGACGGCGCCGTCGCCGAGCGGCTCGGCGTCGGGGCCCGTCGTGTGCAGCACGCCGAGCGCGCGGCCCATGAAGCTGACCGGCACGCACACCGCCGAGCACGGCCCGCTCGTGCGGCCGCGCAGGTGCGGACAGGCGTTGAGGTCCTGGCTCGACTCGAACACGACGGCCGTGCCGCGGCGGACGGCGACGCAGGAGAACGGCGACTTCACGGGGCACGCCGGCGGCTCGCGGTCAGGGTTCGAGGCGACGCGGCCGAGATTCGCGCGGCTCGAGTCCGAGAGCAGCAGCTCCATCGGCGTGCCCTCTTCGATCTCGACCATGCCGCGCTCCACGACGTTGAAGACTTCGTGCTCGTCGTCGGCCATCTCCATCGCCTCGGAGAGCTGGTTGGCGAAGCCGTCGCGGACGACCTTCGCGGTGAGCTCTTCCTCGAGCGCCACGCGATCGGTCGCGTCGCGCGCGTGGATCACGACGCCGCGCAGATTGTGGTCCTCGCGGAGGTCCGTCGCGCGGGCCTCGAGGCGCCGCCATTCGTCGGCGACGTTGCGCATCCGGAACGTGAACTCGGATGGCTCGCCCTCGGTCCTGACGCTTTCGATCAGGGGCCGGTCCTGCTCGTGGATGAAGCGCATCAGGCCGTCGCCGTAGAGCTCGGACTCCGGGCGCCCCACGAATGCCGAGACCGAGCGGCTGACGTACCGGGCGCCGCCGCTTCCGAGCACCACGACGAGATCCGTCGAGCTCAGGGCGAGGCTGCGGAAATGGGCGCTCTGGCGGCGGGTGGCGGCGAGCAGTGCGGCGGCGAGCAGCAAGGTGATCAGCAGCCCGCCGACCCCCAGCACGATCTGGCTCGTGAGCAGCCCCGTGATGTTCGATTCATCGGTGCGGCCGATTTCGCGGGCCGCACGGAAGGCGATGCTCGAGGTGAGGGCTGCGAGCACGCGCAGCCGGGGGATCGCTTCGATCGTGCCGAGGTGCTCGCCCGCAGTTTCGGGGAGCGCCGCCATCGATCGGTGCGCCAGCACGGCTTCGCCCGTGCTCGTCAGGTCCGCGACGAGCCGCTGCTCCAGTGCGAACTGGCGCTGGATCGCGGTGTCTTCCGCGGCCGGCAGCTTGGTTTCGTCGTCGTCTCCGTTGACGCCTGGCGCGTTGCCGCCGCCGAGCAGAGCCGCGGCAGAGGCCTGCAGGACACCGGCGGTGTAGGCGGGGTTCGCCGTACGCCCTTCGCGAACGAGCAGCGTTTCCTCCACGTAGCGTTCGGCGAGGGTGCGTTGCCGGGCCGCGATCTGGATCACGCTCGTGCGGTGCTCGGAGCCTTTGGTGGTGTGCACCGACAGCGCGATCGTCGCGGCCGAGATCAGCGCGAAGGTCAGGAAGATCGCAATGATCGGCCGCCGGCCGGACCCCGATGCGGTGATCGGCCGGCTGCCCTGACGCCGGACGAACATCAGCCGACCGCCACTTCGTGATGCATGCCTGCCATGAAGTGCCCCTCCATGTTGCAGAAGAAGACGTAACGCCCCGGAGCGAGGTTGACCTTCAGCACGCGCCGTGCATCCGGGCCGCCGGGCTCGAGCGAGCCGGGCTCGCTCGATTCGACCGATTCCTCGTCGCTCGCGCGCTCGCGTGGGACCCGCCGCAGCCGGCGAGCGCGACGCACGAAAGCGAAGCGGCGGCCAGGCCGGCGAGCCCGCGGCGGTACTTGTGCGATCCGAGGCGCATGGTCCTCCGATCGACCGATCCCGCGCGATTCTTGACAGCCGGCGCTGCGTGCGACGGCCGCCGATCGGCCGCCGGAATCTCTCTCTGGTCAGTTCCGGCCCCTGTTTCCCACGTCGACGCCGATCACGGATAAGCCACGTTGATGGCCCCTCCCCAAAGACATATGGCAACCGTGGACGGCGGTCGGGGCTCGCCCTTGGCCTCACGAGCCTGCTCGTCGAGAGAGAAAGGAGAGGAAAGGCTTGGCCTCAGGAGCCTGCTCGTCGAGAGAGAAGGAGAGGAAAAGAAGAGAGAGCCCCCGTGCGCATATGCGCACGCAGGCGACAATCATTGCTTCTTCTTCTCCTCCTTCTCCTCTTGGGGCGGAGATACCGACTACGTTTCTTCTTCTCCTCCTTCTCCTCTTGTGGCGGAGATACCGACTACGTTTCTTCTTCTCCTCCTTCTCCTCTTGTAGCGGAGATACCGACTACGCTTCTCCGCTTGCGGCGGGGATACCGACTACGCCGCCGCTGAGCGCGCCGGGGGAAGATCGAAGCGCGGTGCTGCAGGCCGGCGGGCGAGGACGAGGCCTGTCTCGTATGCCAGCGTGACGAGCTGAGCGCGGTGATGGGCGCGCAGCTTGGACATTGCCCTGCTGACATGTGTCTTGGCGGTCGCGTTGGCGACCACCAGATGCTCGGCGATCTGCTCGTTGCTCAACCCCGCCGCCACCAGCGCCACAACCTCGAGCTCCCGCGCCGTCAGCTCCTCCAACTGCTCGGGGCTGGGCAGCCGGAGGTCCGGCTGCGAGGCCAGCTCGCTGATCAATCGCCGAAGACCGCTTGCCGACAACGCTGCCTCACCGGCGGCGACCGCCCGTACGCCATCAACGAGCTCACCCGGGCTGGTGTCCCGCGAGAGGAAACCGATCGCGCCGGCGCGAAGCGCTGAGAGGATCTCGTCGTCGTGCTCTGAGGCGCCGACGATCAAGACGCTCACCGACGCAGTCTCCGGATCCGCGAGGAGTCGCCGCGTCAGCTGCACAGCATCGATCCCGTCGGCCTCCGTCGCCGATTGCGTGACGTCCACCAGCAGCACATCAGGATGAAGCTCCACCGCCATCGCGACGGCCTCCTCCTCGCTCGCCGCGAATCCGGCAGCCGCCATCTGAGGCTGCGCGTCCAGCAGCGCTCCCAGTCCGGCCCGTGCGAGGCCGGACCCCATACCCCCTTGCCAGAGACCGCGGCTCCGGGGAGCCACAGGCCCCCCTATGGCGAGCCCTACCAACGGCTTGCGAGTCGGGTTCTCCCTACCACCGCGGACCACGACGGCTGCCATGATCGCGCCATGGCCTTCTCCGTTCTGGTTGTTGACGACGATCCGACGTTCGTAACGCTCGCGGCACGCGTCCTCGCCGAGATCGGAGCGGAGGTGGTCGCCACGGCTGAGGAGCCACCCCAAGCGCTCGCCGCGGCACACGCAACGATGCCGGACGGAGCGCTGGTCGACGTCGGCCTGCCCGGCAAGGAGGGCATCGACCTCGCCTATCGGCTCGCCACCCTGCCGTGGCAGCCGCGGGTGGTCCTCGTGTCGGCCGACGGCGACGCCGGTTGCGCCGTCGAGGCCGACGCTCGAGAGCCGAAGCTCGCGTTTCTCCCCAAGGATCAGCTCGCAAACGGCGGGCTGCGCCGGGTGTTGATGTCGCCTTGAGGTAAATGCCCGCCAACGGCCACGGGGAGGTAACGTGTCCACGTGCCAAAGCCAATTCGAGTCGTCGTCGGCGAGGACGACGTACTGATGCGCGAGGGGATCTCGCGTCTGCTCGTCGAGGGAGGATTCGATGTCGTCAGCCAAGCCGGCGACGCCGAGGCACTTCTGCGCAAGGCGCTCGCACACCGCCCCGACGTCGCGGTCATCGACATTCAGATGCCGCCCGGCGAAGGCGACGACGGTCTGCGCGCCGCGCTCGAGCTGAGGAGTCAACTCCCCGGCATGGGGGTCCTAGTGCTGTCCCAGTACTACGAGGAGCAATACGCCCTCGACCTGATCGGCGACAGCGCCGAAGGGGTCGGCTACCTGCTCAAGGAGCGCGTCGGCGACGTCGACGCCTTCCGGGATGCGGTCGCCCGCGTCGCCTCCGGCGGTAGCGCGCTCGATCCGGAGGTCGTCGGCCG
>WNFI01061253.1_pt2 | contig 33315 bp, 28 predicted proteins | sample 5400471 | NCBI WGS metagenome assembly WNFI01 (sample SAMN13153348, study PRJNA577476) | soil metagenome | isolation source: 100 cm saprolite on Douglas fir-dominated hillslope | place: USA:California | collected 2013-09-17 | reverse complement strand
CGTATCGTAATTTCTTCCCGCCGGGAGCGCGCTGGCAGATGTCGGGGATCCGTCTCGCACGCTGGGACTGACCTTCGGCCCGTTTTCATGCGGCACGCCGATTGCTGCAATTTCCCTGGGGCGTCGTATTCGTCGTAACCCCAAGGAGGCAAAACCTACATGAAAGCCAGTGCAATTCTCGCCGTGGCCGTCGTGTCCACCGGCGTCCTCGTCTCGGCGCCCGCCTACGTCGCCGCCGACGACAAGCCCATCACCGTCGTGGGCGAGATCGTCCGTTACGAGCCCGGCCACGTCATCGTCCTTCGCGACACCGGGAACAAGGAGGTCACGTACACGCTGGCCCCGAGCCTCACCATTCCGACCGGGGTCGAGGTCGGCCGGCGGGTGACCCTCTACACGACCCGCGGGGATGACGGCGCGTTCACGGTCACGCGCGTGACCACGAGCGTGACTCCGGAGGGCAACCTCCAGCGCACGGTCGAGCGCACCCACACGAACGCCGCGGGCGAAACCACCCGCACCACCACCACGAGCATCAACGGGACGGTGCAGGCGTACGAGCCGGGGCACTCCGTGACCATCACCCGTAGCGACGGGACCGAGGTCACCTACATGCTCAACGAGCGGACGCACGTGCCCGAAGGCCTGGCCGTGGGCCGCACGATCATGCTCCGTCCGGCGGTCGTGACCGACAGCACCAAGGTCGCCGACACCATCACCTACACGGAGACCAAGACCCAGGTGAAGCACGGCCGTACCACCACCAAGAGCAGGACCAAGACGAAGCAGGTCGGCTCCAACTAGCGCGCGCGCCGGTGAGGACGATCATGAACGCGCCCGCCGCATCGACCTGTCCCGCGCAGCCAGGGCAGGTCTGCCCCGGGACCGTAATCGTTCCATTGACCGCAAACACGAGGGCGAACGTCTGGGTCTTACCGATGTCCGCCGATCGGTTTTCGCACAGGGGAGGGTTGCCCACCGCGGTCAAGGTCGCCTGCCCCTGCCAGTTGCCTGCGTAGCATCCCGGGCACGGAGTGACCGTGGTCGGCGGCGGGGCAGGCGTAAGCGTGGTTGTGGTGGTCGTGGGGGTGACGACGACGGCGACGGTCGTGGTCGGCGTGGCGTCGTTCCCGCCGCCGCCCGCGGCCACCGCGACTCCTGCGATCGCGGCGCCGCCCGCCACGATCCCGACCACCGCCGCGGTGCCAATGCCCCCACCGCCCGCCGCTCCCGCGGAGGCGCCGGCCGCGGTGGCCGCGGGCGCGGCGACCACGCCGGACGAGCTGAAGCCGGCGGGCACGGCGGCCGCACCGGAGGGCCCGCCCACGATCAGTGACGCCGGCGCGGCGGCGACGCCCGCCATCATCTTCTTGTCCGCGCACATCATGGGCTCGGGCACGACGCTCGCGGCAAACTCCTGCGTCCGGTTCACCCGGAACTGGCGGTCGGTCGCCTCGATGTAGTAGCGGATCGTCTTGAGCGACTTCTTCGGCTTCGGCAGCAGACCGGTGAACACCCCGCCCGACCGCTTCATGTCGACGAAGTACCAGGGCCCGCGTTCGCCACGAAACTGTACGCGGGCCCGGCTGATCATCTCCGGCTCGACGATGCGCGCCTCGAGCTGCGGGAATTTTTCGGCGACCATGCAGGCCACCGCGGCGTGATCGATGACCGGCCCCTCCGCCCACAGGGGCGTGGCCAACGCCAGCAAGCAGGCGACGGGGAAGACGCGTGCAGCACGCATCGGGTGACCTCTTAGGTTTTCGGTTGGTTCTCGGCCGCGGAGACGGGAAGTGACACAGCTTGCGCTCGAACGTCGAGCCTGTCAATGCGATCTACGAGAGCTCAGCCTTCGTAGCTGTCGTCCTGCTCGATGCGGCTGAGGACCCAGTCGAACTCGCCCGAGGTCACGTGCACCCCGCAGTGCTCGCACAGGCCCGCCATGTTGACGTCGAGGGGCGCACCGCAGGATGGGCATTTCGGATCGGCGCGGGGTGTCCCGCGTACGGCTGCGCCCCGGATCAGCGTCCAGTACTCCGAGTAGGGGCGCGGATCGTCGCGGCCGCCTCGGAGGACCTTGCCCGTCGACGCTTCCGTCGTCACCTCGTACCCGGTCGCCCACAGTCGGACCGTGATCGCGTCGAACTGACGGTCGCGCCGGACGCGGGCACTCTCGCGTTTCAGGATCCGCGGCGACTCGACGGCGTTGCGAAGGCCCTGCGCGCGATAGGACTCGACCCAGTAGGACAGGTAGTTGAACATCGCATCCGAGACATAGGGCCGGACGGGCCCGAGGTCCTGGGCGGCCCAGCTCGCGTTGAGGGTGGCGTAGATCAGCTCGAGGCGCTGGAACAACGCGCGCTCGGCGAACGCGGGGTCGTCACGGACGAGTGCGCTCATGGCCTCGCGCAGGCCGGGATCGACGACGGTGCGCCGGTCGGTGCCCTGCTCTTCGGTGTCGTCGCCGAGCAGAGCGGGCGGGCGCTCGTCCGTCTCCTGCACCCCGATGTCCAGGACCTGCCAATCGAAGCGGCCGGTGGCGACGACTTGTCCGCAAGACGCGCAGCGATCGTCACCGGAGGCCTGGAACGGCGCGCCACAGGAGGGACAGCCCAGCGTGCGCGCGCCCGTCCACGGCCGCGTCCGTGCGCCCGTGCCGCGGCACAGCGTCCAGCGCTCGCGCGAGTATTCTCCCCGCGGCCCTTCCGCCGTACGCGCGGTCACGTTCGCCTCGATGTCGACCACGGCCCACTGATCGCCGCTCGACGGAACGTTGACGCTGGCGACGCGCGCCGCGCCCACGACCACCGCCTCCACCGGAGCGCCCTGGGGCGGGCGGGCGTGGAGGGCCGTGCGCACTTCCGGCGTCAGGTACGGCGCCAATCGCGCGAGCGCCTCGGGGTCGTGGCGCGCGCGCTGGGCGCTTGCATACAGCGTGTAGACGAAGTCCTCGAAGAGGACGGCCGAGAAGGCAGGGTCCGCGGCACGCACGGGTGCCCAGGGATCGGGTGGCGGCCCGGGCGGCCGCGCCGTGCTGTCCCAGTTGTCGGACCGTCCGTTCATCGAATCCTTGACCTTCGTCACCGCGCTGGACACGGCAAAGAAAGCCACGGCGAGGGCGAGCGCACCGAACAGGAAGACGAAGAAGACGACCTCCGCGGTGCTGGCGGGAGTGCTCACGTAGGTGACGTTTCCGCCCTGCGCGCCGGAATCGTCGCGAGAGATCGACGAACGGTCGTCCGAAGACCGGGATCGCGAGGATGACGACGACCCCGACGAGCTCGACCGCGACGAGCCGGAGCTCGAGCGGCCGCTGGAACGGCTGCCGGAATACGACTGCCCGCCGCCCGGACGTGCCTCGCCGGAGGCCGGACCGATCAGCGTGATCGCCACGACGACGACGCCGGCCGCGATCGCCGCCAGCCGTCCGCCGGGCGCCATCACGCGGCGCCCACTTCGTCCGCCAGCTCGTTGACGTCGTCCGCCGACCGAGGGAGGGCGGGCGCGAGCACCTCGGCCAGGGCGGCGACGGCTCTCGCGACAGCCGCGGCGTCACCGCGACGGGCGCTCTCCGCAACGCGTGCGATCGCCGCCGTCCAGGGCTCGGCGGCCACCGCTCTCGTGACGCCGAGGTCGGCCACGACCTCCGCCGTCCGCTCCAGGACGGCGACGTAGACGAGGATCCCGGTGCGAGCGCGGGTCGCGGTCACCCCCTTTTCGACGAAGGTTGCGCGGGCGGCCGTCCGCACCATCGCTTCCCGCGTCCGGCGCGGCGTGAGGGCGCGGCGCGCCCAGGGAGTGATCGAGGTGGCGAGGCCGACGAGGAGTCCGACACCCGTCGGCGCCACCTGGATGAGGGGCAGCGAGAACTCCCAGGGCGAGAAGAGCTGGTAGAAGAGGACGAGGTTGGCGGCGACGATGCCCGCGACGAGGTCCGCATGGAGGTAGGAGCCGGAGCGCTCCCGCACGGCCACCACGACCTCGGCCGCGCTGCGGGCCTCCACGGCCCGCACGGCGTCGAGCAAGGCCGCTTTCGCCGCGTCGGTCAGGAACGGCCGGGCCATGGGAGGCCGCGATCGTACACCGTTCTACTTGAGGCCGAACTCCCGCGAGCGCAGGTTCTTGATGCGGTCGCGGACCTGCGCCGCCCGCTCGAACTCGAGGGCTTTGGCCGCCTCGCGCATCGTCTTCTCGAGGGCCTTGATCTCCTTCTCGATCTCGTCGATCGAGCGGTAGCGCTCTTCCGGCGTCTCCTCGATCTCGGGCACGCCCACGTAGTCCGCCTCGTACACCGAGGACAGCAGCTCGCCAAGGTGCTTGGTGATCGTCTCCGGAGTGATCCCGTGCTCCTGGTTGTAGGCCTCCTGGATCCCGCGCCGGCGGGTGGTCTCGCTGATGGCGAACTTCATGGAGTCCGTCATCTTGTCCGCGTAGAGGATGGCCGTGCCCTCGAGGTGGCGGGCGGCGCGTCCCATGGTCTGGATGAGCGACCCGCCCGACCGCAGGAAGCCCTCCTTGTCCGCGTCCAGGATGGCGACCAGGGAGACCTCGGGCAGGTCGAGCCCCTCGCGCAGGAGGTTGATCCCGACGAGCACGTCGAATTCGCCCTTGCGCAGGTCGCGCAGGATCTTCACCCGCTCCAGGGTCTCGATGTCCGAGTGCAGGTAGCGCACGCGCACGCCGAGGTCGTGGTAGTACTCGGTCAGGTCCTCGGCCATGCGCTTGGTGAGGGTGGTGACCAGCACGCGCTGGTTGGCGGCCACCCGCAGGCGGATCTCGGCCAGCGGCCGGTTGTCGAGGGCGGACGGGAGCCGGAAGCCGAACTCGACGAGCGTCGACTTGCGCTGCCGGTCGCCGTGGAACATCGCGCGCACCTGCGGGATCGACTGGTGCGACTCGTCGATGATCATCAGCGCGTCCTTGGGCAGGTAGTCGAGCAGGGTGGGCGGCGGCTCCCCCGGAAGCCGGCCGGAGAGATGGCGCGAGTAGTTCTCGATGCCGTGGCAATGCCCCACCTCGCGCAGCATCTCGAGGTCGAACATCGTGCGCTGGAACAGGCGCTGCGCTTCGAGCAGCTTGCCCTGCCCCTCGAGCTTGGCCTTTTCTTCGATCAGCTCCGCCTCGATCGTCTTCAGCGCGTCCTGGAGCTTCGGCTGCGGGGTGACGTAGTGGCTGGACGGGTAGATCGCGACCTGGGCCAGGCGGCCCAGCGTCTTGCCCGTGAGGGGATCGAAGGACACGATCGACTCGACCTCGTCCCCGAACAGCTCGATGCGGATCCCCGTCTCCTCATAGGCGGGCACGATCTCGATCACGTCCCCACGCACGCGGAACGTCCCGCGGCGGAGGTCGATGTCGTTCCGGTCGTAGCGGGCATCGACGAGCTTGGAGAGCAGGTCGCGACGGTCCAGCATCTCCCCCTGCCGGACGAACAGCAGCATCCCGTAGTAGGACTCAGGCGAGCCCAGGCCGTAGATGCAGGAGACGGAGGCCACGATGATGACGTCGCGACGCTCGAAGAGGCTGCGCGTCGCGCTCAGCCGCATGCGATCGATCTCGTCGTTGATGATCGCTTCCTTGTCGATGTACGTGTCCGACTGGGGAACGTACGCCTCCGGCTGGTAGTAGTCGTAGTACGACACGAAGTACTCGACCGCGTTCTTGGGGAAGAAGGCCGTGAACTCCTGGTAGAGCTGCGCGGCCAGCGTCTTGTTGTGGGCCAGCACCAGGGCCGGACGGTTCACCGCGGCCAGGACGGAGGCCATGGTGAAGGTCTTGCCGCTGCCCGTGACCCCGAGCAGCACCTGATGCCCGTCCCCGCGGCGGATCCCCTCCGTCAGCTCGGCCAGGGCGGCGGGCTGGTCTCCTCGCGGCTGGAAGTCACTGACCAGCTCGAAACGGCTGTCGGCGGGGGCGGGGGCGAGGCGCTTCTCCGGCGCGCGCATGGGACTCATGTCAGGACCTCTCTCGGACGCTCGGCCAGCCCTTTATTTTATGGCCTCGCGGCCCGTCGTGCGAGCCCGCGGGGCCGGAGCCCGGAAGCGCCTCCCGCGCCGCCTACTGTAGAATGGCCCCTCATTCACGAGGCCGTCATGGATAGCGCCACGACCGTCATCGACCCGCACGCCGACTTCGAAGGGACGCTGCGAGGCAAGGACGCCCAGGTCCTGGGCCGATTCCGCGGCCAGATCGACCTGACCGGCCGTCTGGTGCTGGGGGAAGGTGCGAAAGTAGACGCCAAGGTCACCGCGGACACGGTGGAGATCGCGGGCGAGTTCAAGGGCGAGCTGAAGGCCCGCAGCCTCTCCGTCCTGGAGAAGGGCCGGGTGGACGGCACGATCGACGCCCAGCGGCTCGCGATGCGCGAAGGCGCGCTGCTCAACGGCTCGGTGAATGCGGGCGACGGGCGCTCTCCGGCGCGTGCCAGCCTGGCGGGGTTGACCACCGGGTGATCCTCCGCGAGCTGGCCGAACGCCTCGGCTGCGTCCTCCGCGGGGACGGAGCGGTCGAGGTGCACCGGGTCAGCGGAATCGAGGACTCGGGGCCCGGCGACCTCACCTTCGTGGCGAATCCGCGCTACGTGCCGCGGCTGGCCACCACCCGGGCGTCCGCCGTCATCCTGTCTCCGGAGCTGGAGACGCCCCTGCCGAGCCTCGTCTCCCCCAACCCCTATCTCGCGTACGCGCGCGCGGCGGGGATCCTGCATCCGCAGGCGCGGCCCGCTCCCGGCGTCGATCCCGCCGCCCACGTCCATCCGACGGCGCGGCTGGAGGCGGACGTGTACGTCGGTCCGCTGGCCGTGGTCTCGGCACGCGTCCGCATCGGCGCGCGCACCGCCCTCCACGCGCACTCCGTGCTCTACCCCGACGTCGAGGTCGGCGAGGACTGCGTCCTCCATTCCGGCGTGCACGTCCGCGAGGCCTGCCGCCTCGGAAATCGCGTCATCGTCCAGAACGGCGCGGTCATCGGGGGCGACGGCTTCGGGTTCGCGCGCGACCAGGACGGACGTTACGAGAAGATCCCGCAGGTGGGGATCGTGGTGGTGGAGGACGACGTCGAGATCGGCGCCCTGGTGGCCATCGACCGCGCGGCCATGAGGGAGACGCGCATCGGGCGCGGAACCAAGATCGACAACCTCGTGCAGATCGGCCACTCCGTGACCGTGGGGCGCGACACGGTGCTGGCCGGCCAGGTGGGCATCGCGGGCAGCACGCGCATCGGCGACGGCGTCACCCTCGCCGGCCAGGTCGGCGTGGCCGGGCACATCACCGTGGGTGATCGCGTGATCGCGACCGCGCAGACGGGGATCCCGTCCTCCGTGGACGCGGGGGCGGTGGTGTCCGGCTATCCCGCGATCGACAACCGCGCCTGGCTCAAGGCCAGCGCCGTCTTCCACCGGCTGCCGGAGCTGTTGCGCCGCTTGCGCGATCTCGAGTGGTCAGCGTGCGCACGGCGACGCGGGGTCCGGCCACCACCCAGGGAATCAACATGGCCGCCGGCTGGGTGGTGCCGTGGTTGAAGTCGTGGCCGCCGTGGTCCGCCGTGACCATGACGGTAGTGCCCGCGGGCAGGGCGGCGAGCACGCGGCCCACCGCGCGGTCCGCTCCCGCGATGGCATCGAGGTACGCGGCCGACATCCACCCCTGTGCGTGGCCCGTGAGATCCGTCTGCGGCAGGTGCACGAACATCAGGTCGAAGCCGGCCATCGCCTCGCCTACCGCGCGGGTCGCGACCTCCTGATCGTCCCCCGCACAGAGGTCGAAGCGCTGGACCATGCCGGGCACGTCGAGCTGACGCAGCTTCTCCTTCCCCGCGATGATGACGGTTCGGAGCCCGGCCGCGCGCGCGACCGAGAAGACGGTGGGCACGGCGATGGGCCCGTTCTCCGGCCGGTAGTCGTCCCAGGTGATGCCGTGAGCCGAAGGAAGGTACCCGGACAGCATCGACGCGTGGGAGGGGAGCGTGGTCGAGGGCATGACGGTCTGCGCCCGCCACGTCGAGGCCCCGCGGGCGGCCAGGCCGGCGATCACGGGAGCGCCCGCCTGGAGCAGCGCATCCGGCCGTAATCCGTCGATGGAGAAGATGACGACGCGCGGCGGCGTCGGGGCCGCCACGGGCGCGACGGGCAGCGGCGGGGTCGGCTGGGCCGCGGAGTGCCCGCAGCCGGAGGCGAGAGCGACCAGCGCGACCAGCGGTGTGAGCCGCGCGCAAGACAGTACTCTCGACGCGAAATGACTACGGGACCCCACCTCACCTCCCCTGGCTGTGGTCTCTGGAAGGCGGGAGGATAGCATGGGGTCGCCGGGCCCCAAAAACCGCTAGGAGGGAGCGAAATAGCCGGCGCGGTGGCGCACGCGCAGCCCCTTGCCGGGCACGTCCACCTTCAAGCGGCGGAACTTCCCATCGCGGGCGGGGTCGTCGGAGACGTAGCCGAGGACGTACTGGGACTCCAGCTCCTGCAGGATGCGCGCGTAGATGCCGGAAAGGTCCTTCGACGACCGCGGCGTGAACACCGCTCCGCCTGTCAGCTCGGCCATCTGCTCCAGCACGGATTTCGATCGGAGGGCGCGCGCGCTTCCCGGCGGGAACCCGCCCGTGAACGCGATCGCATAGATGGTGACGCCGCTCGAGCGGATGAGCTGCAGGACCTCGCTCAGGCCCAGCGCGCTGCGCGTGTCCTCCCCGTCCGTGAACAGGACCAGCACCTTGCGGCCGGAGGCATCCTGGACGCGCGAGAGGTAGACGGAGATTGCGTCGTAGAGCGCGGTGTCGCCGCCGCCCTTGGCGTCCGCGATGCGCTCGAACAGGCCCTGCTGGTTCTCGCTGTTGTAGCGGGAGAGCCGGATGTCGTCGTCGAAGAAGATGGTGACGAGGTCCCGGGCCCGGGGGATCGCTTCCAGGAACCGGACCGCGGCTTCCTGCGACAGCTTCAGCTGCGCCAGCATGCTCCCGCTGGTGTCCATGAGCAGGCCGAGGTCGAGGGCAAGCGCCTCCTCCTGGCCGGGCTCGACCGCGCGTCCGAAGAGCTGCACGTGCTGGGGCCGGCCGTTCTCGAGCACGGTGAAATCGTCCGGCTTGAGGTTCGAGACGAGACGACCGGCGGCGTCACGGACGGTGACGGTGAGATGGACCTCTTCGAGCTGGCTGGGAAAGATCGGCTCGGGCCCGGCCCGATACGCCTCCGCCGACGATAGGACCAAGAGCGCGGCGGCCAGGGTCGAGCCGACGATTCGGCGCGCGCTCCGGCCGAAGGGAGGACGGCGATTCCTGCTGGGTCGGTCCCGCATGACAGGGGCCCCCGGCCCCGATGGCGATTCTACTCCCGGAGGCGGGTCCGGCTGTGATGCGAAAGATCAGCGCAGGACTTCGATGACACGCACGGCCAGGTCCACCTTGTTGAAAGGCGGCATCACGTAGGCGCCCTGGACGAGATCCCGGACGGCCAGGAGGGCCTCCTGGGCGATGCGCACTCCCTCCGCCTGAGCGCCGTCGCCGGAGCCGGCCGCGCGCATGCGCTCGCGGATGTCCTCCGGGATCGTCATCCCCGGCACCTCGTTGTGCAGGAACTCCGCGTTCTTGTGCGAGTACAGGGGGAGGATGCCGATGAGCACGGGCACCTGGAGGTGGCGGATCATCCCGAGGAACGTCTCCACCGTCCGGGGGTCGTAGACGGGCTGGGTCATCACGTATTCCGCGCCCGCCTTGACCTTCTCCTCGAGGCGCCGGACCTCTTTCTCGAGATCCGGCTTGCTGGGATCCGCGCCGCAGCCGATGTGGATCCCGAGCGGGGGGCCGATGGCGTTGCCGGCCAGGTCCCGGCCGTGATTGAGGTGGTCCATGATCCGGATCAGACCGATCGAGTCCACGTCGTAGACCGCGGTGGCGTCGGGATAGTCCCCGAGCTTGGGCGGATCGCCGGTGATGGCCAGGATGTTGCGCAAGCCCAGCGCGTAGGCGCCGAGCAGGTCGGACTGGATGCCGAGCAGGTTCCGGTCGCGGCAGGTGTAGTGGAGGATCGTGTCCACGCCCACCTTGGTCTGCATGAGGACGCAGAGCGACTGCGCGCTCATGCGCGCGGAGGCGCGCGGGCCGTCGGCGACGTTGATGGCGTCGATCTCGTTTTCCTTGCAGTACTGCGCGCGATCGATGATGCGCCCCGGGTCCGCCCCCTTGGGCGGGTCGAGCTCCACGGAGACGACGAACTTCTTGCCCAGCCTCTTCGCGAGCGGGCTCTTCTCCTCGCGCGGGATGGGGGGCAGGGCCTCCTTGGCCGCCACCGGGGGGACGATGGTGACCACCTGGCGCGCCGGCTGCACCATGCGTACCGAGCGCACGAGGTTGCGGATGTGGGCGGGCGTGGTCCCGCAGCAGCCGCCCACCACGCTGACGCCCGCCGCGATGAAGCGCCGCGCGTACGAGGCCATGTATTCGGGCGTGCAGAGGTAGACGTAGCGGCCGTCCACCATCGCGGGCGCGCCCGCGTTGGGCATGGCCGAGAGCTTGAGCCGGCGCGCGACCGCGGCCATGCGCTGCACCGTCTCCAGCATCGGCTGCGGCCCCTGGCTGCAGTTCGCGCCGACCACGCTGACGTCCCAGTCCTCGAGCGTGCGCACGACGTCCTCGGGAGTGTCGCCGTAGAACGTCGTGCCCTCTTCCGTGAACGTCATCGAGACCGTGATCGGCAGCGCGCTCACCGCGCGGACGGCGGTGACGGCGGCGCGGGCCTGGTCGAGGGCCGGAATGGTCTCGATGGCGAAGAGGTCGACGCCGCCTTCGACCAGGCCCTCCGCCTGCTCCTGGTAGGCGCGGACCGCCTCGTCGAACGGGATGTTGCCGAGAGGCTCCAGGGGCTTGCCCAGCGGTCCCACCGATCCCGCCACCAGCCCCCGGCCCTGGGCCGCCTCGCGGGCCAGGCGCGCCCCCTCGCGGTTGATCTTGCGCACCTGCCGGTCGAAGCCGTGGGGCCCCAGCTTGAAGCGATGCGCGCCGAAGGTGTTGGTCTCGACGATGTCCGCGCCCGCCTCGAGGTACTCCTCGTGGACGGAACGGACCAGCGCCGGGTTGGACAGGTTCAGCTCGTCGAAGCAGCGGTTCACGAAGACGCCGCGGGCATACAACATCGTGCCCATGGCGCCGTCGCCGACCACGACGCCGTCCTGCAGCCGCTCGAGGAAGCCTTTGACCGGCGCGGGTTGGACCTTGGACCCGCTCATGCCTGGTCAGTCTAGCCGAGCGTCCGCGCCCTCACCAGCCGCGGCCGGTGCGAAACTGTGTCATGGAAGTCCGCGCCCTGGGCCGCTCCGGGCTCCAGGTGCCCGTGGTCGGAATGGGCACCTGGCGGACCTTCGACGTCTCTGGAGCCGCGGCCGAGGAGCGATGCCGTGCCGTCGTCTCCGCCGCTCTCGGCGACGGCGCCCGGCTCTTCGACACCTCGCCCATGTACGGCCGTGCCGAGCGCGTGCTGGCACGGTGCCTGGAGGGAACACGGGAGCAGGCCCTCGTCGCGACCAAGGTGTGGACTCCGTCGGCGCGCGAGGGCCGGGAGCAGATCGCGCGCGCCCTCGAATGGTACGGCGGACGCGTGGATGTCTACCAGGTCCACAATCTCGTGAGCTGGCGTGAGCACCTGCCCTATCTCGAGGAGCGGCGCGAGCGCGGGCAGGTGGGAGTGCTCGGCATCACGCATTACAGCCATGCGGCGTTCGCGGAGCTGATACAGGTGATGACGACAGGGCGGATCGCGCAGATCCAGGTGCCGTACAACGCGCAAGATCGCGCGGTGGAGACGGAGATATTGCCGGCCGCGGCCGAGCGCGGCATAGGGGTGATCGTGATGCAGCCGCTCGGTGTCGGAGCATTGGCACAGAGGGCTCCCAGCGCGGAGGCGCTCAAGCCGCTCGAGAGATTCGGTGTGCGCACGTGGGCGCAGGCTCTGCTGAAATGGATTCTGAGTGACACGCGCGTCCATTGCGCGATTCCGGCGACGCGCAGCGTGGATCACATGCAGGAAAACGCCGCCGCAGGAGATCCGCCTTGGTTTGATGCGGCGGCGCGCGGCTACGTCTCGGAGTTGGCCGACCGGAGATGACAGCCGACCTGGCCCGAGCGTCTATCTTGCTAAACGTGTCGATCGCGCAACGGACATTCGATCGACGCGGTTAACAGATAGAGGTTGTGGCCAGGTTGGTCTGTCATCAGGACAGCAACGGACACTCCGTCTTACGGTTTGGCTGGCTTGGCCAAATCCGGCGCCGGCGCCGCTGATAGCGCCCCTTGGATGAACTTCGCCACGTCCTCCTTCAGCCGCGCCAACTGTCGCGCGCTGATGTACATCATGTGCCCGGCTTCATACTGCGACGTAGTGATTCGGCCCTTCTGCGTCTCATCCAATCCCAGGTGCGTCAGCGTGTAATCCGTCGCGAAATACGGCGTGGCCAGGTCGTAGTAGCCCGAAGCCACGAAGAGTCTCATGGCCGCGTTCTTCGCGAACGCGCTGCGCAACGATTCGCTGACGTCCGCATAGCCGTTGGCGCTGCCGTAATCCCAGGGCGTTCCGATCCCGCCCCCCAGGATGTAATACGTAAGGTCGCTCTTGTAGCCAAGGCTACGCCGAACATAGTCATTGAAGGCCGCCGTGTACGGCGGCCGGATGGCGGCCATGCTCGGGTCATAGTCGGGCCTCTCGCCGGCCGCGGTGGGATCGATCCCCTCGAACCGGCTGTCGAGCCGCCCCACCGTGCGCCTCTGGTCTCGCAGCAGCTCCTTGCAGAAGTGCTGGATCTCGATGCGCAGGTCGCTCTGGTCGACGTAGTCCTTGTCGAGCCCGGTGTAGCGCGCGAGCCGCTCCACCACCGCCGTCCGCTCCGCGCCCGCGAGCCGGTCGCCCTTGGCCAGCGCGGCCGGGTACTCCACCGCCGCCCAGCGCTCCACCTCGTCCAGGAGCTTGCGCAGGGGAACCTGCTGCAGGTCGGCGGGCAGCTTGTGGTGATACCACGCCGTCGCCGCGTAGGTGGGCAGGAACAACGGGTAGGGCGTGTCGTTGCCGCGCGCGAAGCGGTTGGTCTGGAAGTTGAGCACGGACGAGACGAGCATGATGCCGTTGAGCGCGATGCCGCGATCGACGAGGTGGCCGGAGAGGCCGGCCGCGCGCGTGGTGCCATAGCTCTCGCCGACGAGGAACAGCGGCGACGCCCAGCGCTCGTGCCGGCTCAGGTAGAGGCGGATGAACTCGCCGACGGATTGGATGTCGCCCTCGACGCCCCAGAACTTCTTGCCCAGCTCCGGCTTCTTCGGGCGGCTGTAGCCCGTGCCCACGGGGTCGATGAACACGAGGTCGGTAAGGTCGAGCCAGGTCGCGTCGTTGTCGACCAGCTCGAAGGGAGGCGCGGGCATGCCGCCCTCCTCGAGCATGCGCACGCGCTTGGGCCCGATGGCGCCCAGATGCAGCCACACCGATGAGGATCCGGGCCCGCCGTTGAAGGAGAACGTCAGCGGCCGCTTCTCCGGCCCCCCCGCCCGTTCCACGACGTAGGCCATGTAGAAGACGCTGGCCTCGGTCTCCCCCGCTTCGTTCTTGAGGGGCATCATCCCCGTGGTCACGGTGTAGCGCAGCGTGCGGCCGCCCACGCGCGCTTCGTGACGCGTCACCACCGGCGCCTCCTCCTTCTCGCGCGGCGCCTCGCGCTCCTTGGTCTTGTCCAGGGTGGCGGCCGGCGCGTCCGTGCCGCTCGTTTCCTCGGACGGCTCGGGCCGCGGCGAGGCCTCGACTCGGCTCGGGCGGCGCGGCGCGGGAGCGCTCGCGCGCGGGCTGGGCGCCGGCTGAGGCGCCAGCAGCAACAGGACGGCCAGGCTCAGAAGCATCCGGCGAGTCTACCGCTAGCGGCGGCGGGCGATGAAGCTGGCGAAGTTGAGGCGGATCTCGCCGTCCGGCCCGCGCAGGTACACCTTGGTGAGCTGGCCGGGAGCGGCATGGTGACAGAGGTCGTACAGCTCCTGGAGCGTGCGCACCTTGTGCTCCGCGTCCACGAACTCGCGGCCCTGGCGGCGGCTCACCAGCACCACGGCGATGGGCTCGGCGCCCTCCTCCTCCTCAGAGGTCAAGGATCCGCTCCGGCGTCTGTACCAGCCCCTCGCGCTTCTTGTCCTCGAGGACCCTGCGCACCGCGCCGTACTCCGCGGGGGGAACGGGCAGGCGCAGCGGGCGCGACCCGCCGCGCGGAAGCAGGAAGAGGACGATGTCCGGTGATTCGCGGAAGGCCACGCGTCCGATCCGCGCGTAGGGGAGGAACCCTGCGTCCCCCCACACGCCGTCGCGATAGAAACCGACGTGGATGCGCGTGGACAGGGGCACGATGAGGATGAAGTAGAGCGCCATCACCGCCTGGCTGAAGACGTGATGGATCGGACGGTCCATGGAGCCGTTGAGGACCGCGACCGCGCCGCTCACCACTCCGAGTACGAGCTGCAGCGCGAAGTGGCGGGGATGGGGAAGGGGCCAGGTGAGGACGGCCGTGCGCCGCACGCGGCGGAACTGCGCGTAGCGCAGCAGCCCGCGGCCGTTGAGCACGGAGAAGTACAGGCCCAGCCCCCCGAGCATGATGGTGAGCATCAGCTCGTTGGCGGTTCGCATCAGGCGGCCGGCACTCCGGCCAGGGCGGCATCCGCGTCGGCGATCAGGTCGGCCGCATCCTCCACGCCCAGCGACACACGCACGAGCCCGGGGTCGATGCCGGCGGCGCGGAGCTGCGCTTCGGAGTACCCGTGGTGGGACGTGTGCACGGGCAGGCTGACCAGCGTCTCCACGCCGCCCAGGCTGGCCGCGCGCGCCATCACGCGGAGGGCGTCGTAGAAGCGCTCGGCGGAGGGAAGGCCGCCGCGCAGGACGAAGGCGACCATCCCGCCGAACGACGACATCTGGCGCCGGGCCACCTCGTGCCCCGGGTGGGTGGGCAGGCCCGGGTAGACGACGCGCGCCACCTTGGGGTGGTCCTGGAGGTGGACGGCCAGCGCCATCGCGTTCTCGCACTGCCGCGCGACGCGCAGGTGGAGGGTCTTGAGGCCGCGCAGCACCAAGAACGCCGAGTGCGGATCGAGGATCCCGCCCAGGACCTTCAAGAGGTCGCGCACGCGCTCCATCCGCGCGCGGCTGCCCAGGAGGGCGCCGCCCATGATGTCGCTGTGGCCGCCCAGGGCCTTGGTGAGGCTGTGCATGACGATGTCCGCCCCCAGCCCCAGCGGGCGCTGCAAGAAGGGCGAGGCGAAGGTGTTGTCCACCATGACGGCCAGGCCGGCCGCATGTGCCTGGCCCGCGACGGCCTCGATGTCGATGACCTCGACCGCGGGGTTCGTGGGGCTCTCGAGCACGACCAGACGGCTGCGCGGGCCGGCCACGTCGCGGAGGCGCAAGAGGTCGGCGGGCGCGACGATGCGGCTGGTCATCCCCCACTTCGGGAGCAGGTCGCGCACGAACTTCGTCGTGCCCCCGTAGAGCGACGCGCTGGCCAGGACCTCGTCGCCCGCTTCGAGCACGGAGAGGATGCCGGTGGTGGCCGCCGCCATTCCGGAGGCGAAGACGACGCCCGCCTCCGCGCCCTCGAGCGCGGACAGCGCCTCTTCCAGCGCGCGGAGCGTCGGATTGCCGTAACGCGTGTAGAACTCGAAGGCGAGATCGGGGTCGCCCTCGAGATAGCGCCGCATCTCCGCGGCGGAGTCGAACACGAACGTGGAAGACTGGACGATGGGCGTGGTGAGAGGGCCCTGCCGCGGTCCGCCCTCGCCGTGGACGGCGCGCGTGCCGATGCCGCGCCGGGCGCGACCGCCGCCCTCCCGCTCCGCGCTCACAGCTCGACCGCCTGCGGCCGCGGCTCCGCCCCCGCGGGGGCCTTCGGCTCGGGGATCGCGCCCACCACGGGCTCGACGAAGAGCCGGTATGCGTCGCGATATCCGAGCTCGAGCAGGTCGGCGGTGGTGGTGCGGACCTCCGTGGCGGGGTCCTCGGATCCGTCCAGGTCCAGGGGAGCGAGCAGGCGCCGGTCGGGGCGAATCACGTACAGGGCGACCGAGCGGTAGACGCGGCCGGTCTCCGGATCCTGCCAGCCTCGCCCTCCGTCGTCCGTGCGATGACCCAGCGTCTCGACCATGCGATTGATGCGCTCCGTCGCGCGGAGATCCACCTCGACGGCCTGGCGCTCCAGGGTCGCGAGCACGCCGTCGGCCAGCGCGCGCGGGCCGCGCCGCTGCGAGAGCGGCCGCGCCTCCTCCGGAGCGGCGGTGACGAGAAGGATCTGCTCCGCGCCCGCCGCGATCGCTTCCGACAGGCCGGACCCTCCGGCCAGACCCGACTCGGTCAGCCGGTGGCTCTCGCCCGCGAAGATGCCACCCTTGGGAAAGGACACCCGGCGCACGGGCACCACGCCGGGCGCGAGCAGCCCCGTCATGACCGCGTCGAACACGAGCGCGTCGTAGCCCGGCGCGCGCAAGTCCACGGCATTGGGCAGCCCGTCGAGGCGCGACCGCGGACCGCGGGCCCGCGCGGACGCAAACGACGATCGGTGCGCGTCGTCGAGGACGACGAAGGGCAGCGGCCCTCCCGTCTCCAGATCCGCCGTACGCAGGATCAGCTCGCGGAAGCCCGGCTGTCCGAGGTTCTCGGAAAGGAGGGACACGTACTTGCGGCCCAGCTCCGCCTCGGACGGCGCGCGCGAGATGACGGGGCCGCGCGCGATCTCCCAGAGGGCTTCGAGCAGCCGCCGGCGCGCCGGGCCGGGATCGAGCAGCCATTCGAAGCTCTCGGCCATGCGGCGGCGATGGGTGAGCCACAGGCGCAGCAGCCCGAGCAGGCCGGCCGCGCACAAGAAGAAGATGGGCAGTGAGAGCGAGGCCAGATAGGGAGCGCGCAGAACGGACGGGGCGCCCAGCAGCGCCGCCCCGGCGCGACCGGCCCATCCGGGCGAGACGACGTCGAGGATCAGCACGAGGGGGAACAGGAGTCCCGCGGCCAGGGCCAGCACCACGGGCAGCAGGAAGACGCCGAAGGAGCAGGCGAGGAGGAGGATGGCGATGCGCGCGGCCGGGCGCAGACGGAAGAACGCGTCCCAGCTCACGTCGGCCCAGAACCCGCGCTCGCCGTAGAGGCCCGGCCCGCCCGCGGCGGCGCCGAAAGCCGCACCCACCGCGCCCACGCCCGAGCCGACCACGAGATCGAGCTTCACGCCGCTCTCGTCGAGGGCCTTCAGCACGCCCGCGTGATACGCGCCGGAGGTGCCGCTCCCCGTCAGCACCAGGGCGGTGCGCCGCCTGGGGGAATACTCTCTCATCCGCGCTGAGGCGAGATTACCACCGATCGAGGCCGCGGCCGGTCGCCATGGCCTCGCCGACTCAGCCGCGCAGACGGGCGGCCGTCTCGGCGGCGCTCTCCCCGGGGGCAAGGTCCAGGTACATCCCCGTCCGCTTCCCGTGGAGCCAGGGGAGGAGCCAGGGCGTATCGTCGCGCGCCTCGGAAGGCGCGGACCAGCGCAGCGCCGCCACCGCCGCCTCCAATCCGTCCGTGGTCGTCACCGTCATCTCTTCTTCGATCACGGCCCCGGCCATGACCGGGTACAGTTCGACGGCGGTGCCCGCCCGATCCGCGACGAGGCCGCGTGCCTGGGCGATGGCGCTCACCCAGTCCGGAACGCGCGCGGCCAGGTCCGCCGCACGCGTCGCTCCTGCCCCCAGCGCGGCCGCGGCGCGCGCCGCGAGCGCCCGGTAATCGTCTTCGCTCACGCGGACGAGGCACGGCGCCGCACACGTCCGGACCTGGGCGAACACACAGCCGAGGCCGAGAGCCAGGTCGGGGGCCGGCTCGAACGCATAGTCGCAGGGCCGTAACGGGAAGACGGTGTGGAGAGCCTCGATCGCGGCCTGGGCGGCCGCTCGGCTCCGGAAGGGCCCGTAGAGGTGCTCGCGGTCGGCCCCCGACGGCCGCACCGTCAGTCGCGGGAAACGTGCAGCGAGATCGAGGTGCAGGTAGACGGGGGGCTTGAGGTCGCGCCGCTTCGACAGGGGCACGTGCCGTCCCATCACGCGCTCGAAGGCGAGCCGCTGCGCGAAGGGCGTGGTGGTGGTGGCGAAAGCCACGGCGCTCGTGATCGGCGCGAGGTTCGTCGGCGGGCGTTTCCCCTTCTTCGGCGGCGGCCCCGCACCGAGCTGCGTCGCCACCCAGCGGCGCAGGTGGGCGGGCCGGCCGATGAGCAGGTTCTGGCCGTCGGGGCCCAGGACCTGCGCCACCCCCGCCTGCGCGGGGAGGCGCGCGAGGAGGGCCGCGACGTCGCCGTTTTCCAGGGGAACGACGGTCAGGCGGGGGCCGGACACGCGCGCGGGGTCAGGCCTCCGCGGGCGAGTCCTTCACCTGGTCGTGGATCGTGACCAGGCTCAGGATCTCGTACTCCTTCGTTCCCGAAGGCACGCGCACCTCGACCACGTCGCCCTCCTCGTGGTTGAGGAGGCATTTGCCGATCGGGGACGAAGGCGAGATGCGGCCCTGCGCGGGATCGGCCTCTTCCGGGGTCACGAGGTCGTAGGTGATGTTGTCGCCGCTCGTCGTGTCCTTGAGCTGCACGGTCGACCCGAGGCCGACCTTGCCCCGCGGGATCTTGTCGAGGTTGACGAGGGAGAGCGCGGCCAGCCGCCGGTGAAGCTGGCCGATGCGCGCCTGCAGGAAGGTCTGGCGCTCCTTGGCCGCCTTGTACTCGGCGTTCTCGCGCAGGTCGCCGTACTCGCGGGCGCGCTGGATCTCCTTGGGGAGCTGGACCTTGAGCTCGTGGTCCAGCCCGCGGATCTCCTCTTCCAACCTCTTCTTGACGTCGACCATGTTCCCTCGAATCGATACTAACATGCCCCGCGCGAGCGCCCTGCCGAGACGGCCATGGCCGACCCCATCATCCGCAGCCGCACCAATCCGCTCGTGAAACGGCTTCGCGCGCTCAAGGAGCGTGGGACGGGCAGCGATCTCGCTCTGCTCGAGGGCTTCACGCTGGTCGAAGAGGGGCTTGCCGCCGGCCTCGAGATCACGGAGGCGGCGGTCACGCCCGCCGCCGAAGCGACCCCGCGCGGCCGGGCCCTCGTCCACCAGCTCGAGGGGCGCCGCGTAGCCGTGCGCCGCGTCGGCGAGGCGGTCCTGGCCTCCCTGTCCGAGGCGGAGACGAGCCAGGGGCTGCTCGCGCTCGCGCGCCGTCCCTCGTTCGACGAGGAGGCGCTCTACCTGGGCGTACCCCTCGTGATCGTCGCCGCCGGGCTGCAGAACCCGGGGAACGTGGGCGCCGTGCTCCGCGCCGCCGAGGCCGCGGGCGCCACCGGCGCGTATTTCACCCGGGGCACCGCCGATCCGTTCTCGTGGAAGGCGCTGCGCGGCGCGATGGGCAGTGCGTTCCGCCTGCCGCACGTGCGCGGGCTTGCCGCGGAGGAAGTGCTGGCACGTCTGCGGGGGCGCGGCGTGACCACGCTGGCGGCGGTGGCCACGGGCGGCGAGCGCTACGACGCGGCCGACCTGCGGCGGCCGGTGGCGCTGCTCCTCGGCCAGGAGGCCGCCGGGCTCGAGGCCGATCTGGCCGCAAGGGCGGACCGCCGCATCACGATCCCGATGGCGGGCGGCGCCGAGAGCCTCAACGTCGCCGTCGCCGCCGGTGTGCTCCTCTTCGAGGCCGCGCGCCAGCGCGCCGCCTCCGGCCGCTCAGGGCGGAAGGGGTGAGGCGCGGCGGCGCCGGATCTCGTCCTTCAAGCGCGGGCTGACCTTCACGCCCGCCTTTTCGGCACGCTGCACCGCCGCTTCCGCCTCGTCGAGCCGGCCCATGGACGTGTACAGGACGGCGAGGTTGTTCTCGGCGTCGCCGGAGGGAGGATCCTGGCGGAGCACGGTCAGGAATTCCTGTTCCGCTTCGGCGAGCGCACCCGCCTGGAAGTAGGCGCTGCCGAGGGCCATGGTGACGCCGGGCGGCACCCACGACTCGGACGCCATCGTGCTCTTCTCGAGCTCGGCCAGGCGCTTCTCGAGCTGCATCTCGAGGAACCGGTCGCTGGTGAGGGCGTGCCGCCCGGAAAGGGCGGTCAGCGTGTCGCGCAGGTCGCGGATCTCCAGGTCGCGGGCCCGCGGCGGGTCCGCCCGGCGGCGGAGGGCGAACACGTTGCGGCAGGAGAGGAAGGCGTCCGCCGCCTCCGCATAGCGCGCCTGGCCCATCAGGGCCTGCCCGAGCCCGTAGTGGGCGACGGCAAGGCCCGGCTGCAGGCGGACGGCGGCGCCGAACTCGGTCTCCGCGTCCCCCCAGCGCTTCGCGACGAGCGCATCGCGTCCGGCGGCGAAGCGGTCGAAGGCCATCACCCGCGCGGCGTCGGCGGCGTTGGGCGAAGCCGCCGGGGCGCCTGCGCGCGCGAGCGGGGCGAGGAGAAGCGCGGCCACCAGGATGAGCGGGGACATCGATCTCCCGGAGGATACGGCTTTCGCGGTACGCTTTCAGGATGCCGGGGCGCGGCGAGGACGGCTCGGGCCTGCTCTTCCCCGCCGCCGGAGGAACAACGCCGGCGCGAGGCTCGGCGCGCTCACGGAAGAATGCGCCCCTCGCCGAGCGCATCCGCCCGCAGACCCTCGACGAGCTGGTCGGACAGGACGAGGTGCTCGGCGAAGGGCGGCCGCTGCGGCGCGCCATCGAAGCGGACCGATTCCCCTCGATCATCCTCTGGGGGCCGCCCGGGTCGGGCAAGACCACGCTCGCCCACGTGGTGCGCGAGCGGACGACCTCGCACTTCGAGGCCCTCAGCGCCGTCCTGTCCGGGGTCAAGGAGCTGCGCGAGGTGCTCCGCCAGGCCGAGGACCGGCTGGCCCAGCAGGGCCGGCGCACCGTCCTGTTCATCGACGAGATCCATCGCTACAACAAGGCGCAGCAGGACGCGCTGCTGAGCCACGTCGAGTCCGGCGACGTGACCCTGATCGGCGCCACCACCGAGAACCCATCGTTCGAGGTCAACGCGGCGCTCCTGTCGCGGTGTCGGGTCGTGGTCCTCAAGCCCCTCGACGCCACGCAGCTCGAATCGGTCCTGCGGCGCGCGCTCGCGGACAAGGAGCGAGGCCTGGGCGCGCTCGACCCCCGCGTCGACGACGACGCGCTCGCGTTCCTGGCCGCCACTTCCGACGGCGACGCGCGCACCGCGCTCAACGTGCTCGAGATGGCCGTCACGAACGCCCCTCCGGATGCGGAAGGCGCGCACCGGGTGAACGTGGCCGCGATGCAGGAGGCCTTCGCGCGCAAGGCCCTCCTCTACGACAAGGCCGGCGAGGAGCACTACAACATCATCAGCGCGCTGCACAAGTCGATCCGCAACTCCGACGCGGACGCCGGCCTCTACTGGCTGGCGCGGATGCTGGAGGCGGGTGAGGACCCGCTGTACGTCGCGCGCCGGCTCGTTCGGTTCGCCTCCGAGGACGTCGGCATGGCCGGCCCCCAGGCCCTGGTCGTGGCCATGGCCGCCCAGCAGGCCGTCCACTTCATCGGCATGCCGGAGGGCGCATTGGCCCTGGCCGAGCTCGTCGTCTATCTGTCCGCGGCGCCCAAGAGCAATGCCCTCTACGTCGCGTATGCGGAGGCGGCGGAGGACGCCCTCACCACGCGGGCCGAGCCCGTGCCCCTGTGGATCCGCAACGCGCCCACGCCGCTCATGAAGCAGCTCGGCTACGGCCGCGGGTACCGCTACGCCCACGACGAGGAAGAGGGCGTCGCGGAGATGGACGCGCTCCCGGAAGCGCTGCGCGACCGCCGCTACTACCGGCCCACCGACCGCGGCGAAGAACAGGAGGCGGCGGCGCGCCTGGAGGCGGCGCGTCGCATCCGGCAGCGCGCACGGAAGATCGAGACGCCGCCGAAGGAGTGATCTTCGTTCTCGGTGGCGACACCACGCCGACTCGCGATAGAATCGCATCATCGGCTCCGCAGGCTCCCAGAAATGGCAAAGAAGAAGATCCTCGCCGTCGACGACGACGCCACCGCGCTGGGCGCGCTGCGCCAGATCCTGGTGCAGAAGGGGTACGACGTCAGCACCGCCCCCAACGGGCATGACGCGCTGACCGCGCTCCGCAACGGCACCTTCGATCTCGTGATCCTCGACGTCTCCATGCCCGGCCTCAGCGGTTACGAGGTGTGCCGCAAGATCCGCCAGGAGGACAAGACGCGGGACCTGCCCGTGATCTTCCTGACCGCGAAGGGCATGCTCGTCGACATGACCGAGGGCGAGGAGGCGGGCAGCGACCTCTACCTGGTCAAGCCCGTGCTCGCGACCAAGCTCTTGAACATGGTGGGCATGTTCCTCTCCGAAGACACGCCCCTGGCCAAGAAACGCCGCGCCGCGCCGACGCAAGGCTGATCGCCTCCGGACGGGCGTCGCTGGCGTCAAGGGCCGCGGGGTGCGCGGCCTCGCTCCGGCGCCGCGCATGACCTCATTCAGTGTGGCGCAAGGGGCCCCACCCTTGCGCTCAAGCAGAGGAACACTGCGCCCGCGAATAACTCCTCATTGCTGATCGCGTGGGTGGGGACCCACGCGCCGTCCTCTATGAAGACATGCGGGCGCCCGGAGCGAGGCCGTGCCCCCCGCGGCCTTTCACGCCAGCGATGCCCAGCGAAGTGCAGGGCTCAGGGATCCGGACGCACGCCGCCCGTCGGCGGCTGGTTCTCGTAGATCTCCCCGTAGCGCTCGTAGCTGTTCAGGACCTTGCGGACGTAGTCCTTCGTCTCGTCGAAGTTGATCGCGGACAGGAACATGTCGTCGCCGGGTGCGGGCGCCATGCGCGCCCACAGCTTCGCCTGGTTGGGGCCCGCGTTGTAGGCGGCCGCCACCTTGTACCCGTCGCGCTCGAACTGGCCCAGGAGATCGCCGATGTACTTGGCGCCGAGCTGGATCACCAGTTTGGGATCGTAGAGATCCTCCGGCGAGACCTGCACCAGCCCGATCGCCTTCCCCACGTCCCGCGCGGTGGTGATGATGAACTGCAGCAGGCCGCGCGCGGCCGCGGCCGACTTGGCGCGCGGGTTGAACCGCGACTCCTCGCGCATGATGGACAGGACGAGACGCGGGTCGGCCTTGTGCTTGCCCGATTCCACCGTGATCACGTCGTAGAAGTACCGGGGATAGAGCAGCTCCCGCACCAGGCGGGGCAGGAGCTGGGGCAAGAAGTCGTCCGGGATGTCGTCGCGCGCGACCGTCTCCGCCGCATAGATGGACGCGCGGGCGGCCAGGCCGCGGCGCAGCGCTTCCGCGCGGGCCACGCCCTGGCCCAGCGGCTGCAGCGCATAGCGCGCCTGGACGAGGTCGGTGGCGTCGTCGAAGAGGCCCATCGCGAGCAGGAGATCCAGGCGCTCGGGCGTCCCCGCACCCTCGCCGCCGAAGAGGGGGAAGCGAGGGTAGTCGGGCGCCGGCAGCTCCACGACCTCGCGAAACGCCGGCAACTTCTTATAGATGTCGGCCAGGCGGGCCAGCTCCGCCGCCTCCTGGTCGGGAGGAGACTGGAGGACGGCGTCGGTCTGGGCACGCCGCGCCGCGTCCAGGTCTCCGGCGTCGAGAAGCCGTTGGACCTGGGCGGCGCGGGCGGCCGAGCAGCTTCGGCCTCAGGCGGCCCAGTTCCGCCAGCGCGAGCGCGGGCTTGCCCCCGCCGATGGCGCCGATCGCATAGGCCAGCGCGGCCTCGACCACGGCGTGGCTCTTCGGGAAGCGCGCCTGCACGGCGCGGAGGTCGGCCGCCGCCTCCGCGAACCGGCGTTTCTGGACGCGGAGGCGCAGGCGCTGGGTCAGCGCCGAAGACGCGCGAGAGGTCTTGCCGCCGGGAGGGATGGCGCTCGTCAGGTACTTCTCCGCACGCGCGTCGTCTCCCAGGAGCTGGGCGCAGCGCGACGCGTTGTACAGGAAGTTGGCCTTGGTCTCGCCGTCGTGCGCCTGCTGCGCGCCCTCGACGTAGACCTTCTCGGCGTCCTCGTAGTGCTCGCGCCCGAACTCGGCGCGGCCGATCGAGAAGAGAAGGTCGTCGCGCTTGTTCTGCAGCTGGGGCAGGGCGAGCCGAAGGACTTCGGTAGCGCGATCGAAGTGACGCGCGTTGCGCTCGCTCTCCCCGATGAGCACGAGCTCCTCGGCCGAGAAGCGGTTGATCCATTCCAGACGGTCGAGGGCGGTGGCCACGCGCTCGGCGGCGTCGTCCGCCAGGTTGCCGCCGCGCAGGAACCGCAGGCCGTCCGGGATCGCCGCCTCCTCGCCGCCGGTCAGGCGAGCCGCGATCACGCGGCTCTCCAGGTCGCGCTGCACGGGAGGCTCGATCGTCCCTGCGACCTTGCGGCTCAGCTCGGCCAGCGCCGCCGCGTCCCGCTTGTCGGCGAGGAACGCGACCAGGTCCTCGAGCGCCGATTGCCGGTAGGTGCCCTTGGGGAACTCGAGGACGAGCGTCTCACGCAGTTGCGCCGCTTCGGCTTTCCGGCCCTCGGCCTGCGCGGCCTGCGCCGCGTAGTAAAGCGCGAGGTCGCGGAAGGCATCCCCGGGCGCGAGGAACGGCTCCAGCGCCTTGCGGCCGCCAGCCAGGTCGTTGTGCCCGATCTTGGCCCGGGCGTGGAGGTAGGCCAGCCGATAGCGCTGGTAGAGGTCGCGGTCTTGCTGGGAGATGACGTCGAGGTCGGCGTCGAGGGCGGCCCAGGCCCCACGCTCTTCGTGCTCGCGGAAGCGGGGGGTCCAGCTCTCCACCGCCAGGTCATTGGCTTGGGCGACGTCGAGCCCGGCCGCGGAGCTCCCGGAGCCGCCCGCGTGGCCGGCGCCCCCCGACGCGTGGTGCAGCCGGACGAAGGCCACCCAGAGTGCGGCCGCGGCGAGGGCTCCCAGGGGAACGGCCATCCATTTCGTGTTACGGCGCAACGTCAAACCGCCTCCCCGAGGACACGCAGACGACCCCTCCCCAAGTCGGAAGCGATTACCGTGCCAACGTTCGGGATCGCCGCTACCGCCCGGCCGCGGAGGGGACCGGGAGGCCGAGTGCCTCGCGGACCCGCGGGTGGACGACTTCCCCATCGCGGGTGACCAGCGTCTCCCGGACGATCTCGTCGGCGAGGTCGATCTTCAGCTCGCCCCCGGCCACGATCAGGGCCAGGAAGGTCGCCATGTTGCGGCCATACAACTGGCTGGCGTGCTGGGGCACCGTGGAGGGGAGGTTCAGGGGCCCGAGGATGGTCACCGCCCCCCGGGTCACCGTCTCCCCGGGACGCGTCAGCTCGCAGTTGCCGCCCTGCTCCGCGGCGACGTCCACGATGACCGCGCCCGGCGGCATCGCGTCCACCATCTCCGCGGTGAGGAGGATGGGCGCCTTCTTGCCCGGCACGGCGGCGGTGGTGATGACCACTTCGCTTGCGGCGACGACCTTCAGCATCGTCTCGCGTTGCCGCCGGTAGAACGATTCGTCCATCGCGCGCGCGTAGCCGCCCTTGTCCTGCGCGTCCGCCGCCTCCAGGGGCAGCTCGACGAACTTGGCGCCCAGGCTCTCGACCTGCTCCTTGACCGCGGGACGCACGTCGTAGGCCTGCACGATCGCGCCGAGGCGCTTCGCGGTCGCGATGGCCTGCAGGCCCGCGACTCCGGCCCCGATCACGAAGACGCGAGCCGGGGCCAGGGTGCCGCCCGCCGTCATCAGCATCGGGAACATCTGGGGCAGCGCATTGGCGGCCAGCAGCACGGCCTTGTAGCCGGTGATGGTCGCGGAGGAGGAGAGCACGTCCATGGCCTGGGCGCGCGTGATGCGTGGGATCAGCTCCAGCGCGAACGCGGTGATGCCGCGGGCGGCGACGGTCTGGATGCCTGCGGGGGCGCCCAGGGGGTCGAGCAGGCCGACGAGCACGTGATCGCGGCCCATCCCTTCGAGGCCACCGCTCGGCGCGCCGGCCGCGCTCGCCAGAGGCCGCACCTGGAGCAGGACGCGCGCGGCCTCCAGCACCTCCGACCGGCTGCCCGCGATGCGCGCCCCCTTGTCCTTGAAGGCGCCGTCGGGGAAGCCCGCGGCCGCGCCCGCCCCGGACTCGATCACCACCTCGACCCCCGCCTTGGCCAGAAGGGGAAAAGCCGAGGGCACGACGGCGACCCGCCGCTCGCCCGGAGACGTCTCCTTGAGCACGCCTGCGATCATGGGTTCCTAAACTACCATTTCTGCCGTACGATCCGCCGCCATGGCCACGCCCCCCGCGCCGTCCGCCACGCGCTACCGCTGGGCCGCCGCCGGCGACGTCAACGCCTTCTTCGGGCTCATGCTCGACAACGTGATGAACCTGGTCATCCTGGCCGGGATCCTCATCTTCGTGTTCGGCTTCCCCGAGGATCTCGTCTACCGGCGGATGTTCCCGGGCACCGCCCTGGGCGTCATGTTCGGCGACCTCGTCTACACCTGGATGGCCTTCCGCCTGGCCAAGCGCGAGGGGCGCAGCGACGTGACCGCCATGCCCCTCGGCCTGGACGCGCCGAGCACCATCGGCATGGCCTTCACCGTGCTCGGACCCGCGTACCTCGCGGCCAAGGCGCGGATGCCGGAGCACGAGGCGGCGATATCGGCCTGGCACGTCGGCATGGCCTGCATGATCCTGATCGGCCTCTTCAAGGTCGGGATGTCGTTCGTGGGCGGCGCCATCCAGCGCACGATGCCGGGAGCGGGCCTGCTCGGATCGCTGGCCGGGATCGGTATCGCCCTCATGGGCGTGCTGCAGCTCGGGGACATCCTCCTCGAGCCGGTGGTGGGGATGATCTCCCTGACCATCATCTTCTATGCGTTGATCGCGCGGGTCCGCCTGCCCTTCAATGCCCCCGGGGTGCTGGCTTCGGTCGTCGTGGGAGCGGCCCTCTACTACCTGATGCGCACCCTGGGCGTGCTGCAGCACCCGCTGCCTCCGCCGATCCTCAGCTTCCCCATCGGCCTGCCCGTGCCGACCCTCGGCTTCATCGAAGGGATGCCGGTGGCGCTCACCCGGTACATCCCGATGGCGATCCCGTTCGCGATCCTGACCGTGGTCGGCGGCATCAACGTGACGGAGAGCGCGCGGCTGGCCGGGGACGACTACCGGACGCGCGACATCCTCCTCACGGAGGCGATCGCCACCCTGCTCGCCGGCGTGTGCGGCGGCGTGTCGCAGTCCACGCCCTACATCGGCCACCCCGCCTACAAGGCCATGGGCGGACGCGCGGCCTACACGCTGGCCTGCGCGCTCTTCGTGGGCCTGGGCGGCATGCTCGGCTACATCCCGCTCATGGCCAAGATCCTGCCCCTGGCCTGCCTGGCCCCCATCCTGATCTTCGTGGCCTACGACATCGTCGCGCAGTCCTTCCATGCGACGCCCCCCAACCACGCGGCCGCGGTGTGCTTCGCGATCTTCCCTTCCGTGGCCCAGCTCCTGCTCATCACGCTCGACAAGGCCAACTCCACCGGCCTGTTCCTCCGCTCCGCGCTCGAGCCGGCGGTGGTGGCGGAGACGGCGAAGATCCCGATCGGATTCGCGGACAACTTCGGGGTGTTCGTGATGCTGGCGCACGGGTTCATCCTCACCGCGATGCTGTGGGGCGCGCTGCTCGCCTACCTGATCGACCATCGGTTCGCGGCTTCGGCGACGACTCTCGCCATTTGCTCCGCCTTGTCGTTCTTCGGCGTCATCCACTCCGTCCTTCCGACGGGCGGGATCTACCTGCCCTGGAGCGCGGCCCTCCAAGGGTCGGTCGCTCCGTACCACTGGGCCGCCTCCTATGCCCTGGCCGCGGTCATGATCCTGGCCCTGGGCTCGACCGCCCGGAGCCGGGCCGGCGCGCGCGACGACCTCGCGGCCTGATCGCCGCTGCCGCGGGGTACCATTCGTCCAGTGCGGCGGATCTTCCTGGCGGGCGCCCTGGTCCTCGGAGCCGCAGGCCTCGGCGCCTGGGTCTCCGCGCGATCCGTCCAGCGGCGCGTCGCGCAGGAAGTCGAGCTCCGCGGCGCCGCCCTCGGCGTCACCGTCCGCGAGGTCCGTTTCTCCTGGATGCGGCCGCTTCGGCTCTCTGGCCTCACGATGGACCGCGGCGATGGCCAGCGCCTGACCATCGAGGGCCTGGCCGTCGGGTGGAGGCTGCGGGGCGGGCACGACGCGCGTGCGCACGTGCGGCACGTCTCCCTGCGGGGGGTCCGGATCGAGAGAGGACCTCTGGTCGTCGAATGGCCGGAGGCCGAGCTCGACGTCCTCTCCTGGCGGGGTGGGGCGGGTGAGGAGCGCATCCACGTGCGGCAGGCTTCCGGAGGCGAGCTCCACCTGCACGGGCTCGTCATCGCTACCGCCCGCGAGGCCGCCCTCCTGCTCACCCACTTCGACGTGTCCGGCGCGAGGGTGCGCTGGGCCTCGGAGCCCGTGCTGGCGCCGGGAGTCTGGACGGGCCGGTTGAGCGTCGCCCAGACCGGCGATCGGCTGGCCACCGACGCCGCTCTCTCCGCCGAGGCCTTGCGCCTCGCCCTGCCCCGAGGCCTGGCCCTCGGCAACGGCGAGTACGGCGCGCCCACGGCGGTGGCACTCGCCTGGACGGCATCGCGCGACGGCGCGGCGATCGACGTGCGCAACGTGGCCGCGCGGGTGGGCGGGCTGGAGCTCACCGGCCGCGGACGCTTGAATGGGCCCGGCGACGACCGCACCGTCGAGCTGGAGCTGGCCGCACGCAGCGACCTCGGGGCTGCGCTCCAGACGACCGCCCTGCGGCTCCCCGCCGCGCTTCCGATGGCGGCGGGAGACGCTCTAGGCACTGCGTCCTTCGGCCTCGCCGTGCAGGGGCCGCTGGCGAGGCCGGCCGAGCTGCGGATCGTCCCACACCTCCGCTATGACTCGACGCCGCAGGTTTCGGAGAAGCTTTCGTTCCTGCGCCGGCCGTTCCGCTTCCACCCGCCGGACACGGACGGCATCACGCTCGACGTGCGCGACGGCGCCGCCGACTTCATCCGGCTGTCCGAGGTGCCCCCCCTGTTCCTGCGCACGCTGCTCATCTCCGAGGACGCCGGCTTCTACGGCCATCCCGGCGTCGACGTGGCCGAGATCCCGCACGCCTGGGCCACCAACGTCGAGCGCGGCACGTCCGCGCGCGGCGCCTCCACCATCACGCAGCAGCTCGTGAAGAACCTCTTCCTCTCGAACGACAAGAGCTACGGCCGCAAGCTGGAGGAAGCCGCCCTCGCGTTGCTCGTGGACGCGGCCGTGCCCAAAGCACGCATCCTCGAGATCTACCTGAACGTGATCGAGTGGGGGCCGAACCTCTACGGGCTCGTGCCCGCCGCGCGCCACTACTTCGGCAAGACGGTGGGCGAGCTCACCCCGCGGGAGATGGTCTTCCTCGTCTGCGTCATCCCCAGCCCGGTGCGCTACCACCAGGCGTACGTGGCGGGGCACGTGGGCCCCGGCATGGACCAGCTCATGGCGAACCTGCTCGCCAAGCTGCGTTCGGTGGACGCCCTGTCGGACGACGCCTACTTCGATGCGCTCACGGAGCAGCTGCGGTTCCGCCCCGAAAGGGAGCCGTTCGACCTGTAAAGATGACGTAAAGCGTCTCTTCTTTCACCCTTCGCGTGCGACGCGCGGACTAAGATGCGTGGGGGCGTACCGTCGGAGCGCAATTGAGAATGACGCTCGAAACTCCGGCCGTCCCGGCCGCCGCCGGGACCGACCGAGCCGCCGACGAGGGCGAAGCACCCGGACCGCACCGACGTCGCCGCCGCCGCCTCATCGTGGTGGCGGGCGCGATCGTCCTCCTCATCCTTCTGGTCGTGCTCGTGCGCGGCCGCGGCCGCAGCACCGCGCCGCCGGGCCGCGATCGGGCGGCCGGGCGCGTGGTCTCGGTCGTGGCCGTGCCTGCCCGCACCGGCGACATGCCCGTCTACCTCGACGGGCTGGGGACGGTGAGCGCCATCAACACCGTCACCGTGCGCAGCCGCGTGGACGGCCAGCTCGTGGCCGTCGGATACCGCGAAGGGCAGCTCGTGCGTCAGGGCGAAATGCTGGCACAGATCGACCCGCGGCCCTTCCAGGTCGCGCTCCAGCAACAGGAGGGACAGTACGCGAAGGACGAGGCGGCGCTGAAGAACGCGCGCCTCGACCTCAAGCGTTACCAGGTCCTGATCGCCCAGGACGCCGTCCCCCGGCAACAGCTCGACACCCAGGCCGCCACGGTGAACCAGCTCGAAGCCACCCTGAAGACGGACGCGGCCCAGGTGGCGAACGCACGCCTCAACCTGACCTACAGCCGCATCACCTCCCCGATCACCGGGCGCGTGGGCCTCCGCCTCGTCGACGCCGGCAACATGGTCCACGCCTCCGACCCAAGTGGCCTGGTGGTCATCACCCAGCTCCAGCCCATCGCGGTCGTGTTCACGCTGCCCGCCGATCAGCTCCAGCCGGTGATGGCGGGCATGGCCCGCCGCGATCACCCGCGCGTGGAGGCCTGGGACCGGGACCGGAAGAAGATGCTGGACGAGGGCGCGCTGGAGGCAGTGGACAACCAGGTGGACGACACCACGGGGACCGTGCGCCTCAAGGCCGTCTTCTCGAACGAGGGTTACGCGCTGTTCTCGAACCAGTTCGTCAACGCGCGCCTGCTCGTCGACACCCTGCACGGCAGCGTGATCATTCCGACGGCGGCGTTGCAGCGCAGCCCGCAGGGCACCTACGTGTGGGTGGTGAAGCCGGACTCCACGGCGGACATGCGCACGGTCGAGGTCGAACACGGCGAGGGCGAGGACACCGCCCTTCGCTCCGGCGTGGCCGCGGGCGAGCCGGTGGTCACGGACGGCGTCGACAACCTCCAGCCGGGGGCGACGGTGACGACGGGACCACCGGCGGGCGCGAGTCCGAACCACGGCGCCGGCGGCGGCGCGGGAAGGCCGGGCGGAGGAGGAAGGGCGGGGGGCGGCCGCAAGCCCGCGTCATGAGCCCTTCCGGGCCGTTCATCGTCCGGCCGATCGCGACGTCGCTGCTGATGGCGGGCCTGCTGATCGCGGGGGTCCTCGGCTTCAAGTTGCTTCCCGTCTCCGCGCTGCCGCAGGTGGACTATCCGACCATCCAGGTCGTCACGTTCTATCCGGGGGCCAGCCCGGACGTCATGGCCTCCGCGGTCACGGCGCCCCTCGAGCGGCAGTTCGGGCAGCTCCCCGGGCTCAACCAGATGACGTCCACCAGCTCGGACGGCAGCTCCGTCATCACGCTGCAGTTCTCGCTCGACCTCAACATCGACGTGGCCGAGCAGGAGGTGCAGGCCGCCATCAACGCCTCCGGGACGTATCTGCCGCGCGACCTGCCCAACCCGCCCATCTACAGCAAGACGAACCCCGCGGACGCGCCCATCCTCACCCTGGCCCTGACCTCGGACACCCTGCCCCTGGCCAAGGTCGAGGACTTCGCGGACACGCGCTTCGCCCAGAAGATCTCGCAGCTCCCCGGCGTCGGCCTCGTCAGCATCAGCGGCGGGCAGAAGCCGGCCGTGCGCGTGCAGGTGAACCCCACCGCGCTCTCCTCCTACGGCCTCACCGTCGAGGACGTGCGCACCGCGATCGCCCAGGCCAACGTGAACCAGGCCAAGGGCAGCTTCGACGGGCCCCGCGAGCTCTACGCCATCGCCGCCAACGACCAGCTCCTCTCCAGCGAGCAGTACAAGCCGCTGGTGATCGCCTATCGCAACCAGGCGCCGGTTCGCCTTTCCGACGTGGCCAACGTGGTGGACAGCGCGGAGAACCTGCGGCAGGCGGCCTGGATGAACGAAACGCCCGCCGTCATCATGAACATCCAGCGCCAGCCCGGGGCCAACATCATCGCGGTGGTGGACCGGGTGAAGGCGCTCTTGCCCCAGCTCCGCGCCTCGCTGCCCGCCTCCGTGAAGGTGACCATCCTCACCGACCGCACCACCACGATCCGCGCCTCCGTGCAGGACGTGGAGTTCGAGCTGCTGCTCACCATCGCCCTCGTGGTGATGGTGATCTTCCTGTTCCTGCGCACGCTGGCCGCGACGGTGATCCCCAGCATCGCCGTGCCTCTCAGCCTGCTGGGCACGTTCGGGGTGATGTATCTCCTCGGCTACTCGCTCAACAACCTCACCCTGATGGCGCTGACCATCGCCACCGGCTTCGTGGTGGACGACGCGATCGTGATGATCGAGAACATCACGCGCTACATCGAGGAGGGCGCGCCGCCCCTGGAGGCCGCCCTCAAGGGGGCGGAGCAGATCGGCTTCACCATCCTCTCCCTCACCGTGTCCCTGATCGCGGTCCTCATTCCCCTGCTGTTCATGGGCGACGTGGTGGGCCGCCTCTTCCGCGAGTTCGCCATCACGCTGTCGGTGACGATCCTGGTCTCGGCCGTGGTCTCGTTGACCCTGACCCCCATGATGTGCGCGAAGCTCCTGCGCCACCGCCGGCCCGAGGAGCAAAGCCGCTTCTACCGCTGGTCCGAAAACGCCTTCGAACGGGTCATCGACCGCTACGGACGGGCCCTCACCTGGGTGCTCGAGCGCCAGCCGGCCACCCTGATCGTGGCCGCCGCGACCCTGGTCGCCACCATCCTGCTCTACCTCGTGATCCCCAAGGGCTTCTTCCCCGTCCAGGACACCGGCGTCGCCCTCGGCATCTCGGAGGCGACGCAGTCGATCTCCTTCCCGGCCATGGCCGAGCGTCAGCAGGCGCTGGTGCGCGTGATCCTGAAGGACTCCGCGGTGGAGAGCCTCTCGTCGTTCATCGGCATCGATGGCACCAACACGACGATGAACAGCGGGCGCATCCAGATCAATCTGAGGCCCCTGGAAGATCGGCAGGCCAGCGCGACCGACGTCATCCGCCGGATCCAGCCCGAGCTGGAGAAGGTGCAGGGCGTCACCCTCTTCCTGCAGCCCGTGCAGGACCTGACCGTCGAGGATCGCGTCAGCCGCACGCAGTACCAGTACAGCCTCGAGGATCCGGACGCGCGCGAGCTGGGCGAGTGGGTCCCGCGGTTCGTGGCCAAGCTCAAGGGCCTGCCCGAGCTGCGCGACGTGGCCAGCGACCAGCAGAACACGGGACTCCAGGCCCACCTCGACCTCGATCGCGCAACCGCCTCACGCCTCGGGATCACGCCCCAGATGCTGGACGACGCCCTCTACGACTCCTTCGGCCAGCGGCAGATCTCGACCATGTTCACCCAGCTCAACCAGTACCGCGTGGTGCTGGAGGTGGCGCCGGACTTCCAGAAGCACCCGGACAACCTGCAAGACGTCTACCTGCGCTCGACGCACGGCGGCACCGTCCCCCTGGCCTCGTTCACCAAC